>Ga0129297_10000671_pt1 | contig 16785 bp, 15 predicted proteins | sample I18A1metaG_FD_94708 | JGI IMG/M metagenome (GOLD analysis project Ga0129297, IMG submission 94708) | Lake sediment bacterial and archeal communities from Gulf of Boni, Indonesia to study Microbial Dark Matter (Phase II) - ​I18A1 metaG | ecosystem: Environmental > Aquatic > Freshwater > Lake >... | reverse complement strand
GTATACACCTGTCCATACATCGGCGTAACGGTTTTTGGCTTAGATGAGGCTTGAAGGCTCAAATCAAACCCGAAACGCCAAATCCCAAAGATTTCGCATTCATCCTTGGCGCTGTGCCGTCAGGGGGTAGGGGGGTGGCACCACCCTGTGCCACAGAAGCCATTGCTTCCATCGCCCCAGCAATCACAGGATCATACTCCGAGGCTTAAAGAAGCATACATAAGCATTGCCAACACACACTTAGCCTTCACGAAGCGCAAACAGATCTACGAATACAGCAAGAACGGATTCTGCCAGACGGAGAAAAGAAACTGCAGCCCGTACCTCTACCCACACGAAGAGAAGCAGACAAACGTCATCAAAAGAGCATTTTCGCAGGAAGCTGGCTGCGCTATTCCTGCTGGTTTATGATCGCTTAGCCCCCAATGATTTCAGAGATAAGGCTATGTCGCCAAGGTTTTCAGTTGGTTGAAAGTCCATAGTGATGCTCGATGGCGTGGTGGTATTGTTCTGGAGACGTGAGTGAACGAAATGCTCTCTCCACTACTTCATTCAAGGCTGGGTGGATGTGCATTCCTTCAAGAATGGGTTGGGCACTTCTTTCCGGGGTGTACATTAGGTTGATGATTTCTTGGATCAGAATTGATGCGTGAGGCCCGATTATGTGCGCCCCCAGTATCTTCATTGCTCTTCTGTCAACTATTACTTTCACGAAGAAATCTGTCACGGCCATGGCCTGTCCTTTGGCCACGTCTTGATACCTCTGTGTTCCGATCAACACGTTTTCTTCGCCGTATTGTTCTATGGCCTCTTTCTCTTTGAGGCCGACGCTCGCAATCTCTGGGTGAGTGAAGACTGCGTGTGGAACTGCGTGGTAGTCTGCTTTGATTCTGGCCTTTAGCACCGCGTTGTAGTACACTACAAGGGATTCGTAGTTTGCTACATGTTTGAAGGGGTGCTTGCCTTTTGCGTCGCCAAATGCCCAGATATCCTTCTGAGAGGTCTCGAGATACTCGTTGACTATGATCCAACCGTTCTTGTCTGTTCTTACTCCTCCTCTTTCGGGATGAAGTACGTCAGTGTTCGGTCCTCTGCCAGCGGCCACAAGTATCTCGTCCGCAGTTATCTCCTTGCTTTTTCCGTCGAGCCTGCTTACGGCGATAACGCTTTTCCTGCCTTCAGACGTCCTTCTTGTCTCGATGACTTCATGGTCAGTGATGATCGTCATGTGTTCTTCTAGGCTCTTTCGGGCAAGAGTTGACACTTCTGGTTCTTCTTCTGGAAGGATTCTGGAGCTTCTGCCGATGATTGTGACTTTTGCTCCCATGGCGGAGAGGAAATGGCTGTATTCCGCAGCTATGTATCCTGCGCCGACTATCGCGATGCTTTCTGGCAATTGGCTTAGTTTGAGGATAGTGTCGCTGGTGAGATACCCTGTCTCCTGGAGGCCTCTTATCGGCGGTATTAGCGGTTTGGAACCAGTGCATAGAAGTATCATTCTTGACTTGACCATGTTGTCTCCGACCTTGAGCGTGTATGGAGAGACGAATTCAGCTACGGAGGCATAGTAGTCGATGTTTTTGGATCGATTGAGACCATCACGAATGTCGTCTATGTCTTGCTTGATGAGGCGCCTCATCCTGTTCATGATCGTCTGGAAGTCTGGTTTCTTGATGTGAACATCTATCCCTAGGCCAGTTGCCCTTTCGATTTCTCTGAGTAGCTCTGCCGGGTATAGTAGGATCTTCGAGGGGATGCAGCCACGGGTAAGGCAGATTCCACCGGGGTCATCCTTGTCTATTACTGCTGCTCTCAGATTTGGATTTTCACGAAGCATTAGTTCCACGATGTTCATTGCGGAGCCTGTGCCAATCGCTATGACGTCATATTGGTTCATGTCGGATCGATCTACCGTGGGTTTCGTGCTGTCAAGATCTGGCAGTTCAGCTCGCAATCATCTGATCCACGTTGAGGTTCAGCACGACTTCGCCGATGTCGCTGGCATACTCGGCGGTTCTTCGTATGCTTTCCATAATCATCCTTATCGTCGGCATTTCTGCGATCTTGGCTTTTTCCGTGATGGCCTTCATCGTTTCATCTTCAATCACTGCGATTCTCTCGGCTCGCGCCACAACGTTGTCTGCAAGAAAATAGTCCTTCTTGTAGAGGGATTTCGTTGAATCTTCGAAAACTGAGTTTGCGAAAGAGCTCATTTCAGATATCCTTCGCATAACATAAACATCCATTTCCTGATCCAGGGAGATGGCTGCTTCAGCAATTTTGACCGCGTGGTCAGCTATTCTTTCAACTGACTTCACGATGACTCTGTAGCCCAAGCATTCGGTTGGGTTCGCAAACCCAACATCTCTGAGGGTTCTTTCGCTCTGCACCGCCGCTTTGAGCTGGCGAATTATGTACAGGCTAAACCGATCTGCCTCGTCGTCGAGTGCAATTACGTCGTGTGCGGGTCCGCTCTTTGGGTTTCTGAGCGCCTGCATGGCGTCTTCGTGCATTGACGTGGCGACAAGACACATGCGCCTCAGGGCGTTCTCGACGGAGAGCTCAGGATAGCTCAGCAACACCTGCAGCTTCATCTCTTTGGGAGAATCTGACACTATCTCGGTTCCGAAGAGTTTCCTTCTGGTCAGATCTTTGATCAAGTTTCTTTGAAGTGAAGTTATGCGCTCGCCTTTTGTCCTGATCACTATGTGACTGTAGCCAGTGAGGTAGAGAGCGATTATCTTCCTCGCCAAAGTGTTTGGATCTTCTTTGTTGGTTACTGATACTTCAGCCTCTTTTGGATGAGCGGGCTTCACTAATTCTCTCGGTGTCAGGATAAGTGATGCATCGTTATGTTTTGTAACCACGAGTTGGCTTCCTGTTTTGAGCCCCATCATTGTGACCCATTTCTTGGGTAGAGACACGATATGTGTCGATTTTCCAGTCAGCTGAATCTTCCTGACTTCTTCCTGCAATTCAGCGCTTGTCTGCTGCTGTGCCATATCATTCAAACCCTTCAGACATTGCCTTGCCAAGTTTCTATATAGATCTATTGCCTCCACAAATAGCAGCTGGGCAGGGTATATTTCTGGTCGTGTTCTGCGGTTGATCTACTGATATAGGAGGAGCCTGAAAAGGGGGATACAGATGCTGAACCAGTGTGACTGATAGGATGCTGAGATTGGTAGCGGTGGTGCGATTCATAGACTGGAACGATTCTCAGATAGCGAAGATCTCGAAATAGCCTGATCCAAACATGAGACACGTCAAGGGCCCTTGAGATGGGAAAGGCTAGATGTTCACACGTACCATTTGGTTATCTCTCTATCAAAGTCGCTAACTATCTCTAGTCCGGGGGGTCGGCCCATCTCCTCGTCGGATAGGTGCTGAAGAGGCACCACATCCTTCAGTATTGTCTTGATCCCGTGTTTTGCCATCTGGGTCGCCGGGTGATCGATGCCTAGAGTCTTCTCGCACACCTGCACTGACGCCTCCTCAACTTGCTTCTCGCCTAGGAAGCCCAATGCATGGAGGTATTCGTGTAGCAGAATGTAGAAGACATAGGCGTTTATCTGGCGTCGATCCGTTGCTGACCTGACTACTGCGTCTAGAAGTGTCCGATTCATCACGATGAAGTTGCCTCCGACGCCGTGAAATGCGCCTACTCTTTCTGGAAGCTCAGCGAGCCCAAGCATCAGTCCCGCTCGGCTCAATCCAAGCTCTCGCCTGACAACTTTCTTCACAAGTTCGAAGACGCACGCGAAATCCATACACTTGTCTAGGCGCCGCTTTGCATCATCAGCAATGGTCTTCAATTGATCATGCTCTCCTGGTTTCAGGCTTGTTACCCAGAGTAACTTGTGTGATATAAACGTTACCGAAGGTAACATGCCGATCGTTCTCGACACCTGTGGAGGGAAAGTAAACTTCCAAGCACATGCGAGTCACTGACATAAGGAGCTACTCCAGTTCGGTCAATCGGCGCAAAAGCGGGAAAACTACCGACCTCAGCAAAGTCACCACTGAAGACCAACCTAGAAAAATCCTAGGGAATAGTGTTCGGTAAGACTTATCAGTGAAGCCACTGACAAATCTTGGTCCTCGCTAGACCCGAGGCAATGATGCCAAATGAGCCTAAGAAGTCATCCGTGATGTTTGCACGTGTGGATTCCTATGAAGCTTGGATTGATAGGTTGCGGACAGGTGGCAAATCTCTTTCACATCCCAGCCATGAAAGGAATCCCTGGGATGCAGGTTGAAGCCATTGCAGACATAGACAAGAATCGAGTCGAGAGATTCGGGCGCAAGCACCAGATAGGAAGAAGATACGCAGACCATCGTTCGATGTTCAATGACTGCGATATCGATTCAGTGCTTGTATGTACTCCCCCTAGGACACATGCGCAAATAGTCCTTGACTCAATAGATCGACGCTTGCACGTGCTTTGTGAAAAACCATTCACCTCCAGCCTCTCCGAGATGGACGCGATACTGAAATACGTAAACAAGAATCTGGTCTTGTTTCCCGTCCACAACTATGTCTTCACGCCTAGTCTCTGGCTCATTGAGCATCTAGTGAGAAACAGAAATCTGGGAGGCTTGGAGGAGCTCAAGGCACACATGTCAGTGGGCTTCAACACATGGCGATCTGTCACCGACTACAGAACTCTGGACCCTGCAGGAGTCATTACTGATCTCCTCTATCACGTCGTCTACGTCACTCAAAGACTGTGTGGAAAGACCACAGAGTTTTCTAGGGTTGAGACGGGAAAGAGAAACAGACATGCAGTCGCAGATGTATCTGTCGAAGGCTGGCTTGAAAACGGTGCAAGGCTGAGAATGTCAGCAAGCTGGACGGCTTTGCTACCCCACTTCAAGATCCTGCTTCGGTATCCAAGGTCATCCGTCGAAACAGATCTCATCTGGCATCCATACAAGATATTCACAAAAGGAATCGAGAGAAACCAGTTGCCAAGACCCCTGAAGGGGCGATACGCAGAACTTAGGTCGCTTATCTCCGTGGCGCATCCTTCTTTCAGGTTCCTGCATCAGGACTTTCGCAATTCTGTGATGTCAAGATCTGCGCCTCAAGTGACAGTCCAAGACGCGAGAGAGACGCTTCAGGCGATCGAGACGATAACCAGAATGGCGGGAACGTAGTTGAATCGCGTCTGCATCCAGAAGACAGCATCTCCATCAAAGGAAGCCATTTTCTCCATCCTCGATAAGCTGGAGCAGATCCAGATACGATCAGATGAATCGGTCATTGTGAAACCCAACCTATGTTATCACAAGGACTCCTATGGAATGATAGTGACGAATCTCAAGCTCATCCAAGGAGTCATCGAGTGGCTGAGGAACTACACAGACAGAATCACGGTTGTCGAATCCGACAATAGATCAGGCTCAGCCGACCATAGAGCTACGGACCTTGGAGTGAACGATCTACTCAGGTGCATGAATGTCCCCTTTCTGAATCTATCGCGAGAGAGATACCTCGAGACAAGCACAGTAGGAGACATGGAGCTTGATCTTCCGAAACTGGTCGCTGACGCTGCCTACATGGTGAATCTTCCCAAACTGAAGACGTGCTACGGCACCACTGTCACTCTGTCGCTCAAGAATGCGTTCGGGCTGATAGCAAACCGAAATAAACCCTCTATGCACAGGATTCTCGACAAGATCCTACTTCAGATCAACAAGTCGATAAGACAACAGGTGATTCTTGTCGATGGCGTGACGGGAATGGAGGGAAACGGGCCTCTCCTCGGACAGCCTGTGCAGACGGAGATCTTGGTCGCCGGGTGCCAACCAGCCTCAGTTGACGCAACATGTGCACGGATAATGGGCTTTGACCCGTCTTTGATCGGACACATCAGGACATGCGCTGGAGGCGGGCTGGGGGAGATTGCCCCTGAAGAAATCAGAGTTGTTGGCGAAGAGATACAGAACGTTGTTAGGGAATTCGCTCCTCCTTCCTTCGCTCCTTTGTCAGTAGCTCGCACCATCGGATCAGCGGCCAAGCTCTATCTCTCTAGGTAGAGTCCTCCTGCAGTTGCATCTGGGCAAAGGCATTCTCAAGCTCTTCTCGGGACGATCTCTACCGGTTTTTCAGAAGCGTGAAGATCTCTGAACACCATTGAAGGCGGTATCGGCCGGGGCATATGCAATTAGGTCCCTCTGCAAGTTGTGCCGCTTTCCGCTATTCGTGGAAGGGCTGCTGACTGCAATGGACGATGAGCCCTAGTCTCCTGGATATCCAACAGGTACTACGTACAGAGGTGCCTGATCCTTGGGCAATCGTAGGACCTGTTGGACTTGTTCGTCGTGGAACGCGCCTACAACCACTGCTCCCAGCCCCATACCTGTCGCAATCAGGTATATGTTCTGCCCAACATGGCCTGCTTCCATGTCCACATACCGTACTCCTCTTGAACCATACACTCTTGTGGTTCGCTCGTATACTGCTGCAACGACTATGACTATGGGCGCCTTGGCGACCCAGGGCTGGTTGAGAGAAGCTGCGGAAAGTTCAGATCTAAAGTCTCCCGATGCGACAAGAACGATCGCGTGATCCTGCGGCTTGTACCTGTAGATTCCAGCACCCAAACCTTTGACGCCTCGCTCACCCACCACAACATACACTTCCAGAGGATAGGTGCCTCCGGCTGACGGTGCCGATCTCAAGCCCCACCTGGGCTCTGTGATCCCTTGCGAGGCCCAGAGAAGCTGAGCGAGCTGAGCAGCCTCCAACGGCCTGTCCAGATATTCCCGCTTTGAGCGTCTTCGCGATATTGCCTCCTCAACAGACATCGTGCCAAGGGTGGTTGGACTTGGAAGCCTGATGGTGCCGGGCTGGACCTCGCTGAGATGGGTAGAATAGTCAGTTCGATAGGGCTGTGAGCCGGGAATCTGGCTCGTCCTTTCCCTATAGTAGATAAACGAGAACAGTGCCAATCCCCATGAACTTGCTATCAGTAGAAGAAGAAACAGCATCTTCCCTCGAGTAAGAGTATACATCTACTCTGGTCACCTCAGCCCGCGAAAACTCTTCGCAACGCTACTATTCTCCCTTGCGGTTCCCAACTCGCACTTCGGCGTCATTCCATGCACATGAAACTCAGAAGAACGATTCATGTGGAATAAAGACACTCAAGCGTTCCACTATGTTGTCGTGCGCTTGCGGCTAATCACAAGAAGAGGGAGTCTCTATTCTGCGCCGCCAAGTACGCTTAAGAGCAATGTGGTGCCAGCAACAACATTCCACAATAAGAGCGAACTAAGTATCCTTCGTTGTCAATGCGTGTTCTTCCTACATGTCCTTGGTGATTCACAGCAGGCAAGATGCTTGACTTCGGTTAGAGCTGACCACAAAGTTGGTCCACTACCGTTATCAAAGTGATCCACATCGTATTCAAGAAAGCGGGAACAAGAAATGATCCAGGTCAAGCATTTACTCTGGGACATTGATGGAACGCTGTATAGATCGACGGCGGAGCTGGTTGAAGCGATTCACCACGAGACCTATTCACGCATCTCCTCACGGCTCAATATTCCATACGGCGAGGCTCGAAGAAGGTTCCTGACACTGTACTCTGAACTGGGAGGAGCAACAGTGACAGTAGTCAAACTGGGCCTGGGCCGAGAACTGATTCAAGAAGCTGTGGACGCTGTCGACAAGACCAAGTACATCAGATCAGATCCGAGATTGCGAGAGATGTTTGAGGTCAGCCTGAGAGCCTTCACACACATCATTGTAACTAACACATCTAGGCAAGGGACTTGGCAGACGCTTGAGATCCTGAACCTTCGGCCCGAGATCTTCCGCGGAATAATCACAGCAGACGATGTTCGTCGATCGAAACCTGACACAGAGCCCTTCGAGAAGGCGTTGAAGATGACTGGAGAACTTGCTGGTCAGCACGTTTCAATCGGAGACAGGGAAAAAGTCGACATTGCCCCAGCCAAGAAGCTGGGAATCAGAACAATATTCGTTTGGGGAGTCTCGAAATTAGCCGATGCCTCGGCTGCAACCATCTACGACATACCAAGAATTCTCGAAAGCTGGAGGCAGTAGATTGAACATAGGAGGAATTCTATTGGCTCACCTATCTTTCACGTATATCGCGGTGGTACCTCTCAGGATCACTCTTACAAACGAATGATATGATCCGTCTGCCGCCTGCTCTTTTGAGAAGAACGTCAAGTGCACTATCCTGCCGATCTCTGGACGACCATTCACCAGGTTCACGATGTCGTAGGTCCTTATCTTGTCAGCGAGTTTCTTGGGGTCGAATTTGTACCGGAACTCGCCGCCTGTCACTGGGAGTGCGCCTTCTTCCAGTACAGCGCCGGGGATTATTGCCGCGAAATGCACCTCGGAGGCACTTGTCTGTCCTCGGATTTCCAGGCCTTCTGTCGGCGAGAATGTCTGTTCGGTCCGCATCTTCAATGTCATGCCGGGGCCCGGTGCTGTTCCATTCTCTATTACGAATATGTAGCCTCCCATATCAGGGAGCCCGGGCACCCTGCCTTCGTAGCCATTCCATGTCGCTTTCACGTTGTAGACCCAGACTCCGGGCTGGTCAAGGACCCACCTCTCTTTTCCGACAAAGTAGCCGAATTTGTCACCTTTGCCCTCGGCCACTCTCTTCGAGCCGTCAGGCGCAGCCAAAATGAACTGAACATCACAAGGTAGAACGGGATCTATCTGCAGCAGGGCGCCGAAGGACGTGCCGACCTGGTACACCATGCCAGGCCTTACGGGCACGAGAAAAAAGCGGGCAGGCTTTCCGTCGGGGCTCGGCAGGTCCTCGTCTCCTGGCCCTATGATTCGGTTGTTGTTGGTTCCTTTTGGTAGAATGAATGCGCTTGCTTGGTAGCCTGCATACATCGGAGTCTCTCCTTTCGGCCTTACGACTACTCCGCCCAGAAGCCGGTATATGTCGCCTGGAAGATCGCCGTTGTTTGATGCGCCGAATTGGCCTCCGAAATTGGTGCGGCTTGTTGGCCAGTATGGAGCTCTTGTGTTCTCGTGGCCTATCAGGAATCGGGACATGAATCCAGGTCTAGGGCCTGAGGAATAGTAGTACTCCATGTCTGTTATGAATTCAGGAAACATCTCAGGGGAGAGACCATTGCTTGTCTTGATGCGGAGATTCGATCGGCCCACGGATTGCCAGGCAGGGTTGTACGGCGTATTCTTCCCTTTCACTTCATATAGGAGAACAGGTTCGATCTTGTTTGCTCCTTGCTGCTCACTTGCTATCAGAATCGCATCTCCGGAGTTGTATGGGAAGGTTATGTGATCCAGAAAGCGGAAGTTGCCTTCCTCCGGCAGATATCCTTCGAAGTGCCTCTCTCCCCGATCTACAAGTGCACCTTTCACAGAGAGCTTCTTGCCATGGGCTATGATCGTGGGGTCTTCAGGGTAGACGACTCCAGCGTGTCTCATGACAGATACCCAGAGATGGCCTTCAGGATCCCAGTATGTTGCTGTCACCTTGCCGTGATATTCACCCGGCGCTTCAAGCGGCAGGGTTTTCATGCCTTGAGCTGCCCCGAATACTCCGCCGGGGGTTGCCTTGCCTGAGCACACCAGGGTGCGAACATTCTTGGGATCAGAATTCACATAGAGATCTGCTTTGATCGTCACGTCAGCGGGGACAGCCGGTGCGAACCCTATGTCTCGGCCGTAGCGGTTTCCCACATTGTATGGCTGCCCTTGAAACGTGGCGGTGGCCAGGGTCATCCGCTTAGCTATCCAGAACGAGTACTTCCCACCTCCTTCATACCGGTTCCCCCATACGTCTTCAATCCAACCCGATGCTTCAACCGAATATCTCCCATACGCCGGGGGCTTCCAGGAGGTGAACTTCACGTTCTTAGTCGTGGCCCCGCTTCCTCGTCTCGCCACGAATCTATATGTCCCAAGGTCTGTTCTCACTCCATCTGGAGATGTGACCTTGACTGACCATTCGCCTCGGTCGTAGCGCCACGGGATATTGCGTTGGGAATCCACTGTATCCATCAGGAAAGTTGGCTCAAGGTTGTAGCTGATGACTCCTCCCTTTGAGTCAAATCGCGGGAGAACGACTTCGTCATGAATTATGTGTCGCGGCGAGATTGCGACCTTATCTTGATCCTCCTGCGCTACGACTCCGCGGTAGCCATTCGAGTTGTAGTCCCAGAGAAGAATCCAGTAGCATCTTCTCGTAATCTTCGTGGCGCTTGTCTCCCTTCTCACCATCTCTTTGCCACTTGCAGGAATGGGCGGCGAATACATGCACGATGCGCATTTCAGATCCTGCGGTCTCTGTCCCATTCCGTCTCCGTTGAAGTTTGATCGACGTTGACCCGATCTCACGCCGAAATCCAGTCTCAATCGGTATATGCCCTGTGGCAATGTCGAAGGGAGATCAAAGCTGGTTGAGACTGTTCCGAGAAGTGAGCCAGAGGATCCGTCTTCTTGAGCAAAGGCTGTAACGGGTGCCTCTAGCATGATATCTACGGGAGTCCTGTCGACGTAGCCGTTGAATCGCGAGACAGCTGAGCTGCCTCCCCCTTCTATTGGGAGGCCTGAAGGAGTCAATATGGTTGATACTTGTATGTTGTGGGGCACATGTTGGAATCCTTGGGGATCGAAGTCTCTATCGGCAGTGACTAGAATGTTCACTTGATCGATCTTTGAGAGCTTCTGTTTGAGCTCTATCACAAGCTCACTTGCCAGATGAAGGGAAACTGTCAGTTTGACCCTTGTCCCGGGGACCCATGTGAGAGGGCGATACTCTACATATGCGGACCACTTGCCGAGTGCAGCGTTAGCGGTCATGTTGAATCTGCCCTTTTCGGAGAAGCCGATGGCATCCAGCAAGGCGTCAGATGGAGAGTAAGCCCCCACGGCTATCTTCTCTACCACATTCGGATTGGGAGTCAGAGACCCTGGAGCTGCCACGACTGGAATAAGTCTAGGTCCACTTAGCAAACTGCCCACAGCAGCCCCGACCGCGGCAAATGTGAGAATGGCTAGAAGTAAACCCGCCTTTCTGCGAGATCGCATCATCATGCCCCCTTAATGTGACAGGATGATGTGAGTGGCAAGAGAGCTTCTTTCACTCTGTCCATCCTACAATCAGCTGCGCAAGAGGGCTCGCGGCGAACGAATATAAAGGCTATGAACGATTTCTGCAAGCAAACAGCGATCCAGAGAAACGGGCGAGAATCAAATCTGGGGACACACCTTACCACGCCGTGGGCAGGAAAGATCATCGACACCAGAGCCTTGAGCACGCGTCAGGCGAAAAGTTCTGTGTCCGGCTTGCCATCAATCCGGATCGTAGTGACCTGAGTTCTGACCCAACGCTTAATACGTCGACCAAATCTTGACGCAAGACCATTCCGGAGGCGAGCATGAGTGGACCAAGGCCAACCTGAAGAGGAGAAGTCCAAGAGATCCACTGTAAGTCGTCGAACCTTCCTGAAGCTACTGATCGCAGGCGCGGCCGCAGTAGGTGGAATCATGTCGCTTGATTTCCTCTATCCAAAACCCACAAATCCAGAGCTTAGGACAGTGACGCCCACAACTGCCAAAGTAACTGCGTCAACATTCAGTACGACCCCCTCTTCCAAAGGTGCAAGCGTTGTCGTTGTTAGAGGATCGGCCTCTGTGAAGCCCGCAGTATTGGTTGAGAGAGCGTTGGAGTCACTTGGTGGCGTGGAGAAGATCGTCCCTTCAGGGGCCAGCATCTTCGTGAAGCCGAATGTGGGATTCTATGACAAGGAGGCGGCCACAGACCCAAGAGTAGTGGTGGCGGTAGTCAACTGCCTCAAGCGGGCTTTGCCATCCCAAATCGTAGCGGGGGAGAGTTCTGTGAGAGGCAATGATACAGAGTATGCCCTTCAGGTGACCGGTATGAGAAGCATCGTTGGAGAAACTGGGGTAGAGGTCAGAGATCTAAGGAAGGATCAGGCAGTAAATGTGAGTATTCCCAAAGGAAAGGCGATGAGCTCGGTCAATGTGTTCAAGACAGTGCGAGACTCATCATTCATTGTGGATATGCCCCGGTTGAAGAGGCATTCAGCGACAACGATAACCATATCATTGAAGAACATGATGGGTACGGTTCCAGACAGCGAGAAGGGACGTTTTCACCAAGTCAACCTCAACCAATGCATAGCGGATCTCAACTCAGTCCTGCGACCCAGCCTTGTGATCATAGATGCCACAAATGTGATGACGAAGAGAGGCCCTACGGGCGGCACAATGGTGGAACTGAATACTGTGATAGCTTCGCTGGACCCTGTTGCAGCGGATATAGTCGCAGCAGAGGAACTCTTCAAGGCTGAGGGAGTGACTGATCCGGCTGCCTCGGCTGGCAGGGTAGAACATATTCAGATGGCTGCTGAGCTTGGAGTTGGCGTCGCTGATCGCTCGAAGATAGAGATCGTGGAGGTAAAGATCTCCTAGCAAAGAAGCCACAGGGTTCCGGACTGGAACTTGATATGAAGAGGCGAGATTTTCTCAGGCTCTTCGGCGTAGGCCTCGTCACGTTCTCATTCTTCGACATACTTCCTCGTGTCTTCAGGGGAAGGCCGCTGGTCAGGCCTCCAGGCTCGCGGGTCGAGGACTTGTTCAATGCGGTCTGCGTGAGATGCGTCAGATGCGTTCAGATCTGCCCGACCAGCGTAATCGCCATGGCGACACTGGGTGACGGATTCAAGGAACTTGGTACACCGAAGATAGACCCTGCAAGAGGTTCATGCGAGAGAATACATGGCAGATGCGCAGAGCAGGCCAGGTGCGCTCAGGTCTGCCCAACAGGAGCAATTCTAGATGTGCAGAAAGAGAATGTGAAGTTGGGCTCAACGGTCATCAATACGGGCAAATGCATAGCTTGGCAAGGCGGACCTTGTCTAACCTGCTACGAGGTCTGTCCGGTGATAGGTGCCATAACACTGTTCGATGAATCGAGACCGCTGTTCAACGAGAATATCTGTGTGGGATGTGGCCGCTGCGCCTATGCGTGTCCGGCCGAACCCAAAGCGCTCACTCTCACTTCCAAGGGAGAACGAAGAACGTGAAAGACGCGTACATGAAGCGACTAGTCAGAGTGGGGAGAGGTTTCCTCCCAGTCTTGATTCTGCTGTTCATTGTGTATCCGGTTCTCGAGCTCACATATGGCTCAATCTGCGTTCTCACTGTTGGCACAATTACGGTCTCATGTCCGCTTGGCTTTCTTCAAACGAGCTTGGCGTCGCACGGTCTGATTCTGGGGCTACTGATTCCTGCGTCTGCAATCGTCGTGGCCACCATTTTGCTCGGAAGACTCTTCTGTGGATGGATTTGCCCGGCTGGACCCATCATGCAACGATTTGGAAACGTGCACATGTTTCGAAGTCCGGTCATTACAAGACTGAGAGCGGTCAGCAGTGATGACAAGACGAGAGCGGTCCTACTGCTTTCTGTGCTGGCTGCAAGCGTTCTGCTCAGGTACCCGGTTTTCTGCCTCGTCTGCCCGGTCGGAATCATCTACAGAAATGCGATCTCCCTTGCTCGATACGGCTCGATTGGTATCGATCTACTGTTCATTCCGATGCTGATATTTCTGGAGGGAAGTCTGACCCCTTGGTGTTCCCATATTTGCCCACTGGGAGCTCTTCTCAGCATCTTCAGCCGCAAGAACCCGATAGTCCCCGCGGTCAACAAAGCAAGATGCACATCATGCTCAATCTGCGAAAAAGTCTGCAAAATGAAAGTTACATTGCTCAGCGGGCGAAACCTAGAGAATTGCTCAAAGTGTCTGGATTGCAGCCTTCAATGCCCGACAAAAGCCATAGAATGGAAGAAAAGAGCCCAAGCATAGACGTCTCGTAAGGGCATTCTCAGATCGAAGACCAATCGTCGACTCGGAAACAGCGGACTCGAGAGAAATCGGCACGTGTCTCGATGCGGAATTGTCTATCAGCTGACTGCTTTTGCTATCTCTTCTTTCAGTTGCTGAATTGTCTTCCCTTCGGTCTGGATGCCCAGATCCCTTGCCGCTTTTTCCAGTTTCTCTCGCTCGGGATCCTGACTTGGAGGCTTTCCTCCCTCGCGCAATTCTCTTTCGATCTCACGCCTTCCCTTCTCAAATTCACCCATGGATCGGCCCAGCGCCTTCGCCAACTCAGGCAGCTTCTTGGAACCCACTAATAGGAGAAGTATGAACAAGGCGATCCATAGCCACTCAGCGGCACCGATCGAACCTATCATTTCACGTCATGTAGGGCAATCCTACGGCGGGATACTTTAGGCTTGCGCAGGTTCCTTATCCGAATACTGGCTTGAAGCGTCTTCCACGCAGAATGAGGTATGCAGCCAAATAGAGAAGGATCATTGGTACCGATATCAGCCACATGGTTATGCCGCTGCCGTCAGGCGTCACAACTGCGCCGAAGATAACTATGCCAACAATGGCGTAACTCAGATTTCTGCGCCAGAAGTCCGCATCAACCAACCCGACGGCAGTAACGATCCACATGGCCACAGGAAGCTGAAATGATAGACCTCCAGCAAGGGCGAAGAGAAGCACGAAGCTGATCAAGTCGTCCACGGTTATGAACGTCTCGGCTCCGAGAACCACTCCGTACGTATAGAGAAATTCGAGTGCCATTGGTGTGACAAAGGCATAGGTGAAGATTGCTCCCAGAAAGAACAAGAGGATTGCAGGCGCAATGAGTCTCCGGATTGATCGTGCTTCGCGAGGGTACAGCCCTGGCCCAACAAACGCGGCGATCTGATACGCTATCATTGGCATTCCAAGAACGACTCCAAGAAAAATGGAGACGTAGAGTTGGGCGATTATTGCCTGACCTGGGGATGTCACAATCAGCTTGACGTGTTGAGGAAGCATGTCGCTTTGCACCTTCTTGATGAGAAGGGCTGCAATATCATTGAACGGATTCGGATAAGGCAAGTAAATCGACAGATCTCCAAAATGGAATTTCTCAAATCCAAAGAGAAAACTGAAGAGAGTGATGGATACAACCGTGGCAACAATCTTCAGAAGTCTACTACGAAGCTCGTCGATATGCTCCATGAAAGTCTTGTGGCTCGACAATTCGATCACTCATCTTCACTCTTTGAATTGACCACCACCCGCGCGATATGCGGCAAGACATGGTGAACACGTTATCCCAGGCCTGAGGTGTTCGTGAGTGGACCTTCGCGCTCACTTGCATAGGCACCCCGACGATGAATGGTTGACCGATCTAGGATTGGACAATGGGAAGAGTAAGTAATGCGTGCGGTACGATGAGCACGTTTAGCTTTGATCCAAGCTTCTTTGTGACGATTCTGAATGCCTCCTTCATGGTGGCGGCCGGTATCATCTTCGCGTCCTGCACTACCTGTGGATCTTCACAGCCGACTACGATCACATCGTTCTGCTCCAATACCTTTGCCATAACGAAAGCTCGTTGAGCACCCGGCGGATATCCTGTGCGACGAAGATCAGCCAGCAGAGAGGGTATGTCCTTCGCGTTCTTCATCTTCTCAAGATATCGTTGTTCCCCAACGCCCTGGCCGACGCCCTCCTCGCATCGAGCGGGAAGGATGAAGATGCCGCCAGTTTTCACAACTGGAGTTGGTGCAAAGAACAGGTAGCTTGGTGCTCTACTCGCTTGGTAGAGGTTTGAGTCTTTTGGATATCCCACTCCGCAGACGGCTACGTCGTACTGCATGTGAATCGGCACCTCATAGATGCTTCGAGCGAACTTCACCAGTTCCAGATAGGTCTCTCTCGGTTCTCCAGCCCGCACAGCCAGAATCCGCTTATCATCATCCATAACCACATTTATGATGAATCGCAATCCAGCTCGACGGCCGGCCTCAGTGACCGCTTCCTGAAACGGGTTTCCATCAACCCGACCCAGGCGTGTGCCTGGGTGGTCGATCATCTTTGGACCGTGAGTGTACTCGATCATTGTTTCTCCCGCAGCGCCGACGGCCACGGTTTTGGCTCCGCCTGAATAGCCAGCATATTGATGCGGTTCAACTATTCCCGTGGCCATAAGTAGATCTGCATTGTAAGCTATCTTGTTCACAGAGAGCGGAATTCCAGTGGAAGTTGTTCCAAGATTGACAAGTGCGTCAGGGTTCTGCGGTTCACTATCAACAACCTGATAGCGGTCAACCACAGTCTTCCCCAGCTTCACAACCTTCTCCTCCGTCGTGCTTGGCCGATGCATGCCCACACCACACAGCAACGTTATGTCCTCGTCGCGAACACCTGCATGTTCCAGCTCCGCCAGCATAGGTGGTATCAGGAGATGGTCTGGACTTGCACGAGTGATATCCGTAAATACGATGCAGACCTTGTCCCCTTTCTTCGCCAGTCTTCGCAGAGGAGGCGAGTTAACCGATCGCTCTAGCGCCGTCTTGACTGCCGAGGGCACATCTTCGATCGGCGATTTCGGCTTGGACATGACAACCGTGCCCTTCATGCCTGCCGGTAACTCAAATTTGACCTTCTTTCTTCCATACGGGACACGGAAGACAGTCATTCTAGATCTCCCCTTGTCGACTCAAATTGCGCTGAGCACAGAGCACCCGTTTCCGCTCTCCTACAGACCGTACGCGATATTGAGTTCACGAGCGATCGTTCTCAGGTCCGCCTCCACAGGTGCGTCCAAAGGAATCCCTTCTCTGCTTCTTCGCTCGGCCTCTTCATACTCTTTTTCACCGTGAATGTAGATGCGATCCTCCCCTTCAGCCTTCGGCGAATTCTTAAGCCGGCGAATCAGTTC
>Ga0129297_10000670_pt1 | contig 16795 bp, 13 predicted proteins | sample I18A1metaG_FD_94708 | JGI IMG/M metagenome (GOLD analysis project Ga0129297, IMG submission 94708) | Lake sediment bacterial and archeal communities from Gulf of Boni, Indonesia to study Microbial Dark Matter (Phase II) - ​I18A1 metaG | ecosystem: Environmental > Aquatic > Freshwater > Lake >... | reverse complement strand
GGTGCATCAAAGAGAATCCCGAAAGAGTTTCTCGCTGGCTCCGGTTCTACGAATGCACAGTAATGGCCGCTAGAGTAGCAGACCGAGCTGAATCCGGGAAATTTCTGGCGGGCCCGGCGGGAGACTAACCCTCGATAACGCATGGGTTAGAAGGATTACGGACAGATGTATGCCGGGCCGGATCGTATGAAGAAGGAAGAGACAGGTCTGGCGCGCGGAATACCTGCCTGCACGGTACGATGGAATAGCGCTTAAGAAGCCAATAGTTAGCGTGTCTTCCTTTCGAGAGACGACTTCACGAACTCTAATGGACATTGCCTCTTGAGCTTCGCTAATGGTCGTCGCATCGTCAGAATAGTAGTCATTTCGTCGTTACAGTGAAATTGTGTGTGTGAATAAGCTCGTGCGGGCCACAGAATTTGAACCACGAATCTGAGGGTGCAACGGCCTCGCGCGGAGGTCAAGGCTGCAATGCTGAGGGCAAAAGAACGCAATGGAGATTCTGTCACAAAAGAGGACTTTCAATGCAACATCTCCAATAGAGATGATTCACATATCCCCCTCTGTCCTAGGACTAGAAGTGAGGATGGTCTACTGGATACTTGCCCCAAAATCATGAGTTCTTTAGAGAGCACGCTTCGACGCTAAACTGGAAGATTATTAGATATCACAAAGTATGTCTAGAAGCTTCTGATATATCCTTGGACTAGAGCCAAGTACGTCATGAGACCTCATGTCGAAGTCTCTCCCACTGAAATCAGTGACCTTTCCGCCGGCTTCCTTTAGTATCATAGTACCTCCCGCGACATCCCATGGATGCATTCCTACCATGAAAAAGGCATCGATTCTTCCACATGCAACATAACACAATTCTAGAGCGGCAGCTCCCAATTGCCTAACCTTGTTGTTAACTGGTTTGAGGTGCGAGAAAGCACTGATCATCCTCGTTACGCTTTGTTGATCCCGCCCATGGCAAAAAGCAATCACCGAATCATCAAAACTCCTTTCGTTCGAGACAGTGATTCTTGCGTCGTTTAGATAGGCACCTTTGCTTTTCTCTGCGTAGAAAAGCTCGTTTTGCGGTGGATAGAAAACTACACCTATGATCGGTTTGCTCTTATGAACCAACCCTAATGATACGTCAAAGAAGGGGTTCTGAAAAGCATAGTTTGTAGTTCCATCCAACGGATCTACTACCCACAAGTAGTCAGACTCTTTCCCACTTTTGCCAGTTTCCTCACCAAAGATTGAATGGTCTGGGAATCTCTTCTGTAGAATTCTTTTTATTGTGTTTTCAGATTCCGTGTCTGCCTTCGTAGTTAGACTTCTGTCAGATTTGCGAGAAGCATTCACCTTGCCGTAATATTTCCTGACGATCTCTCCGGCCTTCTTGACTGCTTCAATGGCGACTTCGAGTTCTTCCATTCGCTTCACACTTTCCTCTTTTGCTGCGGCACTTATTTGTCTTCCCCCGAGTTGTGAACCGATATTTCCCTTAGTCAGAGTCGTCGTCTTTGTTAATCCTAATAACGGCCGGCCGAACCGCACGATTCACGACACTTATGCCGAACTCGCACTACGAAAGATTGAAGGGCGTTACGTTGACCTATTGGAGAAACACGGAATCAAGCACATCGTCAACGATGCTTTGTCCTCGCTTGGAATGTCTCGCCCCCAACCGAGCGCAATGTCCGATTTTCCAACATACTCAACAGAACTGGCGATGAGCCACTTGATTATGAGTCGTATCTTTAACGTAGCACCAAAGCCGATTCACTACTGCGACACCGATTCGATCCTTGTTGAGAAATCAATTGAGGGGAAAGTGTTCGATTTAACAGACTTGGATGGGAAGTGGGTGCTTCCAGTCATCTTGGAGAATAAAGGGTTCGGAGAGCAACCGTTAGTCTTCCGTTCGAAACTCTACTATCCCAATCCGAACGTCTCAGACATAGGCGCCAATCGAACTCGCAGCATCACCCTGAGACCAGAAGACTTATCAGCATCCAGTCCTTGACGACCCATTATTGGGTTAGAGATTGCTATGGTCTTAAAGGAGCCCACTAACGAAGATGTACGCAAGATACATGCCGAGTGCATTCAAATTACCAATCAGAGATTTGTGATCACCACACTTGCTGTCACAGTTTTCGGCATAATCGGTGCGTGGATGATCCCTAGGGGGGCTCCCGTTGCAGAATCCGCTTCAGGAGCTTTTGCCCTCACTGGCTCTATTATACTGACTCTGCTCCTTTTCTTGCTTTTCTTTTTCAACCATTTCCTCAGAGGAATGCTTCGGATCTTCACAACGTACCTTATAACAACGGGCAAGTCATCTTGGGAGTATGACTGGGAACGTTATAGAAAGACACGTTACTTTGGGTACACGAAAACACAGAGTTTCGTTTTTCTGGTCTTAGGCGTTCTTTCTACTTCTTATCCGGTTATTCTTGCACAAACATATTCTTTGAAGCTTGTACCTGAGGTTTGGCTATGGGCAGACATCGTCATAGGCGTTATGTACGTAGCTCTTGTCTATGCAATGGGATTCCGAGGTCTGTGGGACCCGGAACCAATAGCGAAGAAAAGATGGCAAGAGCTTGCCAATCAGCAGACTCCTGCTTCATAGCCCACGCCTTCTTAATCATCAACCCGTTTCTTACTGATGAAGAACTCTTTGCGTTCAACCGTAGACTTGACAGCCCAGCGGTAGGACAGAGAAGAGAGGGGTTTGGGGGATTCTTCCCCCAACATGGAATCAGCAAAATTGTGTGTGTGCTACGCTTCGTGCGGCCTACTAGATTTGAGTAGGCGTATTCGGGTCTAGTTCCTAGAACACTGTGATCTACGGTCCGTGCAACCTTCTGCTGGGCTTAACTTGACAACCTCCCATCAATTGCTGAAGCGTTTATATGACAGTCTAGAAAGACCAATATTGATCTAGCCGTGTCCTATCGAATTCCAAGAGAGTTCGGGAAATATCACAGACGAGCCAAGAGCTTGAGAACGAAGAGCTGGAGATTGCAGCGAAAACCGAAGCCGACTGGGCAATGCCCCAGCTGCGGTTTTCACACATATGCAACTGGAAAGAGGAAGAGAGTTCCAGTTGAGCTAACAATATGCGCAAGCACTAAGCTCATAGGCGGAGAGAAAAAGTACAGGTATGAGAATGAACATCGCTGCTCGCGTTGCGACAAAACATTTGGGGAGTCTCAGCTCTCGCCTCTTGAATCCTCGGCTTAGGGACTTGAGAAGAGAGTTCTATGGAGAACTGGCACACTTTCCGTTCAAGGATTCTTCGTGAGCTAGATCTCTCTTGTCGCTTTCCAGCCGCCGTCCCGTACGCATGGGATGTGCACAGTGGCTTATGGTCATTTCTTCCTTGCTTGGTGCGTCGTCGGTCCTCCTTCTAGCAAATGCGTCTTGTATGGAATACCCACCGTTGCAGTATTGTTACATCTACGACAGACCTAGTGGAATTGGTTCCTGGAGCCGACTGCGCTAGACAATCGTTTTGATGGTTGCAGCCCTTATGGGAGTGAGTCAGACCGATCTAACTTCGCACATGCGTCGAGGAACCGATTTTTCTGTTGTGGTCAAATCGGGGTACAGCGGTCAACTCGTGGCATAATGCCCAAGAGTTTCGACTGGGCTTGATCTGGGTTGTTTCTTTTTACCTCACCGACCGTTTGCCTACGCAGCGTACGGTCAGGAAATCAGATCTGCAATTTAATCATGCGGAGTTCAATCAGCTCCTTGGAGAACTCAATCAAGACAATTTGTGGAGAGTGGTATTTGGGAAAGTAGACTCACGAATGCGTGATCAAGAATTGAAAGGCCCCTCACTTGGACTTCAGAGAAGGTAGTCGCCGTACTCGCTCGAAACCAACGTATGTCAGCAACGCGGCGTAGACAAGGAAGATTATGGAGTATTTCCAAGGCACAATGCCTGAAATGTAAAGGTACGCGGCTACTATGAAGAGTACCCAGAAGAGACAGGAAGCGACCTTTGGAATCCGTGGGTTTTTCTTCAGCTCCTCTCTGGCGGCAATGGCCAGAGCTCCCGGTATGAGAAAGAGGGCGATCTCAAAGAGCTCTACAACAAAGTGCGTTCTGCTTGGGAAGCGCACTGTCAGTCTTCCACCTGCCCCAGAAATGTCTTTGTACGAGTACTTCTTGCGGCTGTTCGTTTCAGAAGATCTTGGGCTATCATCAATTCGTCGAAGATCTATTCCGGCAGGAAACTCTATTTCGATCTCTTGGAACAAAGAAACAAGAAAGTATGCATGTTCTTTCGAATGTTTCTCCAGATCGACTACCTTGGGCACGTTCGAGTAGTTGAAATTCATTTCGAGCCTGCACCAATCTGAATCGTATACCTCAATTAGATTCTTGGCTTTGACATGAGCTTCTAGCATGGAAAAACCGGATGGGATCAACAATGAAAGGAATGTAATCTTGTCTGTAATCTTGCCAGATGCACATATACTTTCCTTGGGACTGACCATAACCTCTGTATCTATCGCAAAGGGCAGCAAGACGCAGAAATGTGAATAGTTGGGCAATGTTGGAAATCCCAACGTTATTATGACTTCTGAGACACGCTCGTCCAAGATACGGACATATAGGGAAGACACGGTCGTTTCTGCCGCGTTTGATGTTTCATGACAGGATGACACCATTAGTAGGAGAACTGAAAGGAGGACCATCGCAGTCGAAGGCCTGCACAAAGGCAACAGAAGTCCTCCGTCAGTAGGACAACCACCGTGTCGAAAGAAAAACTAGCAAAACATTGAGAAAAAGAGAACATGCCACTCCCATCAAACAGTACATCTCATACCTACGAGCTGCTCGAAATACAGACATCAAGTAGTCATCATCAAGACGCTTTGGCCCGAAAATCTCTTTCTCGTAGAGATCGCGTCTTCTTGTCCAAAGCCCGAAGAGACTAAACCAGATGAACAGCAAAGGATACACAGTTGCGACAGAGAACATGCTAGGCAAGAAGCTGATATGGTCTGACCGAAGAGCGTAGAAAAGTGTTGCTACAGAGAACAAGGTAATGGGTCCTGACAATAGAACCGATGTTCTCAATGCTCGGTCTATGTAGATCCTGACCAATCTAAACCGGTCTTCTCTCTCAGGCATGTAGACTCCCCTCAAGAGGCAAAGCCTTAACCAGAGGCACATATTGCGGAGAATTGCCTACTTATGGTTTGCTTGAGCGACTGATCCATGGTACACAAAGCATAGTGAGTATGTCTGACCAGATAATTAGCGAGTTTTCTATCGGGTTTCTTCGGTCTCAAAAGTCTTCTGTAAGCGTATGAGCTTCCCTCTTTTTCGCGTCGAAGCATCTTAGGAAACGGATCAAAAGGACCACCAATGCGAACGCGAAGTTTCAGACTCGTTGGTACTTCCATTCTAGATACCGAACTAATAGTTCGTTCAAGAATCGTCTCTGTCTCGGAGTGGGACTGTTATCGGTCCAGAATTTTCCTCGTTTGTGAATGAAGGTACCGAGAAAGTCTAGTTGCCAATCATTCATAGGAAAACGCGCACGGTCCGCCCATATCATCCTTGATACTCGTTCCCATTCATTGCCGTACGCTGCAGACAATGGACGCTTGAGACTAAGCAACCGTTCTATTTCGACAACCTTTAGACTGATAAAACCTCTACCTTTGAACAGTTTGGGATTTCTAGTGGCCCAAGTCATTAGTTTTTTTTGTGCGTCAGTCAAATTCAGTCTGTCTTTTACTCTCTCAAAACAAGTCAGACCTGTATAGCGAATTGCATCCGTTTTTCTGTTTCGCCACTCAACAACACCTTTGAGGTCAGGATACCCGCAAACACAACACTTGTACTCGGACTCTTCAATTCCCACAAAAATACTCTCAGGTAAGAAACCATCATCAATGAGCTTTTGGTGCGCTTTGAGGAGATAGTCTGCTCTCATTGTTGGAATACTCTCCGTCTGACTTTTCCATGACTGGACTCGAGGCGCTCGTTCACATGTCACCGTCTAAGTATTCGTATTCCTTTCATTTGACCATCAATTGATACCAGACCGTAATACGGACATTCCTGCATCTTCTGCGACAGAGTGGAACCGAGATTTTGACGCAATCAATTATCACCTAGAAAGAGAACCAGCGGGCGGCTACTTAAGGTTTGAAATAAAATATACTATTATTTGCTAAGCGTTTCGATTCGCATCGGTCCGTAATACTCCGTTATATGGTCGGTCACATGCAAAAAAACGTACCGCATTACCTGTCAAGGAATGGATTTAACTATCACGGGCAAAAGGGGTAGCTGCCTTCGGAAATTGGCATTATGCCCAAGAGTTTTGAGGGGGATGGAGTTTTGCGCGTAGTTTCTCAGCGTTCAATCTGGGTTAAAGAAAGAGCAATCAATAAGAACTCTCCTTGGTACATTCAAGATCGTGCCAGAATAGCGAGATCACTGCAAGTCCACCGAAAGACAAGAAACATATTTCCTAGAGATCAGCGCCATATTGAGACAGGAACATACGATTGGACCGAGTGTAATGCCAAGAGAAGCAGACAGATATGATTAGAGAGAGTGAGGACAGACTTCCTAACCGATTCATGTGTCAGAGATGCGGTTGGTGTTGTACTAACCTCGGGGTTCCGGTAGAGAAGATCGGTGGAATAGGTTGGGTCAACGACTACGGTGGAAGAAGATACGGCTTCGTGTCACCACTTGAGAGAGAGCGGTTCCAGCGAGATCTTGCTGCAATTGGCTTTGATGAAGATCTTCCAGTGTTCGAATTCTGGGTTGATTCGAAGCGGAAGTTGGCGATTATCTGCTCTTACATGTTTCCGAATGAGAGATGCCATTTCTTCGACAAGGCTCAGCGTCTCTGCTCTATCTATGAAAGGAGGCCACTTGTCTGCAGAATCTTTCCCATCACGTCATGTGACCTGGAAAAGGAAGTCTCTGTTGATGTCTCTAACTGTCCTGGGTCAAGAAGAATATTCTCTCCCTCGGGCAGTGAAGGTGTTGTTGCATGCCCCGAGGGAACTACATTCGGAACCGTGTTTGGGGACTACCTATACTGGGCGGTCTTCAACTCAGTAATGAAGGAGTTTGCTAATACCTTCATTGGAGTTCTCCATAGAATAAATAGAATCAGGCTGCTCCCTTTCAAGCCCCGCGAGGCAAAACGGGTTATCACAGGGAAGGAGTTCACAACTATCGATGTCAACACACTGTACGAACAGATGGAACGACGGAGCTTTCTGGAACATGTGCTATCCCTGTTTCAATCAACACTGGAGAAGCAGTTTGTCAAAGCCAGTAGTCAAGGATTTAGACCGCAAAAGACGGCTGAGCAAGTGGCAATAGACATTCGCGATTATTTCCAGCAATGATGCCCTTTGCCAGCAACTCAGAGGGAGGATTGTAGTTTTGGTGCCACACACCTGCGACAGTCGCTTCGTTTTTCATACACTAAGTGTGGATAGGATCTCAAACCTTGGTTGCAGAACGCTTGCATCACAATCGGAGCGTTCCTGCTGAAGAATCTTGCTCTGAAAAGATTCTGCCTGCGGCTATGTTCAGTCTCTGGTCTCCATACTCAGCAAGATTCCTTACTTCGACCCAGAGTCTTGAGTACGCCTTCAGTTTCGCCAAATCAGGGATTTCGTACTTCTCCAGCTTGATCTTCCTCGGCACCTCGTCTTAGCCTATCGCTAACATCATGCTCCATTTCCTACTTGATTTGCAAGGCGTCGACTTGATTGACAGTTCTATCGAAGCCTGAAAGTTGAAGACACAGCTTGCATAGTCAAGACTCTTCAGGGCTTGTTGAGCTAAGTGATACTTCGGCCATGCGTCTTGGATTGAGACCATTTGAGCTCAAGGATAAGAATGCCGGACAGCAAACTAAACACGCCCCATTTCACAGCTTCTGTGTGAACGATGAATACAATTTAAAGGCGGGGATACCAAGTATACTCTGATTGTGATGGGGCAGATTACGACCATTAAGCTGAGCAAGGATACCAAGAAGGATCTTGCCCGAATAGGGACAAAAGAGGAAACCTACGAGGATATAGTCAGGCGTCTAATTCGGTTCTACAAAAAGAATTCTCGATAGCCTAACACGAGATGATTTCGAGTGCCGCGCTCCCCAAAGGATGAACGAACAACAAGGAAGCAGCTTGTAGAGAAAGCTTTGCGCGAAGCTGGTTGGCGGCCGATCGTTGATTTCGTCAAAGGTAGGAAATACGACACAGCTGCGGTAAGGGAGTACGAGACCTCAGAGGGCCCTGCAGACTATGTGCTATTTCACAACAGAGAGGCGATTGCCGCGGTAGAGGCAAAGAAGCTGACCCTGGGTCCACAGAATGTTCTATCACAGGCTCAACGGTATGCCAGAGGCTTTAGAAACGGTAAGTTCCAATTCGACGAATATCATCTTCCCTTTGTCTATTCCACGAATGGAGAGGTTTTCTGGTTTCAAGACTTGCGACAACGACCAAGCCGTTCGAGGCAAATAGCCAGATTTCATACTACCTCAGCACTGAGAGAGTTTCTCTCAACTAGTAGAATCCAATCCCTGCGATGGCTCGAAAACAACCCGAATGATAACCCATGGCTGAGACCGTATCAGAGGGAAGCAATCGACGCAATTGAGCAAACACTTCACTCAGGAAAACGCAGAATGCTAATAGCAATGGCAACTGGAACGGGAAAGACGTTTGTTGCGATTTCTCTTATTTACAGACTCCTGAAGTCCGGACTTGCAAGAAGGATATTGTTTCTTGTCGATCGACGTGCTCTGGCTGCCCAAGCAGTAGGCGCGTTCTCAAGCTTTGAGCCTGAACCAAGTTTGAAGTTCGACAGGATATACGAAGTTTACAGCCAACGCTTTCGTCGCGAAGACATGCCGGAGGAGTACAAGTTTGACCCAAACGTCTTGCCAACAGAATACCTGACGAATCCACAGCCTCACCACACGTTTGCTTACGTATGCACAATTCAGAGAATGCGGATCAACCTCTTTGGCAGGGAGGGTATGTTCTTAGAGATACCGAATGAGTCAGAGGTTGAGGAAGATGCGGAAAAGCTTGACATACCAATACATGCTTTTGATGTGGTCATTGCAGATGAATGCCATCGAGGCTATACTTCTACAGAGGAGGGAAAGTGGCGCCAAGTCCTAGAACACTTTGACGCAATCAAAATCGGCCTAACAGCCACACCAGCCGCTCACACAACATCCTACTTCAGGGACATAATCTATCGATACGAGTACGAGCGAGCTGTCAGGGAGGGCTATCTCGTCGATTATGATGCTGTAGCTGTTCAGTCGGATATTACAATGAGGGGCTTATTCTTGAAAGAAGGTGAAGAGGTAGGACTAATCGACACAGAAACTGGGCGACAGGCTTTTGACGTTCTGGAAGATGAGAGAATCTACGATACAGGAGACTTGGAGCAGAAAGCAACGGCACCAGACCGAAACAGGAAAATCATCAAGGAGTTTGCGAGATATGCCCTCAGCCAGGAGAAAGAGTTTGGTCATTTTCCAAAGACGCTGGTTTTCGCCATCAATGACCTTCCGCACATTTCGCATGCCGACCGGCTTGTTGACATGTTGAGAGATGAATTCGGAAGAGGCGACTTATTTGTTGAGAAGATTACTGGCAGTCCAACGGTCGACAGACCGCTACAGAAAATCAGGCAGTTCCGTAATAGACCTCTTCCATCAATCACGGTCACCGTTGACATGCTTACAACAGGAGTGGACATCCCGAGGTTAGAGAACCTAGTCTTCCTTCGACCAGTCAAATCCAGAATCCTCTTTGCGCAAATGCTTGGTCGAGGAACGAGAAAATGCGACGAAATAGGGAAAACGCATTTCACTGTTTTTGACTGCTTCAACGGCACGCTTCTAGAATACTTCAGAAGGACGACAGACTTCACAGCTGAGCCACCGCTTAAGCCCACCAGAACCGTTCAAGAGATTGTCGATGCAATTTGCAACAATGTAGACCGAGATTACAACGTTCGGGCTCTTGTGAAACGATTGAGAAGAATTGAGAAGAATATCTCAGCCGAAGGCCGCGAGCGTATCATGCAATTCATTCCTGAGGGGGATATTGGAGCATTTGCTCAATTGCTCCCAGCCAGATTGACTCGTGACTGGGCAGGCACGATGAAGATTCTTAGAAGCCAAATGTTCCAAGACTTTATGGAGAACTATCCTCGTGCACCGAAGACCTTTGTCGTGGCATATGAAGCCGAGGACGTGGTTGAATCAGAGTACCTCTTCAGAACAATTGACGGAAGAGCGCTAAAGCCGCAAGACTACCTGATCGCATTCGAACGATTCGTCAGAGAGAATCCTGACCATATCGAGGCACTTAGCATCCTGTTGAACAGACCGTCGGAATTCCGGACAAGGGAGCTAACCGACCTCAGAAGGAAACTTTCTTCGAGACCAGAACGTTTCACTGAAGAGAATCTTCGTCGTGCTTATCACAATGAGTTAGCAGACATTATTTCCATTATACGCCATGCAGCTAGGGGCGACCCCTTGCTCTCAGCAGAAGAGAGAGTAAACAAGGCTATAACAAAAGTAACGCAAGGCAGACAGCTGACAGCAGAACAGCAGAAGTGGCTTCAATACATTCGGGACCATCTGCTGAGAAACCTTGTTATCGAGCAGCCAGACTTCAGGTACATTCCGTTCTCTAGGCATGGTGGATGGGAGAAAGCCAATCAAGTATTCGAAGGAAAGCTGGTTCCCTTGCTTGAGACAATAAATGTGGCGATGGTGACTGCATGAGCGAAGTAGTTTCGAAGCTGTGGGGCTTTTGCAATACCCTACGTCATGATGGAATAGGATACGGTGATTACATCGAACAATTGACTTACTTGTTGTTCCTGAAACTTGCACAGGAGAAAGGAGTTAAACTTCCTGAGGGCTGTACATGGAACGACCTCAAAGCAAAGTCCGGGACAGAGCTTCTTGACGCTTACATCGAGATTCTCAGAACGCTTTCAAGGCAAAAGGGAATGCTTGGAGACATCTTTGCTGGCTCTCTTTCGAAATTTAGGGAACCAGTGAATCTGAAAAAACTCATCGGTCTCATCGACGAGATCCAATGGACGGCTCTAGATGTGGACATCAAAGCCGAGGCATACGAAGGACTGTTGCAGAAATATGCCGAAGAAGAGAAGGGGGCGGGACAGTACTTCACACCGAGAGAGGCTATACGATGCGTTGTCAGATGCATTAGACCAGACATCAGAGAGAAGCCAGACTTCACAATTCACGACCCAGCTGTTGGCACTGCGGGCTTTCTGATTGGTGCTTTTGAGTGGTTGATGAATCAAACCAAGGAAGGAGCACTCCTAACGAGAGAGGAACGAGAAAGGCTTTTGACAAGGACATTCTCCGGTTGCGAAATCGTGATCGATACCAGACGATTGGCACTAATGAATCTCTACTTGCATGAGATCGAAGCTCAGATTTACTACGGAGACGCTTTGGCAGAGGGCCCGCATACTGCGAAGCGATACGATGTTGTGATGAGTAATCCTCCATTTGGAACTAAAGGTGCAGGTCAAGCTCCAATAAGAGACGACTTCACTGTTAAGACTGCGAACAAGCAATTGAACTTTGTCCAGCATGCTATGACGGTTTTGAAGCCAGGCGGACGAGCTGCGGTGGTTGTTCCGGATAATGTTCTCTTTGAGGAGACTGCGGGAAAAGAAGTAAGGAAGATTCTAATGGAAGACTGCAACCTTCACACGATTCTGAGATTGCCCATAGGCACCTTCACTCCATACTCTCCTGGTGTCAAAGCAAATATCATCTTTTTCGTGAAAGCTCAACCCACTGAAGAAGTTTGGATCTATGACAATAGAACCAATGTTGAAAAGGTCACTATCCGCCATCCACTGACTGCCGAGTACTTCGAGGATTTTGAGCAATGCTATCACGCAAAGCCACGCAGAGAGACTGGACGCTTCAAGAGATTCACTCGCGCAGAGATTGCAAAACGCGATGAGAATTTAGACGTTTTTTGGCTGAAAGATCAATCATTGAAAGACCCAGGGGCGGCGCTAGATCCGACTGACTTAGTGGGTGAGGCGATTACGAACCTTGAGACAGCAATCGATAGTCTAAACGAAATTGCGATCGAATTAGAAACCGGAAATAAGCTGAGAAAATCTCAGAGCTAGTGGTTGTGATTATGGTTCGTCAGCTGGCAACAACGGAAGGCGTGAACAAAACTACGTTGCTCCCCACTGGGCAGCTTTGGAAAGCGGCTGCAGAAGTGAATAGTGACTTGCCTGAGTATTGGAAACTGGTACGCATAGGTGACGTAGCTAAGCTTCTCAATGGATTTGCCTTTAGATCATCCATGTTTAATGAAAGGCATGGAATACCACTAGTCCGGATTCGTGACCTTGGAAAAGATTCGACTGAAACCCTGTATGAGGGCCCATTTGACAGCCGATATATTGTCAGAGCAGGTTCACTCTTGATAGGAATGGACGGCGACTTTCGCTGTGTCGAATGGAACGGGAAAGACGCTCTACTCAATCAGCGAGTCTGCAAACTCACAATCAATTCTGATTTCCTGAACCCTAGATTTGTTTTGTATGGAATCAACAGACACTTGAGGGCCATCCAGAATGCCACTTCATCGTTGACTGTAACTCACATATCGTCCAAAACAATTGCAGATATAGCATTTCCACTCCCTCCAAGAAGAGAACAGGATCGTATCGTGGCCAAAATCGAAGAACTCTCTCAGGATCTGAAAACAACAAGACGAGCCCTCCAAAACGTTATGGATCTTATCTCACGATTCCGCCAATCAATTCTCGCCAAAGCATTTCGCGGCGAACTAACAGAGCGTGATCCAAACGATGAGCCTGCTGAGAAGCTCCTGGAAAGAATCAAGCAAGAGCGCCGAAAGAAATGGGAAGAAGGCCTCAGAGCCAAGGGTAAGGACCCAAGGAAGTACAAGTATGATGAGGCTGAGCCCATCGAGCCGCGACGACTCGAAAAGCTACCTAAAGGCTGGACGTGGACTACCATAGGGGAGCTGACCGAAAGCACATTCTACGGACCCAGGTTCGCCAAGAGCGAATACAGAAATGAAGGGGTCATAACAATCAGGACGACAGATTTGAGCAACAAGGGTCAATTTGCTCTGAAGGACCCTCCTCGAGTTCCTCTAAATAAAAGGCAGATAGAGTATTTTGGGCTGAAAGCAGGAGACCTGCTAGTCGCCAGAAGTGGAACTATCGGCAAGTGCGGTGTCTTTGATTTCCAAGGTGAACCCGCCATACCCAGCGCGTACCTCATACGTTTCACACTCTTCAAGGACTTGTTCCCTCCACGATATGTGCTGCATTATCTCCTTTCACCTTACGGACAACTGCTTCTCAGAGAAGGAGCAACCGCAATCACACAGGCGAACATAAACGCAGAGAAGATTCGACGTTTCGCCATACCATTGAGTCCGTCTGCCGAAATGAGACGAATCGTATCTATGATAGAGAGCCTGCTGGCATGTGCGGATCACATTGAAGAACAAGTAAAACTTGCAGCAAACAGTGCCTACCTATTGGAACAATCAATTTTGTCCAGAGCGTTTCGCGGCGAACTAGTTCCACATGATCCCAACGATGAGCCAGCATCAGTCCTTCTAGGGAGAATACGAACACAATGCGAAACAATGAGCAAGAAAGATAAATCTCAGAAGGTTCTGGAGTTCGGAGCGACTGCAAAGATTACTTCCAGAGCTTAGTGTCGTCAACATAGGTGCAAGTGCTGAATTCAGGCAGTTTGTTAACCTTGACAGATTGGCTCTAGTTAATGGTTTCCTACACGATCAGGCAGTCTGTCATTGCGCTTATCTCAAAGACACAAAAAGTCATAGCGAAAGAGAAACGACTCACAGCCTAAGCACGCACGCTACGCTTGACGTGAAGATCGTGATAGCTCCTTCCAACCACTCATGCTCATTCGCAGCGACCTCGAACGCAATGATTGGAAGGTATTTGTACTGATCGCCTCTAGCTATCTTTCGGAGCGTGCGTTCCGCAGGGCCCTTATAGTACCAGACGCAATCAGGATTTCCCATATGATAGATCTTGCCGTGAACTCTACCGGTGGCGTGGAATCCCAGGCGGTTGCCAACTGCTATTAGTTCGCGTACGCATTCGCTATGATTCATCGATTTCCACCGATCATACTGTAGCGCTCGGTCTTTCCCAAGCCTTTCACAACCCGTCGAGGTTCCAACTGCTGTGCTGGGCTAGGTGTGATTGCCAAATGAAAGAGCGCATATCATGGTTCCGAAGTGATCAGCTTAGCTGGCTCAGGAATTGTGACGATCTCAAGCTTCTTTCAAATACCTCATTATGAGTGCCTTCTAGGTGTTTGGACCTGCTTGTGAGAAAAAAGCCACATATTTCAATACACGGAAGAGACCCTCAAGATATGGGGCGGCTTCGACACACTTGCCTGTCTCTAAGCCACCAATTACCAATCGAGTCCTTGTTATTGGGTCATATGGCGACGACAGAGCAGAGTGCATTGGCTGGTATGGCACTTTTCCGAACATAGAGGAGTATGACAGTGTAGTCATAGATCTCCAGTCATTGTATCAATCAACATTCGACGATCTATATCGAAGTGAAAGCGAATGGTCAAAGATTGAAGATGCCCGCAAAGAAATAGACACTCTACTACGCACAGGGAGAGAGGTATTTTGCATAACCAATGAAATCCTTATTCCTTCCAAGCGACCCGGTGAGCCGAAATCGTGGCCTAGACCTCCTCCCACGAACTACGACATATTGCCAGCAAGTCCAACTGTAACAAAAAAAGAAGGGACAATCTCAGTGAAACGGCGCACAAGGGAACGATCCACCTGCTCTTGTCAGATATTCTCCTCCTTGCGTGCAAATAAGTTGTTTTTTCAGCCGAGAGCCTGCAGAAAGGGTCAGATACGCCATTTTTAGTTTTCTTAACTATTACCTATAAAAGAACTAAAAGGAATCCTTATTAAGAGATGATGTTAATCATGTTTTAACTTGAGGAGTTAAAAGAAGTTGAGAATCGTTTTGGATGTTGCTCCTGAGGATGTAGAACAAGTCGATCAGCAGATTCGCTCGGGGAAATATCGATCTCTTCAGGAATTCATAGTAGCCGCAATACGAAACCAGTTGTATCTGGAATCCCGTGAACCTGAATCGACCGCATTTCAAGGCGCAGAGTCCAACGTCACTCAACCATCTATGCCATCTGCTCCGATCACCGATGCAATTCAGTTCCTTCAGCTTTCGCCTCAACTCGCGAAAGTGAAAACAGTGCCACTCAGCGACCTTCCTCGCCCTGGCTACCTGTGGGGACAGTATAACCGCATCTTTCCTGTCAAGGTCGTGACCAGAGTAGCAGCGAATTTCGCAAGAATCAAAGGATCTGAGACATTTCTACTCGCAGAGCTTCAAGAAAAGGCGGCGGAAAGGGCTAGAGAACTTGGGAAAGAGATCCAGAGAGAGGATCGATTGAGGGGGCGAAAGCGTGGAACGATACTTTCTGCTGGTCTTCCAATCGCCAGAGGACAGGATAAGGCCAAGCTTAGATTCAAGAACCAATTTGTCGGCTACCTGTCCTCCAGAAAGACCGACAACAATGAGCGTGAATCGAAGATCGAAGGCGCTGCGCCAACGCTCAAGTTCTTGGACATTCAGAACAGGAAGGACTCTATTGATGCAGGTATTACGGACTTCGGTTTGAAATTCGCATGTCTTCCAAACCCCGTAATCGACTCACAGGACTACTCGACCCCGTTCTCAGCAGATGAAGTCAACTTCCTACTCGATCACATAGTCTTGAACATACCGGGCGAGGCTAAACTCATACGAGTAGTTCTTTCCAGCATCAAAGGGGGAACTGTCACTCCGGAAGGCCTCAACGATAGAATGAGATCATTCAATCATGAATGGAAGCACAGTCAACCGGTCACAATGCGTGCCGGAGTTGTGAGTAGAATCAGCGAACTGGGTCTGCTGGCTAGAAAGAAGAACGGTGTGAAAGTAACATACAGACTCACTGAACTCGGCGAGAAATACCTCGCCAAGCTGGGGGGTTAGGGATGGCACTAACGGACATTGCTATGTGTACCTGTCCAGCCCCCTTTGAGCCTGTGATTTGTGCAAAGTGCGGAGGAAAGCTGCTGCCGCCTTCTCAGATTTTCTCAAAAATAGATCTGGCAGTTCAGCAATGGTTTTATGATCTTGACTCCGAGTCCAGACTGAACAACACTCTCAGCAGTTTCATGGGGATAGACAAACAGACGCGACAGGGGGCTTCTGTGGCATCTGTCGTTCAGCATGCTACCAAGGAGATAGGCCTGGAGCTTACAACGGTGAGAGAGGAAATAGAACAGAAGCTGGCCAGAAAATTTGATGAACTGAAAGGTGAGAACGAGCATCTTACAAAATTGCTGCAAGATACTACGGTCCAACAAGTAGAGTCGGTAATCAAAGAAGTCAAACTGTTGTCCGAGCAGGGTAAGTCAATCTCCGAAATCGAAAGTAGAATCAGGGAAGCCACTGGCGCTCTTCAGACCTTTCTAACGGCGATGCGCTTACCAGGAGTGAAGGGCGAAGAGGGTGAAGTGAACGTCCTTCGAGATTTGCAGGACGCATTCCTAGGTCAGTCATCCGTCAGGATCGAGCCGATTGGTGGGGCAGACGCGACCGATACGATTGTGAGGTTCTATTG
>Ga0129297_10000668_pt1 | contig 16809 bp, 14 predicted proteins | sample I18A1metaG_FD_94708 | JGI IMG/M metagenome (GOLD analysis project Ga0129297, IMG submission 94708) | Lake sediment bacterial and archeal communities from Gulf of Boni, Indonesia to study Microbial Dark Matter (Phase II) - ​I18A1 metaG | ecosystem: Environmental > Aquatic > Freshwater > Lake >... | reverse complement strand
TTCCGGACGGCGAGAACTATAAAATTGTTGTTGGAGAAAGAAGATGGAGGGCGGCGCAAAAGGCCGGGCTGAAAAAAATACCGGTTCTTATCCGGTCCATTCCGGCCGAACGTCAACTTGAAATTTCCTTGATCGAAAACCTTCACAGAGAGGATTTGAATCCATTAGAAGTGGCGATGGTGTTTAAGAAATTGATCGAGGAACTCAATTATAATCAGCAAGATATCGCGGAGCGCGTCGGCATGGACAGGTCATCAGTCACAAATTATTTACGGCTTCTCATGCTCCCTCGTGTGGTGCAGGAATATCTTGCTCAGGGCAAAATTTCTATGGGGCATGCGCGGGCGCTTGTATCCGTTGAAAAGCCGGAGTTGCAAATATCGCTTGCCCAGGAAATCGTGCGAAGGAATTTGAGTGTCAGGGATGTCGAACGAATAATCTCCCGGGCTAAAACGAAGCCCGGTCAAGCTTCGGCCGAAAAAAGAGCTGACCCGGACCTTCATGCTGTGGAAGACGAACTGGTCAAGCTGCTGGGAACCAAAGTGACTATCCGAGGGACCCGGAAAAAGGGGAGCATTAGAATCTATTATTTTTCCCTGGATGACCTTAACAGGATTCATGAGAAAATCAAAAAGGGAGCAAGGTCATGAAAGACAAAAAAAAGGACTATGAAGACAACAAAATAACGGGTTTCTTTGACAAAGACACTGAGTTCAAGGGAGACCTCAGCTTTAAAGGGTCATTCCGCATAGACGGTTATTTCAAGGGGACAGTTAACTCCAATTCGATGCTTATCATCGGTGAGCAGGGGAAGGTCGAGGCTGACATAAAAATCGGGTATATTGTTATTAGCGGAGAAGTCAAGGGGGCCATCCGGGCTACCGACAAAGTCGAGGTCCACAACACCGGTCGGGTTATCGGAACGATCATAACTCCAAAGCTGGCCGTCCAGGAAGGGGCTTATCTTGAGGCCAATTGTCAGGCTGGCGAACAGGCCGCTTTGAATCTGGCCGAGAAGAAAAATAAAGAAGGGGATTCCGCTTGAAAATCGCCTCGGCCGTAATCCCCGCCCGGTACAAGTCCGAACGCTTCCCTGGAAAACCCATGGCTATAATCCTCGGGAAGCCGATGATCCAGAGAGTTTATGAGGGAGTCCGGCAGGCTAAGCTCATAGATCGGGTCATAATTGCCACGGATGATGAGCGAATTTTGCGCACGGCTTTAGGGTTTGGAGCCGAGGCGGTAATGACGTCTGCCTCCCACCGTTCTGGAACGGAACGGGCGGCCGAAGTGGCTCAGAACATGGATATTTCCTTTATTATCAACGTTCAAGGGGATGAGCCTCTTGTTACAGGCGAGATGATTGATCATCTGGTCAAAGTCCTTCGAACAAGCGCGGCCCCGATGGTGTCCTTGATGGCCAAAGTCCGAGACGTGGGCCTTATTCATCAGGAACATATCGTGAAAGTCGTGATGGATAAACATGGATATGCGCTCTGTTTTTCCCGCTCACCCCTCCCCTACCAGGCTTCTGATTTTTTTTACCAGCACATCGGGATCTATGGTTATCAGAGGGAATTCCTGCTCGAATTTGCCCGGATGAAACCCACGCGGCTCGAGCTCGCAGAGAAGCTGGAACAGCTCAGGGCCTTGGAGAACGGCTACAAAATAAAGATGCTGGAAATCCGATCTCCGACCTTGAGTGTCGATGTACCTGCGGATATAATCAGGGTTGAAGACATCCTGAAAAAAAGAAAAGAATGACAAAGTATATATTTGTGACGGGAGGAGTGCTTTCAGCGCTGGGGAAGGGAATCGCCGCGGCGTCGATTGGCGGTCTTCTGGAAAGCCACGGCTACAAAATCACGCTTCAAAAATTTGACCCCTATCTGAACGTTGACCCGGGGACGATGAGCCCTTTCCAGCATGGCGAAGTATATGTCACGGATGACGGCGCTGAAACGGACCTCGACCTCGGGCACTATGAACGGTTCACCTCGACTCGTACGAGCAAGGCTCATAACTGGACGGCTGGCAAAATATACGAGAACATTATCCGGAAGGAGCGGAAAGGAGAATTCTTAGGCAAGACCGTCCAAGTCATTCCCCACGTCACCGACGAGATCAAGCGGGCGTTCGCCGCGGTTTCGGACGAAAATGACATCGTCATCGTGGAAATCGGAGGCACAGTCGGAGATATCGAGAGCCTTCCTTTCCTTGAGGCCACCCGCCAGATGCGGTTGAACCTGGGAGGAGAGAACACGCTTTTTGTCCATCTGACCCTAGTTCCCTACATCGGCACTTCAGGAGAATTGAAGACCAAGCCAACTCAACACAGCGTTAAGGAACTCCGGGCAATCGGAATCCAGCCGGACATCTTGCTCTGCCGGACCGACCGGTTTCTCACGCCTGATATCAAGGCCAAGATCGCGCTTTTCACCAACGTTCCTCTTGAGGCTGTGATCACGGCTAAAGATGTGACCAATATTTACGAAATTCCTTTGATCTTTGCCGCCGAAGGGCTGGATAGATACATCCTCAAGAAGCTCAACCTGCCGGTTAAGGAGAGACACCTGGGGCCGTGGCGCGCCATGGTCAATCGGATGGCCAGCCTGCGTGACCAGGTGGACATCGCCTTAGTTGGGAAATATGCCGGCCTCCAGGATTCGTACATGAGTCTGAAACAGGCCCTTGTCCATGGAGGCGTGGCCCACGGGGTCAAGGTGAATATCTCCTGGATTGAGGCCGAGGACCTGGAAAAGGGCCAACTCGCTGATGCCTTGGGGGACAAGGATGGCATCCTTGTGCCCGGGGGTTTCGGAATCCGCGGAATCGAGGGCAAAATTCGCGCTGTCCGCTACGCCCGAGAAAAAAAGATACCCTATTTTGGCATTTGTTTGGGAATGCAGTGCGCCGCCATCGAATTTGCCCGGCATGTGGCCGGCCTCGGAGGAGCCAACAGCGCCGAATTCAATCCTCAAACGCCTCATAAAATCTTCTTTCTCTGGAGAGAGCTCCAGCCCGACCACGACCTCGGCGGGACGATGAGGCTGGGGGAGTATGGCTGTCATCTCGAAAAAGACTCCTATTCCTATGAAGCCTATCGGAAAACTAATATTAAAGAGCGGCATCGCCACCGCTATGAATTCAACCCGGCCTACGAAGACCGTCTGGCCCAAGCGGGGTTGTTCTTCGCCGGCCGGAACCGCGAACACAAGCTGGTCGAGGTCATCGAGATTAAAGGCCATCCCTGGTTCGTGGGCTGCCAGTTCCATCCGGAGTTCAAGTCCAAGCCGCTCCGGCCTCATCCGTTGTTTAAAGCGTTTATTGGAGCAAGCTATGACCATCGCCTCAAAAAAAGCAAAAAGCGTAAAGATAAGTAAAGGGGTTTCGGTCGGGGGGACGAAGCCGCTGTTCCTGATTGCCGGGCCCTGTGTCATCGAAAGCGAAGGGCACGCACTTTTTTTAGGCCGGGAAATTAAAAGGATTTGCGCCGCGGTCCGGGTTCCGTTTATTTTTAAGGCGTCCTATGACAAGGCCAACCGGTCCTCGCTCGGATCGTTTCGCGGGCCCGGGCTCGAGAGAGGGTTGGAGATTCTGAAGCAGGTTAAAACGGAGCTCCATGTCCCAGTGCTCTCCGATGTCCACGAGGTTGCACAAGTGGAAAAAGCCGCCGAGGTTTTGGACGTCATCCAGATTCCGGCATTTCTCTGCCGTCAGACAGACTTAATTCTCGAGGCCGCACGGACGCAGAAAGCGATCAACCTCAAAAAGGGCCAGTTCCTTTCTCCTCAGGAGATGGGGAACGCCGTCGAAAAAGCCCTAAGTCAAGGGAACGAACGCCTCATCCTGACGGAGCGGGGCACGTTCTTTGGGTATAATAACCTAGTCTTTGATGTCCGCTCCATCCCCGTCATGAAAGAGTGGGGATTTCCGGTCGTCGTTGACGCCTCGCACCTCGTTCAGAAGCCGGGAGGCAGGGGAGGAGTGTCCGGGGGAGAGGCGGATTTCATCCCTTGCATGGTCAGGGCGGGCGCGGCTGTCGGGGCTGACGGGCTTTTCCTGGAGGTTCATGATAATCCCGCCAAGGCCCTTTCCGATGGAGCTAATTCATTGATAATAAATAAATTAGAAGGAATTTTGCGCCTGGCCTTGAGGATCAAGAGATCCCTGGCGCAAGAGGATTTCTGATGAGGAACTCCGTACCATGAAAAAGAACGATATCATCCAAACAGGAAAGGAGGTCCTGGAGATCGAGGCCAAGGCGGTGGCCTCTCTCGTCCCCCGATTGGATGAGCATTTTGCCCGGGCGGTCGACCTTCTTTCGAAAATAAAATCGCGCGTCATCGTCACTGGTATGGGAAAATCCGGCATCATCGGCCGGAAAATCGCAGCCACGCTGGCGAGCTGCGGAACTCCCGCTCTGTTCATTCATCCCGCTGAAGCGGGCCACGGCGACCTAGGGATGATCCTTAAAGACGACGTGATCCTGGCCATTTCCTACAGCGGGGAAACCAAAGAAATCTCAGACCTGCTCGACTTCATCAAGCGGATCGGGGTGAAGCTTATCACTATCACGGGGAACAAGAAGTCGAGGATTGCGAAATATAGCGATATCGTCCTTGACGCCAAGGTCGAACGAGAGGCCGGCCCCAAAGACATGGTTCCCACGGCCAGCTCCACAGCCGCTCTGGCTTTGGGGGATGCGCTCGCCATTGCCCTGATGAAAAAGAAAAGGTTCGGCGAGGAAGAGTATGCGTTCTTCCATCCCAAGGGCCAGCTCGGCAAGAAGCTCGTCAAAGTGGAGATGCTCATGCACACCGGGGATGAGATTCCCTGCGTGCTCTTGGATACGCCGATGATTCAGGTCATCGAGGAAATGACGAACAAGAAGCTAGGCATGACCTGCGTCGTCGATGAGGAAATGACCCTCCATGGGGTTATCACCGACGGAGACCTCAGGAGGATGATCAGAAAACACAAAGAGAACATCTTCGAGAGGACAGCTCGTGATTGTATGTCGGCCAATCCTATCACTATCAATGGAGACGGACTCGCGACCGAGGCTCTGAACATAATGGAAGATAAAAAGATCACCTCCATAGTAATCAAGGATAAACAGGGAAAAGTGGAGGGGATTATCCACCTCCATGACCTCTGGCGCACAGAGATGTTCTGATGACCGACGAAAAGAAGAGGGCGGCGGTGGTAAAAATGATCGTCATGGATGTGGACGGGACTCTGACCGACGGGCTGATCTTTGTTCTCCCTGACGGCGAAGAGGTCAAGGCTTACAACGTGAAAGATGGGCTGGGCATCCTGCTCGCGCAATTGGCCGGAATCAAGATCGCCATCGTCACGGGCAAAACCTCCAAGTCCCTCGAGATGAGGGCCAAGAAACTTGGGGTCGAAGAGCTCCATCAAGGCGTCCTGGATAAAAAGCCGGTGCTGGAGGCCATTCTCAAGAAGTATCACTTGACAGCCGAAGAAGTGGCCTACATCGGAGACGATGTCGGGGATCTCGAAGTGATCAGGTCGGTGGGACTGGCTGCGGCGGTGGCCGATGCCCACCCGGTCATAAAGAAACACTGCCATTTTGTCTGCCGTCAGGCCGGAGGACGGGGTGCGGTTCGAGAGCTCATTGAGTTTATCCTTGAATCCCAGGAGAAATGGGGGTTGGTCGAGGAGAAGGTCAAAGACCTGTTTAACCGCCAGAGTTAAGAATGGCGTGCCCGGGCTGAACCCGGGGCGCTCGAATTTGTCGGGAGGCGAACGTGGACATCAACCCGAAAATTTTCAGGGAATATGATATCAGAGGGATTGTTGACAAAGACTTGACTCCGAAATTCGTCGAATTCCTGGGCCAGGGAATCGGAACATATTTCCGCCAGCACGGCAAGAAGGAGGCGGCCCTCGGGAGAGATGCCCGCTTGAGTTCGCCGGCCTATGCGGAAGCCATAACCAAAGGGCTTCTCGCCACCGGATGCAGTGTAGTCGACCTCGGCGTCATTCCGACTCCGCTACTTTATTTTGCCGTCTTCGATAAAAAGAAAGAGGCCGGGGTGATGATTACGGGCTCCCACAATCCCCCGGAATACAATGGGTTTAAGATGATGGTCGGCGAGGAAACGCTTTACGGGGAAACGATCCAGGATATATATACGCTTCTCAGAGAGAGAAAAATCATCCGCGACAAAGAGGGGAGAAGGACATCCTACGATATCATTGCTGATTATGAAGCCTATCTCTTGAGAGACATCAAGCTTCAAAGAAAAATGAAGGTCATCCTGGACGCCGGAAACGGCACGGCCGGATTTATCGCCGCCCCTATCTTTAAGAAGCTCGGCTGTGATGTGACCGAGCTTTACTGCAAGCCCGACGGCCGCTTTCCCCATCACCATCCCGACCCCACGCTGCCCGAAGCCATGGAGGAGCTGATTCGAAAAGTCAAAGAGGTTAAACCCGATTTTGGCGTCGGCTATGACGGGGACGGGGACAGGATCGGTGTGGTCGATGACCAGGGGAAGCTGCTCTGGGGCGACCAGCTGATGATCGTGTTTTCCCGCGATATCCTCCCTCAGCACCCGGGCGCTCCCGTGATCTCTGAGGTGAAGGCCTCGAAGCTGCTCTATGAGGAGATCTGCCGGCTCGGCGGACGGCCGATCATGTGGAAGACGGGACACTCGCTGATCAAGAAAAAGATCAAAGAGGAAAACGCGCTTCTGGCCGGAGAGATGAGCGGGCACATCTTCTTTGCCGACAGATACTTCGGGTTTGATGACGCTATTTATTCTTCGGCGCGGCTGGCCGAGATTCTTTCCCGCTCAGATAGAAAATTGTCGGAGCTGCTCGCCGACCTTCCGAAGACCTACTACACACCGGAGATCAGAATCTACGCCTCCGATGAAGTAAAATTCAAGATTGTCGACGAGGTCAAGGCTGAGCTGGCCAAAAAGTATCCGGTCATCGACATTGACGGTGTGAGAGTGAACCTTCCCAAGGGCTGGGCTCTGGTCCGGGCCTCCAACACGCAGGCGGCTCTGGTCCTGCGTTACGAGGCCGATTCCCCGGAGGACCTCCAGTCGATCCAGAAAGAGGTCGGCAAGTCTCTCGAGGCCGCTATTCGAAAACTGGGGAATTCCTGACCGAGGCCATCGATGAACCTGAAAGCTGTAATCCTGGCTGGGGGGAGCGGCACCCGCTTCTGGCCGTTGAGCCGGATGAACAGGCCAAAGCAGTTTCTTCCGATTGCTGGCGACAAGACCATGCTCGAAGAGACGGTCGAGCGTCTCCTGCCGCTCATCCCGCACAAGAATATTGTGACCATTTCGAACGGCGAGCAGGCGAAACTCATCAGGCGGCTTGTTCCCAAGCTCCCCGCAGCGAATATTCTTGCCGAGCCCCAGGCGAAGAATACCGCTGCTTCCCTAATCCTGGCGACAGCCCATATTTATTTCCGGGATTCCGGGACCATTGTCGCGGTGATTTGCGCGGACCATCTCATTAGGAAAAGAGAAATCTTCCTTAGAAAACTCGGCGCTGCGGCCGAAGCGGCGTTCAGGAACGATGTTATCGTGACGTTCGGAATACCGCCGGTGTACCCTGCCACTGGCTATGGCTACATTTGCTATTCTAAAAAAGAGGCGACAAGAATTGGGGGCCAGTTGTTCTATTCGGTCCTTCGATTCAAGGAAAAGCCGAGTTTCCCCAGGGCGAAAAAATATTTGGCCGCAGGCGATCATTTTTGGAATTCCGGTATGTTTATCTGGCGGGCGGATGTTTTTGCCGCGAAGCTCAGAAAATATGCTCCGGTTTTTTATGCTTACTGGGAGAGAATCCTTAAGGCGCTCAAGGAAAAGAATCAGGCCGAGGTTGACTCGGTATTCCACGAAATTCCCTCTCTATCTATCGACTATGCCTTAATGGAAAAAGCAGAAGGTGTCCTGATGAATGAGGGGAGTTTCGGCTGGTCGGATATCGGCGCCTGGTCCTCCCTGGCCGAAGTGTGGCCGAGCGATGACGCCGGAAATGCTATTTGGGGGAACGGCACCGTCATCGATTCACGGAATTGCCTTGTTTACAATCCCCGCAAACTGACGGCTCTCGTCGGTCTCAAGGATGTGATCGTTGTCGACACAGAAGACGCTTTGCTCGTCTGCCACAAGGGTCACGACCAGAAAGTCAAGGACGTCCTGGAGAGCCTCAGGAAAAAGGGCCAAAAAAAATTCCTGTAGCTGCTTTTGCTTAGGCCTTTTCTGTTTCTTTTTGATTCTGGTTTTTTGTATAATTTCGATTTCCGGAAGGAGGTTCAAGGAAATGAAACGTACATTCTCGTTTCTGGCTGTATTTATCGGCCTGATTTCGTTAATTGTCGCCGCCGAACTGAAACTCGACGTTAAGGAGCACGTGCTCTCCAACGGGATGAAGATCCTGATGATCGCGATGCCCGGCGTCCCCCGCACGGTTTGCCATATCTATTACAAGGTCGGGTCGATTAATGAGCATCCGGGCATAACCGGTATAGCCCACGTTCACGAGCACATGATGTTCAAAGGCACCAAGATTACGGGGGTTACGGACTTTGAGGCCGATGACGCCATCAACGGAAAAATCAACGAGCTCATGGACAAAATCTATCGGGAGAAATTCTGGAAGGCAGATGGCGGGGACAAAGAGAAGATCGCCGAGTGGCAAAAGGAAGTGGACACGCTGATCCAGCAGCAGAAGAAATACATCGTTAAGGATGAGCTGTGGGAACTCTACATGAAAAATGGAGGGACGGGGCTTAATGCTTCAACCTCGAACGAGGTCACGGGCTATTATGTCACGCTGCCCTCCAACAAAATTGAGCTCCAGATGCTCCTTGAATCGGACAGGATGCAGAGCGCCTACTTCCGGGAATTTTATTCGGAAAAAGATGTCGTCATGGAAGAGCGCCGGCTGAGTGAAAACAGACCCGGTTTTCTTTTCGATGAGCAGGTCAATGCCGCCTTTTACAGCGCCTCACCCTATCATTGGGTAGTCCTCGGCTGGATGGATGACTTGAAGAAATTTACCGCAGAGGACATGCGGGCGTTTCATGATCGCTATTATGTGCCCAACAACGCTGTGGCCATTTATGTGGGTGACATCAACCCGGAAAATATAATCTCCCTGGCAGAGAAGTATTTTGGCCGCATTCCCAAGGGCCCGGATGTCGAGCCGATCAGGACATACGAGCCGGAACAGTACAGTGAAAAGCGCCTTTACGGCGAGGGTCCAGCGCCCACCAGCATCCAGATGATGTTCCACACGCCGCCCGACGGTTATCCTGACAGAGCGGCGCTGGCCGTGCTGGCGGATGTGCTTGGCTCGGGCGGAGGCCGCTTTTTCATGCGCGGAGGAATGGGGGGAGGGACTGGCCGCCTGTATAAGGCCCTGGTGAAGGAGAAGCAGCTGGCGGTAAATGTTTCCGCGATGAGCCGGCCGCAGTGGTATGTCGGGTTGTTCCGGTTCTCGGCCACCCCGCGTATCGATAAGGGCGTGCAGCCTGAGGTCCTGGAGAAGGAGATATGGGCCGAGGTCGAGAAGATCAAGAAAGATGGCGTGACTGAAGAAGAAATCGAGAAAGCCAAGAACCGCTCTGAAGCCATGTTCCTGCGCAGCCTGCAAAGTCCGATGGGCCTGGCCATGCAGGTCGGCCAAGCCGAACTCCACCGCGGCTGGAAAGCTTTCGTTACCGATCTTGAGGACATCAAAAAAGTCACGAACGAGGACGTCAAGCGCGTCGCGGCCAAATATTTTGTTAAGAACAACAGCCTCACGGCCATCTACACAAGGAAGATGGGGCGGTAAGATAAGGAGAATAACAATGAAAAAAACTATCATCCTGTTCTTGGCTATCTTATTCACGGGTTTGTGCCTCGGATTCGGTCAAGTGCAGAAGCCCTCTGAATTGACGTTCCCTCCGCTCAAGTTCGAGCCTCCGGACCCGGCGGCGTTTCGAACTCAACTTGTCAACGGCCTGAGGGCTTACATTAAGGAAGACCACAGCCTTCCCCTGGTCAATATTTCGGCCCTCATCAACTTTGGAAACATTGACGTTCCCAGGGACAAGACCGGTCTTGGCGCTGTGATGGGCGATACGCTTATCAAGGGCGGCACAAAGACCAGGGACGGAAGCGTTATCGAAGACCGGATCGATTTTCTCGGTGGCTCTCTTTCTTTCTCGGTGGATGAACGCACCTCGACTCTGTCACTTTTTGTTCGCAGCCAGGACCTCGACGAAGGCTTGGCGCTCTTCTTTGACGTCCTGATGAACCCAGAATTCTGCGAAGATCCGTTGAAACTCAGCAAGGCCCGCCTGATCGAACAGCTCCGTCAGGTTAACGACCAGCCCTCAACGGTCCTGAGCCGCGAGTACGAGAGACTGCTCTATGGTGATGTGTCCCTGACCTGGCAGCCGACAAAAGCCAGCTTTGAGAGCGTGACCTCGGCCGACCTCAAGGCCATCCACGCGTCTTACTTCTTCCCGAAAAATATTATCTTGGCGGCCTCGGGCGATTTCAACAGGGCAGCGCTTACGAAGAAAATAAACACCATCATTGCTCCCTGGAAGAATATAAAAATCGCTTTTCCCGCCTTTCCGCAAAAATTCGCCGACGTGGACCCTGGAGTTTATTTTATCCAGAAAAAGATCAACCAGGGATACATCAGCCTCGGCAACCTGGGGATCGAGGACACCAATCCGGACTATTTCGCCGTCCAGGTGATGAACTTCATCCTCGGGGGAGGAAGCTTTACCTCCCGCATCACCTCCAAGGTCCGGTCAGACGAAGGCCTGGCCTATAATACGGGAAGCCGTTTTACCTACCGCTGGGGTTTTCCGGGCACTTTTTCCGGGTATGTCCAGACCAAATCCTCCACTGTGATCTATGCTATCTCGTTGATAATAAAGGAGTTCGAGAGAATCCGGAAAGAGTCAGTTTTGGACGAGGAGATGGCCACGGCCCTCAATTATTACCTCGAGAGCTTCCCTGACTTTTTCAGCTCGCCCCAGATGACGATGACGAACTTCGCCCTGCTGGAGATGCAGGGAAAGCCCAGGGATTATTACAAGACATACAGGGATAAATTCAAAAGCGTGACCAAAGAGAAGGTCCTGGAAGTCGCGCAAAAATATATCCATCCGGAGAAAGCGGCGATCATGATCGTCGGGGACTGGGAGCCGTGCAACCAGGGCTCGGACAAGTCCCCTGGTCCTCTGGACAAATTGGGAAAAGTTCACCGGGTCAACCTGCGCGACCCGTTCACCGGCGAGGAGATAAAGACCCCGTAACGGAAAAATCTGTCTGAGGCCGGTTTTTCAGCGCCTCAGCGCAAGCGCTCTGAATGGATGGACCGCTTCTTTAGTCGGTCCGCGATGACCCTGACTCCGATTCCTGGTCCGGGCAGAATCGGGATGTATCCGTCAGGATCGAGGACAACGCAGGGCTCGGCAATATCCTCATCGAAATAGATACTCGTTTCGGATGTGTCGCCCGGGAGGCTAAAGCCTTCCGCAGTCTGAAGGTGAATGTTCACTGCCCGGCCGATGCCTGTCTCGTCCATCCCTCCTGACCAGGCGTCAATTCCGTGGTCTGCGGCATAACGAGCAATCCTCATGGATTCCATCAGCCCGCCGACTCGCCCCTGCTTGATGTTGATAATCCGGCAGGCGCCGAGGGCGATGGCCGTTGCTGCGTCGGCGAGACTATGAATCGACTCGTCGAGGCAGACTGCAGTTTTGAGCTCCTTCTGCAATATCGAGTGCTGGTAGATGTAGTTGTAAGAGAGGGGTTGCTCGATCATCATCAAGCTGAAGGCGTCGAGCTGCCTGAGATGCGTGGCATCCTTTAGAGTATAATCGCCGTTGGCGTCGACCATGAGCCGGATGTCCGGAAAGCGCTCGCGCACGGCCCCAACCCTCTCGATATCCTGCCCCTTTTTCACCTTTATCTTGATGCGGTGGTATTTCTTGGCCACCGCTTTTTCGACCGCGGCGATGAGTTCGGCGGGGCTGTCCTTGAGGCCGATGCTGATTCCCGACATGATCTTTTTCGCCGGCCGGCCGAGGACCTGGTGAAGGGGAACGCCCTTTTGCGTCGCTATCAGGTTGATCAAGGCGTTCTCGACCGTCGCCTTGGCCATCCCATGGCCGCGGACGTGGCAGAATCGCGTCTCCAACTCGGCTAAGGTGATCCCAGGTTCAACGAGCGGGAGAAGAAAATCCTTGATGATGTGGCGGGCCGTCCCGGTTGTTTCATAAAAATAAAAAGGATCAGGGTCAGCGACGCATTCTCCCCAGGCTATAAGGCCATTGGATTCGAGCTTCAGAAGCAAGGCCTCCTTGTGGGTCCAGGTATATACGCTCGTCCCGAATGGGGCGACGAAAGGCAACCTGACGACGACAAGGTCGATATGATCAAGCTTGCCGATGGCCATCTTTTCCAGATGAGCTGTTGGAGAGGTGTTCAAGCGGGCCTCCTTAAGCGAGTCTGCTGCGTTTATTTCTTTAGCTTAAGCCCGAGCTCGTCGAGCTGCTTCTCGCTCACGTTCGACGGCGAGCCGGTCAGCAAACAGAGGGCGCTCGTCGTTTTGGGGAAGGGAATAACCTCACGGATGGATTCCTCGCCCGCGAGCAACATGACGATGCGGTCAAACCCGAGGGCGATTCCGCCGTGGGGGGGAGTGCCATAGCCGAGCGCTTCGACGAAGAACCCGAATTTTTCTTCGGTCTCCTTTTCGCTGAGCCCGAGAATCGCGAAGATTTTCTTCTGCAGCTCGAAATCATGAATTCTGATTGAGCCTCCGCCGATCTCGTAGCCGTTCAGAACCAAGTCATAGGCTTTGGCGCGGACGCAGAGAGGCTCCTTTTCAAGAAAGAGCAGGTCTTCATCAAGAGGAGAGGTGAATGGATGATGCACGGAGACGATTTTCTTCTCCTCCTCGCTCCATTCAAAAAGCGGGAAATCGGTCACCCAGGCGAAAACAAAACTCTTTTCCATTTCTCCCTGAAGGAGTTTCCTTCTGAGGGCCCCTAATGCTCCCAGAGCGACTTCTCTCCGGTCGGCGATGAGCAGGACGAGATCGTCACTCCCGGGTTGCATCTTCTCCCAGATGAGCCGGGCCTCATTCTCCTCGAATTTTAGCGAGGACTTGAACCCTTCCTGCCTTTTCAGCCAGACGATTCCCTTGGCCCCGAAGGCCTTGGCCTTTTCGCCAATTTTATCGAGCTGGCTTCGAGAAAAAGACGCTCCGCCCCGTATTTTTAATCCTTTGAGCACGCCCCCTGAAGCAATGGCTTTTTGGATGATCTCGGGCCGGAGACTAGAGGCCTCGGGGGTGAGGTCGATGATTTCGGCCATTATGCGCAGGTCCGGTTTATCCGTGCCATACTTATCCATGCATTCATTGTAGGAGAGCCGCCGGAAAGAGGTCTCCACTTTTTCCCCGATCACCTCAAAGACCGAAGACAGCAGTCCCTCGACGACGGAAAAGAGGTCGTCCCTTTCCATAAAGCTCATCTCTATGTCGACTTGGGTGAACTCAGGCTGGCGGTCAGCCCTCAAGTCCTCATCCCGGAAGCAGCGGACGATCTGGAAGTAGCGGTCAAACCCGGAGATCATCAAGGTCTGTTTAAGGATCTGGGGTGATTGAGGGAGCGCGTAAAACCGGCCTTTGTAGATGCGGCTGGGGACTAAGTAATCCCTGGCCCCTTCGGGTGTGGATTTGGTCAAAAAAGGAGTTTCAATCTCTAAGAATCCTTGGGAGCTCAGGAAGTTGCGCACGCGCAGGGCTGCTTCGTGGCGCAGTCGGATGTTGCGCTGCATCGAGGGCCGCCGCAGATCAATATAACGGTGCTTGAAACGCAGCTCTTCCAAAGCCTGGGCCGGGTCAGAGACCTGGAACGGAGGAACCTTGGAAACATTGAGAATCTTGACTTCTCTCGCTTCTACCTCCATCTCTCCGGTGGCCATTTCCGGATTAACCGACCTTGCTTCTCTCTTTTTTGCCAGGCCTTTCACGGCGACGACATACTCAGGACGGATTTTTTTTGCCGCCTCGAGGAGGTCTTGCTTGTCGGGAGAGAAAACAACCTGGACGATGCCTTCACGGTCCCTGAGGTCGAGAAAAAGGAGGTTCCCCATGTCCCGCAATCGCTGGGCCCAGCCAAAGAGCGTCACTTGCTTCCCCTCATGCTCCCGCCTGATCAGGCCGCAGTATGTCGTTCTTTGCCATTGTGAAGGCGTATTTGGGATTTTCTTTTCCATACTCGTCTCTCTTGATGATCTCGAGGGCCGGTCCTCGGCTTATTTAGGGAATGGATTTCTTCAAAATTTCGAGCAATTCCTCTTGGCCAGCCTCTTTTTGCGCCGCCGTCCTCATCTCCTTGAGTTTATACCGCCCTTTCCGGATTTCTTCCTCACCGATAATTATGGCCCAGGTTGCCTCGAGCTTGCTGGCCCGGCTCAGTTGGTTCTTGAGGCTCCGGTCCTTGAATTCGAGCAAGCACTCCACGCCTTGGCGCCTCAGAAAGCGGGCCAATTCCATGGCTTTCTTCTTGGCTTCATCTCCCATGTAGGCGAGATACAGGAACTTGTCCTTCTGTTTTTCCAGGCGGACGACGGAGAGAAGCCTTTCCATCCCCATCGCAAACCCGGTGGCGCAGATATCTGGACCGCCAAAATCTTTCATCAGGTTGTCGTATCTTCCGCCGCCCAGGATGGAATTCTGGGCCCCCAGCTTCGGGCTGATGATCTCGAAGGTGACTCTGGTATAGTAATCAATCCCGCGAACAAGCCGGGGTTCGACTCTATAGCTGAGTTTGTAGAGGTCGAGGTAAGACCGGAATCTGCGGAAGTTGTCTTCGCAGTCGGCGCAGAGATAATCGGTGATCTGGGGGAAGCGGCGGGCAAGCTCCTGGCAGGTTTCCACTTTGCAATCAAAAATCCGAAGTGGATTTGTCGTGACTTTTCTCTGGCAGTCGGCGCAGAGAGACGCAGAGACAGCCTCGGCTGCGCTCCGAAGTTCCTTAAGGTAGGCCGGCCGGCATCTCTCGCAACCAACAGAGTTGACCAGGATCTCCGTATCCCGGACGTTCAGCTTGCCGAGAAGATGATCCGCCATTTCGACGATTTCCGCGTCGATGGCCGGGTCGCTTTCTCCGAAAACTTCGATATCGACCTGGTGAAACTGGCGGTAGCGTCCTTTCTGGGGCTTGTCGTACCGAAACATCGGCCCGATAAAATAAAACCTCAGCGGCTCCGGCTGAAGATAGAGCCTGTGTTCGATGATGGCCCGGGCCACCGAGGGTGTGTATTCCGGCCGCAGGGTGATGGAACGTCCGCCCTTGTCGGTGAACGTATACATTTCTTTGATAACAATGTCCGAGGTTTCGCCTGTGCCTTTCTCAAAGAGCTCTGTGGCCTCAAAAACGGGGGTTCTGATCTCTTTGTAGCCGTAGAGCTCGAAAATGGTCTTGCAGACCTCCTCCACTCGCTGCCAGTCCTTGGCTTCCTGGGGGAGGATGTCCTTAGTGCCCTTGATGGCGGAAACAGGCGTTCGCTGTTGTTTGCGTTCGCTCACTTCTCGGTGAAGACTCCCATCTTGCGGAATTTTCTGTATCTCTCTTCGAGCATTTCGTCGACGGGTTTTTGTTCTAATTTTTTTAAGGCCTGGCTGATGTGCTTGTCGACATTCTTGAATGTCATCTCGGGGTCGATATGCGCGCCTCCCGGGGGTTCCGGAATAATCTTGTCAATGATGCCGAGGTTGTATAAGTCCTGGGCCCGGATTTTCATGTTTTCAGCGGCCTGGACGACAGCGCTCTGGTCTTTCCAGAGAATCGCGGCGCAGCCTTCCGGCGAAATAACGGAATAAAAAGAATATTCAAGCATCATGACTGTATCGCCGACTCCGATGCCCAAGGCCCCGCCGCTTCCTCCCTCACCGATGATGACGTTCACCACGGGGATTCTTAGGATTGAGATTTCCTTCAGGTTATAGGCGATGGCTTCGGCCTGACCGCGCTCCTCAGCGCCTATGCCCGGATAGGCCCCGGGCGTATCGATTAATGTGACCACCGGAAACCCGAATTTTTCGGCCAGCTTCATGACCCTCAGGGCCTTGCGATAGCCTTCAGGATTGGGCTGGCCGAAATTCCGCTCTATCCGTTCCCGTGTTGTCCTCCCCTTTTGATGGCCGATAAAAGCCGTTGTTCGGCCTTTGTAGAACCCCAGGCCGGAGACGATAGCCGTATCGTCCGCATAACGTCGGTCGCCGTGGATTTCGATAAAATTCTCAACTAGGTTGGCGATATAGTCCAGGGTGTAAGGTCTTTGAGGATGGCGGGCGATCTGGACGATCTGAGAAGCCGTTAGCCGGGGGGAAATGCGGGTCCATTCCTTTTCTATCTGGGCCCTGAGACCGGCGATCTTGTCCTTTTTGTCCGGGTCCTCGGCAGACTGGAGCCTCTCGATCTCTTCTTTAAGGGTGAGAATCTGTTTTTCTAGCTTATAAAAATCTTCTTCTTTGCTCATCGGCTTTGGTGCAGGACAGGGTCAATTTCCTTGCCTATTCTATAGGCGAGGGGAAAATATTGTCAAGCCGACGTTTAGGGCCAAAATAACCATGGGGCTTGGCAACGGGTCCTGTCGCGGCATCCCTCGCCCGGGGAGTGAGGCGAGGGAGGATGTGGCGAGAAGTCCGTATGAGCGACGAGCGGGCACGGTTCCTCAAAGAGGAGAGCGAGGAGCGAATCGAGCAAGATTTCCTCGCTGGGGAAATCGC
>Ga0129297_10000667_pt1 | contig 16810 bp, 18 predicted proteins | sample I18A1metaG_FD_94708 | JGI IMG/M metagenome (GOLD analysis project Ga0129297, IMG submission 94708) | Lake sediment bacterial and archeal communities from Gulf of Boni, Indonesia to study Microbial Dark Matter (Phase II) - ​I18A1 metaG | ecosystem: Environmental > Aquatic > Freshwater > Lake >... | reverse complement strand
TGGCCCTTGCCCAAGTTAGTGAAAAGCCCGCAAGCATGTCTCGACCTGAAAGGGGAAGCAGTACCCGCCCCAGAACATCTCTGGTTTTTGCACCTAACGACCTAGCTATCGTGTCAAGCCCGCTCTCTCTTATTTCTTTGAAGCGTCTTGTAGCGAAGCTTATGGTAAAGGGTGCGGAAACATAGAACTTTGCTATTATCACAGCCATGTACGTGTAAGCCAGCCTTACTGGTCCAAGCATGAGGAGGTAGACTAAGCCCTCTGTAACAGGAGGAAAGGTCTGCGGCAGATCGATCAGGAACGTCTCTAAGATTCCTTTACCGCGAAAGTCTCTATACGCGAGGAGGTAAGCACAGGGAATTGCGGCAGCGATAGCTAAGCCTCCAACGATTAGGGATGAGGAAACACTAACAACAACTGCGCCGATCACTCGGCTATCAAAAAGGGCACTCACAACAAGGTTCCATGATTCACCCACAGCGACATATAAGTAGAAGATGGAGACTAACATGTAAAGGACCACTGCACAAGCCAGCATGGTGATTGCGAATTCGAATTTATCTTTCGTAAGTCTATGCTCCTTCATTTACGCTTCTTCGACAGTTCAGACCGGGCTCAGCCTAAGTCACTGGCTTAAGATCGCTTTCAGAAATTCCTCATAATCTAAGACTTCTTCCCACTCGGTGATACATCCACCTGCGGGGACCAAGATGACTGTTGCATCTTCAGGAAGCTTCTTCTTCGGGTCTTCTCCGGCGTTAAGCACCTGTCCTGATTTATAAGCAGTTATTGCCACTTGTTTATAGAACTTGTTTCTGACTGGATTGTATATCATATGAAGTAGACTTTGATAATCTAGGACTGGAAAATGTCCTTTACTATTTATAATCTTGTCCACCTCATTGATTGCATCTATAAGGTTTGCCTCGTCATCAAGTAAGAGATTCAGCTCACTGCCTATAGCTTTGTTAATTGAAGATTCGCGGATAAACAGCCTTATTCTCTTCATCCTCATTCATCTTAGCCCTTCTCTATCTTTACATAAAACTATTAAGACTTAAAAAAAGAGGGGGCTCAAGGCGTCAACGGAGAACGTTAGCCCTCAAACTCTTTAATGAACTCATCCACAGCTGCAAGTTCCTTTTTCAGCTCCTCAGCGTAATTCTTCAGCCTCTCCAACCTCTCGGCTTTCGTTAGAAATCGCCTATCATGCCAATGGCCTTCCAAGTGATGATGCGGCATGCAACAGCATTCTCAACGCAGACGAAAAATACTTTCTCCAAGTTTTCAGCTCCGAGCTTAAGATAGACAGATAAGAACATATTTAAATATATTATTTATTCTCAGATGTTGAATGTGTGATGTCTGAACAAGGAGTGAGCAAACGACTCGATAAATTGATCAGATCTGGAATCTGCCCAGCCGAAGACGCCTCAAAATATGCGTATGAGTTAAAGCAGTTAGCCGACAAAGTTGCGAATGTTGAAAACGCATACAGACGGAGCAAGTTTTTCAAAGCTCTTGCCGACGAGATCAGGTTAAGGATTTTGAGCCTCCTTAAAGTCCGTGAAATGTGCGTTTGCGAGATAATGGTCGCATTGGACTTAACACAGCCCAACGCCTCTCATCACCTTGGTCTCTTGGAAAATGCCGGATTAGTTAAGAGCAGAAAAGAGGGGAAGTGGGTTTTCTACAGCATTGCAGACCCTGAATTGCTCGAGAATATGCGTAAATTGAAAGTCCTTTAAACAGTATGTCTTTGTGACGATAAAATATTTTTCGGCGTAGTTTCATAACAATAAATTTAAATATCTAAATATGTTATTCGTTAACACAAAACGTAGACACTCATGTAAACGGCGATTTCGCAGGAGGAACACAACGTTGTTAGAGAAAAAAGAGGCGAAACTCGGTGTTTTTGAGAAGTATCTCACCTTATGGATTGCCACCTGCATGGTTGTCGGGCTCTTATTGGGAAGGTTTCTTCCAATCTTTGGTCAATATTTGGACTCCTTGAAGTTCGCCCAGTTATCCATTCCAATTGGCATTTGTCTGTTTTTCATGATGTATCCGACAGTTGTGGGTATATCGTTTGGCGATATTAAGAAGGCGGTGAGAAAGCCGAAACCTATGCTTCTAACAATAATTGCGAACTGGGTGATTGCTCCACCTATAATGACATTGTACGCAAACTTGCTTCTTAATGATCCTATGTATAAAGCCGGCGTTATACTCCTGGGCATGTCCCCATGCACGGCGATGGTCATGTGGTGGATGATGTTAGCCAAAGGAGACCTAGCTCAAGGATTAATAAACACAACTGTTAACGCGTTATTAATGGTGGTTCTTTACGCGCCGCAATCAGCTTTCTATCTTGGCGTAAGTGGCATACCGGTTCCATGGGACCTCATCGCAATGAGTGTCATAGTTTTCATAGCCCTTCCAGTATCATTAGGGGCAATATCCAGAAAAATGCTGATAGAGAGAAAAGGGAAGGGTTGGTTTGACTCTACCTATCTCGAAGTTGTGCGTAAAATCTCAATCATTGCGTTGCTGCTAACCTTAATAGTGATGTTCTCGTTTCAAGGCGAGATAATCCTAAACGATCCTATGCTCGTGGCGTATCTTGCCGCTCCAAACTTGCTACACTACGTGACGATGATTTTGATAACATATTCCGTTTCATGGTTGTCCAACTGGGATTACGCGACATCGATAGACACTACTTTGATTGGTTCCAGTAGCCATTTCGAAGTCGCCATAGCGGTGGCAACAACACTTTATGGACTTGATTCAGGCGCTGCCTTAGCCACAGTGATAGGCCCCTTAATGGAAGTCCCATTAATGCTGTCTCTCGTTAAGTTCGGTCTAAGAACACAACATCTTTTTCCAAGAAAAAATACGAAAGTTATGTGATCGGTGAAGAATAAGGAGAGATCTGTTCTCCTAATAATGTAAATAAATGTGGTTAGCTAATCATACAAGTTTCAATTCAGAAATATTCCAGCCGCCACACCGGGCAGACTATGAGTAGGTCATTTCTCTCTAATTCACTGTTGATGAATCGTTTTATGTCCTCGTCTCTAACATACTCTTCTCCCTTCTCAGAGTTCACAACGGAAATCTTTGTTTGTCTCAGAGTTCCGCCTACCGCGAAGTCCAGAAAAATGTACTGGTTCTGTTCAGAGCCAAACGTGAGCCTTAGACATATTGGAGGCTTGTGGAGCGGGGCTCTATGCAAATTGTAAACTATGCTCTTTGGACGTAGCGAAATAGCCAGTTTCTTGAATTCATCCCATGTTTTTATTCGAATGATCTTTCCCATGCCTTCACTCCTTCCATATTTTCTTCTTTTCTCTGGCAATTCTTCTCTTAATACGCAGTTAAAGTTTTTTAGGTCTGAATGGTTGACAATGACTTCCTTCAATAATCTTTATCAAATCAATCAGCATGTCCTGTGCTTCAGCCAGTAAATCTTCATTTTTCTTATCAGTGACCCATGAGTTCCTTATGAATGACTCGATTTCCAGTTTCAAAGGTAGAAGATCGATGTTACCCTCTTTACGCTTAACATCTCGATATTTCTTACGTATTCCTTCAAAGCATGCTTCCATGGCAGTTCAACCCTGGCCTTTTTTTTACATTCTTTTATGCCAATCGTTTACTCGTCTCTCTACATAAGTTGGATGAGTTGTTGGATGTGTTTCATCGTTTCGGTCTTCGCAATACTGTAGAAGATCCATTTTCCCTCACGCCTCCCCTCAATTAGCCCCATACTTTTAAGCATGTTCAAATGATGAGATATGGTAGGTTGTGTCGCGTTTAATACAGCCATGATCTCGCAGACGCACAGATCACGGCTACTTAAAAGCCTCAAGACTTTTAGTCGAGTGGGATGCGACAAGGCCCTAAAAACCCTACTCGTTCGTCTAACCTCATCTTTTGCACGCGTGACTTGCTCTGAAAGTTCTTTTAAATTTTTCCTATATTCTAGGATGTCTTTGGGACCCAAACCAGACTCAACTAGCCTTTCCAACTGCTCGGTCAAGGTGAAATCATCCATGCACATAGAAGACCCCTCAGCATCTTGTAAAGAGAAATGAATAAATCAATAAATTTAAATATTTCGATTTAACAATTAAAGACCTAATAGCCAAAGGCGATTTAGATGACAACGTGTGAGATTTGTGGCAAAAATGGAGTCAGTTTATTATATGCCGAGCATAAGGATTTACGCAGACTTATCAGGCTCTACCGAGACTGTTGGCGAGGCGCTTACGCTGAGAATCGTTTAGTTTCTGGTTCTGGCAGTTCAGGTGGCTGTTCTTGTCTTTGATTAATGACTAAAGGAGGGAGAAATGTGAGTGAAAAACCAAGATTTATGATGTGCTTCTGCACAGGTGAGTGCCCGGGATTTGGGAAATTGGATCTGTGGAGGCTGATAAACTTTGTTAGAAATGAGCTTGACGTGGAGTATGCAATCGTTCACCCGCAGCTCTGCGTAACCGACGGAGACAACTTCTGGAAGGATTACCTGCATGAGGGGAATAAAGACACGGTATACATCGTCGGGGGATGCGATCCAAGAATGCAGGAAAAGATGTTCAAGGACGCCTTCGCGGATAAGGGTCTCGACTTTGACGAACAGGTGGTTCCACTTGACCTCAGGAACATGGAAACCTCGGAAGCTATGAAAAAAGTCGCTGAAAACCTCGAAAAATTGGCAAAACCGACTTAGAGTATGTAAAGAAATCGAATTGTAGAGTTAAATACTAATGGCGTGTTAGATGGCTGAGAAGACATATCTGGGCTTACCTAGGAACGAGATACATTGGTATCCTAAGATAGACTACAACGTGTGCACCAACTGTGGACTTTGCCTTGAAAATTGTGCTCATAACGTCTATAGAAGAGAGAGTGAAAAGGTTGTTGTTGCCCAACCCTACGAGTGCCTGGTGGGTTGCGAGTCATGTAGGCATCGTTGCCCGGTTGGAGCGATAAGCTTCCCAACACGAGACGAGCCAAAGCAAATGCTTAGAACCCTAAGAAAGAAGTATGGGTACAGTTTATGAGGGAGATGAAAACACCATGATTGTAGAAGTTTTTGGACCTGAGCCACCATGTCCACGATGCATGAGAACGCTAGAAATCGTAAAGCAAGCGGTGGAGGACTTACAACTCAATTGTGAAGTTAAGAAAATTGATGCATACTCGAAGTCAACCATAGCGAAGTATGGGCTCGTATTCACTCCTGCAGTAGCAGTGGATGGAAAAGTCTTTGTCGCTGGAAGAATCCCAAGCCCCGATGAGGTAAAACGCATTTTACATGGTCTCCAACATCAAGAAGGAGGAAACAAAATGATTACAGACAAGGTAAGAGTCGAAATATACGAGGGAGATCCCCTCACAAGCTGTTATAGTGTCCTGGAACAGCCTTTGAGGTTAGGTTCTTGAGAAAAACTAAACCTCGCAGGCGGCAAATCATGCGTTTTATTATATTCGCCTTCTTTGTTATGTTAGTCGGCATTCCGGTTGTTGTCCCCGCTCAGCCGTCTGGTGAAGTTTATATTTTCAGCTTCCCTGAATCTCTTACCTCAGAAATATTGTCAAGTTATTTCAATGACAAACCCGATTGGAAGGTTACTAACTATGACTTGAATAGCTCAACGTATTCGAATGAATTCTTAAAGATAGTAAACATACTCGTAATGCAAGGCGTTCAGGTTGTGCCGTCACAAGAGTGCATTTCATGTTTATTGTACGAGTTTACATGGGAAGAGATCTATCGGATGTTTGCTCAACCTCTTGTAGTGTTTTTCCGCAGCGGAAGGCTGACAGCTATAACGGTTGCAATTACTGACTACAAGGTTTTGGATCAAGCACTCCTAGCGGATGTAAAGGACGATTTGAAAGTCTTTACACCATATGGAATATCTACTTTGACTGAAGATATCAGAACTCAGCTGAACGGATTTTTTCACCTTAGCGCAGAGGTTCATGCAAATATTTATCATCTTTTGCCTTTAATCATTATGGCTGCGGCGGTTGATGCTATAAATCCATGCGAGTTTTATGTTTTAGTAGTTTTCCTTTCCCTTGTCTTCTTCCGCATTGGAAGAAAGGCAATTCTAAAGGCGGGGATAGCCTACTCGGTCGCCATCTTCATAATCTATTATCTAATGGGTTTTGGTCTCCTGCAATTAATCGCTTATGTCCAAGAGGCGAGGCTTCTAATCGTGATCTTAGGCTTCTCCGTGGGACTTAGGGCAGTATTGAACTTCGTTTTCGGCGTTTTCGGTCTATCCTTGGGATTTCGAGATACAATTGGAACTTTCTTGAACAGAAAATTCAAACGCGTTCCAGAATTTTTCTCTAAGAGGCTCTCTGCCTATCTAAGAGGAGCATCTGAAAACCCCATGATGGCTTTTGTTATCGGGGTCGCAGCGAGCGCCTTCCTTCTTCCGTGTACATCCGGTCCGTATCTTATAGCACTAAGTTTGATAGCCAATCTAGAAACTCTGCTTGAAGGTTTGTTTCTTCTCACAGTTTATAATGGCATAATCATAACTCCTTTCTTGGCGATAACCTTAGGCATATATATGTTAAAATTGAAGATAGGCGAATTAAAAAGGTGGTCATCTAGAAAACAGAGGTGGTTAAACCTCATAGCTGGATTGTTAATGATACTTTTAAGTCTCTATCTAATATCCACAACCATTCTATAAAGAAGTAAAGGTATGGACGGATCCAAATGGTGGTCAAGTGTCGAAAAATAAGGTGAAGGTAGAAACATATGAGGGAGATCCTTTTACGGGCTGTTGCGGTTCTGGGATGGCCTCTCCAAGCGCTATTGAAAAGTTGCGGAAGATGCTGATGGAAAGGAACGAGACTGTTAAAGCGTTTAGGGAAGAGTTCAAGGGACAAGTCGAGATTGAGAGGGAGATAGTGAGTAGCCACAGACGATATGACATCTATCCTCCGCATGTATGCAAGCTTTTGTTAGCTCGAACTCGGGTGCCATTCATTTTAATAAATGGTCAGCTAGTCTCAGAAGGCACGTTCCCCTCCATTGAGGACTTTAGGCGTCTAATAAAGGAATACATTAAGAATCCTCATCGAGAAATTTCAGGTCAATAAATTGATGGTTATATGAAAAAAGTGATTGCAGAGGTGATTGGTCCCAATCCTCCTTGCTACAGGTGCATAGCAGTGAAGAAAAACGTGGAAGCAGTAGCCAAAAAGCTTAGGACTGAAGGAATTGAGGTTGAGGTAAAGAGACTGGATATCATGTCCAGAGAGGTGCTTAGAAAGAAAGTATGGCTTGCTCCTCTCCCCAGTACTAGCAGTAAACGGAGTTGTGAAGACGATGGGCTGGATACAGGACAAGGGAGATGTTGAGACCATACTGAGGGAAGCGGCAAGAATCTATTAGTGTATCGTTCTGATAGTCCAGGTCGTTGTTGTGGGCAATCTTAAAATAAGATGAAGAGGAAAAAGTGTGAGTAGATCAGCGGTTTGGTATCCTACGATTTTTCCGGACACGTGTGACGGATGCGAAGGTCTTGACCAACCCGAGTGTACACACTTTTGTCCGTACGGCGTGTTCGAACTCAGAAACGGCAAGGCATTTGTGGTAAACCCTCACAAGTGCGTTTATGGATGCATCGCGTGCGAGCGAATATGCCCAAAAAAGGCCATAGCCTTTCCGCAACGAATAGCAGCCATGCTAAAAGCTCCAAAGGATAAGGGTCTGTTGCAAAAGGCCAAATGCAGGAACTGTGGCAAGATTTTTTGGACTAACCGGAACGTTAACTTATGTTTTGATTGCGAAAAGCGAGTGCAACCCACTTTCCTGTGAAGCCTTCAAAATAGGAAATAGATAATTTTGATCGCCTTCTTTCAGACAAGTGTAAGAAATGAACTTAGCTAACTGTATCATTTCTTGGATAGCCTTGTTTATACCGGCGACATGCAATTATATCCTTACCAATACTATTAGCACTCCAAGAAAACGCGTTAAAGCGAAATCTGCATACTAAACCCATCAACAACATGAAGCCAACCCGCATCAAAACGATTGAAACAGATCTAATCTTTTATTTCTTAGAGGTCTCGCATAGGGGGCTGCTCATCGGCAACCTTTGGCTTGACCACAAAGGAAAATGGTTTGAGACAGTAACCATTAAACTCTCCGGATGACCTCACCGGGTTTGAGATATTCTAACTGATTCCATGTGAGTGTGCGAAAATGTTGTAGGTCCAACTTGGTTCCGTCGAACGCCCCCTCCTCGACATGGGTGGCTACGACCTGCCCCACGAATAGCGTGTGGGTTCCAGGCTTGATCGCCGCGACCACTTTGCATTCAATGTTGATGGGGCATTCGGCAATGATGGGGACTTTAACGACTTTGCCTGGCGTAGGCGCGAACTTGGTTTCTTTGAATTTGTCCACGTTTCGTCCTGATGTCCGCCCGCAAAAGATGACTTGTTCAACTTGGGTCATAGTCGGTACATTTATTACGTATTCCCTTGTCTTATCGATTAGTTGATGGGAGTATCTGTCATGTCTGACAGCGATAACAAACATCGGGGGCTCGTGGGAAGCTCCGGTTACAGCGGCGATGGTGATGATGTTAGGCTTTCCGTTCTCGTCGATGCAGGTTACCAGAACAACAGGTTTTGGCGAAATTAGACCTATCACAGGCCTTGATATTGGAGTCCCAACTTTGACCAAATACAATCCCCTCCAAACAACATGGTCTCAACCCAACTGTAAATTATGACTTCTATTAAATATTCTGGTAGAAGGCTACTACTGATACTAACAGAAGAGATCAAAGAAAAGTATAAAGACAAACTCAGCCATAGATTTCAAGAATGAATTTGTTAAGCTTGGCATTGGTTTTTCGTTGAGAGCCCCCTCCAATTGGAGGTATTATAGCTACAACATCGCCATGTTTCAGTTTCGTGTTTAGCCCAGAGAGCATTCTTGCATTCATACCGTTAATCAAGAAATGAATGGAAGGATCGACCTCCCAGTCCTCTCCCTCACGATACAAGTAACTGCGTGCTTCTTCTCCATACTTTAGTGCTACTTCTTTAATGAGGTCGCCAAGGGCGCCGCCGTCTTTAATCTCTAACTCTTCCTCCGAACTCCCAGCCAATTCACGAAGAGTTGTGAAATATCTAACTTTAACCCTCAAGATCTCCGCGCCTAATATCAGGTTCACTAAGGCGAGAAAATGGTAAACGCTGTTTTAAACTTAACGATTCTACAGAAATTTGTAGCAACGTACTGGCCGGCATGAAAGAGAACATGTGGTCCGAAGAGGCGTTAATCTTTCCTCCGCCAATGAGCTGCGTTAGCTTTAAAAGGTTTAAAATAAAAGCATGAGTGATGTTTGAATGTATCCCTTAGAAAGGTTCTTAACCGCTTCCAAACTTAAGTTTGCGGATTATGTTCCGGCATCTCCCTTCATTACTGGCCATTTCATCCTCTGGTTTGCTGGAATTCCAGAAGATAAAGCCTTCGAGTATTGGGGAAGAGATTATAAAAAGAAGCTTTACGCACAACTGAAGACGATCAGAGCCTTCGAAGGCTTCCCTGACGTTATGATCTGGCCTGGGGTTTGGGCCGATTTCGGCCCAGCGGTAGAGACCTCAGCCTTAGGCTGTAACATCATCTATCCTAGTAGATCCTCACCATTTCCAGAACCAGCTGTGAAAAAAGTCGATGATATCGATAGGCTTCGAGTTCCTGATCCTCGAAAGGATGGCTTGATGCCCCTTGCCATTGAGGCTTACACCTACATGGCGAAAAACGTTCCCTGCGAGCTCCGAGAGCAATATGGGTACGGTCAATGGACTCACGCTCTTGGACCCAGTGATATCGCGGGCCTATCTATGGGGTATGACAAGTTCCTGATCGGGATCTACAGGTATCCTGACTCCATTCAGAGGCTTATGAAGGTTGCTGCCGAAACGACCGTCCTCTGGATCGAGGCTCAACGGGACGCCATAGGTTCAGATCTACTTACGTTTATAAGCGGGGACACTGACTGCTTCCTGAACCCTGAGCAATTCAGAACCTTCTCCTATCCCCATATCAGATATGTGTGTAAGAGGCTTAAGAGAAGGGGAAAGATCGTTCTCTACCATAATGATGGTAACACAACCCACCTTTTAGACAAACTGAGAGACATAGGAGCGAACATGTTTAATTATGGGCAAAGAATGAGCACAGCAACTGTAAAGGAGAAAGTAGGCGAAAAGATGGCCCTTATCGGTGGGCTTAACTCTATAGGGATATTGCTAAGGGGGAAACCCGAGGAGGTGGAGGAGGAGTCCAAAAAAGCAATTCTTGAGGGAGGGATTGACGGAGGCTTCGTATTGTCTAACGAGGGAGGCATGGCAGCTCATACCCCATGGGAGAATATACTAGCGATGATAAACAGCGCCGCCAAATATGGTAAATACCCGATAATCAGCAATGAAAAACGATGATGTCTTACTGTGAAGCATCTTCATCTAAGCAGCCCAGAAAGGGGTCGATTTTCTCTTCATCATAACGAATTCATCCAGGACTTCAAGTTCTTCGGGGATAAGCCTGTCCTGAAACTTTGTGAGAAGATTCTTCGCATGCTCCTCTGGGACCATAACGTATAATACGTCTCCCTCGTCAAAGTGGCGCCCAACCACAGGTTTATCGATTGAGATGGCTACTTGCTTTCCGATTTCAGCTTCAGATATGGGTTCGCCTTTGTCTTGAATCTGGAGTATTTCACCAATCTCCTTTCCATCCGTAGTTACAAGACTTACTCTAGGTCTAATTTTTCCAGCTAGGACTTCGATTCCTACTATGGCTGGCTTTGCCCTTCTAAATACGTAGCCTGGTAGAACCTTTATCTTTGCTGGTTTGACGAGTCTATCGAATTCGCTCCTTAGGAGCGCCTCCTTTTCGCTGCTCATCCATCTTACGTAATCATCAATGAGGTGATAGATTACATTATGTCGGAAGATCGGTATCTTCCTATTGTTCGCTTCCTCCTCCGCATCCGGCAAGACTTTAACGTTGAAGGCCAGAATTGCTCCGTATAAGGGGTCTCTTTCCTTGACGATCATGGCTTCCGTTACATCCCGTTTTGAAACGTCTCCCACATCAGCCAATCTTATTGGAACCTTATTCCTCTCTAGGCTCTCGGCTATGGCTTCGAGTGAGCCCAAGGCGTCAGTCTTTAAAACGACGCCGTCCATGTCTGTTGTAATCTTTAGCTTCTCAACTTCCTCCGATACCATCTTGACATATGCATCGATTTTATCCACAGAGGGAACTACATATAATGGGGCTCCTGCTAAAGCTTCATCCAGATCTGTTGCTGCAATCTTCACTCCGGCGGCTGCTGAGACCTCATCTATAGATGAGAACTTGTCCCTCGGGTCTCTGATCTCGTCGAGCGGTTTGGGCAGAAGGACGGCACGAACATTCGTAACGATTGGTTTCGTCTTTCCACCGATCACTATTGTATTTCCTTTTCGGAGTATACCGTCATAGATTACTACGTTCACGGTCGTTCCTAGTCCCGTTTCCTCTTTAACTTCCAGAATAGTGCCTTTAGCTGGGCCTTCCGTTGTCTGTAGGCGTGCTTGCAGATACTGTTGCGTAAGCCCCGTTAAGACGGCCATCAATTCTGGGATTCCCTCTCCCGTTTTCGCGCTCGTCGGAACTATGGCTATGGTTCTTGTGAAATCCTTTATTCTATCAAACCGGTCGGATCTGAAGCCTATCTCCGAGAACTTTCCAATAGTTCGGTATAGGTGTTCATCTAGAGACTGTTGCACGTAACTATCTTGATTTTTATAAGAATCCAAGAAGGAGTTGTCCGGCTTCGGTCTCCAGCCTGGAATTCGATCGATCTTGTTTGCAGCCACTAAGAAAGGTGTCTTTCTAGATTTCAATATGCCGAGGCTCTCGTGTGTTTGCGCTTCAAAGCCTTTCAGAACATCGATCACAAGGATGGCTATGTCAGCTACTCCTCCTCCTCTTCGCCTCAGGTTTGCAAAAACTTCGTGACCAGGAGTATCTACCACGAGTAGACCAGAAACACGTACTTCTCCACCTGCCATCTTAAGTATTTGTCCGGATATCTCGTTCAGAACTTCTACGGGGAAGAAGCTTGCCCCTATATGCTGTGTCATGCCTCCCGGCTCACGGGCCTGAACACTGCTCTTTCTTATCTTGTCCAGAAGCAGAGTCTTTCCAGTATCCACATGTCCAAGAACACAAACGATGGGCTGCCTGATGGGCATCTGAGGCATCTCCAATTCTGCACAGAATCGCTCGGGTCATCCACATGATTGAGATGCACAACAATATAAAACCGTTTCTAACTCCCTAATATCAAGGATGTATTTATTCTATCCTTAATGGCATTTTTCCGGTTCTGTATCCTTTATGTCCCTTATCTAACTTTATTTTTCATCTAATTGGTCAATAACATATCAAATGAGACATTCTATGCTTTCGCTACTTCCTGCAAACCTATCTAGGCCTAATTGACAATCAACGATCGCGATGGGTCTCACATTTAACTCTTCAGCCAGTTTCACTTGTCAAGTTTCATATAATGTAGATCTCCTGCTTAAGAACAGACTGGTTCAACATAAAGCAAAAATAACTTTAACCGAGAATAAAATAATTAGTAAAGAGGCTATCGCCTTGAAGCAAACAAAAATAACTTTGATCGAAAACAGACAGAAAGACGCGTGGTTTGATATGGGGTTAAGACAGTTGCGGGTCGGAGAGGTACGTTTTTATAAAGCCATAGATCTTCTCACAGGAGAATGGCTTTTCAAGGTTTGTTCAGATGCTGAGTTAGGAAGGTTTATAGTTAAGGCGGTGAAGTGCCCGCCTGGGAAGCTCTTCGTTCAGTTAGAGGGTGACGCGATGGTTTTTCAGAAAAGCGTGATTCAAAGCTTGCTTTACGATATTATTTCTCTCACACGAGTAGACGAGGACGGTAGAGTTCGACGCGAAGCTGTAAGGAGCGTCGAGGAGATCCCGCCAGCAATTATGGAAAACTTCGAGGTTAAACCCTATGAAGAGGCAACTGGCAAACAGATTCCCGGAAAATACTTAACTACTTTATGCAAAGAGGGTGACGAGAAAGCGATGATAACCCTGTTCTTGATGGAAAGGGCATGGTCTCTCTCTCCGTTTTCCCTTGAGGAAAAGACGAAAACTATTAACTTGTTGGCTTTAATTAAGAATCTGGAAAAAACGAGTATTGAAGAGATTCATCAGGTGGCAAATCAACAGTTTGGAATTGGGAAAGAGGAAATTGACATTTTGTTGACTTCTTTGGAGAAGGAGAACCGGATAAAACGCCTAGAAGGAGACTACGTCAAAGCCATAGATTAGCCTAAGCAAACAATTTCTCCAATATTTGCCCAGGCTGAAACTCTTCGCGGGATCTTACCGAGGCTTCCTCCACGTATAGTTTTATGGCACAGTTGAGGGCGTCTTCGCTTACCGGTATATAGTCCAAGTCAGAGTGGAAGTAGTTCAGGAGGGAGGCGGCGCACGCGAATCTGATCGTGTGGTTTTCTAGACGCGCCGAAAATCTTAAACTATCCTGTGGAATCTGCTCTAGAATGGCCTCTCTAGCCCTCTTGATCATATCGTATGTCTCAGCAGTGATCATCACTGGTTTGTATGGGAACTGCTCCTTCACTAGAGGATGCCCAGTTTCCATGGCGTACACAAGTGTAACGTGGTCTCTGATGCTCGGGGCGTCCTTCTCAACATCGATTTCTCCTAGAGCTAGCTTCATTTGGCTTTGAGCTAGCTCAATGAAGCGTTCCTTTGTCAGACGGTGAAGGCGGCATATCATGCGATCCTCTATTGCGTTAAAGTTAGGATCACCTATCGTAACCTCGTATCCTCTCCCGAAAACCTTTGTGTTGTAGTTCACGCTGAGGAAGGAGTCGAAGCGGTATGGACCCACGACCTCGTTGTGTAGTTCATACTTGATCTCTCCACGTTCCATAGCAACCTTTAGAACGTCTACCATGCCGGAGTAGCGGAACCAGTCGTTGAATTCAGGCACGATAAAGTCAAAAGTCCGCCCAGTGTAAGCTTGTCCAATCCTTATGAAACGTGCTGGCGTGATTCCGCCGCAGTAACGGTTTCTACCGGGGATTCCATGCGGTCTGATTCTTCCGTCAGTTTTTCCCAAGATCATGTCCCTCGTTGAAAAGCTTTTTCCTGTGCCTGGTTCTCCAAATAGGGCTAGAGACCAGCCTGTTCTCATTCCAGTCTTTCCTTGGGGATTTACTATTTCAACATTAGCAAGTCCATACTGCTGGATTATGCTTAGAAAGCTGTCGAAGTACAGTAGGTTTCCAAAGAGTCTCTGAAGGTATTCGGCAAGTTTGATTACCGAAAATCTTTTTCCAAACTCAATAGTTGATCTTAGTCTACGCTTTATCAGATCGTTCAGGTACTCGCTAAGCTCCTGCTCCATCGCCCTGACATTTTGATGTTCTTCCTCTACGTAATCTTCTTTCTTCGTCCTAGCCGCCGGGGTAGCTGGAACTGGGAACTCTAAAGGTTGCATTCCAAGTTCAAGCCGGATTAAAGGAAGGGTTTCCTCCACCATTTTCCACTCTTGATACACATCACCTTTGTAGGACGTTATAACAACCTTTAGCTGTTCAAGTTTCGCCAAGATGGGATAAGGATTTATCCCTTGCTTAAACATTTCCCTGAGTTCATTTAGGCCGAAAATTCCACCCGTCTTCTCCATAGTCTTCAAAAGGATGACGCAGTTCTTTCCATATTTTTTCTCGGTCTCCGAAATGCTTCTTCGAATTTTTTCCCATGATCCGGTGAGATGTAAAACTCCGTTTTCAAATGTGTAGTATCTACCCCTGAATATTGCCCATCTGCGTGGAACGTACTTTTCATAGATTTCTCTAAGTTGTTTTTCACTTATATTTGACGCTATTTCGGAGGCCGCCTCGTCCTCATCGATCTCCCAACAACTTATAAAGCTGCTAAAATACGGAATGCCCATTTCCTTGCCTATTTCGAATAAATCGGCCATAGAGAAGGTGCGTTTTAAAAGGAGTTTCATTTCCACAATCTTGTCCTCTTCGATCATCAAATACCTCCATATTTACTTATGATTGTATGAACTTCCCCAAGTTTGACCCAGCCTTCCTCTTTTAATTCTCTAACCCCCTTAGTCAATGATTCCTTAAAATCGGTTGAGTTGAGTAGGTTACTGGAGCGACAAATCTCGAATATTTTTCCCTCAAAAGCCTTATTCTCTCGCATCTTTCCGATCAAAGCGGAACTTAACATGTCGCTGAGCTCCTTAGATCTTAGGCGCAAAAGAAGATTGATTCGTGATTCAAGGTCAAAGCTTCGAATGGCTTTCTGAACACTTTTTAAGATGCCTTTATAATCCGTAGCGGCTGTAGGTGAGTAAACACGGTATCTGGCTTCTGCTTCTCTTACATATCTAACCAGGTAGAAGGGCAGACAGACCAATGTAATCTCATCTAGTTTCCAGGAGATCGCTGTTTCTTCCTTAAACTTTGAGGCGTGCATCTTTTTTTGCTCTATGAGCCGCTTGATGAGATTCTTTATATGGGAGGATTCTAACAATAGTTCCTCCAATTCCCTCTGCTTACCTGTAATGTCCGAGTTTTGTAAAGCCATCAAATCAGTGATCTTCGCTTCTTCCTGCTCGACCATCTTCTGATGTCTTTTCTCAAGTTCTCTAACTGCATCTTTGCCTTCCTTACGGGTACGTTCAATAAGAAGGGAGACAGCTTTAATTTCCCTATTAATATTATCAATCTCCCTTTGACACATTTTAAGTTCGTAACTCCAACGAGCTACCTTAGATTCACCTTTCTTACGTTTAGAAGCTTCAACTTTTTTCTGAAGCAGAACCATATTTCGCTCCAATATTTGCAGTTTACGTTCATACTTTTCTTTCTCTTTAGCCGCGGCTTTCATCTTTTTCTCGGCGGCCTTAGTCATCTTTGCGATCTCGGCTTCTTGCTTCTTCGTTAATTTCTTAACCTTTTTCTCTATATCGGATTTGAGGCGGGAAATTTCGTTAGCGTATTTTTCCCGTAGCTGCTCAATTTCGGAGATGGTTCCTTGTTTATTAAGTTTCGTTTCTTCGTTCAGAATGTTGAGAGCGTATTGAAAACCTTTAATGTCCGCTTGAATTTTCCTCCAATATTGAATAAACTTTTCGCAGGTTTCTAAAGCATCCCCCCTTTTAAGCACGATGGGGACCATAACTGATCCATTCTCATTAAGAGGAGTTCCTTCCTTAAAGTACTCAAGCAAATCATGTAATAAGCTCTTTTTTGCAACAACTGCGTTTAATGAAAAATCAACGGTCGCAACAAAATCCTTGAAACTTTCAGCATGCTTTTTAAGAGCGTTTCGGAACTCTTCCCGGACGAAAGAGTCTCTCTTCAAATCTTCTACGAAAATCTTAACATTCGGCGGCTCCAAGTACTCATCATCATAAGAAGAAAAGCCTAAACCGTCCACAATTAAGCATTTATCCCCCCAGGGAACTGCCCACAAAGGATAATGAATCTTCGAAACAAAAGAAAACTCCTCTGATAGACCTCCTAAAAGCCCCTGCTTCTTCCGCTGCGTCTCGGCCAAACAAACGATGGCGGCAGTCTCCATATCAAAAGTGAAAGACTTACCCTTCCTATTAATATCTTCAACCACGAAGGGCAAGACAAACTTATTGCAAGACAAGGTCTCTGAATC
>Ga0129297_10000666_pt1 | contig 16825 bp, 18 predicted proteins | sample I18A1metaG_FD_94708 | JGI IMG/M metagenome (GOLD analysis project Ga0129297, IMG submission 94708) | Lake sediment bacterial and archeal communities from Gulf of Boni, Indonesia to study Microbial Dark Matter (Phase II) - ​I18A1 metaG | ecosystem: Environmental > Aquatic > Freshwater > Lake >... | reverse complement strand
TCCTCCCCTGCACTTGGTTTTCCTCTTATCGTTCGCGCCGATATCGAATCTGGTCCAGGCTCACTGCCACGACAATTATAAAACCAATAATAATTTCCTGAATATAATTCGGCCAGCCCATCATCGTGCAGCCGTTGCGGAGAAAAGCCATGATGAAAACGCCGATCATCGAGCCGAGGACGCTCCCCTGCCCTCCGTTCAGGCTTCCGCCGCCGATGACGACAGAAGCGATGATATCCAGCTCAAGCCCAACAGCTACAGTCGGATCGCCCACGGTCAACCGGGAAAACTCCATGACGCCGCTGAGCCCGCAAAAAAGACCGGCCAGCCCGTAGATAACGGTTTTTGTCCTTTTTGTCCGGATGCCGCAGAGACGGGCAGTGGCTTCATTCGAGCCGATCGCAAAAACATGCCTTCCAAAAACCGTGGAGCGAAGAACCACGGCCATCGCGACGGCAAAGAGGATCATCAGCCAGACACCGGGCGCCATGAGCAGCCAGGATGGCTGCGGACTTCGGGCCATTAGCTCATTGACCCAGGTGATGGGCGCGTCGATCTTTTGGTTTCCGGCCATCCATTTGGCCGCGCCCCGGGCTATTCCCAGCATGCCCAGCGTGACAATAAAGGGCACAAGCCGCAAGGATGTGATCAGGGCTCCGTTGGCCAGGCCGATCACTCCTCCGGTCAAAATCCCAGCTGCCACACCAAGCCAGGGCGGAAGGCCGGCGTTGATGACGTAGGCGATGACGCAACTCGAAAGAGCGATGTTGGAGGCGGCCGAGAGGTCAATCCCGCCGCTGATAATGACAAAGGTCATTCCCAGGGCGCCCAGGGCGACGATCACAGACTGCGTCGCAACGCTCTTGAGGTTTCCGAGTCGAAGGAAACGGTCCTGGACTTGAGGGAGCAGCGAGAAGATCAGGATGACGAGCAGGAGTCCAAGAAAAGGTCCCAGAAAATTGACCACAACGCGGATTCGTTTCCTGCCGCCCCGGGTTTCTCTCATGGCACTCTCCCTAGGCCGGAACTCCCAACCCATGTCCCGTTGTTGCCGCAGCCAGCAGGCTTTCGTCACTCCAGAGAGCGGCTGGTCGGACATCGACAAGCTGCCCGCGATAGAACACGGCAATCCGGTCACAGACTCCTAAGAGTTCGGGAAAATAGGAACTGACAAACAGGATCGCCTTCCCTTGAGCGGCGAGCTCGCCCATCCATTCATAAAACTGGACCTTGCTCACGATATCAATGCCCCGGGTGGGTTCGTCTAAGAGAAAAACGTCCGCATTCTGGTGGAGAAGGCGGGCCAAGATCACCTTCTGCTGGTTCCCCCCGGAAAGACTGAGGACGGGCTGTTTCGGGCTCTGGGCCTTGATTTTAAGCTTCTCGATCCAGTCCCAGCCCGCTTTCCTTTGCTTCTTAGCGCTCAGAAAACCAAACCGGACGTAAGGAGAAAACCGGCTCAATGTAAGGTTATCGCCGACAGATAAACTCAAGGCTAACCCTTCCCCCTGCCTGTCCTCACTCAAAAAACCGAGGCCTTTATCGATCCGCTGGCGAATGCCCCCGCCGGCGAATTCTTCCGTGCCGATCTTGATTAACCCGTTCTGCAAAGAGTCGAGCCCAAAGATAGTCCGCAAAAACTCTGTTCTCCCAGAGCCCACTAACCCGGCCAGGCCAAGGATCTCGCCCCGGCGCACGCCCAGGTTTACTGGCGCTGGCATTTTCCTGCCTTGTAGCTCCGCCGCTTCGAGAGCGGACCGTCCGCATTGATGCTCGATACGGGGAAACATTAGCTTCACTTCCCCGCCGACCATCATCCGGATAATCTGGTCAAGAGAAGTGTCTTTCATCTCCCCTGTTCCCACCTTCGCTCCATCCCGAAGGACCGTGAAGCGGTCCGCAACTTGCTGGACTTCCTCCAGAAAATGACTGATATAAATGATGCTCACGCCCTGGGATTTGAGCCGTCTGATAATCTCGAAGAGGCGCTGGCTATCCTCTCCGGAGAGAGAGCTCGTCGGCTCGTCCATGACCAGAATTTTGGCCTCCTCAAGCAGAGCGCGAACGATTTCTACAAGTTGACGGGCCGCCATGCTCAATTGTCTTACAGGGATATCGAGCGCGATCTCAGGATGACGCACTAAGCTGAGTGCTTCGCGGACCTTGGTTGCCATCTTCTGGCGCTTGAGAAAACCCCAACTGCTCCATTCCCGACCGAGCATGATGTTTTCTTCGACAGTGAGGTGAGGGGCCAGGTTGAGTTCCTGGTAAATGACGGATATTCCGCTCTTCCGGCTATCCAACGGGCTGGAGGGCGAATAATCGGCGCCGTCAAGAAACATGGCGCCTTGATCTGACCTGATGGCTCCGCTGAGGATCTTAACCAAAGTGCTCTTGCCGGCCCCGTTCTCTCCGAGCAAGGCATGAACCTCGCCTTTTCTGAGGTCGAAGTCAACACGATCCAGGGCGCACGTGGCGCCAAAGTCTTTGCTGATGTTCTGCATGAAAAGAAAGGGAGACGGCTGGTTGTGTCCCATTACTCAAATAGCTTGGAAAAATCAGGGGAAAGAAGAGACTTGATTTCGGGGTCATCCATATTTTCCTTGGTCACAAGATAGACTCCAGTATCGACTCTTTTCTCGATAGCCTGACCCCGGAGATGGAGAACCATCTGTTTGACTCCCAAATAGCCCATTTTGACCGGATTCTGGTGGATCAGCCCATGAATGTGGCCATCCCTCAGTCCCTGGACAAGCTTGGGCGAGCTGTCGAACCCGATAAAAATGACCTTCCCCGCCAGCCCGGCCTCTTGGAGGGCCCTGAGCGTCCCAAACGTGCTGGACTCATTCGGACAAAAAATTCCGTCAACGTCGGGGAAACGGCTGAGCAGGTTCTCCGCTAGCTGATATGCGCTTTCGGTAGTTGAGCCGGCATATTGGTCCTGGACAAGGAGGGAGAATGCCGGGGCTTCCGCCTTGAGTGTATCCAGGAATCCCTGTTCTCTTTCCGTAGTGCTTGCCGAGCCCTCTTGATACCGGATGAGAAAAATTTTCCCCCGATTCTGGATGAGCTCGGCCAGTTTTCTGGCTCCAAGAACTCCGCCCTTGTAATTGTCCGTAGCCACATAACTGATAAAATCTCGACCCTGGAGCCCCGAGTCAATGATTACCACAGGAATATTTTCCCGGACCGCGTCCCGGACTGGACGGACCAATGCCCGTTCATCTAAAGGGGCCAGGACAATCCCGTCCACCCCCCGGCTGATAAAGTCTTCAACGACTGTGATCTGCTGGGCCCTATCGTCCTCCTTCTGTGGACCTTTCCAGATCACTCCCACTCCAAATTCCTCTGCGGCCATGGCGGCACCCAGGTGAATCGATTTCCAGAATTCGTGCGTTGTCCCTTTGGGAATAACAGCAATTTCAACCTGTCCTGGCTCTTTCGAGTCGGTTTTGGTCCTGTCCTTTTTTGTGCAGGCGAGGCCGACTATTAAAAAAATAAAAAGGCCGACAATGAATACGCGCCGCGCCTTCATGGCCAGAGTATACAGGGAAGAAAAAAATCAGTCAATAAAATGAAAGGGACGGTCTCACCTCAAGACCGTCCCCAATTTTCAATGAAGAAATAAATAAGTACGCTTCTGCTTTAAGACCGGCCTGCTCTCTCCCGGGAGAGAGAGCACGCCCCTCCACGCCTTTGCGTCTGAATCCTGGAGAAACGAGCTCAGGCTTTCTTCAGGATGGGCATTCCTGTTTTGGCCGTTTCGATGACTTTGTAGCCAGTCGGAACAGCATCCAGGCTGCCGGGCCTGACGTCGCGGGCAAAATAGTAAATCACCTGTTTCCGGCCGCCTTTCAGGGTAACGTTTTTTGAGTGGAGAAAGTACTTCACCCCTTTTTTGTTCGTGAATTCATAGGCCATATTGATACCTCCAATTTGATTTCTTCAGAACACAAAACTCAAGCTGATCCCGAGGAGGTCAGCGGTTGTCTTATAAATGCCCTCGCCCAGATTAATATTGGCGAATTGATAGATATAGCGATTGGGGGCTGTCCGTTCGGAAAAGACTTCGTGATGGTAGGTTACGTCAAGGATAAACTTGCCAATGGTGTAGCCGAACCCGAGAGTAAAGGCATAGCGGTCGGCATCGGGAAGCAATGGGTCCATTGTATCAGCGGGTTGGGGAGTCAGGTCATATAAGAACCCGCCTCTCAGGGCGAGCTTTTCAGTGGCCTTGTACTGGAGCCCGCCACGAAAAGTCCAGGAATCTTTGAAGTTTTCCTCGATATCCAGTTGGGCGAGCTCGGGATTATCGAACGTGACGACATATTTATCAAACCGGCTCCAGATGACGTAGTTGGCATCGGCGCTCAAGAGCAGTTTCTTGCTGGCATTCACAGAGAACCCAAAACTGAGAATTCCCGGGAACTTGAAGGTCGTCTCGCCTTTGGCTGTCGTCGGGAAGAAGGGCTTAAGCGGAGCAGGAATGGCCGATGTGTCCAAGGTGAGATCGCCTGAATACTTGAGATTAAACGCGCTCCTGAAGCTAACTCCAAAGTTGACTTGATCCCCTCTGTAGAGCAATCCCGCGTTGAAGTTGAAGCTGTCCGCATTTCCTTCCATGCTGGCCGGGATGTCATAAACTCCTGCCCCGAAATCCGTCAGGTCGGCGAGCTCCACGAGCTTGAACAGCACCGTAGAATAAATGTAAGAAAAGCCCAGTCCGAAAGAGAACTGATCGCTCAGCTTAAAGGCGACTGTGGGGTTGAAGAAAAATGTCTTCATGTCGTCTTTATAGCCGAGGTAGCGCAAGGGGTTCTCGGCCGACCATTCGGCCCCGAGTCCGAAGGGCGAAAAGAAACCGAATCCCAGCGTGACCCGTTGGCTCAGGCTCTGAGTGAAATAGAAATTCGAGGGATAAAACATCTGCTCAACCTGGTCCCAATTTCTTTCACCAGGCACCGGCCAGTTCGGAAGCCTGAGACTCGCTCCCGACCAGATCAAAGTGGTCCCTAAAGAAAATTGCGTCCCCTTGAGAAAAGCAATCCCGGCCGGGTTGTGCCAGATCGCCGAAGGATCGTTGGCCACCGAGACGAACGCGCCCGCCATGGCCATGGCTGCGGCTCCATGCTCATAAATGAGGAAGCCGGCGCCATAGCCGGGGTTTGCCTGAGCAAGAACGATCAACCCAAATAGTCCGACGGTAAGGATTTTTTTCACTCCAACCTCCTTGGAAGTTTTTCCTTTCCTGAACTCGATTTTACAATCTTGTCCAAGTATTTATAAAAAAAATAGGGCTATGTCAAGGATATTTTTTCTTCTTCTCCCCTTATTTTGCGATCAGGTCCGCCCGGCCAAGGTCTTTTAGAACCTGCGGATAAATCTCGATGATCGGCTTGAGCACCGGCATGAATCTCACAGCCTGGCTGACATCTCCTTCGGCCCGCATTTTTCCGGCCAGGAGGGCCGTGATGATATTCACCTTGCCCAGCCAAAACTCGTGATGAACATCGGCCGAGCTCAGGAGCGTGATGTCTGGCCTCAAGTCACTGTCGCCGAAAACCGTGGCAAAATATTTCCCGGCTTCAGGGATGTCGCGGCAGTTGATCGTGACGACGCTTTCCGGGTCATGGACCTTGAAGCAAATGACGAGCTTCGACTTTTGAAGCTGTGGACCGATCACCTGGTCTCGAGCGATCCGGTCGAAAAAGGCGCGCTGGATATCATAGACCTCGTCTTGGTTTTTGAAATACGGCATCCGTCTCCTCCTTAGATTTCAGTCCGGACCTAATGGACAAACCCAACTGAAGGCGGGACTTCGGCGGGGACGATCGGCCCGAAACTATCTTCATACCTTGTGATGTTGGCCTCAAGCGCCTGCATAAATCGTTTAGCATGGGCGGGGCTCAGGATTGTGCGGGAGACGAGCTTGCCCATCGGGCCGTCGGGAAAAATGAAGGCGAAATCAAAGATGAATTCCTCCCTGGTGTGGCGGATCGCCGCAAGGTTCGAGTACTGCCCCAGGGCGGTGTGTTCGTCCACTTTTATGTCTATCTTCTTTTCTTCCATTGCATTCCTCCAGTGCGAACCGGTTTTTATTTTCCTTGAACAGCAGGCAAATTTCAACTTTAAAAAATTTTTTAAAGAGGTCTTTACATTTGCCTTTTTCGTGTTATAATAGTTGTGGCTTTCTTGCGCGGGCTGGAGAAAGCCCCCACCTTTTTGGTTCCCATCATCAACCCCCCTTTTGCTGACAACAGCCCGCACCTTCTTCCCGCCGCGCCAGCGGACAGACTTCTTACGAAATCGGTTCACCTTCCGGATAGGCAGCAATGATTTCCACGGGCACTTCCAAGACTCTACTCCACCCGCCCATGCGCTCGACGACTTTGGGGCTGGTCAGAACTCTCTTTTTTCCGTTCTCGATAAGGTAGACTCCCCTCACGGGGCGGTCGCTCTGCTCGATGATGAGGCAGCCCTCAAAAGTCAGGTCGATCAGCGTGTCTATTCTCATCATTTCGAGCGTGTCAGAGGAAACTTCCACGAGATACTTCCAGGGGTTTTTCCCTCTTTTGAGATTGTAATTATAGCGGAAGAGGCTCTCTAGGCTTTTGAAAGGATGACGGACATAATGCCCGGGCCCCTTTTTTTCAATCAGATAGACGGTGGCATCACTGGCTTTGACATACTTTTCATGAAGATAGGCCAGGTTGTCCGGAGAAGCCCATTCGGAGAACGCTTTGTCCATTCTGTTGAGAAGTCTGCTGCAGCCCGACATGGAAGAGGGCCTGACGCCCGCTCTGCCCATGGATTCTTTAAGGTCCTCGAAAGAGCGCGTGAGATAAGTAAAAGCATTATACAGGTTTGTCCGCAGATATCCGGGGCCGGAGTAGCCGGACTGCTCCCCGGCAAGTCTCAGGAAAAGCCGGCAAGACGCCAGAAAGGACTCCGATTTAAACAGCACGGCCTGCTCCTCGTCAGAGATCGTGTTGTTCCAGCCCTGAAAATGGTCAAAGCTGCTCTGGGCAATGAGGGCGGCCTCCCTCTCCAGCTCCAGGCCAAGGTTGTAGACGGCTTGCCTCGAATCGCCAGCCGCATGGGCTGCTGTGAAGAAGAAAAGAAGTATGGGAAAAAATCTGGGAATAGTTTTTTTCATTCGGACCTCCATATCTATGATTTAGATAGTCTCGCCGTCCTCAAAAGTCAAATCCGGATTTTTTTTAGGCAAACATCTTTTGTGTGATTCGATGTGGGCAGGAAGCCGCCCACATCATGAAGATAACATATATGGAGACGCTTCCTTTTCTTGACCCTTTTTTGATCCAGTGCTAAATTGTCGGAGACGCGCATCTCAAACTCGATATGGAGGCCGATTGTGGAACAGAACGCGACTCTGGCCAGGAGATATCAAAGAATTTATACCCAGCTCGAGCCCCTTCTTGGGAAGACGGAAAACACGTTCGCCCGGATGGCAACTATCGCTGCTATGTTGCATCACAAGATGCCTCACTTCTTCTGGACCGGGTTTTATCTCCTCGATAGAGGCGAACTCGTCGTCGGGCCGTACCAGGGTCCGCTGGCCTGCCCGGTCCTGGAAAAGAACAAAGGCGTTTGCTGGGCAGGGATCCTCCGTCGCGAAACGATTATTGTTCCAGACGTCCATCAGTTCCCCGGTCATATCTCTTGTGACAGCCGCTCTAATGCGGAGATCGTCGTTCCCCTCTTCAACGCACATAACGACATCTGGGGCGTCCTGGATGTGGACAGCCGAAAATTTGATGCCTTTTCTGCCACGGATAAAGACTGGCTCGAGAAAATCGTCCGGCTGGTCTCACCGGCACAATTTTCCTCTTTTTGACCGGGGATCAGAAATTTAGCCCGAAGACCCGGTAACGCAGCCTTTACCCCGATGCTGATCTTGGCGGCTATTCCGCATAGTACTTGATGACGCGGATGACAGCTTCCTCGCAGACTTTGCAGAAGGGCTTTTTCCCTTTTGTAAACATCAGGCAATCGACCGCCGGCCGAAAGAGTCCTTTGGAGGCATAGCCGGCACCCTCGCACGCTCCCGTCATCCCCCCAAACTTGCTGTTACGAAGAAAATCGTCCACCTTCCTGGCATTCTCCAGAGAGAGTTTCTCCGATTCTGCTTCGAGCTGTTCGACCTCGGCCCGCGGCGCGCCCGACCTTTTCATCGACGCGATCCTCGAGTTGATCTCTCTCCGAATTTTCTGGTAGGCGCTGTCTATTCTATCGAATTCCTCTTTTTCCCAGGGGGTCGGGATGGCGATTCCCGGAGTGATCCATTGTTTCCACTTGAGATTATTCGGGTCGAGAAGAGCTGTGATATTGGGTTCCACGGGTTCCACTCCCGCGGGGTAAAATTCATTATAAGCCACTTCCGAGGTGTAGTATTCGTCCCCGAGACCGGCAAAGGAATGGCCAAATTCGTGGAGGATGAGGTATTCGAACCACTGGTTGTCGGTCGTGAACGTGGAAAATAAGTTATAGATTCCGCCCCCTCCGTAACGTTTATGATTCACCATGATGAAGAGAGTGTCATACGGGACGTGGGCCGCGATATCGCGGAGGCTCTGGTTGTCTTCTGTCAGAACATAGCGCTCGGAACCGAGGGAATCGAAGGTGGCGCCGACTGCAGTGTTCTTAAAAATCCCGTGGCTCGGTTCATCGCAGCCGCTTTCATCAGAGGCTTTGAAAATGCCAGAGACGTTAAAAAGATTTCGGCGGCTCAGGTAAGGCTCTTGGCCAAGCAGGACATCGGCGAATCGCTTCCCATCCGCCTCTGCTTTCTTCTCTTCCGCAGCGGTGTAGCCCTCGGCCACAAAGACGACATCCACCTTCTCGTGGGGGTCGCCGCTTCTAATAATTTCAAACACCTTGACACCTTTGGCCGGGGACTCTGTATTGATAAAAATATCCTTGGGGTTGATGTCAGCGCTAAACAGGGGCCGGAGTATATTCTTCCTGTCCCTCATTTCGACCGTAAACCTGACCGTGTTCCTTGGAAAAGGAATGAGAGCTGATTCATGATAGGTTCTTTTCAGACCTTGGCCGGCCGCCGCCGTGGTCTTGTACTCTCCAAAATAGCTGTCAAAGCCTTTCGAAAAAACCAGCTGGCCGGAAGCCCCATCAAATACCTTGATGCAATAGCGGCCGCAATTAAACGGGTCGGTCAGATTCCGTCGACTCCCCGCCCAAATTCCCTGCCGGCAGATGCGGTCCAGGGTGATGAGCTCTCCCTGTGAGTTTCCGGAATGATAGTAGTCGATGCGCATCGTCTGATCGATAAAATATTTATCGAATACGGCAGATGGCGAGCCCGGGAGAATCCCCGAGGTCAAAATTCCAAAAGCCAAGACAAAAATGCGTTTCACCATCGTCATTCCTCCTCTATTCCTTTAAAATCTGTTCATTTAAATGACTGGCACGGCTGTGCTCCGTCCGCCCGAACCTTATGGGGTGGGGGGGTCTTTAGCGAGGACGGATGGGGCACAGCCGCGCCAGGACCCATTCTCAGCGTCCTTTTTTGACCATCATCCCCGCCACTTCCTTTATGATTTTTACGGCCGCAGCGGCGGTTATGCCAGAAACATCTCGGCTGGCGTTGAGCTCCACGACGTCCAGGCCGACAACCCTGGCTTTAAGAGAATGAATGAGGTCAATGGCCTGACGCGTTGAAAGGCCGCCAGCTTCCTGGTGTGATACCCCGGGCGCGAAACCCGGGTCGAGCGAATCCAGGTCAAATGAAATATAGAGCGGCCGCGAGAAACTCAAGGCAGGGCCATCTCTCAAATCTTTCATCTCGATCATCCGGACGCCGTGGTGGCGGGCCTTGGCCCATTGATCCCGGGTGGCCGCCCTGATCCCGACCTGGACGAGCTCCTTGGCCAGGCCGTCCTCCATAATCCGGGCAAAAGGGCAGGCGTGAGAATAGCGGTCGCCGTAAAGGTCTTCATAAAGATCGGGATGAGCGTCAAAATGAAGGATATCCAAGGCCGGAAAGTATTTGGCCATGGCTTTTAATACAGGATAGGAAATGGAATGGTCCCCGCCAAGGATGATCGGTTTGGCTTTATTCTTAAGGATGTCCAGGACAGCGGCTTCAATTCGGTCAAACGTTTTGTCCACATCACCCGAGGTATCGACATCTCCTAAGTCGACGATGACTGTGTCATGCTCGAGGTCAACGCCCAGCTCGGTGAACGGGTTCCTGACCTTTCCGGTGGACGCCGCCCGGATGGCCGCAGGCCCCCCGGCCGCGCCCTTCAGAAAGGAAGATTTTTCATCAAAGGGAACGCCGATAATGGCCAGGTTATATTTCCGGCTCTTCTGGATTGCGCCTCCGAAGTCAGTCATTCCTCACCTCCCCGATGCGTCATCCTCAAGGATGACCGCAGCAAAGCTGACGGCCGATTGAGTCGGCTCTTCTTTCCAAAATTCATAGTCGAGCGAGCGGCCTTTCACACCGGGCAAAGCCTCGAGAAGGGAGGCCAGGGCCGGGAAGCCACAGACATTGTACTTGTCCCTCACTCTCCTGGATTCGGCCCAGAACGCTTGGACATCTGCTCCGCAAAATGCTTGGAGAAGCGACTGGTCATGTGCTCTCGCCTCCAATAGCAGGGACGAAGCCGTTTCCTGGTGGCCGAACTTTGGGCCGATGTGCGAAAAATCAACCCCGGCCACGACCAGGTCCCGGCCCCACCCCTCATCCAAAAAGGACCTGAATTCCTCCAAAAACCCGCCCACCCCAGCAATCTCGGATGCACGGCAAACCGTCTCCAGCACAGACGCAAAAGAGCCGCAAAGGATGGGGACCAAAGAAAATGACAGGCCGAAAAGGTGTTGGAGAAAAATAACCTGGAATTCGAGAGAGTGTTCCCGCCGGTGGGAAATATCGGAAGAAGATACAACCGGGCCGCCAGCTTTTTTCAAAGCACGAACAACGTCTTTCTCCGTCCTCACCCGTCCGAGCGGCGTTTCATAATCCTTTTCTGTCAGGCTGTAGAACCCGTCATCGAGACCGTGGCCTGTGCCGATGAGGAAGACCCGGCGTGGGCTCTCCCTGCTGATCGCCCGATAAGCCCTGGCGTAGACTCTTTTCCCCGCTTCCAAATCAATGTGCGGGGCGACGAGCCCCCGAATGCGGCCCCGGCCGTTTCCTTCAGGATCACTTTCTGCCGCTTTGAGGATGGAATCGAGATAAAGCCTGAGGTCCGAAGCCTGAGCCGGATAAGAGACTCCGGCGTGGCTGGGCTTCCGGACTTCGAGCCGATGATACTCGGATAGAATTCTATTTTTCCCTTCCTCATACCGGGGGCTCTCGAGAAGATAGGCCGAATCGATCTCCCGGACAAATTTTTCAATGAGTTCGCTATCCACCAAGACCCCCCTTTTCTGTCGGACCAACTCAACCTGAAGATCACGAATGGTCCTGTTCCCGTCGATCAATCCGATTAAACTCAAGACGTCCCCCTGCAGGATGACCGGGTCGCGGATCAACCCCAGGAAATCGCGGACAAGAAGGGCGTTTTTCCCCTGATAGGAAGTCTGGACAATTTCGAGGTCCGGCCTCACCCTGGGGACCGGAGATTCCTTTCTCATGTGTGTTTTTCCTTCCCTTTACTACAATTTTTCTGCTAAAAAAGCAAATCGGCGCCGAGCAAATGGATAAAGGAAACCGTATTTGTTATCATTATCTTCACGGCCGCGGGCAATAAAAATGTCCTACCTAAGGATGATGCGAAAATTCAACCAGATTTATGATCGGGCCAGCAGCCCTGAGCGTCTCATTCCTGCCGATTACGCGAAGGACGCATTTGTCCTCTTTTCCGACCAACACAAGGGCGACGGGAGCAACGCCGACGATTTTAAAACGAACGCCGGCCTTTATGTAAAAGCGCTCTCTCACTATGAAGAAAAGGGATTTAAGCTGATTGTTCTCGGGGACAGTGAAGAATGCTGGGAAAACGGCTTCGACCGGATCCTGGCTCGGTATGAACAGGTCATCAAAAAGGAAATTGACCTGGCCGTCACAGCGCCAAACCAGAAAAGGTTAAGAATCTGGGGAAATCATGACAAAGAGATGTCCCTGCGCCGATTCAGAAAGCATTACCGGAACCTTGCCACGCCCCTTCTTGATAACGTGACCTATAGTGAGGGCCTCTGCCTCGGGCCGGACATTTTTATCGTCCACGGACATCAGGGACGCTTTTTTGAGGACATGGCCTGGAAAGTCAGCCGCCTGGCCGTCAAGTTCATCTGGAAAAGCCTGCAAAAAATCTTCTCGATTGGGAAAGAAGGACCTTCGGAAAATATCCGTCTTCGGGACGGCCTCTAACGCAACTATTATCGCTGGGCGAAGAAAAGGCGGGTCCTTTTGGTTTGCGGCCACACGCATATGGCGCTCTTTGCCTCGCTCTCCCATCTCGACCGCCTGGACAAAGAGATTTATGAGCTTGAGAAAAAAAAGGAACCAGCGGAGCGCATCGCCCTAAAAAAGGCCGAGCGGGAGAGAACTATCCGCCGCCGGAAGGGAATACCCCGGTCGTTTTTTGAGGCTCCGCCGCGGGAACCGGTGCCTTGCTATTTCAATACCGGCTGCTGTTGTTACGCCAACGGGATCACCTGCCTCGAGATTCAGAACGGGTTGATCCGGCTGGTCAAATGGCAGCGCCAATCGGGTACGCCGGTCATTCTGGCTGAAGAGTCGGTCGCAAGAATTCTGACGGCGATTAAAAAGGGGCTGCCGCTCGAGGTTCAAAAAGCGGGAGCATATGACTCCCTTGATTCAATTTCTTGATTCAAGAGAGTCAATGAAAGGAGGGTGGGGGGTGGGAGAGGGATCCTCCCCCTCTCCCTTTTCACAACCTCGGCTACGCCTTGGATGAGGGAATCGAGCCGTTGAGGCTGCGACACCGAAATCCTGTCATACGCTCCCGGGCCGCGCAATCACCTCTAGGGAGGGTTTTGGGGGTGAATTTTGCTCCCCGTCTTCGCCCCGGCCCAAGAGCTGGCTTCCTTTTTCACTAAAAGATGACTATAATCGTAGAAATTTCTTGTGGAGGACGTCCGATGGAAAAGATGCGCCGGATCGAAACAAGGGATGACGCGCTCCGCCTTCTGGGGATTGCTCTCAGGCATGAATGGGCGGTTAGCTTTGAGTATGTTATCCATGCGTATTCCATGCCCAAGGGAAAATATTTCTACGAAGATCCGGTCATGAAGTCGCGCACAGATAGCCGGGCGCAGATTATTCAGATCGGGATCGATGAGATGTATCATGCCCTGCAGCTTGGCATCATCATCCAGCAAATGGGAGGGAAGGCGTCCTTTGAAACGGACGAAGTCATCCGCTATCCCCGGATCGTGGACAATATCAAACGGGACAAGATGACCGAGGACATGGTCACCGACCTCTATCAGTTCCCAGAATGGAAGGAGGGAATTAATCCAAAGCTCCAGAACATGGCCCTCAATATCTCGGCTGACGAAGTCCGGCACTCCCGCCAATTCGAGGCCATGATTAAGACGATGGAAAAGGAAGGGAACGGCGAAGCCCGCTGCTACGAGGAGAGCCCCGCAGCCGCGGCCAAAGAAGAAGTCCGACTTCTCCATGAAATCACCCGGCTCGAAAACGAGCTCGTGCACCGCTATCTCTGCTATGTCATCTCCTTTAGCGAGCACCAGGACTTGAGCCAACGCTTATTCAAGAACTCGATCGACCACATGCGCCACTGGGACAAGAACTCGGGACTCCTGGTGAGGCTGGGAAGCGTCATCCAAATCGAAAACTCATACAGGGACGCGGACGGAACAGAAAAAAGCGTGAAGCCCATGCCAGTTGTCTACCCGGGCACAGACCGGCTCTCATCTCTCGAGACGTTGATCCCAGCCGAAGAAAACCTCATCCGCAAATACGAGACGCTGATTTCTCTCGTCCCGACGGTTGAGGTCCGCGACGAACTCAGCCTGCGTCTCGCTCTCAAGCGGGAGCATTTATTCACTCAGGAATGGCTGCTCAGGCACGCGCACACGATCAAGGGTTTCTCCTGACAAAAGGAGTCTTTTCTTTCATCCTTTATTAAAATATAATGTGAGCTCCAAAGCGAAATGGCCACTGTTCTCAGGATCGAAAACCTGTCCAAAGCCTTCAAGCTGGGGTTCATTCCCAGAACAAAGGAAATCCTGAGAGGGATCTCCTTCTCGGTTGACTCCGGAGAAATCTTCGGCTATCTGGGCCCCAACGGCGCGGGCAAGACGACCACCCTAAAATGTGTGCTCGGGCTGATCTTTCCGGATAGCGGCCGGATCGAAATCTTTGGCCATCCTCACCTCTCACCTGAAGGGAAGGAGAGGATCGGCTATCTCCCGGAAAATCCCTATTTTTATGAATATCTCACGGCCGCGGAATTTCTCGATTTTTACGCCCAGCTATTCGGGATCAGCAAGAGGGAAAGGGAAGAAAAAATCCACGGCCTTCTTCGGCTCGTCGGCCTGGAGAGAGCCCGTGAACTCCAGCTGCGCAAGTTCTCCCGGGGAATGCTCCAGAGAATCGGGCTAGCACAAGCCTTAATCAATAACCCCGAGCTTCTTTTTCTGGATGAGCCGTTGGGCGGCCTCGACCCGCTGGGAAGAAAGGAGGTCCGCGACGTTATCATTCATCTCCGTCAGGAAGGAAAAACGGTCTTCCTCTGCTCCCATATCCTCCAGGACATCGAAATGATCTGCGATCGCGTGGCCATTATCGTCAGTGGAAAGATCATCAGTCAGGGCGCTCTCCAGGACCTGGTCTCGGAGAAAATCCTGTTCACAGAAGTCACGCTTTCCGGCCTGAGTCCTGAGGAACTCATCAGCCTAGGTGAACCGTTGTGGGCGCGCGGAGAAAAGATCTTTCTCAGGGTTCTCCACGAGGAGAATATTGAAAAGCTGATGGCGCTTGTCCATAACCGCAAGGGGAAGATCCATGCGCTTACGCCCCGGACGGAAACACTCGAGGATATTTTTGTGGGGATGGTCAAACAGGGATGAAGATCAAAGCCATCGCCATGAACACCTTCAGGGAAGCGATCCGGGACCGGGTCCTTTACCTCCTCTTCTTTTTCACCGTCGTAGCTCTTCTTTTCTCCCGGCTTCTGGCCATGCTGACCGTGGGGGATCGAGTCAAAATCATCAAAGACGTCGGGCTGGCCTCCATCTCTCTTTTCGGCATGCTCATGGCCATTCTGATCGGAACGGGTCTGGTCTACAAGGAGATCGATAAGAAGACCGTTTTCACTCTCATTTCCAAGCCGATCCACCGCTGGCAATTCTTGTTGGGCAAGTTCTTTGGCCTCGTCCTGACCCTTTTCATCATGATCGTGCTGATGAGCCTCATCTTCATCATTATCGTCTTTCTTCACACATCCAAAATCGAGGGCCGGCTCCTTCTTGCCGTGCTCTTCATTTTTATCGAACTCATCCTGATCACCGCCGTAGCTATTCTTTTTTCCTGTTTTTCGACGCCAATTTTGAGCTCGCTGTTCTCCGTTTCGTTTTACCTCATCGGCCATTTTTCCTGGGGCCTCGAGACACTCCTGCGGAAAACGAAACCGGGCCCGACCAAGGTCCTGCTCCAAGGGATCTATGTTCTTCTTCCAGACCTGGAGAATTTCAATTTCAAAACGGAAGCGGTTTATGGCCTGGCCGTCCAGTCAAAATTCTATTTTTACTCCGCCCTGTACGGCCTCGTCTATACTCTGTTTATCCTGGTGCTCGCTGTCCTTATTTTCAAGAAAAGGGATTTTGTCTGACGGAGATGAAGACAATCCCGCGTTCCGCCAAAGGGTCGGCCGCGCTATCTCTCATCCTCCTTTTATGCCTCGCGGCCGCGGGGTTCCTCTCGCTCAAAGGCACCCTGGATAAGATTCCCAGAAAAAAAATCCCCGGCGCTTCGGTGATTTATATCCCCTCTGGGAAATATCTCAAGTATGTCACCTTTGGCTATCCCTCCCTGGTCGCGGACCTGGTCTTTATCTGGGCCATCCAGTACTACAGCACTTATACAATCGTCGACAGGTTCGCCTACCTCGAACACATCTTCTCGATCATCGCCGAGCTGGACCCACGCTATCAAGACCCTTATGAGATTGGCGCCCTAATCGCCTTCTCAGAAGCCAAGGATCCCAAACTCGCCTACAAGATTATGGACCTGGCGTTGGAGAAGAATCCGGACCAATGGGTCTTTCCATTCGAGGCCGGGCATTATGCCCAGATGGTCCGGGATTACGAAACCGCCCGCAATTACTACCAAAAGGCCATCAAGATTCCGGGGTCGCCGGACATTGTCAAAAGGCTTTATGCCGCCGTCGGGTTCAAGGCCATGGATTTGCAGACATCATGGGAGACATGGCTCGAAATTTACAACACTTCCACAGACCCTCGCACCAAGAAGATCGCGTCTAAACATTTATACCAGGTTAAGAGCACTTCGGACATCATTGTCTTGCGGGAAGCCATCCGGCGGTTCCGGGACCAGTATGGCCACAATCCGGAGGACCTGGCCGAACTCGTCCCGATGGGATATCTCGCGTCCCTGCCGCAAGACCTGGACGGAAAAGATTATATTTATGATTCGAAAACAGGAGAGGTCAAGGCTCCGACCATCTGGTGGAAAAGATAATCATCGTCTTATTCGGGTTAATCTGGGGAAGCTTCCTCAACGTGGTGATCTATCGCCTTCCCCGAGGCCTGAGCCTGATTCAGCCGCCCTCGTCCTGCCCGCACTGCAAGAAAAGAATAAAAGTTTATGACAACATCCCCGTTATAT
>Ga0129297_10000665_pt1 | contig 16829 bp, 9 predicted proteins | sample I18A1metaG_FD_94708 | JGI IMG/M metagenome (GOLD analysis project Ga0129297, IMG submission 94708) | Lake sediment bacterial and archeal communities from Gulf of Boni, Indonesia to study Microbial Dark Matter (Phase II) - ​I18A1 metaG | ecosystem: Environmental > Aquatic > Freshwater > Lake >... | reverse complement strand
GCCTGTTTTTTTATACCGAGAAATGAAAGAAATATTAAGCTGTGAAATATTCGTGTGAAGGAAAGAATATAGAATTTTCAACGTGTTGCGCAGTGCTGTGAAAAAAGAAGATCGAGTTTGGCACGGGAGTTGCATAATATTAGTGCGTATTTTCCAAAATTAAACCCAAAATTTTAAGGAGGAACTAAAATGAAAAAAGGATGCAAGTACGGAACACACAGAGTAATTGAGCCAAAAGGTGTTCTCCCACAGCCAGCGAACAAAATCGACAATAATATGGATGAGCTTTATGACAACGAGATCCTGATCAATGTTCAGACATTGAACGTTGACTCTGCAAGCTTCACACAGATTAAAGAGCAGGCTGGCGGCGACGAAGACAAGATCAGAGAGATCATGTTCGGCATCGTTGAAAAGCAGGGTAAGCACAGAAACCCAGTTACAGGTTCCGGCGGTATGCTTATCGGTACAATCGAGTGGATCGGTCCAGCACTGGAAGGAAAAACAGATCTCAAGGTTGGCGACAAAATAGCTACTCTCGTATCCCTTTCCCTCACTCCGCTTAGAATAGACAAGATCAACGAAATCAGAAAGAACATTGACCAGGTCGATATAGAAGGAAAAGCGATCCTTTTCGAATCCGGTATCTACGCAAAGCTTCCAAAAGACATGTCCGAGAAGCTCGCTCTCTCAGCGCTTGATGTTGCAGGTGCACCAGCTCAGACAGCGAAAATGGTTAAGCCAGGCGATACAGTTCTCATCATCGGTGCAGGCGGTAAGTCCGGTACACTCTGCTGCTACGAGGCGAAGAGAAGAGCTGGCGTTACAGGTAAGGTCATCGGTCTCTGCGGAACAACAAAATCCATGGATAGACTTGAGAAGCTCGGCTTCTGCGATGAGCTCTTCACAATGGATGCTACGAATGCAATCGACGTGATGAGAAAAGTGGAAGAGCTTACAAAAGGCCAGCTGGCTGACGTTACGATCAACTGCGTGAACGTTCCAGACACAGAAATGTCCTCCATCCTCGCAACAAAAACAACGGGTATGGTTTACTTCTTCTCCATGGCTACAAGCTTCACGAAGGCAGCTCTTGGCGCAGAAGGCGTTGGAAGCGACGTTCTCATGATCGTAGGTAACGGTTATGCGAAAGGCCACGCTGAGATCACACTTCAGATCCTCAGAGAAAGCAAAGAGATCAGAGAGCTTTTCGAAACTCTTTACGCTTAATTCGTTTGCCGGATAGATTATTTAGGAGGAAACTACGTTGAGAAAATATAATGAGATCGAGCTGTGGAAAGGCGTTACGCCTGAACAGTGGAACGACTGGAGATGGCAGATTGCCAACAGAATCACAACGGTTGATGATCTGAAAAAAGTCATCAATGTTACGAAGGAAGAAGAGGAAGGGATCCACGAAGCACTGAAAACACTTCGTATGGGTATCACACCTTACTATGCTTCCCTCATGGATCCAAACGATCCAAAATGCCCGATCAGAATGCAGGCCGTTCCAAACAGCCTTGAACTCCATAAATCTGCTGCGGACATGGACGATCCACTTCACGAAGATGGAGACTCTCCGGTTCCAGGGCTTACCCACAGATACCCTAACCGCGTTCTGCTTCTCGTAACAGACCAGTGCTCCATGTACTGCCGTCATTGCACAAGAAGAAGATTCGCAGGTCAGAAGGATGGCGACATGGGCATGGATAGAATCGATGCTGCCATCGAATATATCAGAAACACTCCGGTCGTTCGAGACGTCGTTGTTTCCGGAGGAGACAGTCTTTGCGTTTCCGATGAAACATTGGAATACATCATCAGCAATCTGAGAGCGATCCCTCATGTAGAGATCATCCGATTGGGCTCCAGAACACCGGTTGTTATGCCTCAGAGAATCACTCCTGAGCTTTGCAACATGCTGAAGAAGTACCACCCGGTATGGCTGAACACCCACTTCAACCACAGCAAGGAAATGACTCCTGAGTCCAGAAAGGCGTGCGAAATGCTGGCTGATGCCGGTCTTCCGCTCGGAAACCAGTCCGTTCTCCTCAGAGGCATCAACGATTGCACACACGTTATGAGACAGCTGGTCCACGACCTGGTAAAAATCAGAGTCAGACCATACTACATCTATGTTTGCGACCTTTCCAACGGTATCGAACACTTCAGAACAACAGTTTCGAAGGGTATTGAGATCATTGAAGGCCTCAGAGGCCATACTTCCGGCTATGCGGTGCCTACATTCGTTGTAGACGCTCCGGGCGGAGGCGGAAAGATCCCGGTAATGCCACAGTACCTGATCTCACAGGGCAAGAACAAGGTTGTTCTCCGAAACTTTGAAGGAGTCATCACGACTTACATCGAGCCGGACTATGTTCAGCAGGAGTGCCAGTGCCCAGTTTGCACAGGCAAGAAGGAAGACAAGCTGAGCGGCGTTGCAAGCCTGCTCGAAGGAACAGAAATGAGCCTTGAGCCAACCAAGCTTCTGAGAAAAGAAAGATCCATGGCTGCTGGACACCACGGCCACAGTTCAGAAAAACACTAAGCCCGGAGAGCCGGAACCTAAGGAGCGCCAAGAATGAAACTTGTGGATTTGATTTTTCCGCAGAATAGAATAGTTTCAATTGTCGGGACCTCGAAGAATGCCGGCAAGACAGTCACCCTGAATGAAATCATCAGTCAGGCTGATGAAAAGGGGATTGCACTTGGACTCATTTCGACAGGGCGGGACGGTGAGCGCAGGGATGTGCTCACCGAAACGGACAAGCCTCCTATTTACGTTAAAAGGGGTACAATTCTTACAACAGTTGAAAATGCAATCAAGGATGACCACGCAGGTATAGAGATTCTCCAAGTTACGAACTATAACACCCCGATGGGACGAGTGGTCCTGGCAAAGGCAAGGGAGGATGGTTACGTTGAAATATCCGGACCTCACTCCTCTGCCTCCATCAGGCAAATGTGTGTGGAAATGCAGCGGCTGGGGGCCGATCTGGTACTCGTAGACGGTTCACTGGACCGAAGAGCATCTGCCGCACCGTACATATCAGAGGGAACTGTTTTAGCCACGGGTGCCGCCATGGCCAGAAACATGGGAACTGTGATCGACAAGACCGTCCATATCGTGGAGACCTATGGGATAGAACCGGTGGAAGATCTGGAAGCAAGAGAGCTCGCCAGGGACATCATCGAGATGGGCCGGGTGGGGATCATCGACAAGGATGACAGTTACCGATACCTCGACATGACCACTTCTTTGCTTTCAGGCAGAGAAATGGCGGAAGAGATCGACGAAAACACAGCCTATGTCGTCCTTTCGGGCTCAGCTACGGCGGAGACCCTGAGGAGCCTGCTTACTTCTGCCAGAGGAGACTACAAAATCGTTGTCCGGGATCCCACGAGGATTTTTATTTCATCCAGAGATTTGCTGATCCTGCAACGTTTGGGCTTGAAGCTCAGAACGGTGGACAGCATAAATATAATATCAATAACCGTAAACCCGTATTCTCCGGAAGGGTACTACTTTGACCCCGAGGAGTTTCTGAAAAAAATGCGGCAGGCAATACCCCAAGTCCCGGTTTTTGATGTTATGCAGGGGGGATAGAGATGCTTTTCGAAGAACGGACAGGAAAAATACTTGAGTTTGAAAGGGTGTTAGCGGAGCTGCACCCTGTTACCCCGTTCGGGCAAAAATATCGAAATGAAATGACCCCATTCCTTCCGGGCCAGGAAGAAGAGCTTTTGGAAGAGCTTCGTAGAGTCGATAGGGTGCGGGAGCTGGTGGAGAACCAGCGTTCCGTTTTCGTCGAACTGAGGACGGCCATGAGGCAGCTGAAGGACATCCGAAGATCCGTGGAACGGTCCATGGAGGGATTATCCCTGACACCCGTCGAGTTTTTCGAGTTGAAGAACATGGCTGCGCTGTTCAGGACCATCGTAGCGTGCATCGACCAGATCCACTGGAAGGTGCCGGAGGACCTGAGATCGAAGCCCATGCAGTGGCTGGAAGAGCTGCTGGATCCCGAAAAAAGCGGGTTGAAGACCTTCTATGTCTACGACTGCTATTCCGAAGTTTTGGCCTGTGTAAGGAACGAAAAGGGCAAAGTAGAAAAGACTCTGGAGCTCGAACGAAAGAAGATCATCAAGGAGATCGAGGAAGAGACCGGGCTCTCCGTGCGGGCAAATGGGGAAATCACCGTTAGCCGAAGCAATGGAGAAAGCCTGCAGCTCTTGAAGAATCATCCTTTGCTGGTCTTGTCCAATGAAACCTACATCAACAGTACCTTCAAGGTGAAGCCGAACGATACCATGCTGGAATGCACCGAACAGATTGAGTGTTTGAAAGGTGATGAGGCTGTGGAAGAATCGGCGGTCCTGGAGGAACTTTCAAAAAAAACAGGGGAGCGGGGCGCGGAGATCCTTTGGAACATGGATGCCATCGGAAGGCTGGATCTGCTGATCGCAAAAGCATATCACGCCAACACGAACAAAAGTGTTTTGCCATGGCTTTCCCCCAGCGGTTCCATCAGAATTACCAACGGCAGACACCTATTGGTGGAAGCCGGACTTCGAAAAAAAGGGAAGGATTACACCTCGGTTTCGGTGTCGCTGAATGAAGGCGTTGCACTTATCACGGGAGCGAACATGGGGGGTAAGACCGTTTCCTTAAAAATGATCGGACTTTTGCAGGGCATGTTCCAGTACGGGCTGTTGATCCCAGCAGACGATATGGAGACCAGACTACTCCGTTTCATCTATGTGTCGGCCGGCGATGAGCAGAATATCGATCAGGGCTTGTCCACGTTTGGTGCGGAGATCAAGAGCATCAATGAAGCTCTGAAGAAATCGGTTCAAGGCGGGCTGATTCTGGTGGATGAGCTGGCTCGAGGGACGAACCCCCACGAAGGCTACGCCATTTCGGCGGCCATCATCGAGTTCTTGAAGAAGAAGCCTTCCTTCACGGTCATCACGACCCACTTTGACGGATTGGTCACTGAGGGCGTGAAGCACTTGCAGGTCAAGGGACTTCGGAATTTGGACTATACGAAGCTGGACAACACCAGTCAGATCTCCGATTTTATGGATTACAATTTGATTGAGATTCAGGGAGAAGTGGGGATTCCAAGAGATGCACTAAACATCTCAAAGATCATGGGGATGCCTGATGAGATAATTAGCCATGCCGAGTGGATCCTTGCACGGGGTGAGGTAGAATAATGGAAATCAAGGTAGTACTACTCGATTCCTTCACAGCCCATGCCGGTGGCGGAAATCCAGCGGGAGTGGCCGTATTGGATCAGGAACTCACAGAGGTGCAGATGCTTGCCGTCGCCAAGACGGTCGGTTTTTCTGAAACAGCCTTCGTTACGCCTTCCGAAAAAGCAGATTTCAGAGTCCGTTTTTTCACGCCGGCAGCGGAGGTGGACCTTTGCGGACACGCGACCATCGCGACTTTTTCCTATTTGTTGAAGATCGGAAAAGTCACGGCGGGGACTTACACCCAGGAAACCGGGGCGGGAGTCCTTTCCGTGGAAGTCAGGGAGACCGGTGAGATCTTCATGGAACAGTCCCTACCGGAGTACTCCAGCATCCTGAAAGGGGATGGGATCGCGGATTCCCTGGGGATCCGGGTTGAGGAGCTTCGGGAGGACCTTCCGGTGCAGATCGTTTCCACCGGACTGAGGGACATCCTGATACCGGTGAAATCACTGGAGGTGCTGAGGGCCATCAAGCCGGACTTTGAGAAGATCAAACATCTATCCAAGGCGAATGATGCCGGAGGATATCACGTTTTCACGTTGGAAACCGAAAAGGGCGGGACCGCTCACTGCAGGAATTTTGCCCCTCTCTACGACATTCCGGAGGAGTCGGCCACAGGGACCTCGAATGGGGCCCTGGCGTGCTATCTTTGGAAGCATGGAGTGGAACGGGTGAAGGCGGGAGAGATGCTCACCTTTGAACAGGGATATACCATGGGTCGGCCTTCGGAGATCAAAGGGCTGCTCCGGGAGGGATCCCACGGGGATCAAAAAGAGATCACAAGAGTATTGATCGGTGGCAAAGCAGTCCCTTGGGGCGAAAAGCTTGTCACTCTCTAGTACCTAAGAATTGAAAGGAGCTGTAAATATTAATGAAGAGCAAGCTTAATCTTGACTTTAAAGTTGTTGACAAAGCAAGACAATCTGCGGCCAACATCGCAGTTGAAACGCAGAAATTCGTTGAACAGCACACTACTGTAGCAGTAGAAAGAACCATTTGCCGACTGATGGGCATCGATGGAGTGGACGAAGTGGGATATCCCCTTCCAAACGTCATCGTAGAGAACATCAAGAACAATGGAGGTCTTAATGTAGGTGCTTCCTACTTCCTGGCGAATGCGGTCCTGAACACAGGCCTTTCCACACAGGAGATCGCCGAGAAGGTGGCGACCGGTGAGATCGACATCACCAAGCTTCCAGCAAAGTCCGACAGCGAGATCCGTGCGAAAGCAGATGAGATCGCAAAGGCTACCGTTGCTAGAATCGCAGCCAATAGGGCGAAAAGGGAAGAGTATCTGGCGACGATCGGTGAAGGTCCAAAGCCTTACCTCTATGTAATCGTTGCGACCGGTAATATCTATGAGGACGTCATCCAAGCCCAGTCCGCCGCCAAGCAGGGCGCTGACATCATCGCGGTTATCAGAACGACTGGCCAGAGCCTTTTGGACTATGTTCCATTCGGTGCTACCACAGAAGGTTTCGGTGGTACATATGCGACTCAGGAAAACTTCCGTATCATGAGAAAAGCTCTTGATGAAGTTGGCCAGGAAGTCGGCAGATACATCAGACTTTGTAACTATTGCTCCGGTCTTTGCATGCCGGAGATTGCAGCCATGGGTGCATTGGAGAGACTGGACGTCATGCTGAACGACGCCCTTTACGGCATCCTCTTCCGAGACATCAACATGCAGAGAACACTGGTCGACCAGTTCTTCTCCAGAGTGATCAACGGATTTGCCGGCGTTATCATCAACACCGGTGAGGACAACTACCTCACAACAGCGGATGCGATCGAAGAAGCTCACACCGTATTGGCTTCCCAGTTCATCAACGAACAGTTCGCACTGAAAGCAGGCCTTCCGGAGGAGCAGATGGGTCTTGGACACGCATTCGAAATGCATCCGGACACCACAAACGGCTTCCTACTTGAGCTTGCACAGGCGCAGATGGCAAGAGAGATCTTCCCGAATGCTCCACTGAAGTACATGCCTCCAACCAAGTTCATGACGGGTAACATCTTTAAGGGCCACATCCAGGACGCACTCTTTAATGCTGTTGCGATCATGACCAACCAGGGCTTGCAGCTTCTCGGCATGATGACAGAGGCAATCCACACACCATTCATGTCCGACAGAGCGCTCTCCATCGAGAACGCACGATATATCTTCAACAACATGAGAGACTTCGGAAACGATATCGAGTTCAAGGAAGGTGGCATCATGCAGTCCAGAGCGGCTGAAGTTCTCAGCAAGGCCCAGGTACTTCTGTCCGACATCGAAGAAGAAGGCCTGTTCTCGACTCTCGAGCAGGGCAAATTCGGCGGCGTGAAACGTGCCCGTACAGGCGGAAAAGGTCTTGACGGCGTAGCAGTAAAAGACGCAAAATACTTCAACCCATTCATCGATTTGATGCTTAAGAAATAAAAAAGGAGGTAGTGATAAATGAGCTCAGGATTATATTCAATGGACAAAAGAGATTTTGATATAACGCTCGACCCAAAGAACATGAGACCATACGGCGACACAATGAATGACGGGAAAGTGCAGCTTAGCTTCACCCTTCCTATGAAAGCGGACGAAGTGGCCATGGAAGCTGCGAAGCAGTATGCCATGAAAATGGGGATCGCGGAGCCGAGCGTAGTCAACATGATGGATCTGGGAGTAGGGTTCTCCTTCTTCGTCGTGTTCGGCAGCTGTGCACACACCATCGATGCCACCAACATCAAGGTGGTCAAGGTGGAATCCAGCGTTATGGGCATGCACGAGTGTGATGAGTACATCAAGGAAAACATTGGTCGAAAGATCGTCATCGTTGGTGCATCCACAGGTACGGACGCCCATACCGTCGGTATTGATGCCATCATGAACATGAAGGGCTATGCCGGTCATTACGGTCTGGAAAGATACGACATGATCGAAGCCATCAACATGGGAAGCTCAGTTCCAAACGAAGAGTTCATCAAAAAAGCCATCGAGCTGAAGGCGGATGCACTGATCGTTTCCCAGACCGTAACCCAGAAGGATGTCCACATCCATAACCTGACGAACCTGATCGAGCTTCTGGAGGCTGAAGGTCTTAGAGACAAACTCATCGTATGCTGCGGCGGTCCTCGTATCAGCTACGAGTTGGCAAAAGAGCTGGGCTATGATGCAGGCTTTGGTTCCGGTACATTTGCAGATGACGTTTCCTCCTTTATTGTGCAAGAAATGGTCGCTCGAAAAAAATAAGAAAACAACGCATTTAAAAAGGAGCTGTCTCGTATTGAGACGGCTCCTTTTAACTACTATTTGATCGTTTCGCCAGGGATCGCTTCTCCCTTGACCGGTTTAAATACTCGATAGTCCATGACTTTCGCCTGACTCATCTTCCCTCTGGCATCCTCCACCGTGAGTGAGACGGTGTATTCGCCCTGGGAGGGGAAACTGTAGATCATATGCATCTCCTGGGATTCATACAGGATGGAATCCTTATAACTGATCACCCAATAGGAGCGGTTTATGGTATCGTTCGGGTCGCTGTCCTGTGACTGGTTGATGAAGGTCACGGGCACATTCTCAATGATCTTTCCAGTATCCGGCGAGAAAGCGGCATGGGGTTCCGTATTCAGCAGCATTCCGCCGAGCTGCGTCTGTTTGATGCTGGCGGTGAACCATTCATTGGCACCGGTAGCCTTCGCTACGATCGGCGTACCGAGCAGGATCGCAGCGATCAAAACGGCAACTCTTAATCGGCGCAAGGTTTTCAAACGGCGCATGCCTCTGGAGTTCGCACTTGGCCTGGAAAGGGCCCGGTTGAAATTCATCTCACCGATGCTGTGTACATGTCGCTCTGCTTCGCGGATATTGGGATCAGCCGATCTGGCGATGACATTCTTCTCACGGGGCAGCTTCTCCTTCTGAACCTTCTCCTTCTTTTTTCGAGGAGCTATCGCGTCGGGACTTCTTTTTTCAGAGGCCTGAGGCCGTTCACCGCTTCTCTGGCGACCGAGGCTTCGGTAGCTGGTAGGCCCACCGATCTCTTCCGTCTGGTACTCCGGATCTCCGAACATTTTATAAAAGCCGCTGTGAGTGAATGCATAGTAAAGGTTGGAAAGATTCTGGATCTCATTTCGTCCGAACCTTCCGACCAAGCCTGTAATCTCAGGCGGTGCTGCGTTATAATAGAGGTGACTGTCCTCATCGATCCGAGGGCTGAAGAGCCGATTCAGATGAAAGTTCAGATTCTGGCATACTGTTTCCGTGGTAGCTTCTTTAAGCTTCGCCGGGAATGGATAGGGAATACCGAACTCGATCTCACCGTTTTCTCCGTATCGCACGGATTTCTCACTGGTGAGGATCGCCTGATAGTGGACATTCACCCTTTCGAGGGCAGTCATTCGGCGAAGGAGGATCCTGGAATTCTCAGCCTTCTGCTGGTAGCTGGAGGGACGCGGGATCGCAGCCTGATTGGAAAAATCCTTTTCCAGGATCATGCTGATGGTAAAATCCTCAATCATCCAATCGATCATATTCACAGGGAGGGGAGAAGTTATTTCACGAAATACGGAGGAGAGGACTTTCGCCAGATTCTCATCCTTTATGGTAAGCATAATAAACTCAGTGGCATCCTGCGCAGGCTTGACCAGCCAAGCGCTTGAGACCTCATCTGAGTTGATCTTTTCGATTTATTCATATTTTCCGTCGAAGACCGGTAAATACATTTCATCACCTATCAATTATTATTTAGCTCCATGTAAATTATAACAGAATTGAAGCAATTCTCACAATATATAGTGGAAAAATTATTTTGATGACACCATATTTCGTTTTTGAGGAGAGTGCATTGAAGCGGAAGGACCGAAAGCCTAAGGCCATGACTAAAAAACGAAGCATCCTTCGTAATTATGTAATGAAGACGTTCAGGGTTCAGAAAACCAGAGGATTTGCCGATAAGAATAAGTAGAACAGATATTGCGTCATTGCGTCCAAATAGAGGTCGGGAGGAAGTAGCATGAACGGAAAAGCGGATTCTGGAAACAGAAATAGAAATAAGATCAGGAAAAAGGTGTTCGCCCTGTTTATGGCGATCGTCTTTCTCATGAACGGGATGGATCTGCCGGGGCTGGTGACGGCCCACGCGGCCGGAGTGGCGACCATGTCATCCATCTACTTTGTTCGTACGAAGGTCATGGGCAGTTCCACTGTGACAGACCGATTGGAGATCTACGGGACGAACTTCAGCAATCCTGAGGTATATGGCGGGATCGACGGGGATATTGCCCTTACGGTGAATACCTCGGAATCCAGTGCCACGAAGATCGTGATCAACGTCCAGGGCCAGCCGCCCATGGCGTTGACCGACCAGGTCAAAATAAAGGTAATGAACAATGGCGGAGCCGATCTGGTGAAGATCGTGAACTTTGATTTCAGCGGTACCCCGACCATCAACTCCATCTCCCTGAATAAGGTATATGCTGGGGATGCATTGGACATCTTTGGCTTTGGCTTCGACAAGCTGGTAGGTGCGGATGGCGGAGGAGCGTCACTGGACGCGTTGTACATTTCTGATGAAAAATACACCCTGACTGGAGTTGGCTCCCCGGAAGCAGTGATCGATCCGGCAGGGACCAAGATCTCGGTTGCAGACATCAAGAATCCGGCAAACCCGAACAGTAAGGACATTTACCTTCTGCGAAAGCTGGGACTGGATAATGGGGTGAATCGATACATCAAGACGGTCTATCAGGATTGCATCTCCATCGTACAGCCGATCTCCAACGTGGAGATCGAGCGCGTGGATCCGAATACCGGACCGAAGACGGTAGAGAACATCATCACTCTTTATGGAAAGAGCGGAAAAAGCAGCTTTACCGCTGATATGAAGCTCTACATCGCCAGGGCGGGAGAGATCCTCCCGGGGACTCCTACCACTCTTGAACTGGTCAAGGACGCAGGAAATGTAGTCATCGGCTTGAAGGTGAAGCTTCCTAAAATGCTGACCCTGGTCTCAGGGCCGGTAGATCTAGTATTGAAGTCGGCCGATGGAAAAAGTGAGCTTTCCATTCCAGCAGGCTTTATCTTTGTCGATGCGGGAAACGGACTGATGATCAATAGCACACCAGGGTCGATTTCTCCAAACTCCAAGAAAGAAACCGCGACAACCCCAGTCACGATCAAAGGACAGAATATAGGATACTTTAGCTCCACTAGCTACAGTAATATCTCAGGAGTTGCATACGTTAAAATGGGTGATACCATTCCGGATTATCCGACCTTTAACGATGTCAATTCTTATAAGGTCATGTACACAGGAAAGTATTTCGCAGAAGATATCGTGATCATCCGTGAGATCTTTGTGATCATCAACGACCGGGCGCCAGTGGACTCTGCTAATGCGAATCCACTCGTCATAACAGCAGGCCAGGACACCATCAGAGTCATTCCCGGGAATGTATCCATCACAGAGCCTTTGGTTACCAATGTAGCGATTAAAACGAAAACGACGATATTCAAAACATCTGATAATAGCGTTGTCTATAACCGCGCGGAAGAATATATATCAGAAAAGAGTTTTACTTATGTGCCGGATGAAGTAGTACCTACGATCACAAGTGTCACACCGAAGTACTCCCAGGATCCAGTGGGGGTCACTCCGGACCAGGATGTATATATGACCATAAAAGGTACGAAATTTGAAGTGACACAGGATGCTCTTGGTAATCCCGTCTATCCGACAGTTACGATCACCAACGGGATAAAAACAAGGACATTGAGGAACGTTCTTGTTTATACCAACACCAATGAGCTATTGGATGGGAGCGAGATTAATGAGATGGGCACAAAAATAAAATGCCGCATCACAAAGTATAGAGAGGCTACAGGCTTGACCGTCGATGACCTTTACTCAGGCACATACAACGTAGTCGTAGAGAACCCAAGCCTTGGGCGAAACACACTGGTTGGAGGATATGAATTCAGAAACCCTTTACCATCCGCGAAGCTGCCGGTGATCACGAACGTAGTCGAAGCTTATTGCGACATCAAGGGAGGGGAGGTGTCTGGAGAGTCTTCCAAGATCACTGGTCTCTACATCGATAAAGCGGCAGTTATCACCATCGATGGAGAGCCGGTTACCAAGTTCGTATCTCCAGTTTCGGTAGACGGAAAAACAGTAACGATCATTCCACCGGCTGGAACAGTTGCCGGGGAAACGCGTCTTCAGATCATTAATGAAAATGGGGGGCTCGTCTCCACTCCGTTCGAGTACAAGAAAGTGACCACCAGCCCAAAGATCACAAAGATCACTCCGATCTACGGCAGCAAAGGGACCAAGCTCATCATCAAGGGAGAGGGCTTTATTTCTCCGGTGGCGTATGGAGAAACAACGCCAAAGGATAATGCCAATGACCCTGCCTTTAAGGGTTCCTATGTGATGTTCAACGAGTACGAGTTGAATCGTTACCTATACGATGCGACTGGAAAATATGAAGCGGCGGGCAGTCCGCCATCCATATACTATAGTTCGCCTATCATGAACGGGAAAATGGTACAAGTCATCGACAACAACACCATTTATGTGGATGTTCCGGATCAGTTCTACAGGTTCAAGGCCGGCGCAGCGCCATTCGAAGAGGTCATTCCGATTTTGCCGGGTAAATACAGGGTGGAAGTCCGAAACCCTGACGGCGGAAAAACCAAAGAGAACATCACGTTTGATTATATGGCCTCTATTTTGAAACCGGAAATCACATCGGTCGATCCTAACTTTGCATCTTCTGCTGGAGGAACCATGGTAACGATCACCGGGAAGGATTTCTTGAAATCCGGGATCGCGGTTTTCTTCGGGGAAGATCAATCCACGAAAGTGGAGTTCGTCAGCACCACGGAGTTGAAGGTCCTTGTTCCGCCATGCACTGGAAAGCTGGTGAACAATGAGCTGATCGTGCCTATCATGGTATTGAACTCAGATGGCAGTGCTGCCGTGCTCTATGATATTTCCGACCCGCTAAACTACAAGGGCTTCAAGTACAAGATCCCCGGAAGCAAGCCGACCATCACTGCAGTGAAGCCGGCTACCGGCAGTACCTCTGGCGGGGATACGATCTATCTGGAGGGGACCCAATTCTGGAGGAAGGATGCCGTGGATCAGGAGATCCCCAAGGTATATATCAACGGGATCCAAGCCACCGTGGACTGGTTCCAGGACGGGCTGATCTGTACCAAGCTAAAGGTCACAACACCACCAAGTCTGGTGGAAGGTCCAGTTGATATCGTATTGATCAACTATGATGCTGGGACCGCAAGTTTCAAGGGCTTCTCCTATGTAAGGACAAAACCAGTTATTACAGCGATCACACCGAACATGGTGGCCTTGAATGGAAATTCCAATGCCTATATTACGGGCTCCAGCTTCACCAAATGGAGCACGATCACGGAGACGATCACCAATCCGAACGACGGGCAGAAGGAAAAGGTAACTGTGGCGGGAAATCTTGTTGATGCCGATACTGTGATCCAATCCCTGGTTTACTTTGGGGATGTGGCCACAGGTGATCAAAAGATCATCGACTCAGCAGGGGGGCCTTACTTCACTGTTCTTGACAATATCAAGGTCACAGTCCAACGAAAGAGCGACCTGATCACCAATGTGAAATTGTCACTGGCATCTGATTTGAATGATACCGCGATCGGCACATGTGAAATGGACTTGCCGGCTGGGAAGCCCCATTTATTCATCCTGCCAGTGAAAGACCCAAATAATCCAAATATCCAAATCGGACCAGCAGAAGAAGGCGTCCTGGTGCGTGTATTCTCTGAGCAGGTCATCGTTCAGCGAAGAGTAGCGGTCCAGGTTTCTCTGGGCGATAAGGATGTCAATATGACCAACTCCTATGGCAGTGCCATGGTGGTATCACCGCCGTTCAACCGCATCGGGGACCGAAAGGTCTATCTGGAAAATCCGGATGGATCCGTAGCCTCTTTTGCCGTGAAGGTGACCAATCCGCTGTCCAAACCGACCATTACCGACATAGCACCAAAAAGTGCCTATAAGGACACCCTAGGGGTCGTACAAACGGTTGCGGCTGGAGGGGCTTTGCCGCCTGCAGCTTCAGTCACGGAGTGGTATACCTATGTTCCTCTTACCGGCGGAGTGCAGCTGGTCATTACCGGCTCTGATTTCCGTGATGATTTGATCGTCAAACTGAACGAAAAGCCAGTGGAGATCGTATCGAAGAGCACAGATAAGACCAAACTGGTGGTAAAGGTACCAGCGGCCGTAGCAGCAGATTATAACCAGCTGAAGAGGATCATCATCATCAATGCCGATGGAGCCTCCGTAGATTCCTCCAAGTTGGCCAAGCCCCATTACATCATGTACAAGGAATCCAACAGCATGCCGGTGGTGAAGACCCTGTCCAGGAACAAGACCTCCAAGAATTTGGATGCCGTGGCGTTGGCCGACTATAATAAAATCACCCTGAACGGATCCGGCTTCATCCCTGGGATGAGGGTCTTCATCGGAAATGTGGAGAGTCCGCAGGTGGATGCCATCGCATTGACCGGGGGAGGCTTCAGTGACGAGCAAATGATCGTGACCGTTCCAAAGGATTTGCCCCTTGGCATGAACACCCTGCAGGTCATCAATCCGGACAACGGCTTTTATGAAATGAAAAACGCGGTTGAGGTCATCAGCGATCCGAAGATCGACGCAGTGAAGACCGACAAGGGGGCACTGATCTCGCCGCTCTACCTGTCCATCGAGGGGGGGCAGAAGATCCGATTGGAGAGTACGATCGCCCGATTTACAGACGGGGCGAAGGTCATTGTGGGTGGTACGCTGAAGACCAAGGCGGAGGCCCTTGCAGCCGGACAGACAGGTCTCGCCTGCACCAACAACAAAGACCAGGATCTGGTGATCGTAGGTGGCGTTCCGGCCACATCGGTGACGTTGGTCGATGACAAAACGCTGACCCTGGTCACTCCAAGACAGGCCATCGGGGTTACGACCATCATCGTACTGGCAAAAGACAATGGGGTTTCCAACGTGATTACCGGGGATTATCAGAAGCCTTATCCGGACAAGCCGACAGGCCTTTTGGCAACCACCGTGGACAGCAATACCATCAAGCTGGAATGGCCATTCATGGAAGGGATCCGTTATTATGAGGTGTATGTAAGCAAGAGTGCCGCCTTCAAATATGACTCTGCCGGCGACAAATATGAATACAAGGGAAGCATCACCCCGATCGATATCGGAAGCGGGACGTTGACCACCTATGTGGACGGACTCACCCCGAACACCTACTACAGCTTCAAGCTGAAGGCCATCAACAATTTTGGGGCTTCCAAGTACTCCGATGCCAGTGCGAAGTATCTGGTCAACACCAAGCCGGTGGGCTTTGTGAAGACCATGACATCAGCGATCACGGACAGCTTCCAGGGAACGAACAGCTACAAGGACAATTTCACCGTGGAGGACAAACTGTCCTATCAGGGCATGACCTCCATTCTGACCGCCGGGGAGCGTTCCATGATATCCGGCCTGCTGACGGTCTCCTATAACAAACCGCAATTCATCCTGAATGATCCAAAGGTGTTGGACATCAGTGTGGCATTGCTGAAAAAGTATCAGAATGTCAACATTGTTGTGGAGGATTATTCCCTGACCCTGCGAATGACCTCCGGTGGGCTCATCACCTCCCAGGTGGAGTCCCTGAGTACGGAAACGGAAAAGGATGCGAAAATGAGTCTTTCCCTGGACAAACGACAGGGCAAGTCGGCTGACCAGATCAAGGTCAGGATCCCAAGCGGTTATGGCATGGTGCTTCAGCCGATCAAAATCGGTCTGGACCTCCATCAGGGTAAGACCATAGTCCCGCAGAAGCAGTTCAGCTCCAACGCGGAAGCTTCCTTCAAATACGCGGCGACCAAGGCCAAAAAGTATCCGGGTGGAGTGTATGTGGCTTACTACAATACCTATACGAAGAAACTGGAGCTGCTTAATACCGTATCCGCGGAAGGCATCTCCGACAGCAGCATCATCAATACGGGCAGCTACATCGTGATCGGGAAGAAGACCAAATCAAAGTGATCCAAGGCTTGGGGTCCTGAGGGAATGCGAATTTCAAGAGAAAAGTAAGAGGTTGTGATTTTATGTGGCGTAAGCGAATTTCAGCAATATTGGCAGTGGTATTTCTACTGGGGATCATGATCCCGGCACCGGTGACCGCGGCAGCGACCGCGTATGCACCAGTGCAGTACGGTCAGGATCTTATTAAGAATGCCACCTACACCGACATCAAAAAAAGCAGCTACGCCGAGAGTATCGTGAAAGGCACAGCGCTGGCTATTTTGAGAAACTATGGAACCAACAGCTACAAGCCATTGGCTGCTGCCACAAAGGATGACGTGATCGCAGCATTGGTAAGGGCTGGTGGACAGCAAACCGCAGCAGAAACCGAAGCGGTCAGTATAAGGACTGCGGATCCATACATGTCCGCAGTGGATGCGTATATGATCGGGCATCTCCGTACAGCCCAAACCATGGGCATACTGGACACCACGGAGGCGGCCCTGCTCACCAAGG
>Ga0129297_10000664_pt1 | contig 16844 bp, 22 predicted proteins | sample I18A1metaG_FD_94708 | JGI IMG/M metagenome (GOLD analysis project Ga0129297, IMG submission 94708) | Lake sediment bacterial and archeal communities from Gulf of Boni, Indonesia to study Microbial Dark Matter (Phase II) - ​I18A1 metaG | ecosystem: Environmental > Aquatic > Freshwater > Lake >... | reverse complement strand
GTGTCAAACCGGTGCGAAGCAGTTTGATAGATCGGAGCCAGACTGGCAGACTTCCATTGCTCTGGTGTCTGACCACCGTGGATGACGAGAGTGTCGAATCTCCATTTCTTGTCTACTGACATACTACTATCTCCTCGTGAAGCACCAATGTCCAAGACCTTGATCCGGTCGACACCTCTACTTCGCGGCCGTCGTAGATTGCGCGCGTCTTGAACCCAAGGTCTGGGAGTTGTGAGCTGCTAGCACTCCTTGGAACCCGCGCAGAATGCCTTGGAACCATTTATGGATTCCTGCTGAAAATATTCCTAGAGGAATATGCGAAGCTTGCCTCGCATGGGATCAGGTCTACGAGAGAAAAATAATCGAATGACGGACGGCATGAAGGCCTGAGACTTCTGACCAAAGCCAATGCGTGGGAACCACGATTGAATGATGGTTCTCGTCGGCCGCACCATCTATGTAAGACGCTTTCTTGACGATTGCGGGGAATCTTCAGCGGGCTTCCTGTCTGCTCATGCAAGCGAACTATTCGCTCTTAGGAGCGCATTTCGTCAGCAGCCTACAGGGACCCAGTCAGTGATCGCTCTTAGTGGAGCATGGTGCGGACGGGTCTAGCCAGGTGAAGATTTCGCTCTACCTAGGATCGAGATAGGGTTTTCATGACCTCAATTCTGACATTTGGATCGTGAGCGAAAGCGGCATGGAGATCGAGGTTGAGCTACAAGCAGCCTCGCGCGGAACGCACATGACTCCACTCCAACTCCTCAAAGCGAAACTCACAGCCTCAAAAGGGCTCCTGGGCCGAACAACGCTCTCACAAAGGGTGATAGGTGGAGCCGTGGCCAGACGCAGATTCCAGCAGGAATGGTTCTCCGGCAACCGATGGTGCGCACAGTAAGAGAACTTGGTACGGATGCGTAATCTTACCGTCAGACTCGGCCAGAAGCAGCTGTGTGTCAAACGTTGACCTCGTCATCGCTTTCGTGCTGGTCGGTATGGCTCTTCTGTAGCCTGCGGTCTGGTCTTCCGGCACGCGGGCGCGTAGGAATACTCGCCTCCATCTGTTTGCGGACTATGTCGTAGCCGGCGGAGACCAAGAGGAAGCGCTCGACGATCTTCCTCTTTGCGACTCCGACGATCTTTCCTGTCTTGTCCTTCACGGCCAACCGACTGTAGCGCGTATTCTGAAACTTGTGTAGGGCTTCATTGATCGTGTCGTCGGCGTCGCATGTTGCGACCGGATGAGACATCACGATGTCGGCGGTGGTCTCTTTCCACGATCTCCCCGAAAGATATGCCCTAAGAAGGTCGTTCTTCGTTACTATCCCAACAACATCGTGGTCGCTTTCCACGAGGACCGAGCCGACGTTCCTGTCTAGCATGAGGTTCGCCACCAACAAGAGGCTGTCCGATGCGCTACATAGCACGAGGTCCTTGCGCGCTATCTCAACAACCTTGAGATTCACTGGAGCTACCCTGTCCTTGTTTCTTTCGAACTCGGTATAGAAGATTTGCGATGTCCTGGGATAAGACGTTCTTCAGTTCAGCACGCTTTACAGCGTACCGTACCCTATCCCTCGTGAGAAGCCGCTTCTCTCTGGTCTCCTCGTTTGGGATGTGAGATCTCGGAAAGAAGTTGGTTCTGAGAAGCTCGCCCAAGACTCTGGCATCGACCTTGTCATGCTTCATTCTTGTTCTGGCTATGAGCCGGATATTGTTGGGGTTGGCTAGGGCGATGTCGCAGCAGAGGTTCATGAGGGCGTCCTAGATTGGGTAGATGAAGCCGACGGATTCGATGCCGACATGTTTCTGCTCTCTCTCAAGGGAAGAGATGAACCTTAGGAGCCTCTTTGTAGGCAGCCTCTTTTCCTGAAGCAGTTCGCCGTCTCGCTCATAGATGGCTACGTCGGATTCCTTCTCATGCACATCGACTCCGATGTAGAGTACTCTATCGTTCATACAATCGCCTTCAAGGCAACATGCCGTAAAGGCTCATCATAGGACTCAAGCTAGACGCTGGAACCCTAGCCACACTCCTGCAGGGAAACCTAGTGTTCGAATCGTATGCTTCACCCAAATCTGGAAAAGAGCACCGCATCCTACCCCTCCACCGAGCTGGACTCGTAAAGACAAGAACAGAAATCCGGAATAGAATCCACGCCCTACTCGACAAACATGAACTCCAACACGGCCACTCAGACCTCTTCGGCAAGCAAGGCTTGGAATGGCTGAGCAACCTCCGACTGCAAGGCGTAGACCAAACCGTCCTCAAGACGAACCTTGCGTTGCTGAAGACGCTGGATGAACAGATCGAAGCCGTAACGCTTGAAATTGCCAAGACGGCTTGGGACGAGGAGGATGTTCGCATACTCATCACAATGCCCGGCATAGACTTCTACTCCGGGATAGTCATCGCGAGCGAGATCGGCGACGTGAAACGTTTCCCAACAATGGAAACTGGTCGCCCACGGAGGCCTAGCACCAAGCCGACATCAATCCGGCGAATACGAACGACGCGGAAGCATCACGAAGCAAGGCTCAAAGTGGCTTAGGTGGATCTAGTCCAAGCCGCACAGCACGCGCGGCGGCATGACCCACGATTCAAAACGTACTATGAAAGAGTCGCGAAGCGTGGCAAACAGAAAGCGATCGTGGCCGTCGCGAAGGGGATGCTGGTCGTAATCTGGTTCATGCTCACACGCCGAGAACCCTACAGAGGCCAAGACCCACAACTCGTCGAGACAAAGCTTAAGCGCATGAATACGCTAGCCCATTCAGGCCTTACACGCGGCATAGGTCGCGTCGGGAAGGCCGCACATCCCCAAGAGAATTTTCATGGATGTTACCTTGAGCCCTTCACGTGTTTTGCGGGCCGTAACTGCTGTGCTTCGAGGCAAGGGGAATCGCTTATCTTTGTGCGGCGGAAGGCTCACAGACTGCCTGAGCTTGGCACATCCTGACCGAGAGATCTCAGTGCCGTTTCACTAATCGAAGTACAATTCTCGAAACGATTAGGGTTGATGTCATCAAGGCCGCAAGCACCGTCCCTGATATGGCAACGAGCATTAGGATGTCGGCTCCGGAAACCTCAGCGATGACCACAGCTCCCAGACCGCACAACAGCAAGACCACAAGCGGCCATTCAAGCCTTCTTGCTATTCGACGTGCTTTCGCACTGTACGTGAGGATTGCGGTAGCCGGCAATGCCAGGTAGACTGCGCCAGTCAGCATGCTCACCACTAGCATCCACAAAACAGTCCCCACTTCAGGGTTAGTTGGGAACACATGGAAGGAGGCGGCGCCGATCCTTAGGATTCCCATCAAAGGATACAGAAAGAACTTCACGCCCGTCCTAACCGTGGAATGCTCCGCTATGAACTGCGCAACACCAGGGCTGAAGGAATAGTACCAAGCGTTGAAGGCCACCATGAAGCTCGAACCAGCATACGTCCTCAGAATCCGGTTGTCACGGAAGCCCCTCAAGAACTGAACCTCAGGAGCAAGCTCAGAACCGTACGTGGCGGTGGCGATGAGACACCTTGGACCTGGAGGTGGCGTCGTAATGGCGCTACTTGTGGGGCTCGTAATGGTACTCGTTATCGAGGTTAATGTGGTACTGCTTGTCCCTGTTGCTGACGTGGTTGCGCTTGTGCTGCTTGCTGTCGTCGAGGCAAGCGATGTGGTGGGGGCTGTCGCTGTGACTGTCGTTGTCACTTGCATAACGACCGTGAGCGTCACCTGAGCTGTGTATGTTCTCCCTCCACCTGACGCCGTAATGGTTAGCGGATACACGCCTAGCGGCGTCGTGGTCGAGGTGGCCACGGTTAGCATCGATTGGAAGGTTGGACTGCTCCATGAAGGAATGAAAGACCCGGTTGCTCCAGGCGGAAGCCCGCTTAGACTCAGCCAGACCGTTGTACTTGAACCGCTCGTCAATGTAGCTGTTATCGTGTACGTGGTCTGCTGGCCTGGGCTCACGGATTCGCTTGGCGGCGTAGCTGAGAGGCTGAAGTCAAACGGCGCTATTACATAGTCGAAGTACATGCTTGGATCCGTACGCCAATTGAATCCACAAAGATCCCTCTTGCCTGCGATGTAGTGCGGCCAGTACCTCCCCTGTGCCCAAGGACTGAAATTGACGTCGGCGTCTCCGTTGCTGCCTGTTAAGATTGGGCCGAACAAATCTTGCCTTGAAGCGGGTCCCACGACGAGGAAGTACACTGATGCATCTTGGACCGGTATATAATGGCCCATCTGGAAATTCTCTATGTGGGCTTTCAGCAATATGGGAGAAGTGGTTATCGTTGTGGGCATTGGGCTTGGACTTAACACATCGATCTTGCATTCAGGCTGAAATACTGCTGTGAGAGTTCCATCACCTGAAACGGTTGCGCTGGCACTAGTGTCGAAGGGGTAGGTGGTGGTAGCCGACACGCCCCCAGAACTCGTCCAATAATTGAGCGCGTAACCGGTACTCGGCCACCCGACAGCAGTGTAGGTACCCGTAGGATAATTGTAAACTATTGGGCTCGGCCCAGTGGGTCCACTAATCCTTGTACCATCGAAGGTTATGTCTCCCCCACCGATTATGGCAAAAGTTACGCTTGCTGTCGTCAGCGTTATCGGGGGTGCTGTTGTTAGTGTTGGAGAGATGCCAGCTGCCGTATGGAGCATCGGCTGCAAGGCTGGAAGCACGGTGAAGCATGAGGCTAAGAGAAGAACTGGAAACGCATAATGCATTAGCCTATGCAAGCACAAAGCACGCTAAAGAGGACAGCAATAAGGGAAATGAATACCCAATCGTCTCCGCCATTGCTAGCCAGCTTGGTGGCAAGCATACACGAGTGGCGGTGAAAGGCAGGTCAAGGCATAAGACTTGGTCGGGAGAATCCCACTTCGAAGCTTCTTGCCGTGTCTTGCAGTTGCGACGGGGGCCTCACCGAACCGTCCTCACATCCCGTCTGGTTAGGATATCGAACTCTTCCGCTTGAAAGCCGAACGCATGGTTTGCTGTGTTTTTTCGGCGAGCCGAAACCAAGAGAAGCTTATAGGTAGGCGTACCTCGACCATATGGTTGAGATGGAAAATTGGTTTTTGCATGCGTGTTGATCGGCTGCGAGTCAGGAAAGTCCAAAGATGTCGCTGAAGAAGTGAAGAAGCTTAAAGGCATTCGAGGAGAAGTCAAGAAAGCCTTCAGCGTCCACGGACGTTGGGATGCGGTGGCCGAGGTTGACGTCGCGGACATCAAGGCATTAGGAGAACTGGCCCTGAAGGTAAATGGGCTGCGCGGGGTCAAAGCAAACGAGACGCTCGTAGGCATCTAGGAGGGACCGAGAATGAACGCCTGCATCCTGATTAGGGTTCTTCCCGGAAAGAACCAGGCGGTACTTGAAGCTGTCAAGAAGTTTCCGCAGGTGAAGAGCGCGTCCATCGTCTTAGGGCGGTACGACGTAGTAGCATTCGCCGAAGCGCCAACGTACGAAGACCTGAGCACCCTATCTAACAAGGTGCACGCAATTCCAGAGACAAAGAGCACTGAGACAGTGATCGAAGGATAGCGGAATTTCGGAATACTACTGAAACCTCGCCATTTTTTACTCAGATCATTCAGCTTGCATAGCGTTAAGCGATGAGTATTCATCATTATTAGCGAAATCTTAGCAGGGGCATATTGAACCAATTCTTTTGCTAAATCCAACTTACCCCCAATCTGTATGGCTGCAGCTGAATAGGTAGAGTCGAAAGGGATGATCGACCATTCTAATCAATAGGTGAATGCAGCGACGGGAAGAGAGCCTGACCAACAAGGTTGAACCAATGAAAGAGGCTAGGTCAACGCCAACTTTCAGGACTTTGGGCCGCAAGTGTACGGTTCCCTAACAGTGTTCGAAAGCGCAGGGCGTAGTTTCCGAGGGGCGACTCGACGTACGGAGTTTTCGAGAGAGCCCACCGATGACGAAGCCCAAGGAGTGGTTGATGCAAACGTGGATCGTTGCTTTGTGGATTGCAGCTTCATAGTCCTCAGCGACTCTAAGAAAAGAAGCGTAGATAGTTCATGGACCCGATCCCGAGACTATATGTGTCTGTTTGAGCCCCTAAAGCGCGGCAGTAATCGTGCTGTACGCTTCATGTAGGCGCGGTAGTCGTCGCCGAATCGCTCAATAAGCATCGCTTCTTCCTTGCCTATCTGCGCATACAGTAAAGCGGTCCCGGCAATCATTGGTAGCACCACCAGCCAGTTGGCCGTAGCCATGGCAAGAGCGATTATGAATGTGAAGCCTGCTGCGTACATTGGGTGCCTGACATATCTGTACGGCCCGCTCGTCACAAGCGTATGCTCCTTCCTCAATAGCAATTTCGGCGCGGTCCACTGCTTTCCGAGGGCGCGGTAGGCCCAAATAATCAAAGGAATGGTCGCGAGGGACAAGCCAACTGCAACCCAGCGAAGCCAGACAGGCAACGGAATCGTGAACAATGCCATCCAACCGGGGTAAACCGCATAGAGGATGAAACCGGAAATCCAAAAAGGGGTGAGTAGAGCGCGGGCGACGATGCGAACCTTGCCTTCCCGTTTAGATGCCTCTCTCAAATGCCTACGTATCGAGAATCTGGTTGCTGGCTCCTCTCTTGCATAGTATTCCTTGCCAGTGAGGTAAGCAATGTAGACGATCCACAGAGCAAAGAAGATGACTCTGAAGAGCAGCTCATCATTCACGATCTTGGAACCTCCGGCAGTCTACGCGCAGACATCAATAACAGCTCACCGCTCTGCGAGTGTGGATAGAGGATTCTCCGCGAGTCCGCGTAGCTCCAACCGCAGGTCCCAAGCAGTGTCTCGGACATGGCGGACAACACTCGAGAGAACTCTCTCTGCTGAAAGCTGAGAAAGTCAACGACTACGCGGCGACGTTTTCTGCTCAACCTCTGCTGTATAATCCCATGAGTTCGGCCTCGGCGAGTATATGACCGTTCATGGCTTCTAGCACGTCATGTTTAGTGGCGCCCGCTTGTAGCCTCAGCGCATCAAGGGCATAGAGGTGAAACACGTAGCGGTGTGTAGCAGATGGTGGGCATGGGCCCGCATAGCCGATCTTGCCGAAACCATTTAGGCCTTGTATTGCACCGTTGGAAAGGGTCCCCGACAGTAGGAATGCCTTCCCGTAGGCTACTCTCTGCGGTGGGTATGTTGAAGATTACCCAGTGAGTGAATGCGCCCATAGGGGCATCTACGTCATCCACGATTAACGCATAGCTCCTGATTTGCTGGGCTCCGCCACTCCAGCTTATTGGCGGTGAAACGTCTTCGCCGTCGCAGGCATACTCGGAGGGTATGGGTTCGCTACTCTTGAACGCTTGGCTCGTCACCATCAGGCCTATCAGAACTTGAGTTGTACCCTGAGCGGTTGTAGGCGTCAGCGTGATTAGAAGCGCCGTAGTTGTCGGTGCTGGAGCTGGTGGAGTCGTGAGCGCGTAGTACCCTGCCGCACTTGCTGCGGCTACAACAACTGCGCCTGCGGTGTACTTCAGGAATCTCCGTCTCTCAGCTCTCTTTTCTTCGGATACATTCTTCACATTTTCGATCGGGATGTCGTGTGGCAATTATGGCGTCTCCAGTCACCTTAGGGACGAGTGCAGATATCCTTAACTCGCGGGGGACGGCCCAAGATTAGCGGTTCATCGGAATGTACTACCTTTTGCCGGGACCTGCATTCTGGGTGCCCCCGCTTTCGTCGTTTGCGATCCCAGTTCCTCCCACCGCATCATACTACAGTGTCCCGCTGCAGTATGTTTCCCCGGCCGCACCCGTTGTGCCACTCGCCTGCGGTCCGCCAATGGCGTACGGAATGCCATTCGCCTATGGTGCGCCTGTCGTGTTTTGGCCATCCTACTACTCCTACGTTCCTAGCATCTCGCCTCCCCGTGGAGAGTATCGTATTGGACGATGCCTCTGCATCTGCCAATAAGGCAGCGTCTTAATTCATGCGTGCGCGTACCCTGTATACCTCACTCTGTGACCCCAAGCATCCTAGCAAGCAAAGAGGCGAATGTGACTTTCGTGCTAACACGAGAGTAGGCATTAACGAGAACCAATGGTCAGGACGAGTGGGCGCCACTTGATCTTGATGAGATTAGGGACCAAATTCAAAACCTGCGAAAATGGAGGAACTTTGCGAGTCTAGTCAAGCACCTGGAAGAGATTCAACTTGTTGAAGCGTCCGAAACGGCAGGCCCGCATGGTCGAGTTCTCTCCCGGTCATGGTGATTCTGTTATGGGAAGGTTGACCATCCCGTTTAGGAGCCAACCGCAGGACGAGATCGAGAACCTCACGAGAAGCTTCAGGGAAGCACTGATGGATCCGGCGAGAAGAGACGCCTTCGATTGCCTAGTGAAAGCTTGGACTGCTGAACAGGGAGGTATGAGCTACGCAAAGGTTCCCTCAGTACTCGAAGTTATGCTGCTCGCAGCCTCCGTAGACAACCGGAAGACCATGGAAGACCTGCAGGACGAAGTGCGAGAGATTCGCTCACACCTTCAGAAAGCCCGGTCTGACCTAGCAGAAGCGGGAATTGCGGCGCCGACATTGCCGAGAAGTAGAGAATGAAGTCAACAGGTTGAATCTATCACGCTTACCAAGGGGGCGACGAGATCACACTCTCGATGAAGACGAGTGACGGACGAGTTCTGAACCTCGCCACCTTCTTCTCCGCCAACTTGCCGCAGTGATTTCGGACCATCCACTCGTCGAGTCTACATCAGTCTGCATAAGATACGTCCGAGTCAGTGATCGAGCGAGGTCTGAAGTTGTCCAAGTCACTGTAGGACCGATCGGACTTAGCAAGCTGGTCTATGACTTAGAAGCGGTCGTTGTGTGCACACTCTACAATATCGATGTACATCCCGCGCAGAGATACTTCCTCAGTAAGAAACTTCGGCAGATTCAAGATCGATTGTCTGCGCACGAAAGAGGGCACACAGACAAGTCACTAGTTCAAATTCGGAGTCCTCTTCATGACGGTTCAAATTTGGGTGCCCACAACATACATAGTGGATACTACAAGTGCAAGTGCTCAGGGACCCGCACCGTGTCCAGCTCTGGCATCCATAGAACTTCACGATCACCGTGTCTTTGTGACAGATGTGGCAGTTCCATCTTTCCTCTTTGGTGTAACCCTCGTCGCTGGTCTCGGACTTTCGGTAGTTCATCCAGAAACAGGTATGGTCGCGGATTTGCTTGCATGTTGCACAGAACTTCTTGCCGCGAAACATGTAGAGTATGTCCGTCCTGCCTCCACCATTTCTCTGGCACCTTGTCTTCTATGATCAATACGTCGGTTGTGTACGTGACGCCATCGGCGACGATGCGTCCGAAAGGGTATGACTCGATCAATCTCTTCCGTTCTGGGCGCGACTTGCTATTGCACGAAGAGTTTCGTGTCATGACTATACGACTAGCGGTTCAACGGTGGGCTTCCTAAGCTTGCGTCTAACGGAATTCACAATGGCCAAGAACTCAGCCTCGCTGAGCAGTTCGATGCCCTTGTCGCAGTAGCGGCCAGTTCTTTGCTCGATTTCTCGATCGATCTCTTCTCGTTCTTCATGAGTGGTCTCAATCCCCAGTCTGCGCAACCACTCTCTGACCTTGATACTCATGTAGGTGATCTCACCATCGCGGGCGACTCAGCTGCCTCCTGATGATTCTCTCTTCCATGAATTTCGCCGCAGCCCATCATGTTTGATCCTCTTCAAGGAGCTCCAAGGTGACTCTGACTCTATTGCCGATCGATAGCTTCGCCGCTTCGTCCGCAGGTAGGAACCACTCTTCAATGTGAGGACCAGAAGTACCTGCAAACCCGGGGCCCATTATGAGAGCGCCGGAGATGGCTGTGCGAAGCTGCTTCGCAATGCTATCGGTCATCTGCTGGGCCATTCTATGCGGTTCCATCTGTGGGTACGGTCTTACTCGTTGTTCAAGCGGTTCTTCCTGGAGCCTCACTTGGACACGGACTTTCACCGGGTCCTCGCTCTGCATGATACCGACGATTGTGCCGACTCTTTGCACCTTCATCTCAATGCCCCGTGCCCGTGATCATGCCAAGACTCCGATATCATCTGTTCGCTCGCATATCTCCTGCCTGACGCATAGCCCAATCTAGGATCGGAACGTCTCAATCAGACTGGGCCTGCCCAGAAACGGTCTGGATAGCCGGTCTTCATGCATACGTCAGAGTCGTGCTACTCGACATGCACTCTGAAGAGATCAATGTCTGGCCCCATGTGGTCTAGGAAGCCTCTAGCCGCCCTGTTGACATCCCTGGATTGCGTGATGCATCTCTCTTTCACTTCCTTCCTGATCGCAACTTTTGTCATCGCGTTCGGAAAACCGCGCGCACCCTCGAATAGCCAAGAGCAGGGGGACAGCAGGAGACTGTTCAACGATGTGAAAGGATCAATAGTCACAGGTGTCTTATGGTGGCGCAATGCGTGAATCGGTGTTAGTAGAGGAGTAGTCGACCTGGGACGAAAGATGAAAAAGGTTTCGCGCGTGCACCTGTGGAAAGCCAAGAGATTGCAGGAAAGGCTGAAGGAGCTAGGGGCAAGATCAAGAAGCTGGAGCAAGATCCGGCCGAATCGGTTCCAAAGGCTAAGTCGGAGACTAGAATCCGCGACCTCGAATCAAAGGTCAGCGAGCTGAACATCCGCCTGACCGGGTCTGTGCCGAGAAAAGATGTCGAACCTCTAAACGCCAAGCTGAAGCAGCTCGAGGATAAGCTCGCTCAATCGTTACCAAGAGGCGAGGTAGACGCTGGCAGGGCGGAACTCCTAGACAATATCGCGAAGCCAGAAGCGAAACCGGCTGAGTGCGTACCTAGAGGCGAGGCTGAACGACTACGCGCCGAAATCGACGAGCTGGAAGAGAGGCTCGCTGCCTCCAAGTCGGAGGTAGACTCCCTCCGAGCCCACCTTGAGCAATTACGAGATAGAGTGGCGGAATCGGTACCAAGAACCGAATCAGAGGCTAAGGTGAATGAACTTGAGAAGCTGAAAAGGAGCTTGAAGCCGCGAGGAATTGCATCAAGGAGTTGGTGGCAGCTGCGGCCAGCCCGCGAGAGAGCAAAAGCTTTCAGAACCTACGGTTACGTAACGCTGTTGTTCGTTCGCGTCAGAACGAACGAACTTCAATTCGTGTAGGATAGCTCCATCCTCATTCATCAACGCTGCCTGACAGAATCGTTTGTGGACCTCTATTCCAACGTAGACCGACATCTCTACTTCACCTCCATTCCCTATGGGGGGCTAGAACGCGGCACTCACCTATTCGTGGACGACCTGAAAGTCAGAGGTAGGATCCGACCAAGAATCCGGCAGCGAGCAGCGCAATAGTAGAAACGATGACTGTTACGTTCAGTCGTAGTGCAGGCACGAGGTCGGGAATCCGGTCATAGTTCTTGAGCACTATGCCTATTCCCTTGTATGCGATTGGCATGGTGGTTAAGGAGACAAGCGCCGTGAATGGGGATGCGCCCATAACGACCGCGAAGACGATTGACAAGTAAGTTGCCACAATAAACGTGACGTAGATCCAACTCGACTTCTTTCTCCCAAGCAGTATCACTATATGCCTCCGGCCAGCGGCTTTGTCAGCTTCAACATCAGGAAACTCGTTCAAGAATAAGAGCAATCCAACAAGGATGCTGACGGGTACAAAGACTGCAATGCCTGAGGCATCCGCGACTCTCGCTTGAGTGACATACGCTCCTAGACCCATGAATCCAAATCCGGTTCCAGCCACGATCTCACTGAGCCCGTGTACCTTCGAGAGTACGGGCGTGTAGAGACATATTGCGACCAGTCCATAGAGGAGAATGGGAAACAGAGGATAGAACACATGCGCCAAGAAGTAGATGCCTATCACAGCAGCCCCGACCAGGCAGGCGAGACCGATGCTCAAGGCGGCAGCGGGTTTCATCTTGCCTTCCACCAGAATGTCAACCCCGCCGCTGAAGGCTGTCTTCGTCGTCCTTTCATCAATTCCAGATCGGTAGTCAAAGTAGTTGTTGAACACGTTCACCGCCGCGTGAGTCAGTAAAGCTCCAATCAAGACGAGAAGGGCATCGGAAGGATTGAAGACTCCATGTGCGTAGAGCGAGGCCGATAGTCCGGCCGCGACGATGGCGACAGTCAACAGCAGGAAGTTAGCTCTGGTTATCAACATCAGATTACTCAAGATCTCTGCTCCTCGCTCGAGATGAGCTCCGTGCACTGCTGCTCATGCCTTCTGAATCTCCTGGAGCGTGTGTTATCCTAGTAACCTGCCCTGATAACTCTTCAGATGTCGACTTCGACGCGAACCCAGCTGACAGGTAATTGCCCTCAGCCTTCTTGGACCGCCGATGCCGCTTAGCAAATACAACAAATTCCTTTTGTGGTTACCGTACGGCGTCTCCTCGTAGGACATCCAGCGCACATCTCTTACACTCTGTCTTCGCTTTCGTCCTCTCGTAGGTGTCCATTGGTGTTTCCGGAAACCAAGTGCGCTGATCTGCGCCCTCACGCTTGAGAGACCCGTCCTCTTCTCCCTACCGCACGGAAAGGATGCTTGAGGGTGAAGGCTACTTTGGGGCAAATTTTTCACCATCGCTCTGTGTGGACGATCTCTGTCATCGACTTTCTGGACGGTGCTTCGATTGAACCTTCAAAGTATCCGAGAGTAATAAGCGCCTGTGGTTCGACATGCCTGGGAATTCCGAGAGTCTCCCTTACAGATTCTTGACTAAAGAGAGGGGCGCACATCCAACACGAGCCGAGCCCCAGTTCATGCGCGGCTAACAGAAAGTTCTGTATGGCAGCTGCAACGCTCTGAACCGCCATTATATACTCGCAGTTCTGTCTTCGTTCGTCACGGTATTCTTGCATACGTTCCTTCGTCAAGCAGACCACTATGAGAACTGGAGCGTTAGATATACGGTCGATAGACCCTGAGATCCTCCTTTCCCGTTCGTCCTCTGGAGTGGAGTCCTGCTCGAGGTCTCTGCTCCATGCGAGCGCCATATTTTCGGCCAGTCTCCTCTTTACCGCATCGTCTCGGATTACGACGAAACTCCAAGGCTGTGAATTGTGGGCTGAGGGAGCCCAGGTAGCTGCTTCAATAACTTGCTCCAGAACATCGTCTCCTACAGGTCTCTCGATGAACCTCTGCTTTACACTCCTTCTACTCCTAACGGTGTCTATGAAACTGGTCAAAGCCACCATCTGCCATACGCGAACGTGCTTTACCCTTTCCCAAAATGAAGTTTGAAGGTACATCTACTGCCAGACATAGATGCTTGTTAATTCTATTTTCCGATCTATCCGCTGCCGTGGCTGGTGCTGTAATTGGGAGATTCTTCATGGGCTTAGGAAGTACAGCGATTCGGATTTCAGTATTCGAAGCGTCTTCTGAGCAGCTCTTGGGATCTGCTGCTCCCAGACGCCAGCCGAACTCGCCTCAAGTCCGAGGGGTTGTCCACGTCGACCCGCAGCGATCGTGGTTTCAAGACCCGAACATTTAGGCTTCTATTGAGAGCCAACCTGCAATGTCGTTTGAAACTATTTCTGCCGAAGGACACTGGCATTATGCTCGGCGGACGTAGAAGCAAAGCATTGGTCCCTCCCCCATCATGAGAAGGAACGATGAGAACTTCGTTCTTGCGTGCCGATTTCAATATTTTTCTGAAATCCGCGGGCCTCGCCAAAGGAACATCAGAGGGAACTATGAGCACCTGATGGGCCCCCTCATTTTCAGCGAACCGAATGCCCCTCCTCACCGCAGGGTTCAAACCTCGAGATTGACCCTCCCAGACAACATGTGCGCGTTTCTCTTTTCCCAATCGAGCTGCCCCAGTATCACGCGTGACTAGCACAATCTGGTCGATCCCGTTCGTCCTAGACAACGCATCCAAGACGTCAGACAACATGGTGAGGGTCAGCCTACTGCGTTGCTCCTTGCTCAGCACTTCGGCCAGACGTGTCTTCGCAGCGGAAGACTCGCGAAATGGAACTATTGCGTAGGCCGACGCCTAACACCAGCCTTGCGATATTCTGTCCTAAACCTTGATCAGGCCATCAGCGGTTTCGCCTTTTCAAGGACAACTTCAGCGAGACGAAGCCTGTCGTCCATCGTTCTCATGACCGTGTTCGTTGCAACTGCGTCAATTCCCATGGCCCTGATCTCGTCAATCAATTCTCTGTCCGCATGGTCTAGGATCATTAGATCGAGAAAGTCTCCGTAGAGTCGAGCAACACCCTTCGGGGAAACTTCTACGCCACGATGCAGCATGAACTTGTCAGCCGGCCCTTTCAGAGGCGAGCCTCCTACAATCGGGCTGATCGCAACCACAGGTTCTTCCCTACGCTGTAGCGTTCCCCGTATTCCTTGTACTGCGAGGATAGTTCCAATACTCACAATCGGATTGCTTGGAGCGACGATAACCAGCTCCGCATCGGCTAACGCTTCCAAGACTCCAGGAGCAGGTCGCGCATTGTCGGCTCCGCGGAACTGGACATCTCTCACCTCGTCTCTGAAACCTCGCCGCACATAGTACTCTTCGAAATGCATCCATCCAGCATCGGTTCGAACCCAAGTTTCGAACTTGTCATTCGTCATTGGAAGAAGTCGGGATCTGACTCCGAGGCGTTTACTGAGAGCAGTTGTGATTTCTGAAAGCGAAAGCCCACGCCTCAGCAGTTCTGATCTGTACAGGTGTGTTGCCAGGTCCTTGTCGCCGAGCCTGAACCATTCGTCGAGCCCGAGGTTTCTGAGCGCCTCGAAACAGTTGAACGTGTCTTGGCTGACGCCCCACCCCTTTTCATTGTCGACTATACCGGCAAGGGTGTACATGATTATGTCCATGTCGGGTGAGATGTGCAGGCCGTGTAGAACAATGTCGTCGCCTGTGTTCACTACGCATGACAAATCTTCGGGGGAGACTATGTTCGCGAGTCCTTGCAGAAACTTGGCTGCTCCCACGCCCCCCGCAAGGACGACTATCTGCAATTCCAGCCCACCATAACGTGTTGGCTAGAGCCCGCTCTCAATAATGTAACTCTCAAGTCTTCAACGGATGAGCCAGGCGCGCAACTATTATGTCATAAGTGACCTTTATTGATAACACGCAGAGCAACTATTATACCACCAGATGCCTCTACAGCGTGCGAGGTTCCGTACTTGGGTCAATCGACAAAGGACCTGTCCTTCGCATTGTCAATGGGTGCGCTGGGCAATGTTTTGGCGGCGATCACTATCGCTCCAACCATGGTTCGCCAAGTTGCCTTAGACTTCTCCTCTCTGCCGGTCTTCATCGCCGGAGTTTTCGGGGGCCCCCTTGTTGGAGCTTTGACGGGCATCCTCGCTGGTATCCTGCCATCCGCCTTCTTCGGATTTATAGGAGGTCAACTGGGCGTACTGGGATTCGGCACTAGCATCGGGAAAGCCATCAGCGGATTCTCCGTCGGCCTTCTGGCCCGAGTGGTGAAGTCCTCACAGAGCCGAACGGCATTCCTGATTCCGATTGTGTTGCTAGCTTTCGTGCCCGAGGCCGTATGGATTTACGTACTCTTCACAGCATTCATCCCAGTCCTTATCCCCAATCAAGCCTTCCTTTCGGCGTTTGTTGTCCCTATTCTCACGAAAGCTTGGTTCGAAATCGCGGTGATGAGCGTCTTCACTAGCGCGATAGCGGGCCATAGTGGTTTCAGAGCTTTTCTAGGTCGCTATGTCCAGACAACTACATTCCAAAGATTGCAGACTGACTAGCTATACTCCGATCTCTTTCGTCCTTTGGAGCAAATCACTGACGAGATCAGGTCTTCGCGGTGTGAGAACCCTTGACCTGCCAACCTCGAAGACTTCTAGTAGTCTGGCTGTTTGCAGGACGTGGACGTGCCTGTAGACTGCGGCATAGTCCATGTTCAGGTTCCGGGCTACAGCCTTTATGTGAAGCGGCTTCTTAGTCTCGATGAGCATTTCCAATATCCTCAGCCTCACAACGCTGCCTAGCGCATTGAAGATCGTAGAGGCGGTTCTGAGATCTTCTTCTGGAAGCAACTCTTTCACCACCGTCTAGGGGAGATGTCATTTATGATATCTTTGCCAAAAGGGCTCCCCGAACCACAACGCAGGGGATCTCTCGCCGAGGCTCAACTCACGTACGAGAGTTCTCCGTCAGAGACAGGTGTGCGCGCTTCGGTTCTCGGCCATCCCTCCCCTGTCTCTTTAGCCTGGTCTACTGCGTCCTTATTCTTTGCCTGGTTCTCAAGACTTGGGAATCATCCCTGGGAACATGAGAAATGCGCCGACATCATCATGATGGATACCGATCTCGTTTCCTGCGGACTGTGGCATGTTTATTACTTAGGTCATATTCGAGAATGGCGATTCCGGGGGATCCTTGTTCTTCATGATAGTTGAGAGCATCCTAGATCTAATAGGGAATACGCCGATGCTCAAGCTCGCGCGGATCTCTCCGAACCCTGACGTTGAGATGTATCTGAAGCTTGAGAAGTTCAACCCTGGCGGTTCGGTCAAGGATCGCATCGCAAAGTACATGATCGAGCACGCCGAGGCGGAGGGTGTTCTCACCAAAGACAAAATCGTGATCGAGCCGACAAGCGGGAACACCGGCATAGGTTTGGCGGTTGTGTGCGCAGTCAAGGGCTACAACTTGGTGCTTGTGATGCGTTCGCATGCGTTCGCGTTCTGGGGCCAGTAGTGTAAGCGAGACAGCTTACACATTGCCTTTATGTAACTTGGCCCACATTAGGCCGATTACATGTCGGGATCGTGGCGAGGCTCGCTTACAAGGAC
>Ga0129297_10000661_pt1 | contig 16871 bp, 19 predicted proteins | sample I18A1metaG_FD_94708 | JGI IMG/M metagenome (GOLD analysis project Ga0129297, IMG submission 94708) | Lake sediment bacterial and archeal communities from Gulf of Boni, Indonesia to study Microbial Dark Matter (Phase II) - ​I18A1 metaG | ecosystem: Environmental > Aquatic > Freshwater > Lake >... | reverse complement strand
ATGTTATATCGTGAAGCCCATTAGATCCGTCAGAAAGTAACAGATCGACCCTAACTATGGCACACCTTCACAGGCAGCTTCATGGTATTAACAATCTGTGATGGGCTGAGCTGTTCAGAGCTCGATTCAGGTGTTGTGGATGGGCAGGAAAAACCAAAGGAATCTAAGCACACCGGATCTGATACTTCAGACCGTGAAGAAGGAGAGGCCAAAAACAGTGAGGGAACTCATCTCTCTACTGCGGACAAGAAGCAACTTACCAGAAGACAATATCATGGATCACATTCTGGAACTTCAGAACCGAGGAAAACTAACCTTCCAAGAGAACCTAAAACCCCCAACAGCCTCACCAAAAGCCTACATTCTCTCCAGCCAAACATACTGGTTCTGGATCACAACAGCCCTCGTCATTGCAGCCGCAACCTCAGTCTTCACAATCCCAGAAGACGCCTTCCCCCTAGTCTACTCGAGATATCTGCTAGGCTCACTCTTCGTCCTCTTCCTACCCGGCTATAGCTTCATCAAAGCCCTCTTCCCCAGGAAAGTGCCAATCCCGACAAGGTCAGAAGAACTAGACAACATAGAACGCATAGCCCTAAGCATAGGAATGAGTCTAGCCCTTGTCCCCATAACAGGCCTCCTCCTCAACTATACACCTTGGGGAATAAGAGTCACACCAGTGACCCTCAGCCTGCTCGCCCTCACATTAGCCTTCGCCATAGCCGCAGTCATAAGGGAATTCAGCCTCCAAAACAATAGGACCCAATAGTAACCGTCAGATCGCTTGGCAGCACAGTCAGCACCTGTAACTAACCGGCTGACGACCATGCGATCCCAGAACACAGCACCTTCGAAAGCAAAAAGCGGATATATGTGGTCGCACATTTTTTCGCTCACGTGTCTGAGAGCACACGTCAACAGATCACGTGCACGCCCCTTAGTGGAAGTGATATGTGATGACCCAGAAGCGTCTATATCTCCGCGTCCTAGCTGTTGCCGCAATCATAGTCGTTGGAGCCATTGCCAGCCTAGCATGGCTGTATACAACTCCAGCCCCTTTTTCACTTCAAGTGAACACTAGGCCTACTGTTCCCATGGGCACAGAGGAAGAGGCAAGCATCCTAGCAATAGCCGGACAGAGATGCATCTTCCCAGTAGCTGTCACGGACGAGCAGGGTTGGTTGACAGGAAAAGCAGGCCTTGGAGAAACCGTCGAGATCTCAGCCCAAGTTCCTGAAGGAAAGGCTACCGTGACAGCCCAGCCTAGACAGGTTACACTTGGAAAAGTGGCCGAAGTGATTGTGATCCCCACACAAACAGACGTCGAAGAGGCATTTACTGTGACCATCACTGGGAAACGATCCGGGTTGACACAGACAAAGACGGTCACAATCCAAGTGATACTTGGTGAAGACGGCACGGGATCTTACGCTGCTGAGATGCGTGCCTTGTTCATCCCATGGCTTGCCACTAACCATCCTGAGCTCGGCATCACAACCGAAACCGAATGGACTGGCACAATCGTGAACCCGCAAGTACTGGTCGTCATGCATTACATCTTCTACTCCGATGACTGGGAGATGTATCTAGAGTGGCATGCAGGCACGATACCACCACACGATTGGACGCGGATATACCTGAGACGCCGGTTCATCGAGTTACGCCCCATATACGCTTTCGAGATCTCATCAGTCCAAGGCCAAGAAGAACCCCACAGCACGGAAGTACCTGACTGGGCATGAAGCGAATTCTGACCCCAAGAGCAAGGCTAACGGTCAATGTTGATGGAACGTGTGCACAACCCTCATGTTGACAAGTAACGCGGCAAGCTCCGAACCAATGTCGAGGCGTGGAACGCACCAAAAGAGAACGTTAAAAAGACTGCGAGGCAACACCAGACACATAAGCCCAATAAGGGAAAGCCTTTGTATGCCGTCGGACACCTAGCCCTAGGATACTTAACCGGAAAGCTAACGTCGAAGCTTCTCAAAGTAAACGTGAACGTACCACTGCTCTTCGTCCTCTCAATCATACCAGACACAGACCTGCTGATATCGGGCCTAGAACATAGGGGACCAAGCCACTCCATCGTCGCATTTGTGTTCTTCTCCATCCCAGCCCTTATGCTCTATGGGAAAAGAGCCCTGCCCTACTTCCTAGCCCTAGCCCAACACCCAATCATAGGCGACTACCTAACAGGAGGAGGCGTGCAACTACTCTGGCCCGTCAACCAAACCTGGTACATTCTAACAAGAGCCAACATGACAAGCCCAGCCAACATCCTTACAGAATGGGTGCTATTCATGGTCTCTTTGGCAACTCTGCTTAGGACAAGAGATGCACAAACTCTCTTTAGGCAACATCCTTCAAATCTGCTCCTGTCAATACCGGTCTTGACAGTCCTGCTCCCCTCCCTCTTCCATTTCCCATTACGTGTTCCATCTGAGCTCTTGATTCCGCATATGGTGTTCCTTGGGCTGTTTGTCCCCTCAATCCTGATCGACCTTCTCCACATCTTTAGGAAAGAGAGCTAAAGCCATACAGGCTTCTCACGGGACCAGAATGAACAGTAATCTGTCCAAGATTGCAGAGGATTCCACCCGCGGAGGCTTCTTCCTAACCCTAGGCCACGCGGCATCAACAATCATCTCAGCAGCCTCACTCCTAATAGTAGCCAGAATCCTAGGCCCAGAACAGTACGGCTTATACTCCATCTCAACCGTCATTCCATCCCTTCTACTCCTCTTCATAGACCCGGGCATAAACCAAGGGCTAATCAAGTACACAGCAAGCCTGAAAGTGAAGGGAGAAGAACATCACGCCGCCAAACTCCTCACTCACGCCTTAGCCTTCAAAATCCTTCTCGGACTTGCCGCCACATTCCTATGCTTCGCCCTCTCAAACCAGCTTGCGACCCACATCCTGAATAGGCCTGATCTCACCCCTTACATCCAAGCTGCCTCAACCCTCATAATCCTCCAGACCATCTACACGACCGTCAACTCAAGCCTCGTAGGCCTAGACAAGACCGAGTACAACGCGTTCATAACCTGCACCCAAGCCATCGTCAAAGCCTTAGCCTCCTCACTACTGGTCATCCTAGGCCTAAGCATAATCGGAGCACTAACAGGGTACATAGCAGGAAGCCTAGCCGCAAGCCTCATCGCAATCCTGATCCTCTATAGGGTCCACAAACAACTGTACAACAGTAAAGACACGACCAACACAAAGTTTTCTGGCAACATAAGACTGCTAGTCAGGTACGGTTTCCCGCTCTATATCTCGGCTCTTCTCGCAGGCTTCATTCTGCAATACCAGAACCTGCTTCTCGCAACCTTTACTTCAAACGAAGACATCGGCAACTACAGAGCAACAATGAACTTCACAACGCTGGTAAACATACTGCCCGCGTCAATAGTGACGGCGCTTCTCTCAACATTCTCGAAGCTTGACCATAAAAGCGAAGAAGCCAACAGATTCTTCAGGCTCTCCATCAAGTACGCATCCATGCTGGTTCTCCCAACAATCACAATCTTAGCACTCTACTCCAAGGAAATAGTGGAAATAGTCTATGGAGAAGCCTACCTATCAGCGCCCTTCTTCCTCACTCTGTGCACCCTTCAATACTACCTCATCGGCTCGGGAAGCCTAATCCTAGACAGCCTATTCAACGGCTTAGGCGACACAAAAACAACCCTGAAGATACACCTCGTAAGCTCATCAGCCTTCATCATAGCAGCCCCCGCTACAACATGGATTCTAAAAGCACCAGGCCTGATAGTTGCCACCTTCGCTGCGACGCTTCTAGGAAACCTCTGCGGGCTCTCCATCGCCAAGTCAAAGTTCAAAGTTCAGATCGAAACAGGAACCGTTGCCCGAATATACCTCTCTACCCTATTCTCAGCCTCCTTGATTCTGCTCCTGAACATTGTTCTGCCCTTGACAGGCCTGCCTAGAATGATACTAGGAGGCTCCATCTACCTCGCCGCCTACCTCCTCCTGACCCCGCTAATGAAGGTAATAAGCCAACCAGAAATGGAAGGAATCAAAGCAGTTCTCCACAAGGTTAGGCCGCTGGAAACCATAGCCAAGCCCTTGATCCATCTGGAAGAAACCATCCTCACAAGGCTCTCTGCTTCTCCAAAGACCTGACACTACTTCTATAGCATTTCGGGCAAGATCGACAGCCAAACAGTCAGCATTCGCAACGTAGCTGACGGCTAGACGATCCTAGATATGACCATAGTTCCTCAGTCCTTTTTTCAGACTTCAGGAAGTCTCCAGATCACGATACCCGTCTTCTTTTTCTCCTAAGATATACGATGACCATCGTCAATGTACCGACAGCCACCACAATCCTGTGCTCCGCGAAAGGCCACATCCGCCTATTCGACGTCTACGAGGACAGGATCGAAGTGTACGCCTACTCTCCGTGGACCAACAAGATGTACACAGGACCATTAGACCACTTCACAACAGAGTTGAGCTCAAGCAACCATGATGTAGATGGAGACCTATGGACAGACGAGTCGGATATTATGCCTACTCACCCTTTGGTTCCTGATGCCATTGTTGCTTGGTTGGCTACTATGATCGGGGGTTCAGCTTGCTGGGCAGCTCAATACCTGTCAAAGAGGAGAAAAGGCCTAGAGGCCCAGATTTGATCTACAGCAGTGTAGATTCGCATCCAAACGCCGGTAGCTCTCTGTCCCATGCAACGGGTTGTCTTAGTCTTTTTAGGGGATGTACCCCAGAGCCTTCAGTCTGCGTTCCATTTCCTGCGATTCCAGGTCTGGCAGGACTTTTCTGATCAGGAAGATTATGTACTCGGTTGCGCTTCGGTATCCAGATCCCTCCAGCGTCTTTGCAAGCCTCTCGTACAACGGTTTGGGAATGGGTATATTCACGTACTCGACCATCAAGAGCACCTCTTAGCTTCTATTCGGCTATTGTGTGTTCTTTGCGTAAACATTTATATATCATTTGTCTGAAGCAGGCTTATCCCTGAAGCTTCATATGTAGAAAAGTTTCACAAGCCTTAAATATCAACGATATATCATAGTAGGCTCATCAAGACCCGCGGCAGAGGCCTTTACGATGGAAGATTACCTAACAAACCTCGAAAGAAAAAGCATATCCCTAATACGGGAAGCAAGAGCCCAGTTCAAGAACCTCGGCGTTCTCTGGAGCACAGGAAAGGACTCGACTGCCAACGTCTGGCTCTGCAAGAAGGCCTTCTTCGGGAAAGTACCCTTCCCCGTCATCCACATAGATACAGGTCGGAAGTTTCCCGAGATCTACGAGTTCAGAAACAAAGTCGCCGAAGAATGGAACCTAGACCTAGTCATAGCAAAGAATGAGGAAGCCCTGAAGAACGGCATGTCTCCGGAGAAGGGCAAGCTCGACTGTTGCACACAACTCAAGACTGAGGCGCTCAAGAGCTTGATAAGGGAACGTGAGTTCGATGCCCTATTACTCGCTATACGGAGAGATGAGCACGGGATTCGTGCCAAGGAACGTTACTTCTCTCCTCGCGATGAAGAGTTCCGTTGGCAGTACGCGGATCAGCCCGCTGAAATGTGGGATCTTTACGTCAAGCCTTCAGAAGACTTCTCCCACATGAGGGTGCATCCGATTCTCCACTGGACCGAACTCGATGTTTGGCAGTACGTCCAGCGGGAAGGGCTGCCGATAAATCCGCTATACTTCGCCAAGGACGGAAAGCGGTACCGCAGCCTCGGATGTATGCCATGCACAGTCCCCATCCCATCCAACGCAAGTACGATAGACGAGATAGTGGAAGAGCTTGCGGCTACGAAGACCCCTGAAAGAGCGGGAAGAGCACAGGACAAAGAAAGAGCCTACATGATGCAGAAGCTGCGAAGTCTGGGCTACATGTGAGGCGGAAAATGCGTTGATCATCCTAGGTTTGGACGCCTTAGATCTGAACATGGTCAAGGAGTTCAAATGTGGAAACTTAATGCAGATCGAGTGTGGCCAAACCAGCCTCTCAGGGTTTGAGCTCGAAAGAACCGTCGTTCTATGGGCCTCGTTCCTGACAGGAAGAAACATGGAGTCGGAAATCCCGCTCAAGACGCAGTGGGAGTTCAAGTTGAAGCTGGAAGACACATTCTTCTCGTCTTTCAAAACCTATGATGCGGTAGATGTTCCAGCTTTCACTTTGAAAGACGAAAATCACGCCGAAGAAAGGAAGCTGCTAAAGAAATTCTTTGACGAGGAAACCACGACAGACGAATATGATGATGTCGTATGGAAGAACCACGAAGAGAACAAGAATGATCTCTTCAACTCCATAGGCCGTTCCGACCTTGTCATGGGATACTTTGACCTTGCAGACGCCATCGGTCACCTCAGCTTTGGCGTGCCAGAAAAGATGGAAAAAGTCTACGCTGAACTTGAAAAGATCGCCCGGGAGGTCAGATCCTCCTCGGACGACTTCGTCCTCGTCATATCAGACCACGGAATGAAGCCCGTCGGAAAATATGGAGATCATACCAGAAACGGTTTCTACTCTGCAAACCGCAGACTAGGGCTGAACCTTCCCAAGATAACTGACTTCTATGGAATGATAAGGAGTGTTGCCAAGATTGAGTCTACCTAAGATAAACCTAGTAGTAGTTGGCCACAAGGACCATGGGAAATCAACCCTGATAGGAAGACTGCTCTACGATTCAAAAGCCATACCAGAACAGAAGCTCCAGGAGATAAGAGACGAGCTTGAGAGATCAGGCAAGAAAGAGTTCGAATTCGCCTTCATACTCGACAGCCTCGAGGAGGAACGTACAGGCGGCCTAACAATAGACATAATGCAGACACCCTTCAAGTCTGGCAAGTATTTCTACACAATAATCGACTGCCCGGGTCACGAAGAGTTCATCCGGAAGATGCTAACAGGAGCGTCCCAGGCAGATGCCGCGATCTTAGTAGTTTCCGCTAAGGAGGGAATAGAACCCCAAACGAAAGAGCATCTGTTCCTGATCAAGACCTTGGGGATAAACCAGCTTACTGTAGCAGTCAACAAGATGGACATGATCGGCTTCAGTGAAGGATCATTCAAAGAATTCTCTGAGAACCTAGGCAAAATCTTGTCTTCACTGGAGTATTCCAATGCCGCGATCGTTCCGGTCTCGGCTTTCCATGGAGACAATGTCACAGCAAAATCCAGCAAGATGCCTTGGTACGAAGGCGGGGCACTTCTGGAGACCTTGGATAGCACGGTCAAACCGCCTCAGCCGCTCTCAGAGAAGCCCCTCAGAAGCATTGTCCAAGATGTCTACGAAAGCGAGACAGGCAAGACTGTTGTGTGCAGAGTTGAAACTGGAACACTGAAGACGGGTCAGCCAGTTATCGTTATGCCCATCATGGAGGAGGGCATTGTGGAGAAGATCGAGTCCTTCGGGAAGGAGGCAGAAGAGGCATTCCCCGGTGACTCCGTCGGCATAGTCCTGAGAGGCATAGGGAACGCTAGAAGGGGATACATCCTAGTGGGAACTGGAGAGAAAGAGAGGATAAGACAGACTGACGAATTTGTTGCTCAGCTCATTATATTCTCGGATTTCGCATTGAAGGTCGCAGACACAACAACCATACGCGTAGGAACCGCCGAGGTCAAATGCCGGGTGGAAAGGATACTTGAGAAAATTGACCCGGTTAACTTGACAGTAAAAGAAGAGAAGCCCGAGTCGCTGCAGAATGGCGAAGTCGGCAGAATACTGTTCCGAGCCCTTGAGCCTCTCTACGTAGAAGAATATCACGTTACTCCGCAGCTTGGCAGGTTCGTGGTGATCGGAAAGAGGGGCGCTGCAGCAGCCGGGATAGTCCTACGGAAGTGAGAATGTGGGCAGATCAGTACTTTTTGGTGAATCCTCGGAGGTCTTAGCTCTAGAGGGCCCAAGGGATCCGGTAATGAAGATGCTGCACATAACGACGCAGCTGCAAGGAGGTGACTACGTTGACTGATATGGTCACATTCTTTGGCATGATACTCGCCGGTGTAGTTTGCGGCTTTATCGACTCAGCATTAGGAATGGGTTAAGGAGTCAGTGCAGCATCCGTCTTCTTGACATTCGGGATCTCGCCAGCGATCGCCAGCGCTAGCGTGCACGCATCGGAAGCGGTTGTCGACATGTTCTCTGGCGTTTCACACTGGAAACTCGGCAATTTCGAACGCGGACATCTTCTCCGGCTGACCTTACCGGGGATCATTGGTGCTGTGGCAGGCGCCCTCTTCGTTACTTTGGCTGCGGTGTCATTCTCGAAGCTATGGGTCAGCGGTGGGTTGCTGGTCCTGGGGGCGTTGATACTTGTCAAATTCCTCAGTCGAAACCTCAGCCTCAAGAAACGCCTCTCTAACCGTTCAGTGCCTCTCTTGGGAGGATTTGCAGCATTCGTGGATGTCAGCTGTGGCGGCGGGTGGGGTCCGATCTGCACATCGGTCTACGTATTGAACGACACAGAGCCCAGAAAGGCAGTTGGCATTGTCGAGATTACTGAACCAATCATCAGCCTGACCAGCGTCATCGCTTTCGGGATGCTGCTCGGTTTCGAGAATTTCCTATGGTCACTGGCTTTTCCCATGATAATCGGCGGAATAATCTTGACTCCCGTCGCAGCCCTCATTGCGAAGAGAATCTCCAAACGGTGGCTTGGCATACTAATCGGAGTATGGCTCGTCATATTGAACGCACGAACCCTGATTCAAACCATCTGGTACCATTGGTTCTTAGACGTGATCTTCGTCTCTGTTGTGATGACAACAACTCTCGTGTCATACTTGACAACCAAGGCAAGGAAAGGCATTGGCATAACCGGGGCAATGCGCCTACCCAAGCAAGAACCCTCCGCCTAGGCAAGTGAACCCTAAAGACACAGACCGAAGCCTCAAACATCCCCTTTATCCAATATATGGTTTATTTTCCCGCTCATGAAGTCACCTAGCAAGAACGCAAGCTGGTGGCGCTTACTTGGCATTCACTAACCTCTGACGATAGCATTTTCCCAAAGCAGAGAGCTGTAGGCTCTCCATTGCAGGGGTTCTTCTACCTATATCAACCGTCTGTACTGCCAGCTCTAGGAAAGCTGGCAGGCGGTCGATACCTAGTGTGGAGTGGCTTCGAAATCATGCATGGACCCTTGCAGCCCTGCAAAGAGCTATTGAGCCTTGGATTCGAGAGCAAGTTCCTCCGAAGTCTATTTATCTTGGCTTCTAAACTAGCTTTTGCCACGTCTGGTGAGCTGAATGTCAAAGGCGGGACTCATGTCAAAGGAACCTAGCGCTCGCTATCCCATAGGAGTGAAAGGCAAGATTTCCGGATTCTCTATGCACATTTCACCAAAATATTTTTAGGGAGTGAGCTCATATGCTTCCAGCGACACACTATGGAAAAGATGGATTTAGGCGAAATCGTATGCATAGAAGAGACTGCCATAACCGTGCGCGCCTATCGGCGAAGAACAACAGTCCCCTCGAAGATATTCAGATTCATGGGGCTTAAGGAAGGAGATAGCCTTAGGTGGATAGCAACTAGGGATGGCACGGTCTTTGTGAAGAAGGTCGAACCCCCGAAAAACAAACCCGCGCAAGAGTGACAGTTAAGACCCTCACGCTGCTTCTATCTTTGAAGCTTCTCGGTTCAATGATTTTCTCAACTGTATCAGTTTTGGCATACCACCAATATTGGTACTTTACCAATACTTTTCTAGAAAGGTCTTTCCTAAGGCTTTATATGCACGTTTTGGTAGTATACCAAAATAGTGCCAGATTAGAGAGTGTCAACCACATGAAAAAAAAGACCAGGATGCTTATTGGTGCTGCAATTGTCCTCGGCTGCATTACTGTATACAGCTACATCACAGGTGCGCAGGAACTAACAGGCACAATAAAGATTTCAGGGGCATGGGCTCTCTACCCAATGATGGTCAGATGGTCAGAGGAATACCAGAGGATCCATCCCAGAGTCAGAATCGACCTGTCAGCTGGCGGCGCGGGCAAAGGCATGACTGATGCTCTTGGGGGACTAGTTGATATTGGCATGGTTTCGCGGGATATCTATCCTGAAGAGGTTAGTCAGGGAGCATTGGCGATTGCTGTAGTCAAGGATGCGGTTGTCGCAACCGTAAGCAAAAGCAACCCCGTATCAGACAAGCTGCTGATAGTGGGAGTGAAAAGACAGACCTTAGTGAATATCTGGGTCTTCGGGAACGTGACGACTTGGGGTGAACTTGTAGGAAAACCTGAGGTAACTGCCAGGATTAACGTTTACACAAGATCGGATGCGTGCGGCGCAGCTGAGACATGGGCTAAGTTCCTAGGCAATAAGCAGGAGGGCCTTTTGGGGATTGGAGTTTACGGAGATCCGGGGCTTGCAGAGGCTGTAAGGAACGATCCTCTTGGCGTAGGTTTCAACAATCTCAACTACGCATATGATAACTCGACAGGCAAAGCCATTGAGGGTCTTCTTGTGTTGCCAATCGACCTAGACGAAAACGGTCGTGTTGACACAGCCGAAGGCTTCTATGAGACAAAAGCAGAGTTCGTGAATGCAGTGGCAACAGGGGTATATCCTTCTCCGCCCGCTAGGGATCTCTACCTTGTGGCCAAAGATGAGTTCAAAGGACTAGCAGAGGAGTTTGTGAGATGGATATTGACTGAGGGGCAGCAGTATGTTTCCCAGACAGGATACGTCTCACTCTCACAAGAGAAGATTGCCGAGGAGTTAAGAAAGCTCGGCTAATCTGCGAGAGCATTGCTGAAGCTCAGTAACAAGGAGCACAGGGAATGGAAAGAAGACTGAAGGATGCCCTTGCAAGCAAGCTCATGCTGATAGCTACGGTCCTATCGAGCTTGACAGTCTTCTTCATAGCCCTAGCACTATTTCAGAAAGGAAGCTTCATTCTGACCACTCGTCCATTAAGCCATCTCTTTTCTTCCTCTTGGCAACCCTCGAAAAGCCAATTTGGCTTCTACCCATTCATCATCGGAACCCTCTGGGTAACCGGCCTAGCTATGGTTCTAGCCATTCCGGTAAGCCTTCTCTGTGCCATATATCTCGCGGAATATGCTTCGAAAAGCGTCAGAGACATTCTGAAACCGCTGGTCGACCTCCTTTCGGGCATTCCTTCGGTTGTGTATGGAGTCTGGGGTGTTCTCGTCATCGTGCCCATCATAAGGGACTACGTAGCCCCCGCAGTCGGTGCGACAACCACAGGCTACAGTATCCTTGCGGGAGGCGTACTGCTAGCGATAATGGTTTTCCCCATAGTAATCTCAGTTTCGGAAGAGGTCTTCAGATCCGTTCCATACGAAGTTCAAGAGGCATCATTTGCTCTTGGTGCCACGAGGTGGCAAACTGTGAAGCATGTGGTCATACGCAAGGGGCTTCCCGGCATCATCGCCGCCGTGATCCTAGGGTTCTCTAGAGCCTTTGGAGAAACCATGGCCGTCCTTATGGTGGTCGGCAATGTCGCTAGGGCACCTTCAACAGTATTTGACCCTGGTTACACCTTGCCGGCACTGATAGCCAATAGCTATGGCGAGATGATGTCTATACCTCTCTATGACTCTGCGTTGCTATTGGCTGCTTTCATTCTTCTTTTGGTAGTGTTCTCTTTCAATGTCGCGGCGAGGATCATTCTGATGAGGATAGAAAGGAGGATGAGGTGAGTGGACAAGCGAAAATTGGAAGAGGCCTTCTTCAAGGCTCTAATGTTAGCTTCCACTTTGATAGTCTTGGGCAGTCTCTTGGCCGTAATCGTCGCAGTAGTTGTGAGGAGTGCCCCTGCCCTTAGCCTCTCCATGCTTACCCAGACACCTAAGGGAGGATACTATCTTGGGAAGGAGGGAGGAATCCTGAACGCCATAGCTGGTTCTCTATACCTCGTAGGTGGCGCAACAGTCTTAGCTTTTGCCATAAGCCTCCCAGTCGCGCTATATCTGGAGGAGTACGCGGGGAGATCCCGTTTTGCGGCTTACGCCAGACTGTTCTTGGATGTTTCTTGGGGTGTTCCGTCCATAGTCTATGGTGTATTTGGGTTCACAATCATGCTCTACTTGGGACTTAAGGCATCCCTGATAGGAGGGCTAGTCACAGTTGCTCTATTTGAGATCCCCATTATGGTCAGAGTCATGGATGAAGTGTTGAGAATGGTCCCTCTTGAGCTAAGAGAGGCATCCTATGCTCTTGGATCAACCAGATTGGAGACAGCGATCAATGTTATGGTTAAGCAAGCCTTGCCCGGCATACTGACGGCTCTCCTGCTGGCTTTCGGCAGAGGTATTGGAGATGCCGCCTCCGTCCTGTTCACAGCTGGTTACTCTGACTACATTCCTACCTCATTTTCCGACCCAGCAGCCACGTTGCCACTGGCTGTTCTTTTCCAGCTTGGGACTCCGTTCCCCGAAGTTCAGATGAGGGCCTACGCTTCAGCGGCAGTTCTTATGATCATAGTATTATCACTCAGCATGGGTTCGAGGTTCCTGTCTAGGAGGCTTACCAGATACGTGGTAAGGTGAGAACTTGAAAGAAGCAGTTGAACCGATCATAAACACTGAGGGTCTCAACGTTTTCTATGGTGAACAACACGTGCTGAAAGACGTAACCGTAGGCATTCCAGAGAAAAGGATCACTGCGATCATCGGACCATCCGGCTGTGGAAAATCAACGTTCCTCAAAAGCCTGAACAGGCTGATAGAGCTGACCGATGGGGTGAAAGTGTCAGGCAAAATCTATTTCCATGGCTTGGACGTTTTTGATGGCAAGATCGATGTCATGTACATACGGAAGAAGATGGGCTTCCTTGCTCAGAAACCCTGCCCACTGCCCATGTCAATCTACGATAACGTGACTTACGGACCGAGAATCCATGGGCTAGATGACAAGAAGGAACTTGCTGGAATAGTTGAAAGTTGTCTACAGAGCGCTAGCCTATGGGACGAGGTAAAGGATAGGCTTAAGACACCAGCATCCAGACTGTCCGTTGGGCAACAACAGAGACTTTGCCTGGCTAGAGCTCTTGCTGTCGCGCCTGAAGTCTTGCTCTGCGATGAACCTACATCGGCTCTCGACCCAATATCCGCACAGCGTATAGAAGAGCTGCTTATCAACCTTAAGAAAAACTATACAGTCGTGATTGTCACGCACGTTCTCCGACAGGCGATGAGACTTGCCGATCACGTGGTTTTCCTATACCTAGGCAAACTTATTGAACATGGATCGGCTGAGAAAGTTTTCAGGAATCCAGAGAATACTGTCACACAAGCTTACGTGAAGGGTGTTTTCAGCTAACAGATACAAGCATGAACCGAAACAGGAACGACGCTCATTCCAGTAACAGATAAGGGAGAATATTTCGCCGAAGGTCAAAAGCCACTGGAATGCATCTAAACCCCAGCCTAGGACCCTTCCTTGTCTTATATTATCTGTCGACCGCCTTTTCTGTCAGTTCAAGGAAACATGGCGGGAGGTCGACACCTAGTGGGAACTGTCCGATGTCAAAAATCTGTGAAGCTCGCTATGGGTCAACAGGAAAGGTCTTCATCCTGAACTTCCAGCCATCACTGAAGGGATAATACCGTTTCTAAAGCTAGTCATAAAGAAAGCCCTCTTCGCTAAGGCTTTCGGTTTGAGAATATCCGTCTTCCCGGCTACTGAGTCTCAGAGTTGATGACAAGTTCCCCAAAAGTCTATTTATCCGAGCGTCCTGACTAGCTAGTACTGCGTCGTGGTGAACCGTATGTCGAAAGCAGGACTCATATCAAAGGAAAGGGCTGTTCTAGTCATCATCGACGTCCAAGAAAGACTCTTTTCCCACATGGCAGAGAAAGAACGACTGCTTGAAAACTTAGCAAAGATGATCCGCTTCGCAGAAATCATGAAGATACCTATCCTTTTGACTGAGCAGTACTCCAAAGGCTTGGGAGAAACCATTCCCGAGATAAGGAAGCTTATCCCACAGATTCAGCCTATTGAAAAGGTGGAGTTCAGCTGCATGGAATCAAGAAAGTTCAAGGAATCTTTAGCCAAACTGGGAGCAAAAACATTGATCATCACTGGAATCGAAGCCCATATCTGCGTAACCCAGACTGCCATTGAGGCTCTGGACGCCGGGTTCAGAGTCTGTGTCGTCAGCGACGCCGTCTCTTCGAGAAATCTCGAGGACAAAGCCATCAGCCTGAAAAGACTGAGACATTATGGCGTCGCGGTAGTTTCAACTGAGATGCTTATGTACGAGCTTCTCAAGAAGGCTGGAACACCAGAATTCAAGAAAGCTCTTGAGCTAGTGAGGTAGCAGTCCAGATTCCGATTACTACCCTAGAAGCATTTCCAGTATGGTCTCAAGACCCTTTTCAGACTCTTCACTGTGCTCTCAACCTGTTGCTGGTTCTGCCACGGGTCGGGAGGTGGTGGATAATAGTCTTCTATTGCGTCTTCAGTCTTTTCAGGTTCAGTGATGCCTGCTGCAAGTGCGTACCAGCAGTAGGGTAGAACTGTGACGTTGTATCCGCTCGCAATGAGGAGTGCAACCTTGCCATCACAGACCTTTTCAGATGTTTCGCTTATTGTTTGCGATATTTCGAAGAATCCTCTAGCGGTCAAGCCGAGGCTTCCGAGGTGGTCTGCGAAGTGTGCGTCGCTTCCGCCATTGCCTATGATGATCTCTGGCTTGAACTCCTCGGCTAGGGGCGGAAAAATCTCTCTTAAGGCGTACAAGTATGACTCTTCGCCAGTTCTAATCGGAAGCGGGACGTTAACGGTGTGCCCCTCGCCTTCGCCTTCTCCAGTCTCGTCTATGAACCCTCTTCCCGGGAAAATTGTTCGCGGGTCCTGATGAAGCGAGATGAAGAGCACGTCGGGATCCGAATAGAAGATATCGCTTGTTCCGTTTCCGAAATGGACATCGTAGTCTAGGATTAGCGCTCGTTTGATGCTGAACCTTTCGCGCAGATGCTCAACCAAGATGGCGATATCGTTGAAGAGGCAGAAGCCGCCCCCATAGTCTCTGCCCGCGTGGTGAAAGCCGCCTCCGAGCGCTATAGCCCTGTCAGCTCTGCCCTCGAAAATGGCTGTACCTGCCTCCTTTACCCCGCCAATCATCAGCATCAGAGCCTCAACCATGCTCTTGGAAACCGGGGTATCTATGTCATAGGGCCTGCCAAGTTCAGCCAAACGAAAGATCAAGTTCACATATTCTTCGGCATGAGCTTTGAGCAGATCTTCCCGTATCGCAGGCTTCGGACTTATGTAGAACACCTTTGGCGACTTTGACAGTCCTTTCTCGTCGAAGAAGTTCTTGGCTTTTACGAATCTGTCTCCTCTGAACGGGTGGTTGACGCCGAGGTCATACTGCACGAAATTCTCGTGGTAGGTTATGCAGGCCTTCAACTTGACTTGAACATCCATCGGATTCCTGGATGAGACTGGGGAGAAAGTAAGAATGTCTAGCCGTTAATGCTTTTCGGCAGGATCAGACATTGGCGACAGAAGACATGATCTCGGCTGTTTGTGGTTTCACTCTTTTCTTCCACAGCGCAAGGCTTCCTGACGCCTCACGGATAGATGCTTCCTTCAGGGGTCGACCTGCGGTGAACATACGTGCATGTGGGGCCGCTGGGATTTGAACCCAGGACCTCGCACGCCCCAGGCGCGAATCTTAGACCAAGCTAGACCACGGCCCCTCTTCGAAATGGACAGTGATTGAATGCCGGGGCTAATGCTATCAACACTCCAGCGAAACTTAAGGCTAACGGTATGGACTTGCTTTCCTTGATCAGCAGATCAAAAGAGGTTAAGCTGTCTCCTTTGGTCTCTACTTTCATGGCGGTTTTTCGCTTCTACGGGTCAAATGCCTTCGGAAGAACACCTCTAGTAGAAGGTGAGTGAATTCGCATGCTAAGGAAAGAACCCAGGCTGGCAGATATGCCCAAGGATTCGTGGACACGGCAGGCATCAGCAACTCTGGCATGGGCAACATTGACTGGAACAGTACGTGGGTGACATATTGAGCAGAAGGAGAAGGCGCAACCCAGACGGGTTTACAACAGACGAGGCGAGAACAGCCCAACTACTCATAGATGAAGGCTGGACAACCTGCGCACGCCAAAGAATGAACGGCACCTACGCCTACCCACTCATAGGCGCTGACGCATGCGACAAAGAGCAACTAAAACCAGCAGAAAAAGTCTTCCCAGCAAAAATAGTTCCCATGACAACAAAAGAACCAACCTGCCCAAAACACCTATTCCCACCAGAAGGAAGAGGAAAATGGACAATAAGAACAAGAGGAAGAGAAGCCGAAAAAGTAATCCTAAAACTGAAACCGCTCCTAACAAAAGAGTTCCTAAGAAAATACCAAGAAACTAAAGAAACATGCAAGTAACCCTTTTATAAAACCTTTCTCACAGATACATACGTCGCTTACGCAGTATTCGACACAGTTTGCCATCAAGTTTGTTCGTTCACAAAGGGTTTAAAAGCAAAGGGAGATAGAAATCTCGACCGCAGACAATACTGAGAGATCGAGATGAATGGCTGATGAGCGCGGAAGAGAGAGGAAGATCAAGCTACTTGGATCTTCTAGTAACCACGCTTATGGAACACGAGAAGAACATGGACAACCTTGTAAACAGACTAGAGAAGATTGCCGGAGAGCTTTCCGCGATCCGCGAAGAGGCAGCCACAAGGGAGAAAAAGGAAGCTACCGAGAAGAAGAGAGCCGGGACCGCTGTATCTGACCAAGACGCGCTCGTTTATATCAGAATCCCTCTGGGCCGTCCAATCGACGAGACCATCAGGATAGTTGAGTCTCTGAGGAAATGACGAAGCGAGTCCTGTTTGCAGTGGGCAGGCCGTCCT
>Ga0129297_10000660_pt1 | contig 16874 bp, 15 predicted proteins | sample I18A1metaG_FD_94708 | JGI IMG/M metagenome (GOLD analysis project Ga0129297, IMG submission 94708) | Lake sediment bacterial and archeal communities from Gulf of Boni, Indonesia to study Microbial Dark Matter (Phase II) - ​I18A1 metaG | ecosystem: Environmental > Aquatic > Freshwater > Lake >... | reverse complement strand
GATCGGTTCAGTCAGACTTGGGTGCTTGAGAAACGATCAGGGGCGTCTTCTCAGATCTTGGTTCATTGCCTCCTCCCTTGGTCTCCTGGTGGTTTACTACAATGAGTGGTGGCGTTTCCTGTATGTAGTACCGTTGGAGATACTTGCTGCGTTAGGCTTGGCTGCTCTCCTTGGATATGTCAGTCTACAGCGAAGATCTGGGGCCGCGACTGTTACCACAGATAGTTCACTTCCGACGGCCCTCTTGCTGCTGGTGTTCTTCACGCTGGGTCTTCTCCTTGCTCTTTCTTCTCTACCGGCTTCTTTGGTCCTTTCAGGTCTCGTTTGCGTCATCATAGTGGAGCTTCAATGGCCATTGAAGGGGGGGTGGGGGCAAATGGTATCCTTGCTAGTTGTGTCGTTGATATTGGAGCAGCTTAGTCGAGCACTGTATGTTCTTGCTTAGAGTTTCTGGCTTTAGACTATACTGTTCAGTGCGCGGGGGGATCTAGATCCTAGAGGGATCGGGTCGAAGAGGTTCCTCTCTCCTTCTTCGGGTCAAGGGGCTTGGTGTTAGCGGTCTGAAGCGCAATATGCTGGACGACAGCACTGAGCTTGTCGTCTAGCTCAGCGATCCTCTTTCCGAGGTAATAGGCCACTCCGAAGAGGACCATGACAGAGAAGGTGGTGACGAAGTGTATTGGCGTGTACATTCCAAGTTCCTGTGTCACAAATAGAAGCGTGAAGTAGAATTGGGGAACGGTTCCCACAAGGATCAGTACGATCCACAGCGCTATCCAAAATGAATATTGGAGAACGCTTTTCTTCCTCCGTATGAGTTCCCTCGCGGTTAGCAGAAGCATAACTATGCCAAAAGTTGTCGCGACGATCTCGTACGGCTCCAACCTGTCTTGGCCACCTATGTCGCTTCTCGGACTGAGGCTTTAGGCTTTGCTTTACAGGAAGCCTACAGACTTCGGGCGCTTTATCGTTGAGTATAGAATTTTGAGTCCGTCTTTGACATCTGCTCCTCTTTGCCTTTTAGGGAGATATATCGCTGTAACTGGAACCTCTTTGATCCTGAAGTTTGCTTTGGCGGCAAGTAGGAGTATTTCCGAGGCCCAGCGATAGTCCCGAGCTCTGTGCATGGCATATTCCAGAACTTCTCTTCTGTAGGCTCTAAAGCCTGACTGGGAGTCAGTGATCTTCGTTCCTGAGGCGAAGGAAGTTGCGATCGAGAGAATTCTATTCCCAATTCGCTTGCGAAGAGGCATTGATCTTGGCCGTTTCAGGAGCCTAGAGCCGATAACGATGTCCGCTTGATTCTTCAGAATTGGCTCTAGAACCGTGGGTATTTCGCTTGGAGTGTGTTGCCCGTCGCCGTCCATGGTTACGAAAGCTTCGAAGCCTGCTTTGAGAGACGCCCTGAAGCCTGTTGAGAGGGCGCCTCCTGTACCTAGGCGTAGTATGTGCCTGATCACTGTGGCTCCAGTTTGGTGAGACAGCTCAGAGGTGTGGTCCTGACTATTGTCATCAACAACGAGAACCGTGTCGCAGTGCTTGAGTGCTTCTGAAACGATTCGGCTTATTGTGTTCTCCTCATTGAGCGCTGGTATTATGCAGACGGTTCGCATAGCACGCCTCCCGACCGGGGTCATCGTCAAGTAGAGTCTCTAGATTCGCCCTCACTCCTACTATGCTACGGTCGATATGTCGGAATCTGCAGTCTTGGGATATATAGACGATTGGGAAAATGCTTTGTAGGCGTCAAAGACAACCTTGCTGACGCAAACGTAATAGACGGATTGCCGAAGCGGGAAGAAACAGGCAGTGGTGTGTATACGATGCGATGGTCGGTGAAGGAGATCCGAGGGGTGCCTTGCCAGGTCCGGAGGTTGGGCGAGATGCGAGACGTTCTTTACGACCAAGAGTCTGCTGCATTGGCCGACCCATCCCAACCCGTTTACTATGTACACAGAGAGATACCGTTCAACAACCCGAGTGCCGATTCATCACTGGTTGAATTAAGATATGATGTGACATTGATTCCACCTGTGAGGCTGGGTCAGGAATATCCGAAGACCTATGGTCACTACCATTCCATGGGACCCGGAGGCGTGACGTATCCAGAGATCTACGAGGTCTTGCAGGGAACTGTGCACCTTCTCCTTCAGAAGACCGAGAGAGATAGGGTTGTCAATGTATGTCTTATCGAGGGGCATCTTGGTGACAAGTTAATCGTTCCCCCCAACTACGGGCATGTACTCATCAACCCAGGTGAAGAGCTCCTGGCCACGGGGAACTTGGTATCGAAGAGATGCTGGGCAGAGTATGAACTCTGGCGCCGAAGAAAAGGAGGAGCCTACTATGAGCTGAAAGGAAGAAAACTTGTGAAGAACCCCAGTTACGGCAATGTCCCAAATGTGCAGCTGAAGGCTCCACAGAGCCGATTCTCAAGGGAGGCGAGATTGACGGACCTCTTGCTGGAGAATCGGGATGGCTTCCGTTTCTTGATAGATCCGCGCGCATATGCTGAAGAGCCTTGATCTGAGCAGTCTGTTCTTCCGAATGAATAACTTCTCACCCACCTGCAAAGTCGCCCGAATTGCCTGTTCGATTCACGAATTACACGCACAATGATTCCGTTCTGAATGAGACCACCGATCTGTCCGATCAGTTGTGTTTCTCGGTGGCAAACTTGATGCATACTTCCACGAGAGGTCTGACCTTTCTCAATGTCTGTTCTGCGTACTCCTTGCTGAAGGCCTCGCTTGGAGATATTCCTTCAGCCTCGTATCCGTAGAAGGCCGGGCCTCGAATTCTGTCCAGCTCGCTTAATGCTTGCGTTATCTGCTCAGTCTTTCCCTTGAGATATTCGGGAAGCCGGTCGGATACTGCTGCAAACGCGTCGCTCACATCGTGCTGCCGTGGATACTCAATCGCCAAGCGTCTCAGGACGGCTTTCGCGGCGAGCTCTAGAGCCTCCTGTGATCGTCGTAGAGAGATCGCGTTGTTTTTAGCTTTCAGTGCGTTCTCCGCCTCCTTGAGAAGCCAAGCAGCTGTGGTGGCGTAGTCGTTCGCCATCCGCTTCGTCTTCATATCTCAACTACCTCTGTTGGCTTTGCGTTAGGTTTGAGGATCCAGTAGTAACCTTTCTTTGTGAGGACTTTTCTGGCTCCAAGTTCTCTCAGTCTCCGCCTCACCGATTCCAAGGCTTCTTTGAGGAAGTTGTCTCTGTCAAAGGCGACGATGCCGTGGTCTGCGATGTCCAGGAGGATTGGGGGATGTTTGGATGCTTCTTTGGGAGTCAGGAATATGTCGGATACGGTTCCTCGTCGCTGCAGGGATTTGAGTTTGCGGTATGTCTCTGTCTGCCGGAGACTGTTATGAATAGGGTTCGTTTCATTGAAGCGCAGACCTATGTCCCGGGGCAACCCATCTGCTACCACAAGGGCATCCAAGTCGCTTTCAGGCATGGCTTCGCCTCGTGTGGCTGACCCGAAGAAGCAGATCGACCAGAGCCGGTTGCCAAAATGCATCTTCACAAGCCTAACATACTCTTCGGCCAGTTCCTGATACTCTTGTTGGAGGGCATGGAGTCGCATGGGTCAGCTTCCTGCCTTATTCCTGTCTCGAGCGCTTCTATAAGGGTAGTCTTCTGTGGACAAGCTGATTCTTGCTATGTATCGACCGTGGGCTATGTGCTCCGCAGTCGTTGATAGATCCACTCGCCCGTGTTGAAGAGAATTGCTGGATAGTCAACGCATGCCGATTAAGCTACGTCCTCGATTTATGCAGAGCGTCTTGACCCCCAAGGTCTCTGTCATTCCTCACGTGTGATGGATCTCTGAGTCCAAGTATGAATCGGCCAACATGTGGCGCTCGACGCTATTTCAACGCTTCGAGATAGATTCTTTCGGTTGCCTCTGCGACTCTTGACCAGTCGTGTTCTTCGGCGAATCTCCGGCCGTTTCTTCCCATTTCGTTTCTCAGGGAGACGTTCTCTAGGAGACGTATTATGGCTGTGGAAAGTGCTTGTGGGCTGTTTGGGGGAACGAGGAGGCCGTTGTATTCGTGGTGGATCACGTCGGGTATTCCGCCTACGTTTGAGCCTATGGCGGGTTTTCCGCATGCATTTGCCTCTAGGATTGTGAGGCCGAAGCCTTCGGATCTGTTCTTGCTTGGGAGAACGACTAGGTCTGAGGCGGCGTAATAGGATGGAAGGTCTTCGTCAGATACGTCTCCTGCGAAGACAACCTTGTCTGCTAGGTGGAGTTCCGAGGCCAGCTTCTGGTAGATTGGCTTGAGGCTTCCGTCACCGACAACCAGCAGAACTATTCCTCTTCGCAGCTTGTTGGCTGATGCGAAGGCGTTGATGAGAACGTCTAGGCCTTTGTAGCTGTGCCATCTTGATAGGGCTCCGACAAAGATGATGGTCTTGGCGTTGCCCAGTCTCTGCCGTATCGGGTTTGGGTTGACGTTTGGATGAAACTTTTCGCAGTCAACGCCGTTCAGAACGATTCTGACCTTCTCCGCATACTTCTTCAGGGTCCGAGATGATTCCGTGTAGATTCTTGAGGTTGAGATTATCCTCTTGAAGGTTCGGATGTAGGTGGGCAAGAACAGTCGGTCGTGCATGCCCACAAGTAATCTTGCTGTTGCCGTGACAGGGGGCAGATCATTGTGCCACGTCAGGATCGATGGCGTTCCCTTGAGACAGGAGACTAAGGAAGCGGAGAAGGCGTTGTAGGGGCTGGGAAAACCAACATGAATCAGATCTGCATCGGCAATTAGAAGCCTCCATGGAAGTCTTGTTGTGATAGGTGTCCCGTAGAGCCATGTCGTGACGGGCAAAGCGTTGAGTTCGATACCCTCCACATTGTAACTTCCTGGTTGGCGCGGAGGCGCTGCACAGAAGACCTGGACATCATGCTTCCTCTTGACCAGTTGCTTGGCTAGGTTGTATGTGTAGGTTTCAGCTCCGCCTCTCCAAGGAGGAAAGAATGAGTTGACTATTCGAATCCTCAAGTCGAGCTCGCCTTAGAATTGCTCAGAGAACTATGATCTATATCTCATAGTTAAGCAAAGCACACCATTCACTCTCTTTGTAGATTATGCAGAGATTTCCTAGTTGAATACTGTTACATCAAGCGAAACTTGGTTTATGGAGGTAGTGTTGTTGACTATATTCGAATAGGATGTCGAGTATTCGCCGTAGTCTAGGTCGCTCAGAGGGCTGATGTCTCTTGAGATTGGGGTACAAGCTTTTTAGGACCTCTGCTTCCCTTGCTTTTCTCTTCGCTTGGATCTTCGATCGCCAAATGCAAGTATCTTTTAGGTTTCTGAGGTTCCACAGGATTGACTTTGCGACCGCTATTGCCTTTCTTGGGTCTATGATGCTGAAGCCCGCGGCCATCAGCGCAGTGAAGAGAAGGTAGTTCCTAAGAGCCCAGCCGAGCGATGAACCGCAGTTCTTGAGGATTGCCCTCAAAAGGTTCCTGTGGCAGTAGTAGAGCTTCAGCGGATCAATGCCCTTGGTTTTTGCGGAGCCTGAAAAATAGTGAGCTACCTGCGCCTTTGGAGCGAAAGCTACTCGGTAGCCAAAGAGCCTAAGCCTCCAAGATAGGTCCGCATCTTCCGTGTACAGGAAGAATTTCTCGTCAAAGCCTCCTAGCTGCATGAAGATGTCTCGTTTGATCAGGGCGGCGCCTCCGCAGAAGGCAAAGGGCTGGAAGCCCTCTTGATCGTATTGTCCTTGATCTGGCTCTTCTCTGCCTATGTCGACGAAGCCTCGCCAGAAGGGGATACCCATACCTCCGACAGAGTCTAGGCGGGAGTGATCCTCGAGAGAGACCATCTTGCAGGCGACGGCAGCTGTCTCGGGGTCGACCGAGGCTTTGTCGACTAGACGTTGGACCCATTTCGGGTTGAGAATCTTCGTGTCGTTGTTGAGTAGCACTATGTATTCCGAGCTGACCTTTCTTATCGCTCTGTTGTATCCTTCGGCGAAGCCCAAGTTATGCTCGTTGCGCATGATCTTGACAGACGGGAAGCTTCTTCGGACATAATCGACGGATCCATCGGTGCTTCCATTGTCAACCAAGTGAATGTCCAAGTTAGGATAGTCAGTTGGACTTAAGGCTGAGAGGCACTTGGGAAGCCACCTCAAGCCATTATAGTTCAGTACCAGTACAGATACTCTCGGAAGCTGCAGGCAGGTAGACCTCCCACATTATGCATCAGGGCGCACGAGTTATGCAGCTCGAACTCGCTTTACGTACTCATTGACTACAGCTTCCGTCTCCCCGAAGCTTATCATTTCTCCTCTTGATAGAAGCAGCGTATTCTCGCAGAACTCCTTGACTAGATCTAATGCGTGGGAGACGAGGATTATGGTTTTCCCTCTGCTTTTGAATTCCTTGAATTTGCTGAGGCATTTTTGCTGAAACTCCATGTCGCCAACCGCCAAAGCCTCATCTATCAGGAATATGTCTGGATCGGTCTCGATGGCCACTGAGAACCCCAGTCTCATCTGCATACCAGACGAGAGAGTCTTCAACGGGGCATCCTCGAACCGTTTCAGCTCCGCGAATCCGATAATCGAGTCTGTCTGTTTCTTCAGCTTGTCTCTTCTCAGCCCCATAATCGCTCCGAAGACGACGATGTTCTCCTTGACTGTTAGCTCCGGATGGAACCCCAGTCCGAGTTCAAGCATCGGCGCGATTCTTCCGTTGACATGTATCCTTCCTTGGTCCGGCCTCATGACCTTTGCTATGAGGCGTAGAAGCGTGGTCTTTCCGCTGCCGTTCTCACCTATGATGCCTACAGACTTGCCCTTGGCCACGTTGAAGGTTATGTTTCTCAGAGCCCAAAACTCCTCGAAGGTTGCTCTTCTTCCTTCGAACAGGGCTAGGGCGCCTGCCATTGTTTCCAGTACAGTGGCCTTCCTCTCATGGGGTATTTTGAATTTCTTCCAGATGTCTTCTACTTCTATTATGTTCAGGCTAGGTTTCCTCCGCGAACCTCGGTTCAAGCTTGTGGAATATTGTGTAGCCGATTGCTAGGAGCACAAGGCCGAAGACTAGGGGGATCATGAGGTCTTGAAGCGTTGGCATAGTGTTGTGGAATAGGATCTTTCTTGTGGATTCGATTATTCTCGTCATCGGGTTAAGTGAGTAGTAGAATTGGTATCGTTCAGGGATTATGTTTGGATCGTAAAAGATCGGGGAGAGGAAGAACCCTAGCTGCAGGGCTATCTCCCATATCTGGTAGAAGTCTCTGTAGAAGACATTGAGCGCGCCGAGTCCTAGAGATATTCCCAAGACTATGAGGAGTTCAATGACCATGACTAGCGGAAGGAGGATGGCGTGGATGGTCAGGGTCATTCCGAGGATCATCATGATCGGGAGGAGTGCGGCGAACTCCATTATGAAGGAGAAGAAGCTTGCTAGGTTGTTTGTTAGGACGAGTAGGTATCTTGGTAAGTATATCTTCTTGACGAGGGATGGGTTGCCGGCTATGCTTCCTGTGGCTTGCATTGTACCTATCTGGAAGAATCGCCATGGAAGCAGCGCGGCCAGAAGGAAAACGGAGAAGTTTCTGATGCCTGACCTGAGTAGAAGTGAAAAGACTAGGGTCAGTATTGCCATGATTGAGACGGGGTTAAGGAGGGACCATATGAATCCTAGGGCGGAGTTTCTGTATCTTATCTTGAAGTCTTTCTTGACGAGAATCCAGATTACGTCCCAGTACTCTAACATGCGCCCTTCACGTCTTGTTGAGCATAGTGTCTGGAGAGCTCCCTGATACTTTCTTGCCTTACCATTTATGTTTCCATGGGGTTGGATGCAGGATTTTCCTTGATGCTTCCTTCCTCCACCACCATTCGTTCTCCATGTACCATTTGACAGTTTCTTTGAGCCCCTCTTGGAATGAATGCCTTGGGCTCCAGCCTGTTTGGGATCTAAGCTTCCCTGAGTTCAGGCTGTATCTGACATCGTGGCCAGGCCGGTCCTCGACGAATTCTATCAGTGACCGGGGTTTTCCCATGGCTTCAAGGATTGATTCAACTACCCTTATGTTTGTGACCTCGTTGCCGGCGGAGATGTTGTATGCTTCTCCTGGCTTGCCTTGTTCCAATGCAATTCTCAGAGCCTTGCAGTGATCGAGCACGTATATCCAGTCTCTCGCTTGGTTTCCCGCTCCGTAAAGAGGAGCAGGTAGGTTGCGGAGAGCTCTAATGATCACTTTGGGTATCAGTTTCTCGGGATGCTGGTAAGGGCCGAAGTTGTTCGTGCATCTCGTAATAGTTACATGCACGCCATAGGTCCTGTGATAGGCTAGGGCGAACATGTCAGCCGCTGCCTTAGTTGCGGCGTATGGGTTTGAAGGCTTGAGCCTATCGTCTTCATCGAATGAGCCTTGGAGTATGTCTCCGTATGTTTCGTCTGTGGAGACGTGAACCATTTTCGCTTCGCGATTATTCCTTCTGATGGCTTCAAGAATCACGAATGTGCCAATTACATTGCTTCTTAGGAAAGGATGGGGATTCGAAATGCTTCTATCTACATGGGTCTCCGCAGCGCAGTTTATGACCGCGTCGTGCCTCTTCACTAGTTTCGTCATGAGTTTGGGGTTTGTGATGTCTCCTTTGACAAAGCGATATCTTCCTGGCATATTCAGGTCTTTCAGGTTATCAGGGTTTGAGCCAATCGAGAGGTTGTCTACATTCGTGACCTTGACATCACGTTCCTCTGACAAGAGGTGCCTGACCAAGTTACTTCCGATGAAGCCTAATCCGCCTGTTACAAGAACCTTCATGCTTTTTCAACCATGTTTGAGCCAAGGTGCGAGGTGCCAGTCGTAGGGTATCTTGTCCGTGTTTGGAGGCAGCCGTTCCTCGTCAGGGTTTTCACAGTTGTAGAGCTTATCTGGGAAATTCACTAGCATTGTAGGTTTGATGCCCAATGCCTTGAACCCATGCCAACATTCTCCGGGGATTCTTATGAGAGTGATATTGTCTTCGCCTACGACGAACTCATTGACTAGGCCCTTGGTGGGTGAGCGTTCCCTATCGTCGTAGACGGCTATTTTGGCGGTGCCTTGGAGGAAGCACATGTGGTCTTGTTGTCTTGTTCGGGGGTGGCGGTGCCACGCCCTCACGACTCCGGGAAACGTTACTGATACGTATGCCATAGCGAACTCCTTGAAGATACTCCAATCCTTTCTCATGATCTCGCATAGGTATCCTCTCTCATCCACGTTCTTCTTCAGCTGTCTTAGCTCAACGCCTTCTATGATCTTCTGCATCTCGCCTATCTTCCTTCGAGTCCAATGCTATGAAGGTCGCTTAGTTTAATATGATTTGATCGTATTTCAGTCTTGAGAGAGGTCTGGTTGAAGAAGATTCTTGTGACTGGAGCTGGCGGTCTGCTGGGCAGTAAGCTGGTAGATACACTGTCTAAGGGATATGAGGTTGTCCCGACTCATAACATGCAAGCCCTCCATCCCAATTCGATGAGAATGAATATTGTCGAAAGAAGTGAGGTTCTTGGAGTTCTCTGTACAGTCTGGCCGGATATGGTAGTTCACACCGCCGCTGAGACGAATGTGGACAAATGTGAAACTGAGAAAGAATGGGCTTGGAGGCGGAACGCAGTGGGTACAAGGAATATTGCTGAGGCGTGCACCAAGATCGGTGCTAAGCTGATCTATATCTCCACGGACTATGTTTTCGACGGGGAAAAGGGTCTTTACAGCGAGGAGGATGAAGCGAATCCTGTCAACTATTATGGGTTAACGAAGCTGAGGGGGGAGCAATTTGTTAGAGAGCTCTGTGCAGGATTCGTTATTGCTAGGACTAGTGTACTTTATGGTTGGCATCGTAGGAAGTTGAACTTCGCCACATGGGTCGTCGATTCGCTTAGAAATGGGAAGAGAATAAGCGTAGTTGAGGATCACTACAATTCTCCTACACTTGCTGATAACCTAGCAGAAATGATTCTGGGCGTAGTGAGAAAGGATGCAACAGGCGTCTACCATACAGCAGGAGGCGAGAGGATAAGTCGATACGCATTTACGTTGAAGATTGCCGAAACGTTCGACTTCGACAGAAGACTCATAACGCCCACTAAGATGAACGATGTCAAGACCTGGACTGCTAGACGGCCCGCAGATTCATCGTTGTGCGTGGATAAAGTTCGAAGGGAGATTGAAGTCTCTCCGCCGGATCTGAACGAGGCATTGGAAAGGTTTAGGAGTGATCGAGGAGCTTGGCGGCCGGGCGATGAGAGAGTTCTTGGGCAAGGCGATCGAAAATCAGGCTTTTAAGCATTCGAGTTGCACCTGTACTGGGGTGTCTATGAAGGGCGTTATCCTTCACGGTGGTAGAGGCACACGTCTGAGGCCTCTGACACATACAGGTCCTAAGCAGTTGATTCCAATAGCAAACAAGCCAATGTCTCAATATGCACTTGAGGATCTGAAAGAGGCCGGTATCAAGGATATCGCAATCATTCTCGGGGATATTGCCCCTGAGAAGGTCGTTGAGTACTATGGTGACGGCTCGAAGTTTGGAGTGAAGGTCACGTATGTTCGTCAAGGTGAGCCCAAAGGGATTGCGCAGGCTGTGGGGTTGGTGAGAGAGTTTGTTCACAACGAACCTTTTGCTGTCTATCTCGGCGACAATCTCCTGAGGGATGGAATCCGGCAACTGGTTGAGAGTTTCAGGAATTCTGGGACAGCTGCCCAGATCGCTTTGTGCCATGTCAAGAACCCTGAGGCCTTCGGTGTTGCTGAGCTGGACAGAGAAGGCAAGATTCTTCGGTTAGTTGAGAAACCGAAAGTCCCCCCAAGCGAGTTGGCACTTGTAGGCGTTTACATGTTTCGTAAATCGATATTCGATGCCATTGATTGCTTGAAGCCGTCCCGGAGGGGGGAGCTGGAGATTACTGAGGCTATTCAGAAACTGATCGATATGAATTTGAGTGTTCATTCGCATGTGGTCTCCGGGTGGTGGAAGGATACGGGAAGGCCAGAGGATGTTCTAGAGGCAAACCAACTTGTCTTGTCGGATCTGGAGCCGTATAACAATGGGAGAGTTGAGTGCGGCGTCGTTGCTACTGGCAGGATAGCGATTGGGGAGGGAACCGTCATCAAGACGGAGTGTACGCTTAGAGGGCCCTTGATCGTGGGCAGGAACTGTGACATTGGCCCTGGCACATACATCGGGCCATACACATCTATCGGAGACAACGTGGTGATTAGGGGCGGCGAGATCGAGAATTGCATAGTCTTTGCTGACAGCATTATCAAATGTGACAAGAGGATCGTTGACAGCCTTGTCGGGAAGGGATCGAGAGTCGTTTCGAATGAGGCTGGCGCGCCGAGGGGCTATAGGCTGATCCTCGGAGAGAACGCCTTTGTAAGCCTATGAACGTGTTGGCAGTCACTCTGATTTGAAGACTTGAGTCATCGGTAAGTCCAAGTCAGTTAGGTAATGCTGCCATCTTGGTTCTTGCAGGTCTTTCTGGCCAAGACATCCGGAGAATCCTCTCATAAAGTGCCCTGTAGCTTTCCAGATACTCTGACAATGTTGTTACTTTTATCTTCTGAGATTCCCCTACCCTTCGGTAATACTCATCGTTATCGTCCATTATTCGATAGAGAAGTTCTAGCACAGACTTGGCATCAGAGCCATACGGGTACAGCCAACCTCCTCCGCTCTGCCTGATTCTCTCGCCTAGGGCACACATATCAGGAGCAACAACTGGCAGACTGGCGCACCAGACTTCTGATAGTACGAGCGAAAAAGTTTCAGGTTGCACGTACGGCAGAACCACAAGACCTATTCCTTCTTGTCGGAGTAGTTCAGGTAGAAGTTCTCGGTCGTATCTCCCATGAAAGACAAGCTTCCCGACTGGCTTTGCCCCCTGTGCAGTCAGGTATGGCCTTATATCGCTATGTATTCCAAAGAAGTGCCATTCTATTTCAAGCCTGCGATTGAGAGAGAGCAGCTGCAGCACTAGGTCTCGCCCTTTAAAGGGAGCAGTCACGGACCCAACAAAAGCAATCCTTGTGCTGTGCCTGGAGTCGAAGTCTCTAGGATCATTCAATGGTGTATAACCATGCGGGATGACATGTATCTTGTGTTCGGGCACGTCGTAGGCGTTTCTGTAAATGTCTATCGTGGCTTGAGAACCACACGTGATTAGATCCACTGCCATTATCAGTCCCCTGCAATACTGACGGTATGATTGTTGGAATCCTTTGGGATGCCCGAATTGATTGTGAAGACATGAATCGCAGATATCCAGGTCCTTAGGAGTATTGCAGTAGGACATTCCGTTTCTGAGAAGCATGTATTGAGGGCAAACATAGTAGAAATCGTTAAGTGAAAGTATGACTGGTATTCCTTCGTCCTTGGCGACGTGAATCAGCGAAAGAGGTAGCCCTAGCATATGTTGGATGTGTACAAGCCTAATGGAGAAATCCCTCAAGATCCGACGGAAAAGTCTCTCGGTGGTTCGGTTTGTAATGCAGTGCTGACTTGAGTAAGGTTTTCCATATGTATATTGCTTGACTCCTAGAGGAGTATGCTCTCGGAGTATCAAGTTTTGACCCTCAGGATAAAGGACGTAAATAAGATACTCCTTGAGATTTTGAACTAGTTGAAGGCAGTGGAGTTCTGTACCTCCAGGAGATTCTCCGCATATGGACTTATGGACAAGGTAAAGTAGCGCCGGTCGTGCACGAGCATATGTCTGGATGATTCTGCTTCTGACTCTTTCTTGAATATCTCTTAGCGGGTTCTCCCGAACAAAGCTTTGAACCAGGTCTGAGTATCCGGGGTTCTTTCGCTCCATCAACTGCTGGTGCTCGTGTTTCAGATCAGAGGCTTTTCCAGAGTATGAGGACTCCCCTTCGTGATAGATGAATGTAGTGTCGTCAAGTACTGCCACATAGCCTGCCCTAAAGGCACGAATACAGAAATCGTTCTCCTCCTCATACGCAGGCGAGAATGCCTCATCGAAAGCTCCTATTTCATCAATTAGTTGCCGCTTGACGTAAATGCAGGACCCAGGGTTCGTTATGATTGCAGGATAGAGCCTTGCTGATGACTGATAGACCAGATCACCAAAGCTATCTATGTCAAAGCCATCCGGAATGCGATTCCTCTCGCAGAAGTTTGGGATGGAGCAAATAGTAGCGTTGTTGCTGAGGGGGCTTACGCTGCCTATCTTTGTGTTAGAGTAGGCGCATGCATAGAGTTTGTCCAGCCAGTCTCTTGTCACCACGGTGTCGCTATTCAGCAACACGACATCGTTCATGCTATGTTGCAGGGCTTGATTGACTGTACGTACGTAACCTTGGTTGTCCGAGTTGCGAATGATGACGACGTGCTTTAAGGCCTTAAGAGTTTCCAAGTACGTTAGAAGGTCAGGATCCGAGCTGGCATCATCCATGACTATTATGCGATATGGTGGCGCAGTATAGCGCAAGACGCTCTCTATGCACCGCCGGAATACTGAATGTCCGTTATGAACTGCTATGATTATGTCAACAGGCTTTTCTCTCGTGGGAGGTGATCTGACTTTTCCTTCACAGAGTCTGCGGGCAGTCATCTCTTTCCAAATTCCGTAGTGAAGCTTGTCAGCAACAATGGTACTCTTCGGGAACACTTCCACAGGTTGCTGACGAGGAATCAAACGACAGATCCTGACAAGCAGACTAGTTGCGAACTCGACCAACCGCCTTCTGAAAGTCCAAGGAGGGGCAAATCTCATAAGGAGAGTTCTGTAGACTTCCACAAGTCTCCACGCTGGGCTCACATGTGTTTTTTGTATGATGTCTTGAAAACTCAATGATTTGATTTCCAAAAGCATCAAGTCTTGGGCTTTTCTGTGGAGCTCGGCCTTAACCTTATCGCATTCACATGACACCTTTGATCGTTCAATCTCCAACTCACGTATCTTGGAGTCCCTCTCCAAGAGCTCGGCCTTAACCTTATCGAGCTGCTGAGTGACTCGTCTGAGTTCAACATCTTTCATCCTTCTGAACTCTTTCGCGATCTCATTCATTCTCGATAGCAATTCTGACCTTTCTGAAGAAACTGAGTCGCCCCTCAACCGCACATAGAAATCTCCATATTGCTGTAAATCTCGATACGCCGGATCGGGAAATCTTTTAACTACGATATCGCTGGCCCAAGCAATCAGCCTGCGATAGTCACCGTATTGAGCCTCTGGATATGCCGATTGAAGATCCTTTCTATGAATGTAGAGGCTGACTAGAGCGTTCAGTGGCTCGGTCGGGCTTGGCAACCTATGTTTTCTTCTGACCACTTCATAGGCATGGGCATATGTCCATCCTGTAGGGTGTGAGTCGTCGGATATAGAGAACGGTCTTGACTTAGTTCTGAACAGGACCCTTGGCACCCAGACGCCTTCATCCCTTTTCTCCAGCATTGTGAGCCAAAGATCCCAATCCTGCAGTCTTTTCATTCTTGGATCGAAACCAGGAAACTTTCTACGTCTGATTAATGAAACACCGCTAATACAATTCTCCTTCCTCAACTTCTCTGCATTAAACGGTTCCATTCCGAGGATTTTGCCCTCGATCTCAAAGCCGCAGTATGCATATGCTTTGTCAGGGTTTGATCTCAGTGTTTGAACCATTCTTTTCAAGAATTGTGGATTAAGTTCTATGTCATCATCACAGAATAGCAGGAATTCGCCCTTTGAATGTCTGAACCCGTTGTTTCTGGCCGCGTTTGCCCCTGTGTGGCGTTGCCTTATGATCCTTACAGCATATCCTTTGGTGATGGGAGTGATGTCGATGTCGGATCCATCGTCAACAACTATGACCTCGAAATCTTTGTAGGACTGACTGAAAAGGCTTTCCAAGGTATCTTTAAGAGTGTCAGGCCTGTTGTATGTCGGTATAATTACGCTAACCAGGCCTTTTCTCTCATGACGACACGCTCTGGTACGAACACCAACTCGAGCCCTCAAGGGTTCTTCTCCATTATGACCTTTTTCAGCTAGATCTGCATGGTCGCATATGAGTCCAGTCTCTAACCGTTCCGCATCTCTTACATAGAGGAAAGAATCGATCTCCCTTTCTCAGGCGGTCATACACATCCAGAAGAGCTCTTTCTTTTAGCACTTCCTGAAAACTTCTGTTGTTCAAGTCAAAGAACTTGTATGCGCCCTTCCAATCTCTGCAGCACAATACTATCCATCCTTCTTTTGATATGCGCAGATCGGTGAGTGGAGCAAGGCATGGGCGTCTATCATCTGTCGCCACAGCATCATATGCGTTTACTACTTCAACCCATTCCGGGTCGACGATGTCATATTGGATAGCGGAGTTTATCTTCTGAAGTCTCTGTTTTTCCTCTGCAGTATATGCCGTTACAATGACTACTGAAACCTGAGAGGCGACTAGCTCATCCATCATGGTTTGATTTAGATTCCATCCGTTCGTCCAGATCAGTATTCTAGCTTTCGGACAAAAACTGTGCGCAGACTCAATGAATTTGAACAGCCTTGGGTCTGCCATAGGCTCGTTGTAGTTATGAAATGCTATTCCACCATCGAACGCTCTCTTTCCCAGAGTCTCTAGAACGTCCGTGACTATTCTTGAAGGGAGCACTATTGGCTCCTTTTGTAGCGAAGATGGACACCTTGGGTGTACTGAAGAGTAATTGCAGCAATTAGAGAGCTCAAATGAGACTCGGTCAATGAGTGGGAAAAGATCGACTTCGTCCAACTTGCTAGTCCCTACTAGAGCGCACTTCGAGTCTGCACAAGATAGACTTGTGAGCTGATCCGGTATATAGCCTGTTATGCCCTTTCTCGAGTGCAGCCTGGTACATGCTCACCCCTTTCCGACTTTCCCATTTTTCCAGCATTCTTGAGTTTTCATAGATGGTGTTCGTAGATATCTCCTTGGATTTCTGGTTTCTCAGCGATTCCGATCTCATCTATTATCGATACAACTTCTTGCAACAGCGAAGGCTTCGGAATCATGAAGGTTGTGTCTCTCATGTATTCTGAGTAGAGGACATCTTGACCGTTGTGCAGGCTCTTGATGAAGGGAAATACCGTTTCGTTGACGTGTTTGAACATTGTTTCAGCGATGAAGTTCTTCCAGTATGACTATCGACGTTGTTCTCGGTTCTCAAGGATGAATTGGAAGCTTTGTCCTCTGGCTTGAGACACCATCTTGTGATGCGTATCTTGATCGTCTAGTCTCCTCATGAATGTGAGAGAAGAGATCTGCTATATGGCTGTCAGCGAGGTGCTCAGGCCGCCGCGTTGCGCGCAGAACGATCCTCTCTGAAGACTAAGTCGATCACAAGAAACGTCAACCTGTGCGATGCCCCCGCCTACCGTAAGACAATGATGGGCGCAGCTTGGGATTATGGGGCCGTGCCACCTCCGGGAACCACCACAACAACAAACATGGCGGCATGCTTCAGAGCCGGTTTATTGACCTTCGTGATGCCGGAGGTGCGCGCACCAGTCCGAGTAACAAGTATTCTCCCGATACGATCGCGTTTGCCTGCGTAAACACCAATTCCCAAATCATAAGTACTCGTTTTGGCTGCACCTGCTTTGACGAGACGATAAGCATGAAACATTCAATAGCTGGCAGCTTGACAGTATTGCGTTCGGTTTTGGTGGGTGACGTTCTGTTGAGACTTACGGTAACGGATAAATGTAAGTGAGGTTGGGTGTAAGACTGTGGGCTTATCATGTCTCTTTCGGCACATGCGCATTTGTTTCGAGACACAAAAGGCGAAACAAGAGCTGGCCCCGTGAGAACAATAACGAAACAGGAACTTGAGGAAGCCTCAAAACTCGACAGCTATTACGATGGAAGGTGGCCCT
>Ga0129297_10000659_pt1 | contig 16882 bp, 17 predicted proteins | sample I18A1metaG_FD_94708 | JGI IMG/M metagenome (GOLD analysis project Ga0129297, IMG submission 94708) | Lake sediment bacterial and archeal communities from Gulf of Boni, Indonesia to study Microbial Dark Matter (Phase II) - ​I18A1 metaG | ecosystem: Environmental > Aquatic > Freshwater > Lake >... | reverse complement strand
GTGCGGAACGCCCTGACCGCGGATATGGCACTGGGTTGCTCCACCAATACGGTGCTGCACCTGACGGCCATCGCCCACGAGGCGGGCGTGCCCTTCAGCCTTCCCGACCTGGACGCTGTCGCGGCCCGGACGCCGCAGCTCTGCAAGCTCTCGCCCGCCGGGTCCCACCACGCTCAGGACCTGGACGAGGCCGGAGGCATCCAGGGGGTGCTGCGCGAGCTGGCGGACGCCGGTCTGCTGGACACCTCGGTGCCCACGGTGACGGGCCGCACTCTGGCCGAGAACCTCAAGTCGGCCCGGGTCAGGCGGCGCGAGGTCATCCGCTCCGTCTCCGATCCCTACTCCAGGACGGGCGGCCTGGCCGTCCTCTGGGGCAACCTGGCCCCGGACGGGGCGGTGGTCAAAGCCGGTGCCGTGGACCCGGCGATGCTGCGCCACCAGGGCCCGGCTCGCGTCTTTGACTGCGAGGAGGAGGCGGTGGCGGCCATCATGGGCCGGCGCATTCAGCCCGGCGAGGTGGTGGTCATTCGCTACGAGGGTCCCCGCGGCGGCCCCGGCATGCGGGAGATGCTCACGCCCACCTCGGCCCTGGCGGGCATGGGGTTGGATCGCTCCGTGGCCCTCATCACCGACGGAAGGTTCTCCGGCGCCACCCGCGGCGCCGCTATCGGCCACGTCAGTCCGGAGGCGGCGGAGGGCGGGCTGATGGCCCTCATCGAGGAGGGCGACCCCATCGCCATCGACATTCCCGGCCGGCAACTCGAACTGTTGGTGGACGCCGTCGAGTTGGAGAAAAGGCGCCGCCACTGGACGCCTCCGTCCCCGCGCGAGACCCGCGGCTACCTGGCCCGCTACGCGGCGGCCGTAAGCTCCGCGGCCAGGGGAGCCGTGGTGTCCGCCGCGGCTCAGCCGGCTGTTGCCGCCGCGGCGGGTACCCGGGCCAGAGAGGGGGGAGCGGCGTGAGCGAGCGCCTGAATGGAGCCCAGGCCGTCTGGCGCTGTCTGGAGGCTGAGGGCGTCTCCGTCATCTTCGGTTACCCGGGCGGTGCCGTGCTGCCTCTCTACGACGCCCTCCTCGACTCTTCGGTCCGACACATCCTGGTGCGTCATGAGCAGGCGGCGGTGCACGCCGCCGACGCCTACGCCCGCGTCACGGGGCAGGTGGGCGTCTGCCTGGCCACCTCCGGGCCGGGGGCCACCAACCTGGTCACAGGACTGGCCAACGCCTATATGGATTCCATTCCGGTCATCGCCGTCACCGGACAGGTAACCTCGCGCCTCATCGGACGCGATGCCTTCCAGGAGGCGGACGTGACCGGCATCACCCTGCCGATTACCAAGCACAACTACCTGGTGCAGAGGCCCGAGGACCTGCCGCGCGTCTTCCGCGAGGCCTTTCACATCGCCCGCACCGGCCGTCCCGGGCCGGTGCTCATCGACATCCCGAAGGACGTTCAGAGCCAGACGCTGGAGTACGATTATCCGGCCCAGCTGAACCTGCCCGGCTACCGTCCCACCGTCCTGGGCAACCCGCGCCAGATTCAACTGGCGGCCGAGGCCATCGCCTCGGCGGAGCGGCCCGTGATCATCGCCGGCGGTGGGGTCGTCTCCGCCGGGGCCTCAGGTCTTGTGCGCGACCTGGCGGAGATGCAGGACATCCCCGTGGTGACCACCCTGATGGGCATCGGCGCCATGCCGGTGACGCACCCCCAGTGCTTCGGCCTGCTGGGCATGCACGGGCGCTTCTCAGCCAACCGGGCCGTCTCCGAGTCCGACCTGGTCATCGCCCTGGGCATGCGCTTTGACGACCGGGTGACCGGCGGCGCCGGACGCTACGCCCCTCGGGCCCGCGTCGTGCACGTGGACGTGGATCCGGCCGAGATCGGCAAGAACCGCTCTGTGGATATCCCCATCGTTGGCGACGTGGGCAAGGTGCTGGAGGCCTTGCTGCCCAGCCTGCGGGCGCCGGCGCTGAGGGCCGCGGAGGCGCGCCGGGCCTGGCTGGCGCAGGTGCAGGATTGGGAGCGCCAGCGCCCTATCGCGTACGAGGAGAGTGACGACCGGCCGCTCAAACCCCAGCGCGTCATTGAAGAAATATCGCGCCTGGCGGGTCCGGAGGCGATCTGCGTGGTGGATGTGGGTCAGCACCAGATGTGGGCGGCCCAGCTCTGGAATCACCAGCAGCCACGTCGGTTCCTCTCCTCCAGCGGCCTGGGGACGATGGGCTTCGGCCTGCCCGCCGCCATCGGCGCCCAGGTGGCGGCGCCCGGCGGCGAGGTCTGGCTGGTGGTGGGCGACGGCGGCCTGCAGATGACCCTGCAGGAACTGGCCACGGCAGTTCAGGAGGAGCTGCCCATACGCATCGCCGTCATCAACAACGGCTTCCTGGGTATGGTGCGGCAGTGGCAGGAGATGTTTCACCGTCGCCGCTATTCGGCGGTACAGTTCGGCCCCTGGCCCGACTTCGTCAGGCTGGCCGAGGCCTTCGGCCTCCCGGGGCTGCGCGTCCAGTCCCTGGCGGAGGTCGGACCGGCTCTGACCCGGGCCCGCCTGGAGAAGGGGCCTGTGCTCATCGACTTCATCGTCGACCCGGAGGAGTGCGTCTTCCCCATGGTGCCGCCGGGGCAGGGCATCGAAAAGATGATTCTGGGGCCCGACGTCCCGGCCGTGCGCCCCGTTGCCGTCAAGGGCTGATGAGTCGGTAGCCGGATGCAGGAACAGGGGGTCCAGGCGCTTCTCTCGCCTGGACCCCCTTGCTGCCGTTGTCCGCTCAGATGGGATAGCCATAGCCCATGGGATATGGGGGGAGGCGGGGCTAGTCCTGGGTCAGACGCCGAATGACGCGGCAGGGGTTGCCCACTGCGAAAACGTCGGCCGGGATGTCCCGGGTGACAACGCTTCCCGCTCCGATGGTCGTGTTGTCGCCAATGGCGACACCAGGGCAGACAATCACCCCGCCTCCGAGCCAGACGTTGCTGCCGATTCGGACCGGCGCCGCCAACTCCGGACCCTTCATCCTCTCGGCCGCCTGGAGGGGGTGGTAGGCGGTATAGATATGGACGCCCGGACCGCACATGACGCCGTCGCCGATCTCCACCTGGGCGCAGTCCAGGATGACGCAGTGGAAGTTCATATAGAGGTTCTCCCCGACCCGAATGTTGCCGCCATAGTCGCAGCGGAAATTAGGCTCAATGAAGGCGCTGCCCACGGCTCCAAACAACTCCCTGAGGATTTCGCTGCGGCGCACCGTCTCCTCCTCGGTGGTGGCGTTGTACTGACGCGTCAGGCGCCGCGCCCGCAGGCGGAGGGCAACCAGTTCCGGGTCGGACGAATTGTAGAGCTCTCCGTCCAGCATTTTCTCGCGTTCGGTCTTCATGGTGTCTCCTCTCATGTCATTGGATTCTCCCGTAATTGGCTGCAGGCCATGTCGAAGGGTTCTGTCCCGGCACCCTGGTTGGTTTGATAAAATGTAGTAAGAAGGGTCGCATCTTGGGGTAACGCGGGCTGAATGGAGGAAGGCGGTTGCCCACAACATGGGATGCTTTAGCTATTCTGGTGCTTTTTCTTGTCCCCGGTTTTATTGGAGATCGCCTCTTGAGCGCGTCAATTATACGCGTTAAGAGAGATGCGGCCGAAACCGTCCTTAGCGTAGTCCTTTGGAGCGTCGTCAACTATACCTTATGTTTGCCCGTCGTTTGGCTGGCTCTGACGCAGCAGTTTCCCAAGTATGGCTACTTGGGGTTGGTCCTGCCGGGAGTCTTCGTGCTTCTGGTCGCGCCAGTGCTTGAGGCACTCTCCCTTACCAAAGTAGTGGGTCCGAGCAAGATCGCGCGTATCTACAGGGCCTTTGGCCTGACCGTCCATCCTATCCCCCGAAGCTGGGACTATGTCTTCTCACGGGGTATCAGCTACTTCGTCCTGGTGACACTGACGGACGGCAACCGAATAGGGGGCCTTTGGGGAAGCAATTCTTTTGCGTCCTCTTACCCCGTGGATGATGAGGACCTCTACCTCGAGCAACTTTGGAGATTGGGCCAGGACGGCGAATTTGAGGAACCGTTTCCCCTCTCTGCCGGCGCACTAGTAAGGCGCTCAGACATCCGTTACATGGAGTTCTTCACAATTGACGACAAGATGGGGGTGTAGGCAGTTGAGTGATAAGACGGCGAAGAAAACCCCGCTGAATGAGGGGTATCAGCCGGAAGACTTCGTCAAGAAGGGTTACCAGCCTAAGCCACCTCCCGTCGATCCCCGACAGGCCCGGAAGCCGAGCGGTTCCGCCGCTGTACCACCCAAGAAAGAGTAGCCATGCGATCAAGCCACCCCTCATGGAGGACCCCACATTGCCCATTCTGGAAGCCCGTCACCTGACCAAGGAATTCAAGCGCTACAAGAGCCGCCCCGGCCTGGCCGGGGCTTTTCGCGATCTCTTCACCCGCCAGGTCACCACGTTCCGGGCCGTGGACGATGTCAACCTGACCCTGGAACCGGGGGAGATGGTGGGTTACATCGGCCCCAACGGGGCCGGCAAGTCTACTACCATCAAAATGATGACCGGTATCCTGGTTCCCACCTCCGGCGATCTGAGGGTCAACGGGTTCGTCCCCTGGCGGGAGCGGGAGCGGTTCGTCCGCACCATCGGCGTTGTCTTCGGCCAGCGCAGCCAGCTCTGGTGGGACATTGCCGTTCGTGAGTCGTACAGCCTGCTGCAGAAGATCTACCGGGTGCCGGACGACCAGTACCGCCGGCACTTTGGCGAGCTGGTCGACGTCCTGGGCCTGAGTGAGCTGATGGACATCCCCGTGCGGAAGCTGTCCCTGGGGCAACGCATGCGCTGCGAGCTGGCGGCGGCGCTGCTGCACAACCCGCCGCTGGTGTTTCTGGATGAGCCGACCATCGGTCTGGACGTAGTCGTCAAGCTGCGCATCCGTGAGTTTCTGCATGATGTCAACCGGCGCTACGGCACCACCATCCTGCTGACCACCCACGACCTCTCCGACATCGAGGCCCTGTGTCAGCGGGTCGTCATCCTGGACCAGGGACGCATCCTTTACGACGGCGGCCTGGATGACTTGCGGCGGGACTGGGCCGGCGAGCGGGTCGTCCGCATGCAATTTGCCCAGCCGGTGCCGGCACTGGCCGAACCCCTCACGGCCGCGGCGCTGGACTCAGACAGTCAGCCGCTGCTGGGTCGCCTCCCTGTGCGCTGGACAAAGGAGGACGACCTGACCTGGGAGGCGGTGCTGACCGACCAGCACCTGACGGTGTCCGACTTCCTGGCCCTGGTCGCATCCTACCATCCGGTCCGCGACATCTCCGTGGTGGAAACGCGCCTGGAGGAGGTCATCCGCCGGATCTACGAGGGAGGCGAGCCGCATGGGGCTTGACCTCTCACTCTGGCCGGCCTACTTGGAAATGGCCCGGGTGAGGTTCCTCACCTGGCTGGCCTACCGCGTCAACTACTACAGCGGCATTCTGGTCTACACCATCAACATCGGCGCTTACTACTTCCTCTGGCAGGCCATCTACCACGGGCGCACTACCCTGGGCGGGCTGACCGCGGCCCAGATGACCTCCTACGTGACCATCGGCTGGCTGGCCCGAGCCTTCTACTTCAACGGCCTGGACCGGGAGATCGCCGACGAGATTCGGGACGGCACCGTGGCCGTGCAGCTCATCCGGCCCTACAACTACCTGCTGGGCAAGTCCATTGGGGCTCTGGGCGAGGCGGCCTTCCGCCTGCTCTTCTTCACCGTCCCCGGCCTGGGGCTGGCCCTGCTGCTGTTCCCCGTGCGGCTTCCCGGCAACGCCCACTCCTGGGGACTCTTTGGCCTGGCCACGGTGATGAGCTTTCTGCTCAACACCCAGATCAACATCGTCACGGGGCTGCTGGCCTTCTTCATGCTCAACAACACTGGCCTCATCCAGGCCAAGCGCATCCTTATCGACCTGCTGTCAGGTGTGTTCCTGCCCCTCAGCTTCTATCCGATCTGGGCCTTCCGAATCCTCAGATGGCTGCCGTTCCAGGGCATCAGCTACGTCCCCAACCTGGCCTTCAGCGGGGCGCTCACGGGTCGGGGCTTCTGGCAGGCCTTTGCCCAGCAGGCAGGGTGGGTCCTGGCCCTGGCCGTCCTTATCACCTGGATGTGGCGGCAGGCCCGGCTCCGCCTTGTTGTGCAGGGCGGTTGAGGCCGCAACTCAAGGGGGTTGAACGGACAATTGAGGTACTACCTGGACCTGATCTGGGCCTACGCGGCCCAGTACCTGAAAGGAAGAGCCGCCTACAGCAGTGACTTCCTGGCCGCCCTCTTCTCCGAGGTACTGTCGCAGCTCAGCAGCGTGGTCTTCGTCCTGGTGGTCTTCACGCAGGTCCCCGATCTCCAGGGCTGGAACCGGGCCGAGATGATCTTTCTCTACGGCTACTTCCTCGTGCCTTTCGCCCTCTTTCAGGGTGTGGCAGCCAACCTCTGGAGCTTCGGCGACCGCTTCATCATCAAGGGTGAACTGGACCGCATCCTGACCCGGCCGGTCAACCCCGTGCTGCAGCTGGTATTGGAGGGATTTGAGCTGGAGTCGCTGCTGGGCGTGGTCTCAGGCCTGATCGTCATGGCCGTATCAGGCCGTGGCCTGGGCCTCCACTGGGGCTGGGTCCAGACGGCGGCGCTCCTGCTATTCAGCGTCAGTGGGGCCCTGGTCTACGTGGGCCTGTACGTCACCCTGGCCACCCTCGCCTTCTGGACCGACAGTCGCACCGGTCTGATGCCCCTGCTGTGGAACTTCAACGCCTACGCGCGCTACCCGGTCTCCATCTACAACCGCCTCCTGCGCCTGGTGCTGACCTGGGTGCTGCCCTTCGCCTTTGCCGGGTCGATTCCGGCAGCCGCCCTGCTGGGGCGGGACGGCATGCTGCGCCTCGCTCTCTGGACTCCTCTGGTGGGCCTTGCCTCGCTCCTTTTGGCCTGGGCTGCCTGGACCGCGGGCCTGCGGCGCTACCATGGCGCCGGCAGCTGACCGGCGCTTCCCTCCCGAATACTCCTGGTCACGAAAGGGGCTCAGAGCTGCAACGCTCTGAGCCCCCCTTTTCAACAGGCGGAGAGTTGGATTCCTTCGTGCCTCGGTTCGCTACCGTGAGCGCAGCGGCTCGCCGGTTGGCGAGACGGCGTCGCTGACGTAGGAGACGGCGTCGCCCAGGATCTCGTCGATATCCCTTAGATCCTGCTCCGTAAGCTTCACGCCGACGGCCTTGACGTTTTCGTCGATCTGCTCCGGACGGCTGGCGCCAATGATGGCGCTGGATACGATGGGCTGGCGCAGGACCCAGGCCAGGGCCAGCTGGGCCAGGGTCAGGCTATGGCGTTCCGCGACCGTGGTGAGCTTCTGGACACGCCCCAGCACGTCGTCCTTCATGAACCGCTGCATGAAGAAGCCGGCCTTGCCGGAGGCGCGGGTGCCCTCCGGGGGCTGGGCGCCGGGCTTGTACTTGCCGGTCAGGACGCCCTCCGCCAGAGGCGAGAAGACCACCTGGCCGATGCCCTCGCGCTCGCACAGCGGCAGGACCTCCGGCTCGATGAAGCGCTCCAGCATGCTGTAGCGCGGCTGGTTGGACTGGATGCGATCCAGGTTGAACTGGCGCTGCAGGTGCAGTGCGTCGGTGATCTGGGCGGCGGACCACTCGCTGACGCCGACGTAGAGCACCTTACCCTGGGTGACCAGATCGTCCAGAGCCCGGAGGGTCTCCTCCAACGGCGTATTGTGATCATAGCGGTGGGTCTGGTAAAGATCCACGTAGTCGACACCCAGGCGCTTCAGGCTCCGGTTGCACTGCTCGATGATGTGTTTGCGGGACAGCCCCCTGTCGTTGGGTCCATCGCCCATGGGGAAATAGACCTTGGTGGCCAGGAAATAGGAGTCGCGCGGAATGCCCCTCAGGGCCTCGCCGACCACCTCTTCGGCCGCGCCCCGCATGTAGACGTTGGCCGTATCAAAGAAGTTGATGCCCAGGTCATAGGCATGGTGGATGCACTTGACGGCGGTCTCCTTCTCCACGGTTCCGCCGTAGGTCAGCCAACTGCCCAGGGCGATCTCGGAAACCTTCACGCCGCTTCGCCCCAGATTCCGATACTGCAAGCGAGACACCTCCTTGAATTACCACTAGACCTTCTTGGATGGGGGGAGAAGTTCCTGCTCCCGAGCCGGCTGTGCCCCACGGTCAACTGGTCTGAGCCGGGCTCGAATAGCATAATGCGGTAACGGACCCTTTCTTCGGGGGGGTGCAGCCATGCGGGCGGACGCGGTGTTCGAGGGCGGCGGGGTCAAGGGCATCGGCCTGGTGGGAGCCGTGGTGGCGGCCGAAGAGCGCGGGTACGAGTGGGTTAACGTGGCGGGCACGTCGGCCGGGGCCATCGTGGCCAGCCTGGTGGCGGCCGGCTACTCCGGGATGGAGCTGTGCCGCATCCTCGACGGCCTGGACTACCGCCGCTTCCGCGATACCTTCTGGCCCTTCATCGGCCCTGCCCTGACCTTCATCTTCACCCAGGGGCTCTACCTGGGCGATTACTTTGAGCATTGGCTGCGGCGGCTGCTGGCGGCCCGCGGCGTGTATACCTTCGCCGATCTGGTCATTCCCGAGTTCAAGGATGACCTGCGGTACCGCTACCGCCTGCGCGTCATCGCCTCTGACATCAGCCGCGGCCGCATGCTGGTCCTGCCCCAGGACGCCGCGGATTATGGGGTGGACCCGGACGCCCTGGACGTGACCACGGCGGTGCGCATGAGCATGAGCATTCCCTTCTTCTACCGCCCCGTCCGGTTTGGCGGCAGCGTCATGGTGGACGGCGGTCTCCTGAGCAACTTCCCCGTCTGGCTCTTCGACACTCCCGGCGCTCCGGAGTGGCCGACCTTCGGCTTCCGGCTGGTGGAGCCGGGGGCGGAGCGGCCGGCCAAGATCGAAGGCCCCGTCTCCCTGCTCAAGGCCCTGGTCTCGACCATGCTGGAGGCCCATGACGCACGCCACGTGTCACAGGAGCACTTCATCCGGACTATTCCCGTTCCAACCTTGGGCGTGCGTACGACCGACTTTGACCTGTCCAAGACGGCCAGCCGCCGTCTCTTTGACTCCGGCTACAATGCGGGGCGCAAGTTCCTGGACGCCTGGGACTTCGGCCGGTACGTCGAGCACTACCGCAGCGGTCCCTTGCCTGGGCCGCACGCTCGGCGGGGCCCCACCGGTCGCTGAGGCGCGGCAACGGGGCGCAGGCGGCGGCCCGGGGGCCGTTCCGGAAGGAACCGGGAGGCGACGCGGAGAACCAGCGGAGGAAGTCTGCCCGGCAAGTCGGGAACAATCCCGGCAGAACGCCGCAAGGGAGGGCCACCGTTGCCCCGCCGCGTAGCCACCAACGATATTCTCGAGACCCTGGCCGAGTGCTACCCCGACGCCAGGTGCGCCTTGAACCACAGCAACGCCTTTGAGCTTCTGGTCGCCACCATCCTCTCCGCGCAGTGCACGGATCAGCGGGTGAACATCATCACCGAGCGCCTCTTTCAGAAGGCGCGCACCCCGGAGACCATCCTTGCCCTGGGGCAGGACCGGCTGGAGGAAGAGATTCGTGACTGCGGGCTGTTCCACAACAAGGCCCGCAACATCCTGACCACCTGCCAGATCCTTCTGGAGCAGTACGGCGGCGAGGTGCCGCAGACCCGTGACGAACTGATGCGCCTGCCCGGCGTCGGACGCAAGACGGCCAACGTGGTTGTATCCAACGCCTTTGGCGAGCCGGCCATCGCCGTGGACACGCACGTGTTCCGCGTGGCCAACCGGCTTGGGCTGGCCCAAGCCAAGACCCCGGAGGAAACGGAACAGCAGCTCATGCGCCGTATCCCACGGGACCTCTGGTCACCGGCCCACCACTGGCTCATCCACCACGGTCGGCAGGTGTGTCATGCGCGTAAGCCTGCCTGCGAGGTCTGCAGGCTGAGCCCCTACTGCGCCCATGCTGCCGGCATCAGAAGCCAGGGGGCCAAGGCCGCAGGCGCCGCCAGCGGGGGCAAGCCCCGCAGACCCCCTGCGGACAAGCCATAGCGTCCCTGGGGTCTCCAGGATTCAGGCGCAAAGGTGGTCGGGGCCGAAACCCCGGATGGCCCTGGTCCGTCCTTTTCAGCAGAAACGAAGAGAGGTGGGAGCGGGCTTGCAGAGGTTGCGCCCGGCACGGTTCCGCCTTATCCTGGTCGCTTTGCTGAGTCTTTCTCTGCTTTTTGCGGTCGGCTGTGCCCAATCCGCGGCGGGCCAGGCCCAGTTCACCCTGACCTACCAGGTGCAGGGGGGCGTCGCCGGACTGAACCTGGGTCTGACCCTGGACCAGGACGGGGCTTTCACGATAACCAACAAGGGCCGGCAGGTCAAACAGGGGGCCTTGACACAGCCGGAGATGGAGAGTCTCAAAGCGTTCCTGGCCAAGCTCCGTTGGCCGGACCTTAAGGCCACATATGACCCGGCACCCCAGGTCCGGGACGAACTCTACTACCGCATCGCCCTGACCCAGGGCGGCGCCACCCACGAGGTAACGGCAGGCAGCACCGCCCAGGTGCCTCAGGAGCTGAGGGACGTGCTGAATTTCCTGGAGGCTGTCCGCCAGGCGCAAACGCCGGCGCAGTCCGGGACAGCGGCGGGTGGCGGTGCGGTGACCCCCGTTCCGCAGGGTCCCGGCCCGGATGAACCGGTGGGCCCACGCCGGGGTCTGCGCGACAGCCGCGCGGGCGTTGAGGCCTGGGCCGAAGGGGATGCCCTCTACTGGCGCCATCAGGGCGGCCAGCCGGAGGTCGTCCTCCGCCTGTCCGACCTGCCCAGGGACTTCTCTCCCCAGGGTGCTCAAGGAGAAGCCCGCTTCGGCGTTTCCGCCGACCGCTTCGTGGCCCTGGCCCTGGCTCCCGACGGCAAGAGTATGGCCTTCTCCACGGGCGGCGTGCACGGCTTCCTCGCCCTCGTCACCCCCGGCCCTCCGGAGCGCCTGCAGGGCCTGGACCTGGGGTTTGAGACTGACTTCACCGGCTTCCTCTGGTCCTCCGACGGCCTCTACCTGGCGGTCCTGACCGCCCCGCCGTCGGGCGCGGCTTCCGTCTCTCTCTACAACGCGGCGTCTGGGCGCCGCCTGGCCCTGCCGGCCCTGAACGAGACCTTTCCCAACGCAGCCTACGTGATCACGCCTGCAGAATGGGCGTCTGCCCTACAACTGCGCTTCACCGTCGCGGCTGCGCCTGGGGCGGAGGCGGACGCAGCCAGGCTGGGCGCCTGGCTGCTGGACGTGGAGTCCGGTCACCTCACCCGGGGAGGCGGGAACTAGCCCCCTTCGTCTTCAGGGCCGGCTCATAAGAGGAACGGACCCGCCGCATGCTGAATGCGGCGGGTCTTTTCTCGCCTTTACAGATGCTCTACTAATTACTACACTATTAAGTATCACGAAGGAGGTCTTGCCAGATATGTATGACGTAGCCATCGTCGGCGCCGGACCCGCCGGAGCCAGTGCTGCGGTTTTTGCCGCCCGCTCCGGCTTGAGCACCCTGGTGCTGGATTCGGACCAGAGTATGACCCGCCGGGCCTGGATTCCCAACCACCTCGGTTTCCCCGAAGGCGTCAGCGGGCCGGTCCTGGTGGAGAAGGGACGGGCGCATGCCGCGAAGGCGGGCGCAGAGCTGACGACGGCCAAGGTTGTCGGTCTGGAGAAGGCGGGCGAGGGCTTGGTCCTCAAGGCTGAGGATGGGAAGGCGTGGGAGGCCAGGCAGGTCATCCTCTGCCTCGGCGCCAACGTCGACCTGGCGCGGCAGGCGGGAGCCGAAATCCGCCCCGGCGTTGAGCCCCGCATCAAGGAAAGGGTGGCGGTGGACGCTGACGGCCGCACCACGGTGAAGGGTCTCTGGGCCGCCGGCACCTGCGCCGGCACCAGCGTGCACACCATCGTCACGTCCGGGGACGGGGCCCGGGTGGCCATCAATCTGATCAGTGAGTTGCGCGGGGAGCGCTTCGTCGACCACGAGGTTCTGACGGCGGGCAAGTAGCCGGGTACCCTGGCCCAACGCAGCACTGGAAAGAGACCCGGGCCTAGGCCCGGGTCTCGGCGTTGTCCAGGATGTCCTCCAGGGGAACCGGGGAGACCGTCACCGGCTCAGCGCCAGGTGGCCACGGGCAGCTGCGTTCTGTACTGGCGGCTGAGCTCCACGTATCCCTGGACGGCCGTCGGGTTGATCTCACGGTACTCCGTGGGCACCGCCGGCAGGTCGTCCGCCTCCTCCTGGCGCCAGATGGTCTGCCCCGGCGCCACGAACCGGCCCGGGGGGATGCGGACGCCCCCCGTCACCGTGGCGCCGTGCATGATGACGCTGTCGTCGCCGATGTCCGCCGTGTGAAGCAGGGCTCCCTCGCCTATGTAAACGTTGTGGCCAACGCGCAGGGGGCCGTGGAGGACGGCGTTATGGAGGCAGGTTACCTCGCTGTCCAGGTAGACCGACCACTGCCGGCCATCCCCTTCCACGAACTGCCCCGGCTCGCCGTGCACCACCACGTTGTCCTGGATGGAGGAGCGGGGGCCAATGTGGAAGGGGCTGCCGTAGTCCGCCCGGATCACCGAGCCAAAGCCGATGAAAACATCCTCGCCCGCTTCCACATGGCCGAGCACGGTGGCGTGGGGGGCCACGAAGATGGTCGGGTCCAGCCTGGGGTAGGAGGAGGTGGGGATGTGGGAGGACACCGGGTTGAAGGAAATGGTGCTCTGGATGTCCAGCGCGCTGGGTGGCAGGTTCGTGGGAGGCTCCGGGGCGGCGGTCTGGAACTGAACCGCCGGGCCTGCCTCTTCCAGGGCCGGCGCGTACGGCACAGGCACCACCTGCAGGGGCATCCCCTGCATCGGGGCCTGCGCGTTCATCCAGGGCGGCAGAGGCAGGGGCGGCAGCGAGGTGGACGGGGTGGGGAAGGAACCCGGGACGGGCATGCCCGCCGGGGACGGGTAAGGCAGTCCGTAGGGTCCCGGCCCCGGCCGCCAGCCCTGGGGCATACTGGGAAACAAGGACATCCCTCCTCGGGCGTGTAACTCATCCTAGGGTATGCACCACGGCCGGAACGGGAAGAGCCGGCCGGGAACGAGGTGACTACGTGCGCGTATTGTTGATGCAGGGAGACGAAATGAAGGTGCTGCGGGGCTCCGACGCGGAGGCGTTCGCCCAGGAGGGGCGGCCCGAGGACGGGGCCCACGTCTGGGTGGACGTGGAGGCGTCTGAGATCTCCCGTCTAGCCGAGCCCTGGGGGCTGCACCGTCTGGCCGTGGAGGATTGTCAGAACCAGGCTCAGCGTCCCAAGCTGGACGAGTACGAGGACCACAGCTTCCTGGTCGCCAATGTGGCTCGTGACTGGACGGGCCGGCGCATTCACATCGACGAGTTGGACTTCTTCATAGGCGGTCGCTTCCTGTTGACCAGTCACGAGGGAGTCTCGCCGGCAGTGGATGCCGTCTTCGAGGGCGTAGCCCAGGGCAGCCACCACCCGCCGGTGGGGGAGTTGCTCTATAAGCTGCTGGATGCCGCCGTGGACAGCTTTTTCCCGGCTCTCGACGAGATCGGAGACCAGCTTGAGGTCCTGGAAGAGCAAATCCTCGGCCGCCGCGACCGGGGGGCCATGGAAGAACTGTTCGTCCTCAAGCGCAAGTTGCTGCGCATCCGCAAGGTGCTTCTGCCCCAGCGCGACCTCATCCACTCCCTGACTGTCCGCGACCTGCCGGTGGTGGACGAGAAGCTGAAGCGGTACATGATGGACGTCTACGACCACGCCATGCGGCTGGCGGAGCTGGCCGAGACCTACCGAGACCTGGTCTCCTCCGCCCTGGAGGCGCATCTCTCTGCTGTGGCCAACCGCACCAACGACACCATGAAGGTGCTGGCGGCGGTGTCCGTGATCTTTCTCCCCCTGACCCTGATCGCCGGGGTCTATGGCATGAACTTCGACAACATTCCCCTGGGGACGGCGCCCTATGGCTTTCATGCCGTCGTCGCCGCCATGATCGTCATCATGCTGGTCATGGCCTACTACTTCCGGCGGAAAGGGTGGCTCTGACCCGAGTTGCCTTTAAACAATTTATCGTGCACAATATTCTTAGACAGATCGCGGGACGGATCGGCACCGCCGGCAACGAACCATGCGCCCATCGCCGGCGGGCGAACCGGCCCTGAGAGGAGTGACGACCATGCCTACCCAGGAGGAAGTCCTGAAGGCGTTGGAGGTAGTGAAGGACCCGGAAATCGGTTACAACATCGTGGACCTCGGTCTGGTCTACGACGTGGACATCAATGGCGACCGGGTCGACATCACCATGACCCTGACCGCCCCGGGTTGTCCCGTGGCGGGAATGATCACGGACGAGGCCAAGTCCGTCGTCCGATCCCTGCCGGGCGTGAGCGAGGCCGAGGTCCATCTGGTCTGGGAACCGTTCTGGACGCCTGACCGCATGAGCCCGCGTTTGAAGAAGATGCGGGAAATGGGGATCTACTAGCAGCCTCGGTCCTGGGCGAGTTGGAACGGCTGGTAGACCGTCTGGACCACGCCCGGCGCTGACATCGCACCGGGGCCAGGGAGTCGCTTTTATGAGAAAAGGCCAGGGGACCTGTGAACTGAGGTCCCTGGCCTTTTTCGGTTGGCCTCATAAGTTGCGGGTCGCGGGACAAACTCCCGATGGAAGGGGGAGTCCCAGTGCGCGACATCATCATCGACCTGCGGCCGGAGATCGACCCGGACCATGTGAAGCACCTGCGCTCGGTGCTGGCCCACCTGAACGAGGAGGACGCGCTCACCGTCACCCTGGAGAGCGCGGACGCCCACCAGGCGGACGCCGTCTTCCGGCTGCTGGAGGAGGACGGCTGGGACTACCAGCCCAAGGGCGGGGATGGCGGCGTCTACTACATCCTGGTGACAGGAAAGCACGGGAGCAAGAGCGACAAATGAGCAGACAGGGCGGAATCGGGAACGGCCAGGACCAGGGGCGCAGCCCCAGCCAGGGAAACCCGCAGGACCACGGCCCGGAGGGACCGCAGCGCTTCGGTGACGCCGACACGGACTTTGACACGGTGGAAGAAGCTATCCATAAGGACCAGGGCAAGCAGTGGCTGAAGGATCCTGAGCGGGGGCCCAGCGGCGGCGGGTAGGGGACGTCCCCCCGCCTCCGGCGACCCGCCAATTCCGGGCCGTTGTGCCGTTGACAGAGGCCCGACCCCGTGCTAGGATGTTTTCAACTTCATAGCCCAACCGATTATCCAGAGTGGCAGAGGGACTGGCCCGATGAAGCCCGGCAACCCAGGCGCACCATCCGCGCCGAAGGTGCCAATTCCTGCAGCTCCCACCGGAGCTGAGAGATAAGCGGTCGCGGTGCGCCTTTGGACGCATTGCCTCTGCTTATCCGCAGAGGCATTTTTGTTTGGGTCCAGGGACCGGGCGGACGGCCGCCGCCCGGCGCCCGGAAAGGCCCAGTCGCTAGAATAAGAAGGAGGGGAGAGCCATGTCGGAAGGCCAGCGCTTTGACACGCTGTGCGTCCATGCGGGGCAGCAGGTGGACCCGACCACCGGGTCCCGCGCGGTGCCCATCTATCAGACCACGTCCTACGTCTTTCACGACGCGGACCACGCAGCCAACCTGTTTGCCCTCAAGGAATCGGGCAACATCTACACCCGCATCATGAACCCCACTACGGATGTCTTCGAGCAGCGCATCGCCGCCCTGGAGGGAGGGGTGGGGGCTCTCGCCACGGCGTCCGGCCAGGCCGCCATCACCCTGGCCATCCTGAACATCGCCGGCCACGGCGACAACATCGTCTCGGCCACCAGCCTCTATGGCGGGACCTACAACCTCTTCTCCACCACCCTGCCGAAGGTGGGCGTGACGGTGAAGTTTGAGGACCCGCGTGATCCGGAGAACTTCCGGGCGGCCATCGACCAGCGCACCAAGGCACTGTACGTAGAGACCATCGGCAACCCCAAGCTGGACGTGCCTGATCTCGAGGCTATCGCCCGCGTGGCTCACACCGCCGGCATCCCGCTCATTGTGGACAACACCTTCGCCACGCCCTACCTCTGCCGGCCGTTCGACTTCGGCGTCGACATCGTCATCCATTCCGCCACCAAGTTCATCGGCGGCCACGGTACGGCCATCGGCGGCGTCATTGTGGACAGTGGCAAATTCCCGTGGGACAACGGACGCTTCCCTGAACTGACCGAGCCCGATCCCAGCTACCACGGAGTGCGCTATTTCCAGGACATCGGCAAGGCGGCCTACATTACCAAGGCGCGGGTGCAGCTGCTGCGCGACCTGGGGGCCTCTCTGTCACCCTTCAACGCCTTCCTCTTCCTGCAGGGGCTGGAGACGCTGCACCTACGCATGGAGCGCCACTGCACCAACACGGTGGAGGTGGCCCGCTTCCTGGAGGGGCATCCGGACGTGGCCTGGGTCAGTTATCCTGGCCTCGAGAGCCACCCGCAGCGGAGCCTGGCCAAGAAGTACCTGCGCCACGGATTTGGCGGCGCCATCCTCACCTTCGGCATCAAGGGAGGGCGCGAGGCCGGCAGGCGACTCATCGACAGCCTGAAGCTGTTCTCGCTGCTGGCGAACGTGGGCGACACCAAGTCGTTGGTCATCCACCCGGCCAGCACCACTCACCAGCAATTGACGGCGGAGGAACAGGCAGCCAGCGGCGTCACCGACGACCTGGTGCGGCTGTCCATCGGCCTGGAGGACTCGGCGGACCTGATTGAGGACCTGGAACAGGCCCTCCTGTCGGCGCGCCTGGTGCCGTTGCTCTAGGCCAATGTCGTCGGCGCTTTGGTGGCAAACTAACCCGGACGCCAGCCAGGGCGGGAG
>Ga0129297_10000656_pt1 | contig 16907 bp, 17 predicted proteins | sample I18A1metaG_FD_94708 | JGI IMG/M metagenome (GOLD analysis project Ga0129297, IMG submission 94708) | Lake sediment bacterial and archeal communities from Gulf of Boni, Indonesia to study Microbial Dark Matter (Phase II) - ​I18A1 metaG | ecosystem: Environmental > Aquatic > Freshwater > Lake >... | reverse complement strand
GTGCTTTTTTGTCATGCATGGGGTAAACTTCTGGTAACCGCCGTTGTCAGAGCGGGTGCCAGCCGTTACAGGAGGAGACCATGCGCGACCGTGACGATTTCGACGACTATGAGGACCCCTGGGCAGGTGTGCGGTTGACGAAGGAGGCGATCCGGGCGCGGGCGACCCTCATCCTCTATGCGGTGCTGATGAGTATACCGTATATCGCCCTGGTGGCAGCCGGAGCCGTGGCCGGCGGCCTGATGCCCCACGAGGTGACGGGGATTGCCTGTTACCATGCCCTGCTCTCCACGATCTTCTGCTTTGACACCATCAGAAACGCGGCCCATGACTGTTTCGACCAGGCGCGGGCCGAAGGTCTGGTGCATATCAGCGGGGGGATCCCGGTGGTCGACCCGGCGTACCCTCACCGGCGCCTCGCCCGGCTTTCTTTCGCCATCGGCGGCCGGGGACCCCAGGGAGAGTGGTGAGACGCGGAGATCTGCCCGGTGTTCCCGGACCTCTCCTCACTCCAGGCCCAGGAGAGGCGGGAGCTGGTGGATCCCCTCCAGGAGCCAGCGGGCCGCGGCGAAGTCGCCCCCCCGGTTCAGCTCCCCGGGGATGGCGGCCACGGCCAGGCCGGCCCGGCTGGCGGCGGTGACCCCCCGCTCCGAGTCCTCGATAGCCAGGCAGCGTTCGGGCCTGAGTCCGGCCCGGGCGCAGGCGGTCCGGTACGGCTCCGGGTCGGGCTTGGAGGCGCCGTAGTCCTCCCGGGTGAGGATGAAGTCGAAGTAGCCGAGGAGGCCGCTCTCCCGGTGCATCCGGAGGAAGTTCTCCCGCCGGCAGCTGGTCACGATGGCCATGGGGACCTTGCCGTGGAGCCGGTCCAGGGTCTCCTGCACCCCCGGGATCACCCGGGCTTGCTCCCCCAGGAGCCGGAAGTAGATCTCGTCCCGCAGACGGCGCAGCTCCCGCGCCCCGTCCTCGCCGTGTCCCGTTCCGGCGGCGAGGTCGAGGACGCTCTCCCCCCGCTGCAGGGAGACCAGGCGGAAGTCGTCCAGGGAGAGCGTCACCCCTGCCGTCGCCAGCGCCTCCGCGTTGGCACGGTAGTAGAGGTGCTCGGTCTCCATCAGCACCCCGTCGTTATCCCAGAAAATCCCGTCGAACATGGTCGTGTCTGCCTTCCGTTGCGTCTTGGGTTCAAACCCGTGGTGAGTGGAAATTCACGCCCTGAAACGGCGAAGGCGGCCGTGCGGCCGCCCTCTGTGCGTGGCGCGGGAGCGCCGGAACGTGGCGGGTCAGCGTTTCCTGGTGAGGGGGGAGAGGTCCACCGTCCCGGGTCGGCGCTTGATCACCTTCCGGCCCTGCTCACCCTCGCCCAGCCGGGCAGCCAGTTCGGGGAACTCCCGGCCGAGGAGCTGGCGCACCGCCGGATAGTCGATGGAGAGGTGGTCGTCCTGGTGGATCCCCCCCCGGCCGGCAAGGAAGCGGTCGAGGTGGGGATCGGTCTTGCGCAGGAACTCCAGCAGGTCGAGGACGAACAGCTTCCCCTCCGGGAACTTGCCGTTGTAGAGCCGCAGCAGGTCAGCCGTTTTCAGGCCGTTGGCGGCAAGGTGCCGGATCCATTTCTGGCAGTCGCAACTGTGCGCCGTCTGCAGGTCGGCGCTGGTTATGGTGAATCTGATCTTCTCTTTGGCCACGGTCAACCCCGTCATGTCGGTATGCAGTCGATGATAGCGGAAAATCGCCGGCGGGGCAACAGCCGCCGCATCCGGATCTCCTGGCTGCCTCCCACCGGATAGTTCGTGCCACCCGGAGCAATCGGCGGGATTGTGAGATATACTTGTCCCGTGGTACCGGGGGGGAGGGTTATGCCACCAGACCACGACGACGGCTCCCCGTGAGGTGGTAACCATCGACACGATGTTCAAAGGAGGCTGCCATGGGAAAGATCACGAAATTCGGGGAAACGTACCGCATGCAGGCCAAGAACGAGCCCCCTCCGGACCTCTGCGAGGTATGCGGCGGCGAGCTGGACATCGACCCCGAGAGCGGCGAAGGGCACTGCCCGGTCTGCGAGAATCCCGAGGAGTAGGGCCGGGAAACGGGGAGGGAGGCAGACGCAACGTTCCCATCGTCAGGTGATGGACCCTGTACGATAAGGGGTGGATGCGGGCGCACCCTGAAGAAGGACGAGGGGAAACTATTGACAACCCCTCATGGAAATGATACTGATGCCGGAAAATTATTTTGAGCGATAGACGATAATACTCAACCATCCGTGAGGGTGGGGCGGAAAGCCTACAGGGTCTCATCGAGACAGCCGGGATGCCGAAATATCACAGGATATTCGGCCCCGGCTTTTTTGTTGTCAACGCTGGCCGGGGAGTCAGTGTTGGCGCACCGTTATGGGGCGCCGTATCATGCCGGTTCGCGTCCATGGCGGGAAACGGCATCACAACTGGTGGTACACGATAATACTCAACCATCCGCGAGGATGGGGCGGAAAGCCTACAGGGTCTCACCGAGACAGCCGGGTTGCCGAAATATCACAAGATATCCGGTCCCGGCTTTTTTTATTGTCGTTGTTCAGAAAGGCATCCGGTTAACCCATGCGCCGAATCGTTCGTCAGCCACTCTTGTCCCGTGGGCTTTGTCTCATCGCTCTCGGCATATCCCTCCTGGCTCTCAATGGCTGTGCCGTTGCGAAAAGGGCGTGGGTTTCCCCAAACCTTCCCGAGCGGGAGATCGCACGGAATCGGTTTCCGGTCGAGACGGGAGATGACGTCATCGGCCGGTTGGCAGCCGTCAGGCTAGAAAGGGGGGATACGCTCCCGGACATCGCACGACACTTCGGCCTGGGGATCAATGCCCTCAGCGCCGCCAACCCGGGGGTGGACGTATGGGCGCCCGCGGCAGGGGAGCGGATCACGTTGCCGCTGAGCTTTATCCTGCCGGACGCTCCCCGGAAAGGGATCGTGGTCAACCTGGCCACCATGCGGCTCTTTCAGTACAAAGGGGACGGCATGTCACCGGTGGTGTCGACCTATCCGGTCGGTATCGGGACCAGGGAGCGCCCCACCCCCACCGGGCAGATGCTTGTGGCGCGCAAGGCGGCCCGTCCCACCTGGCACGTGCCCGCTTCCATCGCCGAGGACCATCGGAAAAAGGGAGATCCCCTCCCCCGGGAGGTCCCTCCGGGGCCCCTGAATCCCCTGGGTGACTACGCGCTCTACCTGAGCAAGGCGGGGTATCTGATCCATGGCACCAACAAGCCGGCCAGCATCGGTCTCAAGGCATCCAATGGCTGCCTGAGACTCTATCCGGAAAACGTGAAGCTGCTCTTCGACGACACGCCGGTCAACACGCCTGTCGCCATTGTCAACCAGCCCTATCTCCTGGGCCAGCGTGACGGCGTGCTGTACCTGGAAGCCCACTCCCCCCTGGAGAACCCGGGAGCGGGAGCCCTTGAACTGGAGAAGGTCTATGCAAAGCTGAGAAGCCTTGAAAAGAAGACGGGGCGCACGCTCGACTGGAAAAAAGTGAAGGACGTGCAGGCCGAGGCCCGGGGGATTCCCGTTCCCATTTTGGAGATGGGGCAGGGGGCCGGGAAAGAGGCCGCGAACCCCGTAGAGGTCGAGCACCCGGAGAGGCTGTACGGCAGACCGGACCTGCCGGAGCTGAAGCTGGAGGCCTGGTATGTCCTGGCTGGCGATCTGCGTGACGAGATCGAGGCCAGGAGGATGGCCGCCATCATCAACCACCAGGGCCCGCCAATCCCGGCCCGGGTGCTGTCAAAGAGCAACGGCTACCGCGTCATCGCCGGCCCGTTCGGTGATGCCGGCGAGGCCAGGGATGCGGTCAGGCGCCTGAAAATAGACCTGGAGATAGACGGCATAGTGATCGACCCTGTCAGGAAGATAGAGTCGTAGCGCTGCATCACAAACGGGAAGGAGGTGACGGGAGGAAGGAATGTCCTTTGGCAGTTCAATTCAAACACTACACCTGACAAACGGAGGTATGAAAGATGAAGATACGTATCGTGGTGATGGCAATGATGCTTGCTCTCGCTGCCGCACTGAGCGGTTGCGCAACGTCCGGCGACATCGAGAAGATGCAGGCGCAGCAGAAACTGATTGATGCGAAGGCCGACCAGGCATTGCAGGATGCGCAGGCCGCCAGGGCAGCAGCCGATGCGGCCAAGACCCGCGCCGAAGATGCGGAGAAGAAGGCGGCGGAAAGGGAACGGATCGCCGATGAAAAGGCGGCTCGGGCCGACGCCGCGTTCCAGAAATCCATGAGGAAATAAATTCGTTGCACGGAAGTTAGCACCGTTGATACTACGGACCGTGACGTGGCTGTGGGTGATACCCTGCCACGTCACGGTCCACCACGGGTATGAGGCCGGATTTCCGGCTGGTGGCACACTGTTCCTGCCAAGGGGTGAGGGAGATGGGGAAACTGCGACTCTTCTGGGTCACTATCATCGTACTGCCGGTTCTGCTGGGCGGATGCAGTGGCTTTCAGACCAAGGCAGACTTCGAGGAAGCCGATGCTCTCTTCAGCCAGGGGAACTACGCGGCCTCCCTGGACAAATACGGGGAGATCAGGGCAAAAGATCCCGCGACGGGAGACAGGGTCCTGTTCGAGATGGGTATCATCCATGCGCATCCGAGGAATGAGCGGAAGGATTACCAGAAGGCCCTGGACTGCTTTCAGGAACTCCTCCGGGACTATCCCGGGAGCGGGTACCGGCAGGACAGCGAGATGATGATATTCTACATCACCAGTGTCGCTGTCAAGGACAGGGCGATTGCCGCGGGGCAGCAACAGGTCGAGACTCTCCGGCAAGAGGTCGCAGGCAGGGACAACGAGATCGCCACGCTGCAGAAGAAGATCAAAGAGCTGGAGCAGAGGCTCTTTGTCGTTGCAACCCAGAAGGGGTCGATAGACCGGATCCTGATAGAGAAAAAAGAGCGGCGATTGATGCTGATCGCCAGGGGTGAGGTGATCAGGACCTACAGGATAGCCCTGGGTGGCGACCCGGTTGGGCCCAAGGAACGGCAGGGCGACAACAAGACCCCGGAAGGGACCTATGTCATCGACTCGCGGAACAAGGACAGCCGTTATCACCTCTCCCTCCATATCTCCTATCCGAACGAGCGGGACAAGAAGCGGGCAAGGGAACTGGGGGTGTCACCGGGTGGCAACATCATGATCCACGGGCTCAAGAACGGTTTCTCGCGGGTTGGCGATGCCCATGCCGAGGTCGACTGGACAAAAGGGTGCATCGCCGTAACGGACGAAGAGATCGAGGAAATCGCAAGGGTGGTCCCCAACGGGACTGTCGTGGAGATACGGCCGTGATGATGCCCCCGGATCCTCCGCGCTCATACCTTCCTGGTGCGTAGAATGACTCCTGCCACCTCATCCCCTTCGGGGATCGGGGGAGGCTCCCCGTTCATGCAGACCTTCAGCGAAATGACCCCCTCCTGGTTTCTGGTCATGTATGCATACTCGTCATAGTGTTGTTCAATATAGGCCTTGGTCCATCGGGTCAGGTACTGCTCCGTCCCCGGCATGAAAAAGAGCGCATTCGGCACATAGAGGATAACCTCTGGTTTCGCCGCGACAATCTCCTCGGTCGCCTGCATCTGTTTGGCCAGCGCATCTTCATAGGGACCAAACAGAGGGAAAAGAAAGATATACCGTGTTGCAGAGAGACGCCGGGTGTAAAACAACAACTCAGGTTCTGCGCCAAAGATATAAATCCGATCGTCCGGTTTGGTGACTTTTTCCAGGTTTAAGCCGATTGCGGGCATGTCGCCAAAAGGATTTCCCGGATAGATGCTTCTGGCTGCTTCGGCAGGGGTGTAGTGAAACAAAAACGGATAGAGCGTCACGCAGGGAAGGCCGGCAAGAACAGCGGTACACAACACCCGTTTTGCCGATACAGGCACCCGGTCCCCCCTGCCCAGCGAGTAGAGCCATCGAGCCCCCAAAGCCGCACACAGGACCAGTGGAGGAAGCATCTGCTGAAAATAATGGGGAAAGTAGTAGCCACTGGCGCTGACCCCGACCATGCTGGCAACGGCCCACCCCGCAAGGTAGACCAGCAACCACGTTCCCTGCCGGGACCATGTGGTGGCCAGGCCGATGGCGGCAACTAGCCAGACCAGCAGTTGTGACCTGGCAAGAGTTGAAACCGTGTCGACAAAAAACGACCAGCGCTGGGCGTAGGGTATCGTCTGTATGTAGTCGAAATTATGGGTGAATACATTGAAGACAAAATCGTCCAGAGCATCATGGGCATGAAAGAAAAGGGCAATCCCTCCCCAGAACAGCGCCATGCCCAGTGCCGAATGCAGTGCAAAGGAAAGTGAGCGCCGTGCACGCGACTCTTTGCCGGTCAGCATCGGGTAGGCGACAATCATGAACAGCCAGTTGACGAGCGCCACCTGCTTGCAGGCAATGGCAATACCATTGGCAATGCCAAGCAGAACGGGCAGCACCTTCCCTCCGCGCCCGTCCGTGGTCTCTTGCAGGTACAGGACGTGCGACAGCAGCAGTGGCAAGGACATGAAAAGTTCCGTGTTGGCAGCCGTGCCTTGAATGAGGGGATCGACTGAAATGAGGGCGAACAGGAGTGCGGAGACCACCCCCCAGGGATGTCCCAGAAAGCGACGGGCGATGAGATACAGGCAGCAGGCTGAACCGGCGGCAAAGACCATCCCTACCAGGTGAACCGCTCTGACAGGATCCAGCGGCAGGCTCAGTGCAAGGCGATAGACCCAGAAGATGGCAGGGGGTTTCTGATCGAACCAGTCATGGTATGGCAATTCACCAAAGCCGAGCCGCCACCCGATATAGGCATACTCCCCTTCATCCCGCTCAAAGGGGATATCAAGCAACGGGACACGGAGTGCCGCCGTAACGACCACAATGGTCAGCAGTGCCAAAACGGTGAAACGCAGACGGCTGCGGTTCTGATCAGGGAGATGGTTACGGCTGTCGGGTGATCGCGTCATCGATGGTGCATGGTCCTTTTTCGATGAAATAGACGGGGTGCTCGTCGCGTCGAGAGGGCATGGCCGGAAAATATAAAACATTAATATGTAAAAAAAATAATTAAAGAAATTTGATTATATGTAAAACGTCATGGTTGTCAAGTAGGTGAATGGACCTGCTCCTCCCCGGTGTGACGGGGGGGCAAGGGATTTATTGCAGGACGTTTTGATGGCGTACGGTCTGGAAACAACAAAGGCGGCCGATCGGCCGCCTTTGTTGTCATGGTACGGGGTGTCAGAAGGGGATGATCAGGCACGGTCGAAGCGGTCGAGGTTCATGACCTTGTCCCACGCCGCCACGAAGTCGTGGACGAACTTCTCCCGGGCGTCCTCGCTGCCATAGGCTTCCGCGATGGCCCGGAGCTGGGAGTTCGAACCGAAGATGAGGTCGACACGGGTGCCGGTCCACTTGAGTTCGCCGCTCGTGCGGTCACGACCCTCGAACAGGTCGTCGGCTTCCGGGGCCGCCCGCCACGTGGTGCCCATGTCGAGCAGGTTCACGAAGAAGTCGTTGGTAAGGGTCCCCGGGCGCCCGGTGAAGACGCCGTGCCGGGAGTGCCCGACGTTGGCATCAAGGACTCGCAGGCCGCCGACGAGCACCGTCATCTCGGGGGCGGTCAGGGTCAGCAGCTGCGCCCGGTCGACCAGCAGCTCCTCCGCCGCTACTGCGTATGTGGCCTTCTGGTAGTTCCGGAACCCGTCCGCGAACGGTTCGAGCACGGCGAACGACTTCACGTCGGTCTGCTCCTGGGACGCATCCGTGCGTCCCGGCGTGAAGGGGACGGTCACCTCGAAACCGGCATCCCTCGCCGCCTGTTCGACCGCCGCGCATCCCCCCAGGACGATCAGGTCGGCCAGGGAGACCCTCTTGCCCCCGGACTGGGCGTCGTTGAACTCCTGTCGGACCCCTTCCAGGGTCTGCAGCACCCCCTGCAGCAGCGCCGGCTGGTTGACTTCCCACTCCTTCTGGGGTGCGAGGCGGATACGCGCCCCGTTGGCCCCACCCCGCTTGTCGGAACCACGGAACGTTGACGCCGATGCCCAGGCCGTCGCGACCAGCCGGGAGACGGGGAGCCCGGTCGCGAGGATCTTCCCCTTGAGGGAGGCGATATCGTGTCCGTCGATCAGGTCATGGTCGACCGGGGGGACGGGGTCCTGCCAGATGAGCTCTTCGGCGGGAACCTCCGGGCCGAGGTAGCGTGCGCGGGGCCCCATGTCGCGGTGGGTCAGCTTGAACCACGCCCGGGCGAAGGCGTCCGCGAGCTCCTCGGGGTTCTGGAGGTAGCGCCGTGCAATCGGCTCGTAGACCGGATCGAAGCGGAGCGAGAGGTCCGCAGTGGTCATCATCGGCCGGTGCTTCTTCGACGGGTCGTGGGCGTCAACCACCATGTCCTCTTCTGCCACGTCCTTGGCCAGCCACTGATGGGCACCGGCCGGGCTCTTGACCAGTTCCCATTCGTATTTGAACAGCACCTTCAGATAGCCCATGTCCCACCTGGTCGGGTTCGGCTTCCAGGCGCCCTCGAGTCCGCTGGTGATCGTATCCTTCCCCGTGCCGCTGCGGAAGCTGCTGATCCAGCCAAGCCCCTGTGCTTCAATGGGGGCTGCTTCCGGTTCAGGCCCCACGTGGGACGCGGGGCCGGCGCCGTGGCATTTGCCGAAGGTGTGGCCACCGGCCACGAGAGCGACGGTCTCCTCGTCGTTCATCGCCATGCGGCCGAAGGTCTCCCGAACGTCACGGCCCGACGCGACGGGGTCTGGATTGCCGTTCGGCCCTTCCGGGTTCACGTAGATCAGCCCCATCTGCACGGCGGCGAGGGGGTTCTCCAGTTCCCGCTCACCGGAGTAGCGCGTATCGCCGAGCCACTCGCTCTCGGCTCCCCAGTAAATATCCTCCTGCGGCTCCCAGACGTCCTCGCGCCCGCCGCCGAAGCCGAACGTCCTGAACCCCATCGACTCCAGGGCGCAGTTGCCGGCGAGGATCATCAGGTCGGCCCAGGAGATCTTCCTGCCGTACTTCTGCTTGATCGGCCAGAGCAAGCGGCGCGCCTTGTCCAGGTTGGCATTATCGGGCCAGCTGTTGAGGGGGGCAAAGCGCTGGGAGCCGGAACTCGCCCCCCCGCGGCCGTCGCCGATGCGGTACGTGCCCGCGCTGTGCCACGCCATCCTGATGAAGAGCCCCCCGTAGTGGCCGTAGTCGGCCGGCCACCACTTCTGGGAATCGGTCATCAGCGCAAAGAGATCCTTCTTCACGGCGGCAAGGTCGAGACTCCTGAACTCTTCGGCGTAGTCGAATTCCTCGCCCATCGGGTTGGACAGGGGGGAGTGCTGGTGCAGGATCCTGAGGTTCAACTGGTTCGGCCACCAGTCCCGGTTCGTCGTGCCGCCGCCGGTTGGGTGCTGGTGGGCTCTGCCCGTAACCGGGCATACGCTCTCATCAGTCATGGGGGTGCCTCCTTTGTTGGAATTGTCTAATCATGTACAGCTATGAGTATAGCCCATCAGGCGCATTTTGCCGGACGTATCGAGAGAATCGAGAAAAAATCGAGGCCTGTCGCAGAGGGGTGCAGGTTCCGCCGGACCGGGTATACTTGTGGCAGGTACGAGGTGCGGGAACAGACAACCCCCATAAAGGAGGCGACCATGAAAGTAGATGTCCAGGAAGCGATCAGGCGATCGCTGCAGACGGAGAAGAACGCCATGCTCTTTTACCAGTACGGGGCACGGCAGTTCACGGACGCCGGGGCCAAACGGACTTTCGAGCTCCTGGCCAGGGAAGAGCGGGAGCATGCCGGCCATTTCCACCGGATCTACCCCGGTGACGACATCCCCTCCCTGGACGAGTTCCTGGCGATCCCGGCGGACGACGAGTCGACCTGGATTGCCGCTGCGCACAAGGTGTGCGGCACGGATGTCACCGAGCAGAAGGCGCTGGAGGTGGCCCTGAAAAAGGAGCAGCAGCTGGAAGAGGCGCTCCAACAGGTGGCCATCAGGATGGAGGATCCCGAGGTGCGGGCGGTGTACGAGCTCAATGTCCGCGAGACCCACAACCACTACCTGATCATCGAGGCGGAGTATGCGCGGATCATGGGGATGGTGGACGAATCGGACATGGATACCTTCGTCAGGGAGTGATCTCCCACCCCCCGTCAGCGGACAAGGCGGCCGTGTGGCCGCCTTTTTCATTCCCGGCCACGGGATGCCCGCCCCTTTCTCACCCATTTCCCGCCCCGTAACGCCACCATTTGGCGCCAGACTTTCAGAACGGTGTTGCGAAGCAACCGCCGAAAATGCTACATAGATATGTCGATCTCTTCACCTGAGCCTGAAGGGATTGGACGTCACATCACATTTATGGGGTTGAACACATGACAATGAAACACTTCGGTCCGACCAGGCTGGACGCAGCGCTCATCCCGAAGATCGCCGGGCAGTGGGGCACGCCGGTCTACCTGCACGACCAGGAATACATCGAAAACAGCTGCCAGCAGCTGCTGGGCATGCCCAATGCCTTCGGCCTGCACGTCCGCTACGCCATGAAAGCCAACTCGGACCGCACCGTCCTGCGGGTCGTCACGGGCAAGGGGCTGGACCTGGACTGCTCGTCCCTGGACGAAGCGGCCCGTGCCCATAGCGCCGGGATCCCCTACAGCCGGATGATGCTCACCACCCAGGAGGTCCCCGCGGGCACGGAGCGGGCCGAGCTGGAGGAGATGATCACGGCGGGCCTCAGGTACAACGTCTGCTCCATGCTCCAGTTCAGGCTGATCGCCGACTTCGCGGTGGCCAACAAGGTCGACCTCTCCATCCGGGTCCACCCGGGCGCCGCCGGCGGCGGCGAGAGCGCCACCCGCGACACGGGGAGCGAATACTCCTGCTTCGGCGTCCACCTGCGGGACGTCCCCACGATCAAGGCCATGGCCGACCGGATGGGGCTGCGCTTCACCCAGGTCCACGTCCATATCGGTTCCGGCGGCGACCCGGAGAAGTGGCGGGAGAACATCGACCGGGAGCTGGGCTTCGTGAAGAGCTACTTCCCCGACGCCACGACGGTCAGTTTCGGCGGCGGGCTGAAGGTCGCCCGGATGCCGGGGGAGAAGCAGGCCGACATCGCCTCCCTGGGGGCCTACGCCAAGCAGCGGATCGAGGAGTTCAAGGCCGCCACCGGCCGGGAGCTGGAGATGGAGATCGAGCCGGGGACCTTTGTCGTGGCCAACTCGGGGCACATCGTGACGAGGATCATCGACAAGAAGCTCACCAACGAGATGAACTTCCTCATCGTCGACGGCGGCATGGAGCTCCTCACCCGCCCGCTGCTGTACGGCTCCGAGCACCCCATCGCCATCGTGCGCCAGGACGGGACGCTCCTCTCCAGCGAGTATGACCAGACCCCGGCGGAGGGGCTGAAATCCTTCGGCATCGTGGGGCGCTGCTGCGAGAGCGGCGACTCGGTCCGCCTGGACAAGGAGGGGAACATCGTGCCGGTCATGATCGTGGAGCCGGAGATCGGCGACTTCGTCGTCATCGGCGGCACCGGGGCCTACTCCGAGAGCATGTCCCCGGAGAACTACAACTCCCACCGCAAGCCGGGGGCGGTCATGAAGACCAGGAGCGGCGAGCTGGTCCTGATCAGGAAGAAGCAGGTGCGGGAGCAGCTGACCCAGAACGAGCTGGACGTGCAGCTGTAAGGAAGCTTTTATTCATAGCATGCAAAAAGGCCACGGGGCATTCGTCCCGTGGCCTTTTTTGTCCGCGATCGGTCGATGCCGCACGTGTATTCCTTCTCCCGGGAGACCTTGAAGTCCGCTGTCGCCCGATTCCCGTGCATTCCATCCACCTGCCCGTTCAAAGCTCCCCCATAGATACTGCGTATACAAAGCGATACCACGGTACAATATGTACGTTGTTGACGTATCTGCTCCTATGGATAAATATAGCCCACAAGGTCGGAACGGAAACGCATTCATTTATCGTGCAACGGGAAAAAGGAGGGAATCACCATGAAGGTAGTGGCGTTCAACGGCAGCCCCAACAGGGAGGGGAACACCTGGCATGCGATGAAGATGGTAACCGCCGAGTTGGAGCAGGAGGGGATCGAGACCGAGATCATCCAGGTGGGGAACAAGGCGGTCAGGGGGTGCATCGCCTGCTACCAGTGCGTCAGGAACAGGAACGAGCAGTGCGTGCTCCCCGGTGACGAGGTCAACGAGTGGATCCAGGCAATGAAGAAGGCGGACGGGATCATCCTCGGCTCGCCGGTGCACTACTCCGCCATCGGCGGGACCATGAAGTCGTTCCTCGACCGGGCCTTCTTCGTCACGAGCGTCAACAACGGCATGCTCCGCCACAAGGTCGGTGCCGCGGTGGTGGCGGTGCGGCGCTCCGGCGGCCTCCCCACCTTCGACCAGCTGAACAACTTCCTGAACTACGCCGAGATGCTGCTCCCCACCTCCAACTACTGGAACGTCATCCACGGCCGGACCCCGGGGGAAGTGGTCCAGGACCTGGAGGGGGTGCAGATCATGCGGGTGCTGGGGAAGAACATGGCCTGGCTGCTGAAGCTGGTGGAACACGGCAAAGGTGTGGTTACCCCGCCGGAGCGGGAAGACAAGACGTTCTTCAGCTTCATTCACTGACACGATACGGGCACAAGGAGAAGCGCCATGACTACAGTGGGATGGATCGGACTCGGGCACATGGGAGCCCCCATGGCATCACGCCTGGCGGACGCAGGGCACACGCTGAACATCTACAACCGGAGCCGGGAAAAAGCCGATACCCTGGCAGGTGCAGGGGTGACCATACGTGACTCGCCAAAAGAGGTCGCCGGACAGTCGGACGTCATCTTCATCATGCTGTCCGACGCGAACGCACTTAACGCCGTTCTGGGCGGGAACGACGGTGTTCTGGCCGCACTGTCTCCCGGGAAGATCGTGGTGAGCATGAGCACGATCGCACCGGTAGATTCAATTGCGTTTGCAAAGCTGGTCGAGGAAAAGGGTGGACAGTACCTGGATGCACCGGTTTCCGGCTCCGTGGGAGCGGCTCAAGCGGGTCAACTGGTCATACTGGCCGGCGGAGATGCGACGATTGTCGATGCCTGCCAGCCCTACCTGGATCTGCTGGGTAAGGGGACCATCCGTTTCGGTGCTGCCGGCATGGGGAGTTCGGCAAAACTGGCAATCAACCTCTTGTTGGGGGTCATGGGGCAAGGGATCGGTGAAGCCGTCCTGTTTGCGGAGAAACTGGGGGTCGACAAGGAGAAGATGTTGGAGCTGATAGCCACGTCGGCCTTGAACAGCCCCTTCTTCCAGCTGAAGAGAGAGATGTACGTTACAAATGAGTTTCCTGCTGCATTCATGGTCGAGTTGATGTCCAAGGATCTGGGTCTGGTAAAGGCCGAGGCGGATCGGATGAAGGGGGTGTTCCCCCTGGCTGAGGCGGCGGACATCACCTATCGCCGGGCCAAGGAGCACGGAAAAGCCAAGTTGGACGTGGCGGCGGTTTACCTGGAGCTGAAAGATCAGAACGACCGCTAGACGCTACGCAACAGGTGAGCGACGATGGGGGCAGCATCCCTGACGCGGATGGAAAGGGCCCGTGGATTTCTGCTGGCATCATGCCGCCCGGTTCTTTATGATGTATCGTCCGGTCAAACGATAGTTTCTTGCGCTTGAACCGGGCGGAGCCCATCGCAAGGAGCCTGCCGTCATGTCCCCATTGCTGCTGACCCTGCTGCCCATCATCGTCATTCTCCTGCTGCTCCTGGTATTCAGGTGTGCGGCGGACGTGAGCGGTGTCATCGGCTGGCTGGTCATCGCCGCCATCGCCTGCTTCGGCTTCCAGACCTCGCCGGAGGTCATCCTCCGCTCGACCGCCGCCGGCCTGATCCGCTCCCTTTCCGTCTCCCTGATCGTCGCCACCTCGCTGCTGCAGATGGCGGTGATGGAGAAGACCGGGGCCCTGGCGCGGATCACCGTGTTTCTCAAGACCATTGCCAGCGAGAACCGGGCGGTGCAGATCATGATGATCAACATCGGCTTCGGCACCCTGATGGTGGCGGTGGGGGCCACGCCGGTCTCCATCCTGCCGCCGATCCTGGTGGCCATGGGCTACTCCACGACGGTGGCCATCGCCCTGCCGGCCATCGGCTACGACTCCCTCTGCACCTACGCCCTGCTGGGCGCCCCCATCGTGGTGTTCGTCGACATCGCCAACAGTTTCCTCGGCAAGGGTCATGAGATCGCCCTCCACCAGGCGGGGATGGTCTTCTTCCAGTTTCTGCCGGTGGTCTCCACCCTGATCGGCTTCTCCATGCTCTGGATCGTCGGGCGGTGGGAAGGGATCCGCACGGGGTGGCTCCCCTGCCTGATCACCGGCGGGGTCATCGGCCTGGTGGCATCCGTCACCAACCGCTACGACAACCTGGTGGTGCTGACCGGGGTCCTCTGCGGCATCGGGGTGATCGTGGCCATGGGGCTCTACCTGATCGTGACCGGCCGGCCGGTGATCGACCAGCGCCACCTGATCCCGGAGGAGCGGGCCCTGGCCCGGAGTTTCCCTCTCTGGCGGGCACTCATGCCCTGGACGCTGTTGGTGGTACTGATCCTGCTGCTCAACATGCCCCAGGATTCCTTCAACTGGCTCTACCGCACCATGAAAATGCCGGTCACGGGGATCACCGCGGACGGCAAGCCGCTGGATACCCGGCTCCTCTGGCAGGCCTACACCTGGATCCTGGTCAGCACGCTGCTGGCGCTCCCGTTTCTGCGGCCGACCGCCGGCCAGCTCCGGGAGGCGCTCGGGGTCTGGCTGAAGCGGGCGCCACGGCCGGTCTTCGCTGCCGCCATCTTCTTTGCCATCGGCGAGATCATGAACATGTCGGGCTATGACATGGGGACCCGGACCTTTGCGGTGCCGAGCATGGTGAGGGTGCTGGCGGACAATTCGGCCCAGCTGTTCCAGGGGGCCTACGGCCAGGTGGTGGCCTTCATCGGCCTGTTCGGCGGGTTTCTGACCGGCAGCGAGGCATCGACCATCGCCATGTTCGCCAAGTACACCATGACCACGGCCCGGAGCCTGAACCTTTCGCTGGAAGGCCTGTTGATCGTCACCGCCGGCCTCGCCTTCGGCGGGGGGCTGGCCAGCGTGGTCTCCCCGGCCAAGCTGCAGAATGCGGCGGCGGCCATCGACCGGATCGGCGAGGAGGGGACGGTCATCCGGATCGCCTTCATCTTCGCCATCGTGCTGACGCTGATCACGTCGGCTTTCGTGGTGCTGCTGCTGGCGCTGCGTCACTTCCCGTAGACGGGCTTCGGCGCACGGGGGGCAATCGGCCCCGTTTTGTGCCAGGTCTGCTCTCCTCGGAGGTGCCCTCTGGATCGGCACGATCTTCCCGGTCCGCTCCCGCTGATTATTTGCTGGACATCCTCCCCCCGTCAGCACAAGTTTCCGGTACCCCGCGTGCCACCCTCGCCGTGCCGCACCTCATAACATTATGTAATTACAGTTAAAATCACGCTGATGAGCTTGGCACACGACATGAAGTATCCTGTCCAGGATGTCAACAACAGCTGGTGGGCAATGGCGCCTGCCCCACGGAGGCGGGTCATGAAACAGATAGAAGCCGTTATCGATCAGTTCAAGCTGCAGGAGGTACGGAGCGCCCTCGAGGAGATGGGGGTCGAGGAGATCATGGAGAGCACGATCAGGTGCCGCCGGAAGGGGCAGACCATGATGTTTCGCGGTGCCACGTTCGTGGCGACCATCGTCGAGAAGGTCAGGATCGAGGTCGTCGCGGCGGACGATGCGGTTGCCGCCATCATCGAGACCATCGCTGCCATTGCCCGGACCGGGCGCACGCAAGAGTGCCGGATCGCCATCCACCCTTACCTGGAAATGACCTGATCCCCCCGGGGGCCCCATGAGGAATGCGCTGACCGATACGAAGCCTGACCGGTACGTCACCTTCAGGGGGATCGACGGCGACGGCAATGCCCGCCGGCTCGTGGCCATGCTGCGACGTCACATCGACGACCCGGAAAAATCCGACCCCTTCTGGGAAAGGTTCAAGGAGAAGCTGGCCACGGCCGGATCGGCCGAGGCCAATGGCGGACGGGTCCTGGACGAACTGTTCCTGGTCCATTCCTACCTCAACGACATCCGCGAACTGTTCGAAGAACATGACGACCGGGAAGCGCTGGCCCTGCTCCACCAGGTGGAGGCCGAATCGTGCTGAGTGGCGGATAAGAGGCAGCCGGCGCGACCAAGCGCCTTGCGCAGTGTGTCTGTTCTTTCCGGGAGCCCGCCCGTCAGGCGGGCCGCTCCCCCCTGACCATGCGATGCAGCAGGCTGTCCAGGGCCGAGGCGAAGCGGTTGCGGTCGCTCAGGCTGAACGGCGCCGGGCCGCCCCCCTGGATCACGCCGGTGTCGCGCAGCTCCGTCAGCAGGTCGCGCATGGCGAGCCGGTCTCCGATGGACTCCTCGGTGTAGCGCTCCCCCCGCGGGTCGAGGGCCACCCCCCCCTTGGCGACGACCCGGGCGGCCAGGGGCACGTCGGCGGTCACCACCAGGTCCGTCGGGGCGGCGTGCTCGGCGATGTAGTCGTCCGCCACGTCGAAACCGTCGGCCACCACCACCGTCTCCACCAAGGGGCCGTCGTGCTTGGCCAGGCTCCTGTTGGCCACCAGGCAGAGCGGCACCCGCAGCCGGTGTGACGCCCGGAACAGGATCTCCTTCACTGCCCGCGGGCAGGCATCCGCATCGATCCAGATCTTCATGGTATCCTCACGTACCTCATCCCCTCGTTCCTCATGCAACGGCCGCGACCGTGTAGACCGTCCCCCTGCCCCTCTCCACCCC
>Ga0129297_10000655_pt1 | contig 16907 bp, 15 predicted proteins | sample I18A1metaG_FD_94708 | JGI IMG/M metagenome (GOLD analysis project Ga0129297, IMG submission 94708) | Lake sediment bacterial and archeal communities from Gulf of Boni, Indonesia to study Microbial Dark Matter (Phase II) - ​I18A1 metaG | ecosystem: Environmental > Aquatic > Freshwater > Lake >... | reverse complement strand
GATGAGCACCTGGTTCGAAGGGGCCTGCTGGGTGCCCATGCCCTGCCGGAGGAACTGGAGCACCACCGTGATGCGGGTGAAGCAGGTGGTGGTGACCAGGATGGCCGGCGCCAGGGTCAGGACCGTCAGGACGAGCACGGCCTGGAGCGTGGAGCTGAGGCCCGGTCCCTGGGGCGTCTTGCCGAAGTCGATGGTGACCGTGGGCAGGGCGGAGGGCGCGGGCTCGGCCTGGAGGGCGACCCCCGCCGCAATGAGCAGGAAGAGGGGCAGGAGGCGCCACAGCCATGGCTTCATGGCCGGCCTCCGCTGATCATGGCCTCGACATCCTTCACGGGCATCGGGCGGTTCAGTTCCATCTGGTGCTCGAGGGCATGCCCGAACTCCGTCGGAGCCTCGCCCCCTTCAAAGCTGTCCAGGCGGGACAGCAGCGTGATGCCCTGGGGGCTGAGGGCGATCAGGAACTTCTCATCGTCGGCCCGCAGGATCGACACGAAGCGCCGGTCACCGAGGTTCAGGGTCTCTTCGATCCGGATGCGGCCGCCGCCGCTGCCGGGCATGCGCTTGACCCCCCACTTGCGGAAGGCCCAGAGCCCGCCACCGGCCAGACCCAGGACCACGATCACGGAGCCGAAGGCTCGCCAGCCGGAGGGTTCGGAGCCGGTGGTGGGGCTGGGCGTCGGTTTTTCGTCTCCCAGGTTCAGTGGGGCCTGGAGCTCCTGCTCCGAAGTGCTCGGCGCGGGGGTCTGGGCCAGGGCCCCGAGGCCCGGCCAGAGCAGCAATCCCAGGAACAGCACCACGCTTCGGAACACGACGGACTCCCGACACCAGAGGGGGTGCAGGGCGACGTTCATGCCATCAGGGCGGCGTGATCTCCCGCAGGGATATCCACGCGAAGTCGATGTCCCGGAACCCATCCGTGCGCAGCGTCGTCTCCCAGCCGCCCCAGTCGACCAGCTTTGCGTATCGACCCGTGGATTTCCCTTCCTCGTCCACATACTCGCTGAGGAGCCTCCAGCGGTTGTTGGGTCGGCCCGTGGACGCCTCAAAAGGCGTCGTATCCACATAGAGACGGAAGACGGCCCGCGCAGGGGTGCCTGCGAGGTTCCAGCAGACCAGCTTGAGGCCGAACCAGACGTTCTCCTGGAGGGAGGTGGGAACCCTGGCGCTCAGGGGCACATGGTCATAGAGAGGGTGCGTCAGCTCCTTGGCGAACCGGGAGACGACGCCTTTTCGCTCCGGCGTGAATGTCATCATCGCGCCCGAAGCCAGATCCGGCCGGGAAGCCGAGTGCCGCCCGCCCCGCACCTTGAGGGTGAGGGCGGCGCGCTGCGGGTCCAGGACGCCATGAACGCGCACGTAGGCCGTGAACTCCAGGTTGCGTATGTCCGACGGACTGGACAGGTAGCCCTGCTGGTCCCGCCAGGTGAACCGCTGGACGCCTCCGCTGGCGTGGAGGTGAAGCCGGCTGGTCCATCCCGCTCCGCCGCTGGCATAGGTGAGCGGGTATGATGCGAGGTTCCAGAAACGCCATGCGCCTTCTTGACCGGGCACGGCGTGGGTGCCCCGCTCGATGACGAAGTCCGAGGTCCTGTTGGGATCGGATGAGCCGAGGCGGAAGGAGGCACCGGGAGCCGAGGGGAAGAGCATGGCGACGCCGTCCGGATCCACGGGCCACGCCTGCTCCTGCGCGACTGCGAGCGTCGCGAACCCCCACAGCGCAATGGCCAGTCGTCCATGCCTCCGCATGCTCCACAGGCTCCTTCCCATGGGGTTCATGGTAGCGTGGAGGCCTCATGAAGATTCCAGCCGTCATCCTTGCCGCCGGGGCCTCCCGCCGCCTGGGAGAACCCAAGCAGCTGGTCTGTTTGGAGGGGGAGGCGCTGATCCACCGCGTGGCGCGCATTGCCCTTGAAGTGTGCCACCCGGTGCTGGTCGTTCTGGGCTCGGAGTCGGAGCGGGTCAAGGAGGCGCTATCCGACCTGGATGTCTGCTGCCTGCGGAACCTCGAATGGGAGGAGGGCATGGCCAGCTCCCTCCGGACGGCCGTCTCGGCCATGCCCCTGGATGCCCGAGCGGCCCTGTTGCTGGTGTGTGACCAGCCCGCCGTGGACCGGACCCTGCTCGAGGCCATGCTGGCGCTCCATCACGAGCATCCCGGGCGGAGGATCGCCGCAGCCTATGCCGGCACCCTCGGCATTCCGGCCCTTCTGCCCCGGGACGACTTCGACCGCCTCCTCGAGCTGCGGGGTGACCGGGGGGCGAGATCCCTTCTCCAGTCCGAGGGCGTGCTGCCCATTCCCTTCCCGGAAGGTGCGTTGGATCTCGACCGACCCGAGGATCTGGCGAGGCTCCGCAGGAGGACGCCTTCGCAGGGTTGAAACGCGGGCTCCCCTTCGTTCATCACATGGGGCGAGGAGGATTCCATGATGACGCTCGCCATCCGGATGGCATCCGACGGACCGCTGCTGGTGCTCCAGGACAGCGAGTGGGGTATTGCGGAAGCCTGCCAGTTCCAGGATCCCTTCCTCAAGGGGATGATCCTGGACGCGGAGTACCGACTGGACCGCAATCCTTCAGTGGCCGATTCCTGACCGGAACTCGGGCCGTGACCGGCTTGCTCTTCATGTCATAGCGCTGGCGGGCCTTCTCCAGCTCCGGCATGTGCTTTTCTGCCCAGCCGCAGAGGGCAGAGAGAGGTTGGATCAGCGTCTGCCCCAGCGGCGTCAGGGTGTATTCGGTGCGGGGCGGAACCTCGGGATAGACCTTTCGGTGCACCAGGCCATTCCGCTCCAGATCCCTCAAGGTCTGGGTGAGCATCTTCTGCGAGATGCCGTCGATGGCGCGGTGCAGGTCGCTGTAGCGCGCGGTGCCGTCGGCCAGCAGGTAGATCACCAGGGTGGTCCACTTGTCCGCGATGAGGTCCAGCGCCTTGCGGGTGGGGCACTGGGAACTGAGGACGTTGGGATCGTATTTCATACGCACCATTTAGTATGTATCTCCCGAAAAGGTGCCTTCTTCCCAAATGAAAGCAACCGACACAATCTTAGGTTCCAGTCGCGAAAGCGGCAACCCCCCAAGGAGCTATCATGGCGAATGTTTCCGTTGTCTATCACAGTGGCTACGGCCACACCAAGGTCATCGCGGAGGCTGTCGTCCGCGGCGCCTCCTCCATCGCAGGGACTCAGGTCACCCTCGTCTCCGTGGAAGAAGTGGATTCTCACTGGGAAACCCTCGAGGCCTCCGATGCCATCATCTTCGGTACGCCGACCTACATGGGGTCCGTGAGCGGTCCCTTCAAGACCTTCATGGACCAGTCCGCGAAGGTCTGGTTCGAGCAGAAGTGGAAGGACAAGCTGGCGGCCGGCTTCACGAACTCCATGGGGCTGAGCGGCGACAAGCTGAACACGCTGCAGACACTGGCCATCTTCGCGGCCCAGCACAGCATGATCTGGGTGGGACTCGGCGAGATGGTGGATCCGAACGGCGTGAACCGCCTGTCGAGCTACCTGGGCGCCATGACCCAGGCGGGCAACGTACCCCCTGAGCAGGAGCCCGGCGCCGCCGACCAGGCCACGGGCGAAGCCTTGGGCCGGCGTGTCGCGAAGGCTGCCGAGCGCTGGCGGAAGGGTGCCTGAGAAATTGGCTGTGGAGCGTATATGAAGACCTTGACCCTTGATGAGATGAAACCTGCGCTGGCCCCTTCCGGGCTGCTCGATGCCCTGCAGTGGCGGTATGCCACCAAGCGGTTCGACCCCGCGCGGAAGATCCCTGCCGAAGCCTGGCGTGCCCTCGAGGAAGCCCTGGTGCTGACCCCGAGCGCCTTCGGGTTGCAGCCATGGAAGTTCCTGGTGGTGACCGACCCTTCGGTGAGGGCGCGACTGCGCGAAGTCTCCTGGGAGCAGGCCCAGGTGGAAGAGTGTTCCCACGTGGTGGTCTTCGCGGCCCGCGTCTCCATGGAGCAGCGGGACATCGACCGCTACATCGACCGCGTGGCCCAGGTCCGGGGCGTTCCGAAGGACACCCTTTCGGGCTACCGCGACATGATGGCCGGCAGCCTCCTCCAAGGCTCGTCTCCTGACCGGAACGAACAGTGGGCCGCCCGGCAGACCTACATCGCCCTGGGGAACCTGCTCACGGCTGCCGCCGTACTGGGCATCGACGCCTGTCCCATGGAGGGGCTGGACCCCAAGGCCTACGACCGCATCCTTGGCCTGGCCGGCTCCGGGTACCAGACCTTGGCCGCCTGCCCGGTGGGCTATCGGGCCGAGGCCGATGACTACGCCGCCTTGCCCAAGGTCCGGTTCCCTCTCGACGATGTGATCCACAGGATCTGACCTGTCAGCCGCCAAACGTGTTGATGTCATCCGGGCTTGCCTGGGCAAGCCCGCTCAGGGCGTGACCACCCGGTTCCGGCCCTGGCGCTTCGCCTCGTAGAGGCTGCGGTCCGCCTCATCCACCAGGGAAAGGAAGCAGGTCTGGTGATCCGGGATCTGGGTGGCCACGCCCAGGCTGACCGTCACGCAGCTCGCCACATCGGAGTCCGGGTGGATGAGCCGGAGCTGCTCCACGCCTGCGCGGATCTTCTCCGCCACGAGCAGGGCGCCCGGTCCATCCGTATCACCCAGGACGCACACGAACTCCTCGCCGCCGTACCGGGCCGCCGTATCGCTGGGGCGGCGCACGGAAGCCGCGAAGACCCGGGCCACGGCCCGGAGACAGGCGTCCCCCTGCTGGTGTCCCAGGCTGTCGTTGTAGCGCTTGAAGAAGTCCACGTCCCCCATGATCACGGAGAGGGGCTTGCGGCTGCGGAGGCCTCGCCGCCACTCGTAGTCGATGGCCTTGTCGAAAGCGCGGCGGTTCGCGATGCCGGTCAGCCCGTCCTGCAGGGTCAGGTCCTTGAGGTGGTCCTGGGCCTGCTTCATCTCCACGTGGTTCTTCACGCGGGCATAGACCACGTCGGGATTGATGGGCTTCGTGATGAAGTCGATGGCGCCCGCCTCGAGCGCCTGGGTCTCGTAGGTTTTGCCCGTGAGGGAGGTCAGGAAGATGATGGGGATGCCCGCCGTGGTGGGATTGTCCTTGAGGGTCCGGCACACGGTGTAGCCATCCATGTCCGGCATCACCACATCCAGCACGATGAGATCCGGCTTCTCCGACTTGCTCAGGGCCAGAGCCTCCAGGCCGCTCTCTGCGAGGAGCACGCGGAACTCCTTGGAGAGGATGGCCTGCACCAGGTGCCGCGTCACCTTGGTGTCATCCACAATGAGCACGGTACCGCCCTTCGCCCCCGCGAGGGGGGGTTCACCCTCCTCGGCTGCAGCCCGACCGACCGCCACTATTGCCTCCACCTCCGGCAGGGGTTCAGGGGCCGGAAGCTGCAAGGTGAAGCAGGTTCCCGTGGCGGCATCCGAGGTGAAGCTGAGTTGTCCGTGCAGGTAGCGCTCGGCGAGGAGCCTCAGCCCGAACGTGCCCAGGCCGCGTCCACCGGCGGGCTTGCTGCTGAAGGAACGGTGGAAGATGTGCGAAGCGTTTTCAGCGGGGATGACGCCGGGGTTCCGCACGTGGAAGAAGCGTTCCCGCTCCGCCCGAGCATACTCGATGGTGACGGTGCCTCCTACCGGCGTGGCTTCGAAGGCATTCATGACGAGATCCACGAGGATCCGCAGCAGCAGGACGGGGTCGGTGCGGAAGCGCTCAGGCCGGCCGGGTTTCAGGCACAGGTTCCGCTTGTGGGCCACGTCATGGTTTCGGAAGAAGGCCCCCAGGCTCTCCAGGATCTCTTCCAGCTCGGTCTCCTGGGCATCCACCTGGAGGGTTCCGTTCTCGGCCTGGAGCAGGATGCGGCGTCCCTGGACCTCCTGGGTGAGCTGCTGGGTGAAGTCCGCCAGCTGCCTCACCAGCAGGGGAGCGCTCTCGGGCTCCGCGGCCAGGATGCGAACCGTGCCTTCGAGCCCTTCCGTGAGGTTCATGACCTGGTGGAAGAAGAAGTGCTCCAGTGCTTCGCGGCGATTGTGGTCGCTCAGATCCTGGAGGGACAGGAACACGAGTTCCATTCCTTCCAGTTGCAGTGGAGTCGCCCTCATGCGGAACTCGCTCAGGGTTCCGGATCCCGCATTGCTCATGGAGAGGAGGGACTCGTTGGCCGCAGCAACTCGAGTCGAGTTGCACTCCTCGAGCGTCAGGAACACTCCGCAGGCCTGACAGTGGCTCCCGGAGCCGCACCCGCGAGCGCCTTCGCTGGCCCACAAGCAGCTGACGACCTCCCCGGGGTTGAGCCCCAGCAGAGGCTCGGCGGAGCCGAGGCCCAGGCTCTCCAGCAGGACGTGGCTGGCGGCGACGGTCCGTCCCTCCTGGTCGAGCACCAGCGCCAAGTGATCCGTGGCTTTCAGCAGCATGTCCACGCCCGGGTTGTTCTCACATGCGGCTACGGCGTCCCGGATGGAGGGAGGCACCAGGCGCGGATGGACCGTGAGCGGGGGAAGGGACGGGCGGCTAGGGGGCATGATTTGCTTGCAAGATAGCCTGTTCTCAGGGGCCTGCAAGAAAAAACAGGGCCGGGGCGACCCACCGGGCCATGGGGAGGAGGATGACTCCCCACGGCGCCTCGTGGTTCTTCCGGACGAAGATCAGGGCAGGGGGTGATCCGCGTGGAACTGCTTCAGCCGCTGTTCCAGGATCGGGAACTCGCTGCGCTGGATCAGCGAGGTGCAGGCCCGCAGCCCCTCGGTGTGCTCGCTGCCCGCGGTGGCCAGGGCGATGGCGCTGATGCCGTAGTACATGAACTCCTTCAGCAGCTCGTCACCCGAGAGACCGGGATAGGAGATGGTGAAGTAGAAGCCGTCGGCGATGGGGTCCTCCAGATCCTTGTCGTAGACGATCTTGAAGCCGGCGTCCGTGAAGAGCTTCTTCATGACCTTGGCCTTCTCGCCGTACTCCTTCACGTAGTCCACGAAGTTGAGCGATCCGTCGTTCACGGCCTTGAGGATGGCCGCCAGGGCGTACTGGGCGGAGTGGGAGGTGCCGGAGGACAGGGCATAGATGGTGCCGAAGACCAGGGCGTTGCCCACCTGGTCCGAGGAGTAGAACCGCTTGAGGTCCGGGGCCTTCTTGTTCCAGAGCGCATCGGAGAGCACCAGCATGGCGATGCGCTCGCCGGCGTAGCTGAAGGCCTTGGAGCTGGAGATGAGCAGGGCGTAGTTGTCCGTGTACTTGGCCACCGTGGGCTGGTAGGGGGCTTGGCCGGGGCGGCTGTAGTCCTTGCGGAAGTCCATGCCGAAGTAGGCCAGGTCCTCCACCACGACCACGTCGTATTCCGTGGCCAGCTCGCCGATGATGCGCAGCTCCTCGTCGGTGAAGCAGATCCACGACGGGTTGTTGGGGTTGGAATACATGATCGTGGAGACCTTGCCGGTCTTCAGGTAGCTGAGCAGCTTCTCCCGGAGCTTCGGGCCGCGGTGGTTGTACACGTCGAAGGTCTGGTAGCCCTGGCCCAGGATCTTGCACTGGAGCTTCTGCACCGGGAACCCAGGGTCGATGAAGAGGGTGCCCTCGCGGTCGGCGTGCATGCGGTTGAGGGTCATGAAGCAGGCCAGACCGCCCATCATGGAGCCCACCGTGGGCAGGCAGTGCTCGGAGTCCACGTCGATGTCGAGGAAGAGCTTCACGAAGCGGGCGATCTCCGTCTTCAGCTGGGGGATGCCCTGGATGTCGGGATAGATGGCGGCCACGCCCTGCTTCAGGGCCTCGATCTGGGCTTCGACCCCCACGGGGACGGGAGGCAGCCCGGGGATGCCCATCTCCATGCGGATGTACTTCTGGCCGCTGGCCTTCTCGATGGTGTCGATGAGCTTCTTGATCTCACGGATCGAGGCCTGCCCGACGTTCTTGATGCCGGAGGCCGCCAGCTCTCGGGTCACCGTCTCGAAATCCATGGGCGTCTTGCGATTCTCCATACATCCTCCGGGGTTCAGGCATGGTAGCGAACCGATCCTGGAGCTTTCGTCACAACTGGGGTGCTAGGTCCTGTCCCAGAAAGGAGCCATCCGGCGCACACCCTCCTGGATCTGCTCGGGCCGGGCGGCAAAGCTCAGGCGGGCATGCTGGTGACCCGCCGCACCGAAGGCGGAGCCGGGGGTCAGGACCACCTTGGCCTCATCCCGGAGCCGCAGGCAAAAAGCCATGGGGTCGGCAGCGGCCCGGGGCGGCAGGGCCAGCCAGTGATAGAAGGAGCCGGCGGGCGGGGTCAGGCTTTCTCCGAAGGCCTCCTGCCAGGAGGCGGCAAGGGTCTCCCAGCGCGCGGCGATCTCCCGCCGCCCCTGGGGCAGCACCTCGTCGGAGGCCTCCAGCAGGGCCAGCGCGGCCCGCTGGCAGGAGGCGGAGGCCGCCGTGACCGCAAAGGCGTGCAACGTGGCGGCGGGGGCGAGCCAGCGGGGGTCGCCCACGGCCCAGCCCACCCGCAGGCCAGGCGCGGCCCAGCCCTTGCTCATGGAGCTGAGCACGATGCCATAGTCATCCGCCTCCCGCAGGCTCGGCGGGCGCACACCGAAGAAGAGGTCCCGGTACACCTCGTCGGAGATCAGCAGGATGCCCCGCTGGCGGCAGGCCCAGGCCACGGCCCGCAGGTCCTCCAGGGAGGCGCCGCCTCCCGTGGGGTTGGACGGATGGTTCAGGATCGCGACCTTGGCCTTGGGATGCTCGGCCAGGCAGGCGATGAAGGCCTTCGCATCGAGCCGGAAGCGATCCTTGGCGGACAGCGGGAAGGGCACCGCCACCGCCTGGGCCAGCTGCGCCAGGATCGGGTACGCCGTGAAGCCGGGGTCCGGCACCAGCACTTCGTCCCCGGGGCCGAGCCAGGCCATGAGGAGGCTGAAGAGGGCCGCCTCCGAGCCGCAGGTGACGAGGACCTCCTCCACCGCGGCGCCATGCCACTGAGCGATGGCCCTGCGCAGCTCCGGCAGGCCTGCGTTGGGACCATAGCCGCAGGGGCCGGCCTCCTGGGCCAGGGCCGTCCGGGCCGGGAGGGGCAGGTCCCAGGTGGGTTCCCCCAGCCCCATGGGGATGGCGTCCGGAGGCGCCCCCTGGCTGAAGACGCGGATGGGGCTCAGGCCGATGGAGCCGACGCGAGCGGCGGGGCGCAGGATCGGCTCGGCGGCCGTCATCTCAGGGCATCCTCGAGGCAGGTCGCCGCATCCGTGCGCTCGTCGCGGTACTTGACGATCATGGGGGCGGAGACGTTCAGGCCGTGCTTGTGGGCGAAGCCTCCACTGGCGGGGCGGGAACCCGGCACCACCACGGCGCCTTCGGGCACTTCCTTCCTCAGCTCGCGGCTGTTCACCAGGTCGTAGATCACCGTGGAGCCGGTGATGACGACGCCCGAGGCCAGCACGGCCCGGCGGCGCACGACGATGCCCTCGAAGAGGCCCACGAGGCCGCCCACGAAGACGTCGTCCTCCACGACTACGGGCACAGCCCCTGCGGGCTCCAGCACGCCGCCGATCTGGGCCGCGGCGGAGAGGTGGACCCGGGCGCCGATCTGGGCGCAGCTACCCACCAGGGCATGGCTGTCCACCATGGTGCCGCTGTCCACGTAGGCGCCCACGTTGACGTAGGCGGGCGGCATCACGACGGTGCCCTTACCCATGAAGGCGCCGCGCCGCACCGCATTGCCCCCGGGCACGAGCCGCACGTTGTCCGCCATGGTGAAGTGGCGGGGCGGATAGGCGGCCTTGTCGAACATGGGGAAGCCGGGGCCTTCCATCTCGGTCAGCGCCGTCCGGCGGAAGCCCGCCAGGATGGCCTTCTTCACCCAGGTGTTAGCGCGCCAGATGCCATCCTTGCCGCGCTCGGCCGCCCGCACGAGACCCGCTTCCAGGGCGGCCAGCAGGGCCTCGTGGGCATTCGGGGCATCCGGGTCCGCCACCACCTCCTCGGGGCTGCGGTCGTAGAAACGCTTGAGTTCCTTCACTCCCATCTCGGCGGTCATCATCGGGCGGCTCCCGCAAGCTTCAGGGTCTCGGTCAGGCGGGCCACGGTGGCGGGCTCCGCGTTCACCAGGGGCAGCCGCACGGTGTCGCCCGCCTGGCCAGTGAGCTTCAGGGCGGCCTTGAGCGGAATCGGACTGCTCTCCAGGAAGAGGGCGTCCATGAGGGGGAGCAGCCGGTAGTGCATGCGCTGGGCTGCCGCCAGATCGCCCTTCAGGGCGGCATCCACCAGGACCTTGGTCTCGGCGGGCAGCAGGTTGGCGATGACGGAGACGAGGCCTGTGGCCCCCACGGCGATGGAGGGCAGGGCCATGTTGTCGTCCCCGGAGAGCAGCGTCTTGCCATCCGGCAGGGTCCGGGCGATCTCGCTGATCTGGGCCAGGTTGCCCGTGGACTCCTTGACGGCCACCACCTGGGGGATCTCCCAGAGCTTCGCCAGGGTGGCCGGCGTGATGTTCACGCCCGTCCGGCCCGGCACGTTGTAGGCGATGATGGGCAGCCCCGGCGCGGCATTCGCCGCCTCGGAGTAGTGGGCCACCAGGCCCTTGGGTGTGGGCTTGTTGTAGTAGGGCGTCACGATCAGGGCGCCATCGGCGCCGAGGGCCTGGGCACGGCGGGTCAGGGCGGCGGTGCGGGCGGTCTCGTTGGAGCCCGCGCCGACGATCACCGAGTGGCCCTGGGCCTCCTCGAGGCAGGCTTCGATGAGGGCGTCCCGCTCGGTGTCGCTCAGGGTGGGCGATTCGCCCGTGGTGCCCAGCACCACGAGGTGGTCCACGCCGCCCTTCACCACATGGCGGACCAGGCGGCGGAAGGCATCGAGGTCCAGGGCGCCGTCCTCCAGGAAGGGGGTGGCGAGGGCGACGGCAAGGCCAGAGAACATGCGGGTCATGGGTTCACTCCGAAGTCGAACAGGGGATTGAGGATGGATGCGGCCAGATCCTCCATGGTGAAGAGACCCTTGCGGCCCTGCAACCAGCGGGCGGCGGTGAGGGCCCCTTCGGCGAAGGGCTCCCGGGACCGGGCCCGGTGGGAGAGCTCCAGGGTCTCGGAGGGCGTGTCGATCCCCACGGTGTGGAAGCCGAACTCGGTGCCCGCGCGGAGGACGCCCACGCTGAGCTGGTGGGGCTTCAGCGCCCCCTCGGGCGGCGGCATGAGCCACTCGGTCTTCCTGGGGCAGCCCTTCATGACGGCCGCGGCCAGGGTCTTGGCGGTACCCGAAGGGGCATCCGCCTTCAACCGGTGGTGGTGCTCGAAGACATAGGCGTCCCGGGCAGGGTCGAGCTGCGCATAGCGGCCCGCCACGGTGGCGAGGCGCGCCAGGAGGGCCACCGTCAGGGAGAAGTTGGAGGCCGTCAGCACGCCGATGCGATCCCCCACGCGAGTTGCCAGGTCGGGGATCTCCCAGCCCGTGGTGCCGATGACGAAGGGGGTGCTTGTGTCCAGCGCCCAGGTCAGGTGGCTCTCCACGGCACCGGCCACGGAGGCGTCGATGGCGGCATCCACGGGACCGGCGGGTGTCTCGCCCTGGTCCACGGACCAGGCGATCTCCAGCCCTTCCTGACGCCGGGCGCAGGCCAGGATGGCGGAGCCCAGGCGGCCCCGGCCGAAGAGTCCTACACGCATACCGCCTCCTCGATGAGCGCCCGGTGGAGGCGCCGCAGTGCATCGACCACGGTGGACTGGGGTACCACGAGGCTCAGGTTGATCTCGTTGGCCCCCATGCTGATGAGTTCGATGTTGATGCCGCCCAGGGCGGCGAAGACCCGCGCAGCCACGCCGGGGGTCTGCTTGATGCGCTCGCCCACCACGGCGATGATCGCGCGGTCCCGCACGGTCACGACATTCGCGAAGGTGGAGAGCTCCGCGATGAGGGCCTCCAGGGGCGCATCGGCCTCCACGGTGAGGGAGACGCTGACCTCGGCGGTGGCGATGAGGTCGACGCTCACACCGTGGCGGCGGAAGACGTCGAAGAGCTTCGCCAGGAAGCCGCTGTGGTTCAGCATCCGGGTGGAATTCACGGTGAGCACCGTGACGGGCCCCCGGGTGGCCAGGGCTGTCACGGCCCGCCCCGAGCGGGTGTCGGGGGCGATGGTGGTGAAGAGGCCATCCGGGCGCTGGGTGTCCCGTACCGTCACCGGGATGCCCGCCTCCACCGCCGGCTGGATGGTGGCAGGGTGCAGCACCTTGGCGCCGAAGGCCGCCAGCTCCGCGGCCTCCGCGAAGGTGAGCTGGTCGATGCTCTGGGCTTCGGGCACCACGCGCGGGTCGCAGGTCAGCACGCCCTGGACATCGGTCCAGATCTGGACCTCCTGCACCCCCAGCGCGGCGCCGAAGAGGGCCGCCGAGTAGTCGCTCCCCCCCCGTCCAAGGGTCGTGGTGAGCCCCTCTTCCGTGGACCCGATGTAGCCCTGGGTGACCACGGGCTGACCGGGCCGGAGGAGCGGTGCGAAGTGCTGGGCCGCCAGCTCCGGCAGCAGGGCGAAACGGGGCTGCCCCTCGCCGAAGGTGTCATCGGTGCGCATGACCTTTCGGGCATCCACCAGCGGGGCGCCGATGAAGGCGGAGAAGATCAGCGTGGACAGGCGCTCGCCGAAGGAGGCGATGGCGTCCATGCTGCGGGGGCTCAGCTCCCTCAGCAGGGCGACGCCCCGGAGGATCAGCTCCAGCTCGCGGAAGCGCTCGGCCAGACTGGTTTCCAAGGTCTCCGGAACACCGGCCGGAAACAGGTCGCTGGCCGCCGTGAGGTGGGTGGCCAACACCGCCTGCATGGCGGAGATGGCGCCTTCCAGGTCCCCGCGCTCGGCGGCCTGGGCCGCTGCGAAGAGACCGTTCGTGGTCTTGCCCATGGCGGAGAGGACAACGAGGGGGGGCTGGTGCGCCGCGGACCTCACCAGGTCGGCCACTTGGCGCATGCAGGCTGCATTGGCGACGGAACTTCCGCCGAACTTCATGACGATGGCATTCATAAACACATTCTCCTTCGGATCAGGGTGGATGGGGACGAAGACGTTGACGGGGTGCCGATGGATCGATTCGACGTATCGGCCAGGCCGTGAAAGTCCGGCAAAAGGGGTCGTAGCGTTCCCCTGCCAAAGCCAGGGGATTCGCAACGACCCCTAACGTTTCGCCTTCCGTCCCTCCGAAGGGGGCGTGGACAGTGGGTGAGTGGTGGCGAGTTCCATCGGCGACCTCGAACGTACGACGGTGCCAGGTGGAAGCGGCCTGGGAGATTCCGGACCACTCTTCCTAGGCACTCCACGCCGGGTGGCCGGCGTGGCAGCCGCTGGGATTTAGCCCAGGCGTCCAAGGTCTGCGTCGATGACTCGCAACCCCTTCGGCGATCCTCCCCTTTCGCTGCAGGTCAGCGGGTTCATCGCCCTCGCTGCAGGTACTGATGGGGACCGCTCCTCCATCGGATCTTTTTAAAGTCCCATGGACGTCCCTTGATTGCAAGCCTTCCGGTTTGGGGGCAGAGTAGGGGCACTCCAGGAGGCGCCCATGAAGGTCCTCATCGTGTATGCGCACGAAGAACCCCATTCCTTCAATGGAGCGATGAAGAACACGGCCATCCGGACCTTCGAGGAGCAGGGCCATTCCGTGGTCGTCTCGGACCTGTACCGGATGAAGTTCAAGGCCGTGGCCGACGGCGAGGACTTCCTGGAACGGCGGGACAAGCACTACCTGAAGCGTCAGGCGGAGGAGAAGGTGGCTGCCGAGCTGGGCACCCTGTCCCACGACATCCTGATGGAGCAGAAGAAGCTGCGGGACTGCGACCTGCTCATCCTGCAGTTCCCGCTCTGGTGGTTCAGCATGCCCGCCATCCTCAAGGGCTGGGTGGACCGGGTGATGTCCATGGGCTTCGCCTACGGCGGCGGCCAGTGGTATGACACGGGCGGACTGAAGGGCCGCCGGGCCATGCTCTCCATCACCACGGGCGGACCCGACTTCATGTATTCGCCGAATGGTCGCAATGGGGACATGGAGAAGATCCTCTTTCCCATCCAGCACGGCGTTCTCTACTTCTGCGGCTTCGAGGTGCTGCCGCCCTTCATTGCCTACTCGCCCGCCCATGCGAGCAAGGAGCAGCGGACCCAGATGCTCGCGACCTACCGGGATCACCTGGCGCACCTCGACCAGCTGCAGCCCCTGGCCTTCCATCCCAGCCACCACTTCGACGCGCAGATGCAGCTCAAGGCGGAGTTCCGGAGTTGATAAAACTAACGAACGGAGATGGATGCACCGATCCAGGTGGCATCCAAGGATCGTTATTCGGAGCAGGGCATGGTGGATGCGAAGAGCGCGGCGATGAAGGAGCTGGTGGCCCTGCTCAACGCCTTCGACGACCAGGATGAGAACGATGTGGCCTTGTTCCGAGCGCTCCTGCCCCAGGCACTCGAGGAGGCCCTTCCGGAACTGGGGCTTCGCCTGGTCCGACCCACGACCTCCTGGTCCCTCAAGCGCCTGATCCTGTCCAGCCCGGGACGTTTCCCCAGCCCCGGCTGGACGGCGGTCCTCCTTCGGTCCCTCATGCACGAGACGAACGAGGAGCTGTTCGAGGAGGGCTGTCGCGCCCTGGTGCAGATGGGGGGGGAGCCCGAGACCGACGCCCTGAGGCAGGTGGCCTGGCAGCGGCAGGAACCGGCTCTGCAGGCCATCGTCTCCCGCAAGCTGGCCTTCCTGGAGCCCCGCCAGCCCTTCAGCTTCCACTTCCGGGATCTGTTGCTGGGCAGTCGGAATCCAAAGCTGTCGAACCAGGCCGTGGAGCACCTCATCTGCAGCGTCAAGCTGGAACATCTGCCCGACCTCATCACGGCGTGCGACCACCCGGACAACATGGCGTCCTTCCAGGCCTTTCGCGTGATCTCCTCCCTCCACCGGCAGGAGGCCGGGCGGTTCCTGGTGGAGCGCTTCGAGACAACCTGCGCTGCCCTCCTGCTGGACAACTGGCTTCGCAGCACCCAGGAGCAGATCAAGCGCGCCCCGGCCCAGGGCGTGAAGAACGTCGTGCTGGAGCGGCTGCGGAGCTGCCCCGGAGCCGAACCCCACCGGGCCCTCCTGGCGGAGATCGACAAGACCCTCGAGGATCCCGAAGGCGATGCCCTTCCCGCGGTGCAGCAGCTCCGGGGGGTCATCCAGGGGCTCAAGGAGACCCGGCTGGTGGACTGCCTGGCGGATCTGGCCCTGGGTCATTCGGTGCGCTTGGCCAACCTGATGCCCGAGCCCCTGGACGAGCAGCGTCAGCGCACCCAGCGGCTGCAGGGCACCCTCGATGCCTGTGCGGAGGGCATGGTGCGGTTCGCCCGGCGAGGAGTCCTGGGCAAGGATGACGTCATGCCGCTCTTCCGAAAGGCCTACGAAGGCGGCGCCGGTGGCGATGGTTTCGGGCGCTCTTTTGCGGAACTCCTGGACGATGAAGATCAGGAACTCCGGGAACTCATCCTGGTCGCCACCAACCATCGCTGGCGGGAAGAGGGGCTTACGGTCCTGGGCGAGCGCCTGCGGCCGAACCTGCTGCCCTTCTTCCTGAAGGCCATGGCCGATCCCATCGTGGACATCGCCCAGTTGGCGATCCGCTACTTCGGCAAACTGCCCGGCGCCTTCGAGCTGGCCATGGACCTGTTCCGTTCCGGGAAGGCCGACCAGATGGAGCGGGCTCTGGAGATCTTCGCCCTCAACGGCATGACCGCGGCCGGACCGGCCCTCCTGGATGAGCTCGAGCGGGCCGAACGGGAGGACACGCTCATCGGCGTCATCCGCTGCCTGGGCGTCCTGATGTACCTGCCCGCCGTGGAACCGCTGCTGGGCCTGCTGCGGGGGGGGCAGTCGCCCCGGCTCCAGCGCGCCGTGGCCGAGAGCCTGATGGCCATGAACTCGCCGGAAGCCTCCCGGGGGCTTCTGGGCAAGGCCCTCGAGATCCGCAATCCCGAGATCCAGCTCCTGGCCATCGAGGCCATCTGCCGCCTTCGCCACGATTTCCACCACAGCCTGCTGCCGGACGAGTGCCAGCTCCTGGAGCAGCTGTTGGAGGCCTGCTTCGACGAGGGTCCGGGCTACCGGTACAAGGCGATCCTCGCCACCCAGGGTTTCTGGACCCTGGATCAGGTCTGGCTCCAGAAGCTGGAGCAGCGGATCGGATCCGTGGTGGCCGAGCAGCGCAAAAGGCCCACCTGGGACCGGGATCAACAGCAGGCTGTGGCCGTGGCCATGCGCGAGCTGGAGCGGAAGCGGCGCGAGCAGGATGTGCTGGCTTCCAGCGGGAATCCCGTGCGGGAACTGGTGATGGCCTACGCGCCGGGGGAGGTCGGCATCCTCCGGGGCCTTCTCGCGGCCCTGGACAGGCCCGGCGTGATACTGGGGCTCGAGGCACGGGCGGAGCTGGAAGCCTTGGTCGAGGCTGAACTGCTTCGGCCAGGGGTGGATGAAGTCAGCCTGGAAGCGCTGGCGGGACTCGCGGGACGCCTCGCCACTGCCGCTGCCCAGGAGCCCCTGCTGGACCTCCTGCGACGCTGCAACCCACGGTCCGCCCTGGGGCAGGCCTCCCGCTCGGCCCTGCTCGCGGTGGGATGTCCCGAGGAGCGGCTGATCGATTTCCCCTCTCCCTGGGGCATCCTGGTGCTGGAGCCGAGCGCCTTCTTCCGCAAGCGCATCGCCGGTGCCCTGAAGGACTTTGCCGTGCGGGAAGCCCAGGATCGGGAGGAGGCGGAGGCCCTCCTCCAGGATGGCGTGGCCGAGGTGCTGGTCAGCGAGACGGCCGATGCTGCCGGCGACCTGCAGGAGTGGTTTGCCATCCAGTGGCGCCAGAAGCGGCTCCAGCAGGTGATCCTCTCCACGGCCTCCCGGGCGCTGCCCGACGTGCTGAGCAAACCATGGATCGCAGGCAGTCTGCTCAAGCCCTATCCGATGGAAGACCTGCTGGCGCTGCTCAAG
>Ga0129297_10000653_pt1 | contig 16914 bp, 13 predicted proteins | sample I18A1metaG_FD_94708 | JGI IMG/M metagenome (GOLD analysis project Ga0129297, IMG submission 94708) | Lake sediment bacterial and archeal communities from Gulf of Boni, Indonesia to study Microbial Dark Matter (Phase II) - ​I18A1 metaG | ecosystem: Environmental > Aquatic > Freshwater > Lake >... | reverse complement strand
CTTTGGCTCATGGAGCCTGGATTCTCAAGGGTGATACGAAACAACTGAGCCAGAAACCTGAGCTTCTCCTCGCGATGAGGGAGGTCAACGGGGACGTAGTCTATCGATAACGGCGCCTCGTCCTTAAAGATGGATGGTCTGGCCAGTGTTTCCCTGATGATATCAGATCCTTGGCCCAATGGATGCTCTTCCACAATTCTGCGTGAGAGTTGGGTAAGCTTCGCTTTAGCCTTTGCGTCGCCAAGTGGCTAGATTTGTCTGTCGTTGTCGCCTCGTCAGAACTTCCGTCACAGGCAGCCTGCCCGACTGCCATTTCGATCGGTGGGCTCGAATGTACTCTGCCTTTTCCTAGGTGTTGTCGTTTGTCGGTGGGTTCTCTTTGTTCATTCTTGGTCTGTAGGGTGGTGTTGGGTATGTGTTACGTGAGTCTGGTCCTTGGGGATGGCTAAGCTGAGCTGGCGTCATCCAGAATCTTGATTGGTTTCGTGATGTGTACGCAAGAATGGAGTTTTCAGCGGTGAGATATGGATCTGTAAGCTTGGGCTATAGTGCTGACAAAGCGATGAGACAGCACGAACTTTGCAGACATCATTGATAGAATGGTGCGTGGGTAGCTCTCGCGACAATCTCTGAACCTTCTTGCCTTCTTTTGATCTCTAGGGACCAATCCAATAGGAGTGAAACGTTGGTGTCGAGTCTTTGACCAAAGGCCTATCCGCTTGGATTGCCTAGGCCTAACCGCCCCAGACATCCTTGAATACTCGCATAAGGTTATCGCCAAGCATCTTTGAGATTTCCCGATCAGAATAGCCTCCTGATACAAGTGCCATTGTGATGGTCGAATACTTGCGAAGGTCTCCATCGAAGCCAATAGGATAATTGTGGAATGCAGGCTTTCCCACCACTTCGGGGTGTTCTTGCCTATGCCATATCCTTCTTGTTTCATTGTTTTCGTTGATGTCAGTTGCCGTTCCTACGTGTTCTACTCCCACAAGCTTGACCACATAGTCCACATGCCGAAGGAAGTCCTTGAACGTAGCCACGACTCCTCCTTCCTTAGATCTTAGGAAGGGATTGTAGGGGATAACACACATTACGCCCCCTTTTTCTGCCAAGGCCTTGATCTGTTCGTCAGTCCTGTTCCGGGGATGGTTGAAAAGGACCCTCGCGTTGGCGTGAGAGAAGATAGGCGGCTTATTCGAAATCTCGATCGCCTCCAAGGTCGTTCGGTCACCGCAATGCGAAAGATCAACTACAATACCAACTCTGTTCATCTCACGAACAACGTCCATGCCAAAATTGCTCAGACCGGCGTTCCTTTTTTCCATGCAGCCATCACCTACAAAATTCGCTGTGTTGTATGTCAGCTGCATGACTCTGACCCCCATCTCATGAACGAACTTGACGGCGTCCAGACTCTGTTCTATGATGTTCCCTCCTTGAGGACCAAAGATGATCGCCGCCCTTCTCTCTTTCTTGGCTCTTTCTATGTCAGCAGCCCTGCTCACTAGAAGGGCTTTGTCCGATCCGGTTCTTATCCACTGCCGATGCATTTCGAAATCTTTGGCGGACTCGGAAATCCCGGCATTCGTGGACGACGTGGCAGAAGAGGGAACTGTAATGTTCGAGGCGGTCACTCCACCTTCTATCATCTTGTCAAAGAATAGCTCCGCCAGATGCTTATCTAACCAAGGATTCACTATGGCCACATTGGAGCAATCAATCACAATCGACTGATTGTGAATCTCCAAAGCCTTTTCGAGTTCATTCTTACCCAGGCCCAAAGGATTGTCGACTTTGGACATCTTCAAACCAACGTATTCCAGTAAGCTATGTCGGCAAGGTTATAACGCTTGTCATTAATCTGCATTTGATCATGACTGAATTGGTCTTTCTACGATTTACCTGGACAAATATTTTATCCTCGGTCTGAATAGACGAGTGCAGGTGTAGCTATTGCAGATCAATAGTAAAGAGGTCAAACCCAACTCAAAGACTTACCTGACTATGAAGGTGACAACGGACCTGGACGGTGGAGATATCAACCTCCCTGTCCATGTAGTAGTCGGAGCTAGATCAGGACCTACCCTCGCACTGTTCTCGACACTGCACGGCAGCGAATGGCTCCCGATCGAGGTGATAAGGAGAATTATGCAGAAAACGCAGCCAAGCGATATTGCAGGTACGATACTGGCCGTTCCTGTGGGGAATCCGGTTGCCTTCGGCAATTACTTGAATAGAAATACTAGAGATGAGTCAGACAACGCCGACCTGAATAGGGTGTTCCCTGGACAGTTTACCTGGATAGCGGAGCAAATCTCCTCAAAGCTAGCGAACGAAGTTATGGCCAAGAGCGACTGCTTAATCGACTTACATTGGGGAATATGGGGGTCTACCTTAGGGGCTGTGATGTACGGAACGGACTTTCCCGATCCGGAAGTCGTTAGGAAATGCGAAGAAATTGCCAAGGTATTTGGATATCCCTGCATACATCGAGGCAAGGCAGTAACAGTCTTTCCGGGCCCCAGGTCATCCATGGGATACTTCGGGGGTGTCCTTGGCAAGCCCTGCATCGGAGTGGAACTTGGAGGAGCAGGCTTCGATGAAGCAATAGAGGAGAGGTGGATCAACATGAACATCACAGGCGTAGAGAACGTAATGAAGCACCTCAAGATGCTGAAGGGCGAACCGATACTTCCTGATAAGTATCTCGTGTGGGATAAGAGATGGCGAGTCAATCCCACTGTTGCCGGCATTCTAGTTCCAAAGATCCCAGCGAACTCGCTGATGCGAGAGGTAAAGAAGGGAGATCTGCTGGGTCAAGTTGTTAGCCCATACAGCTTTCAAGCCCTCGAAGAACTCAAGTCTCCCGGAAATGGTATCTTGTTCATGTCTGCAAGAATGTACCCAGTCAGGCCAGGAGACTGGGCTTTTGCTGTTATCGACACAGACGACAAAGGTACGCAGTGGGTTCCCTCACATTAGACGGATTGTCTCTTTGAATGCAACATCTTGGTTCAGAAACAGGGGCGATGCTCCATGATTGATATGTCTGGTTTATTGAGCAATGTTCCTGAGTATCGACGCTACATGACAATTGAGGAGCTGGACGCGAGCTCTGAGAGATTGGCGAAAGAGTATCCGAGTACTGTCAGACTTTTCGACTTGGGGAACTCGGCAGGGGGCCGGCGGATCAAATGCCTAAAGATAGGCAATGGAAAGCACAACGTACTGATCTACGGCTTTCCGAATCCGGAAGAACCCGTCGGAGGTCTTCTTATAGACTACTTCTCCCGTTCACTCGCCGAGAACGAATCCCTGGCTCGGCAATTTGACTACACGTGGTATCTGATCAAATGCATTGATCCGGATGGAGCTAGGCTCAACGAAGGATATTTGGAAGGACCATTGACGCTCCTTCACTTCGCAGAGAACTATTATCGATCCCCGGCGCATCTGACGGGAGAGGAGAACTTCCCATATCGGTATGGGGACCTCGACTTTAGCAACCCCGTACCCGAGACACGAGCACTTATGAATGTCATGAATGAAATAAGTTTCGATTTCATCTCAAGTCTTCACAACATGAAGTGGGGAGGAATCACGTATCAGGTGTCTGAGGCATGCCCCCAGCTATATGCTCCACTACAGCAACTCGCAAGGATATACAACATACCTCCACGAAAACGTCAGGGCAGCGTTCTAGCTTCCGGAGTCCAACTGGCTGCATACTTCACACCTGTTCGGAACTACGTCAATGCAAAGATGGCCGGAAAGGGACTGCTCGAAGAAATCACTGGCGCGTTCGTATTCGAGTACGCAGCGCTTTCCAATCCCCAAGTCTTCATGATGGTGCCTGAATGCTGCACATGGTACGATGTTAGATGCTGGGATGATAGGCCATCCGACACTAGCATGGCTGAGGTCGTCAAATACGCGAGCCATGTTGGATCAGAAACTAACATGTTCCTACTGTCAATCTTTGACAAAGCGGAACCACTGCTGACGAGTCCTTCGCCATTCTTGGAGATGATTCGTTCAATTGTGAAGGAAATTAGGTCGCCCACAGTAGGTGTATTGGATCCTGGGCCTTCGATCAGTGAGAAAGAATTGGAACGCCCTGCCACGATCGCAGAAAAGGTCGAAACGGAGGGAAGGGCGGACGTTTACAGGATGTTTAACCTCGGCGCAATGATTCGAATGCTTGGTCATCAAATAGCGCAGAAAGGCGATGGCAGGTCGACTCTTGAGTCCTGCAAGGCCGAAGCCATGGCCAAGCTCGAGGAATGGAACAGAATCGTTGAAGAGAAATACGAGTGCAAACACCATCCGCTTCGCAATCTCGTAGCGTTGAACTTGGGTAGCATACTGTACTCAACCGAGTATGTCAAATGGAAGAAAACCTGGAAACAGTGAGGATAGGCAATTCTGGAGCAGTTTGTTGGCCAAGCTGTTGACAATGATACAGTTAGTTCGTAGCTTGTGTTGCTCTTGTGCTTCCGCCGTCATACGTAGCATAAACTGCACTAAAGCGCGTTCTCTTTCGAGAAAGGATGGATCTAAAGGATGCTACTGGCTGATCAGATATCAGTTCTCAGGTTGCAGCAGATCTGTACAGATTCGTGGGAAGTAATGAAATCAAGAAATGAAATACCGGTTCTGTTTCTGGCCAAGCATCGCTAACGGGAGAGAATGCACTTCATTGAGAATATTCGAACCAGTCCAGATAGCGAGGACAGAACTGAGGAACAGGATTGTTCTACCTCCAATGGTGACAAACTGGGCTAGGAAAGATGAGTTTCCATCAGACAAGAATGTCAGATTCTACAAGAGAGTAGCTAAGGGAGGCGTGGGGGCAATTATCACAGAAGCGATGAACGTTGTTCCTAGTGTTAGGATTGCGGCAAGACAAATGGGTATCTACAACGGCAAATTCGTGGATGGATTGAAACGGATTACTGCTGCTGTGAAGCCTTACCAAGCCAGGATATTCTCACAGTTGGTTCACGGAGGCCCTAGATCTGCCGTTGGAGACTGTGTATCGCCCTCTGGAGTGCCTATCAAAGAAACAAAGCCTAGGATACTTGAACGAGATGAGATATTCGACATTATCCATAGATTCGTAGAGGCAGCGAAGATAGCGGAGAGATCGGGTTTTGACGGAGTGGAATTACACGCCGCACACTTCTACCTGCTTTCGGCATTCCTATCGCCCTTCACTAATCGGAGAGAGGATGAGTTTGGCGGGAGTGCACATAAGAACTCAAGAATCGTGCGCGAGATAATCAGAAGAATCAAGAATGAGGTAGGACCAGACTTCCCAGTCACCTGCAGAATAAATGCCTTCGAGAGTGTAGATAGAGGAATAGGTCTACAATTTGCCGCTCATCTGTCGAGAGATCTTGAGGCAGGGGGAGCAGACGCGATCCACGCTTCGGCTTATGTCATTCATATCCCATCGTCCACGCGTGGAGGACCTGCGGTTCCGATGGGCGGCCCCCCGACAAATAGAGATCCACAAGGTTGCTTTGTCAAGTATGCGGAAAACGTCAAGGGAGCGGTAAGCGTTCCTGTGATAGCCGTAGGGAAAATATACGACCCGATTTTTGCAGAGGAAGTATTGAAAGAGCGAAAGGCCGATCTAGTGGCTCTCGGAAGGCAGTTACTTGCCGATCCAGATTGGGCAACAAAGGTTCGACAGGGAAGAGCTTGCGAGATAAATTGGTGCGTCTACTGTTCGGCTTGTTCTGCTCGTCTTAGGGAAGGGAATGATGTAGTCTGTGTGAGGAACTCAGATCTTGGCAAATGAGAATCCAGAGGCCATCTAGTTTAGTTTCTGACTTCACGAAGGATATGGGTCTCTGAAATCGGCCAAACGGAGAAAGGACAGTCAGAATGGTTATTTCTTCAATACTTGGGCGATCAAGACAGAGTTTCCCTTATTTTGCTGAGCCAGCACACGCCGTAGTCTCCCGGCTGCACCACCGGATTGAGTCTAACCGCCCACAGTAAACCATCATATGGCGCGTACATTTTCTGCAACTCGTTTCCAAATATGTCGTAAACTCTGCCAAGTAGAGTTCCTTTCCTAATCTTTTGCATGAGTTGAAGCTCGGGTTCGAGAAGGGCTAGTCCGCCGATATCCACTCGCAGCAGACCTATGTCTTCGAGAATGTAACGTTCTCGAGGAAGTTCGGGTTTGCCCTCAAGCATGCCTAATCTTCTCATGACATTCTGGCAAAATCGGACCTGAAGATCCAAACCCTTCTGGCAATCCTCAGGTGCCATTACGCTACACCCAACCTCAAAGCCAAGTGAAGGTATGTTCCTTTCGTCCAATGCACTAGTCAGCGTACCTGGCTCAGGAAACGGAACGATTATCCTCGCACCTGAGTTCTTTGCCAGTTCAAATGCCTCTCCTTCCGATTTCTCGGTGAGAACAGAGTCGACTATCAGATACCAGTCCGCACCACTGTGCAGGTCTATGTGATAGTCAGCTCTAAGCGCAATTTCGTTAAAGAACGCGTGCGCCATTCTATCGACCGGATATCCATCAGCCTTGCCTGGAAAAGCCCTATTGACATCCCACTTGTAGTTGTCAAAGGTCTCACTGCCGCGTTTCTTGGCGCTGAAAGCCTCAAGATTCACAACCGGAACTCCGACGAGAGTGCCTTTCAGTTTGTTCGGATCAACACTCTGCATAAGTCTTGTAAGCGCAAGCGTACCATTCGGCTCGTCACCGTGTACGCCAGCCGTGACTAGAAGAACTGGTCCTTTTCCCATTCCATTGGCAACGATTACTGGAAATCTCATGTACGATCCGTCACATTTTGGTGCGACATCATAGAAACCCTGCCTGATCCCACCTCTTTCAACTGAAATCTTTCCTAGTTCAAAACTCAATACAAGCTCCCCTTTCCTAAAGGACACGTGGCAAATATTTATTCCTTTGCAGCTTAATGCGAGTTGAGCTATCCCCCAACATCTGTCCCGGAATGAATAGATTATGAGAAGTTGAGTAATCCTAGAATGTGATTTCTGCTGGAGAGTTCGCTAGAGGCGACTTGGCATCGGAATTACACTCAATGTTGAGCACATCGATCTCACTATATCGTTCCACATGAAACACACAAGGAGGGCTTCTCTGGACAAGAATCAAGGGACACATGTTAGGGGATAGAACAAGCCTTGTGCGAGGGGTTGTTGGAAAAAGACGAAGTCAATGCCGTTCGATTGCAGATAGGCGTTAGCACACGTTCGAGTTTCTCAGTCGTGCTGACTTTCTGACAATTCTATCTTGATATCGGCTTGAATAGGGCATAGAACAATGAGTCGTGCAAAAGCATTTAATCCTCAATTGTCAAATGATACCTCGATCGATATTGAAGGATTTTTCGAGCATTTTAGATCGGATTCCTGATTACCGAGAATACATGACGACTGGCGAACTGAGCACGAGTTCTGGGAGGTTGGCGAAAGAGCATCCTCAAACCGTCAAGCTTGTGGATCTAGGCAACTCGGCTCATGGAGAGCCCATCAGATGTCTAAAAATCGGCGAGGGGAGACATAATGCGTTGGTCTATGGCTTTCCGAATCCAGAAGAACCTCTTGGAGGACTACTCCTCGAATATTTCTCCCGCAAACTAGCGGAGAATGAATCCCTGCTGCGAGAACTGGACTACACTTGGTACATGATCAAATGCATCGATCCTGATGGAGCGAAGCTTAACGAGGGATACCTGAAGGGCCCATTTACGCCTGTCCAGTTTGCCAAGAACTACTACCGGACTCCACTGCCGCTTTGGGGAGAGAAGAACTTCCCGTATAGGTATGGTGACCTTGACTTCAACAACCCTGTACCAGAAACCAGGGCACTAATGAAACTTATGGACCAAACTAGTTTCGATTTCATCTCGAGTCTTCACAACATGAAGTGGGGAGGAATAACTTGGCAGGTGTCTGAACCCTGCCCCGAGCTGTATGCCCCGCTGCAGCAAGTCGCGAAGTCATACAAGGTTCCTCCGCGAAAGCGACCTGGAGCAATGATCGCTCCCGGGATCCAACTCGCCGAGCACTTCAAACCAGTCAGAAACCACGTCAATGCAAAGATGGCTGGAAAACGACCACTGCAGGAACTCACGGGTGCATCGACCTATGAATATGCAGCGCTCGCCAATCCGCACATCTTCCAAATGGTACCGGAATGCTGCACCTGGTATGACGTTAGATGCTGGGATGATAGGCCATCCGATACCAGCATGTCGGATCTTATTAAGTATACGCGCCAAGTCAGCTCAGAAAACAACAAGTTTCTGCTGTCAATCTTTGACAAAGCGGAACCGCTGCTGAAGAGTCCTTCGCCTTTTCTATATATGATTAGATACACTGCCAATGAAGTTCGGACACCCAAAGTCGCCGTTATCGAGCCCAGTCCTGTGCTTAGCGAGAAGGAGTTGGAACGCCCTGCAACGGTCGCCGAAAAGGTTGAGACAGAGGGAAGGGCAGATATATACAGGATGTTTGATGTGGGCGCAATGATCCGAATGCTTGATCATCAACTCGCCCAACGAAGCGATGGCAAATCAACGCTGGAAGCCTGCAGGTCCGAAGTCATCTGCAAGCTTGAAGAATGGAACCGAATCGCTGAAAAGAAATACGAGTACCGAAGCTACCAGCTTCGAGATCTTGTCGCTGTGTGCTTAGGGGGCATACTGTATTCCACCGAATATGTCAAATGGAAGAAGACTGGCAAAGGATTGTCTTGAGTCAACAGGATCGCAAAGCTGGAGCCGACTCATCTAGTAGCTACGTTTGAATGATCGCGTCAGAATCCGTTCTCACAGGCGCGATTACAGTTGCATCGGACCATCGCCGGAATGATGTTGGGAAAACTAGAAATACACTTTCAAGGGATTTGTGAACCAAGGCATAAGCGGAGTGAGGAAAGTGGTCATTGTAGATGCGCACGTCCATCTCGAATTGCCCGTGCCGTACGTGCTTTCTGATTTGTCGGGCATGGCCATCTCTCCGGAGGCTTTGATAGATAGCATGGAACGCTACGGCATAGACAAATCAGTTCTTATGGGTAGTTCAACATCCGCCCAAGTTTCCTTGGAGACCCAAGAGGAAAACCACCGACTGATCGTCGAAGCAAGCAGGAAATACTCCAAGAAGATTATTCCTTTCGCTTTTATCAATCCTAGAAGTGGCAAAGCAGGCCTTGAACTGGCCAAGAAATGCTTCTCGGAATATGGGATGAAAGGGCTGAAGATCTGGCCTTGGGCCGACTTTCCCATTAACTGCAAAGCTGTATACGATCTTGCTGAGATCTGTAGAGAATACCGTGTGCCTCTATCAGTTCACACCGATAATCTTGATCCCCGGGCTCATCCGTGGTTGATCGGAGAGGTTGCCAAGGACTTTCCCGATCTCACTGTGATCGCGGCTCACATGTCTGCGGAGGTCTCTTTAGATTCGATCATTGTAGCCAAGAATTATGACAACGTCATACTGGAAGCTTCGCCAGCACCCCCTTGTCACGCGATAGAGAAGGCCGTTGAGGTTATCGGGGACTCAAGAATAACTTGGGGAACAGATTGGCCATTCTGGGATCAGAGACTTCCTCTAGCTAGAATCAGATCTTTGCGAATCCCCGAAAAGTCGAAGGAGAAGATTCTCGGAGAGAACATATTGAGAATTCTCAGAATGGAGGAATAGAGGAATGAAGGGAATGGATGTTCACGTTCATATCGGAAAGGACACTATCTATGACATGGAACAGTCTGCTGAAGATATCACAAAACAAATGGAAATGGCAGACATCGAGAAATCTGTCATATTCCCATTCGCAGACTTAATCAGTATTGAAGAAAGAAATAGACTGGTCAGAAATGCTGTAGATCATTATCCAGAGAAGTTTGTCGGGATGTACTGTCTGAATCCTTGGGATCGCGATGTAGTCAATTCCATCGAGAAGCATGTTGATAAATCTAGAATCGTGGGGCTGTTCCTAGATGCTGAGGTATACGCCATAAACTTCACAAAATCATTTATTCAAAGTTTGTTTGCAAGAGCGAATGAACACGAGTTCCCTGTCATCATACATACAGATCACCCGCAATCGAGGGCAATCCAAGGAATAGGAACTGGGTTGAAGGAAATCTCCACAAAATACCCTGGGGTCAAGATAATAGTTCGGGCAACGGTACCAGGGGTCATGCCTTTGGCCAATCAAGAAAACGTTTTCTTGGAGACATCGATGATGACGAACAGTCGGAACATAAAGGTTCTGGTATCCGCATTTGGTGCAAGGAAACTAGTGTTCGGCTCGGGGTCACCTATTGATAACGCTTACACAATTAGACAGCTAGTAGAGTTCGCTGAAATCACGGACTTTGAGAAGGAATTGATCTTGGGAAAGAACCTGCGGAAGATTCTCGAACATTGATTCTCTGGGGCAACCGCGAGACGGATTCTCAGTCAATTCGCAAGAATAGCAGAGTAGTGCTTGATTCGCGGTCAGCGGTCTCGTCTCTCAAGTGGATCATGACACGCGACATAGTGGTCTTTTCTGACTTCCTCAAACTCGGGGTCAGACTCGGTGCAACGATCCTTGGCATACGGGCAGCGAGGATGGAACCTGCAACCTTTTAGAAACTCGAAAGCGCTAGGGATCTCTCCACTTGCTCGCACACGAGATCGTTTTGCTGTAGGATCTGGGTTGGGAACAGCAGAGGACAGCAGTTCGGCGTACGGATGGCTAGGCATCTGAATTACTTCCTCCTTCGGACCAAGCTCAACAATTTTTCCCAAGTACATTATGGCAATTCGATCACTCATGTAACGAGCCACCGCGAGGTCATGAGTGATGAAGGCGTAAGTGACTTTGAATTCATCCCTCGTCTCAAGCATGAGATTCAAAATTCCCGAGCGTATTGAGACATCGAGCATTGAAACGGGCTCATCAGCTACAATCAATTCTGGTCTCAGGATCATGGCCCTTGCAACAACTATGCGCTGTCGTTGTCCACCGCTAAGTTCATGAGGATACCTATTGATGAAATCCTCTGCAGGCTTGAGTCCAAAGTGCTCAAGCATCTCGGCCACCATCTCAAGGCGTTCATCAGAAGTAGTGCCAATGTCTTGAACGACCAGCGGTTCGGCAACAGCTCTTCCTACAGTAAACCTAGGATCGAGAGATTCATACGGGTCTTGAAAGATCATTTGAACCCTTTTGTGGAACTGCTTGAGGTTCTCGGTCTTAAGCAGAGTGACGTCAGCCCCTTTGAACAGAATCGACCCCTGAGTTGGGTTTTCGTAGCGGCAAAGCAATCTGCCGAGGGTCGTTTTGCCACAACCACTCTCGCCGACCAGGCCAAGAATCTCTCCCCCACGAATTTGGAATGAAACATCATCGACCGCTCGAACGTAAGGTTTCTCGCTCGAGAATAGTGAAGAGAGAAATCCCCTCCGCAATGGGAATAGCTTTTGCAGATTCTTGACGTCCATCACAACTTGCAGAACGCTTTCACCTTACTTGAAGGAACCCCGCCTTGTTTGCCTCGTGTGGGAAGTGGCAAAGAGTACTATGACGATCTGCAACTTGGACGTACGGAGGGGTTTCCTTTGCACAGGCCTCCTTTCCGATCGGGCATCTTGGATAGAAGAGACATCCAGGAGGAGGGTTGACAAGATTCGGTGCGGCTCCGGGTATGGAAACGAGCTTCCTAATCGGACCACTGATCGACGGAAAGGAGCTCATCAAAGATATGGTATAGGGATTGTGGGGGTCCTTTATTGTGGATATTATGTCGGCCTCCTCAAAGATCCTGCCTGCATACATGACTATTGCCCGGTCGCATGTCTCGGAGATCACCGAGATGTCGTGAGAGATGACTATCAATGAAAACTTCAGTTCTTGTTGAAGATCTTTGATCTCACTCAAGATCTGATCTTGGACCACAACATCAAGAGCCGTCGTGGGCTCGTCTGCGATTATCAACCTGGGATGGCAGAGAAGACTCATAGCTATGATCGTTCTTTGTTTCATGCCCCCGCTGAATTCGTGGGGATAATTGTTCATCCTCTTCTTGTCGAGGCCGACTAGCTCAAAGAGTTCGGCGACTCTTTTCCTCGCTTCGTCCTTCGTAACCTTCCGGTGATTAATGTACACGTCGACAAGCTGGTCGCCGACCCTGAAGACGGGATTCAGGGAGTTCATTGCCGCTTGGAAGATCATGGAGACTTTGCTCCAGCGAAGACGCCTATGCTCCTGGTCAGGAATCGGCAGGGTGTCCTGTCCTTCTAGGACTATTTTGCCATCCATAACTTGCGCGTTTGGGGGAAGAGTACGCATTATCGTAAGCGCAATGGTAGTCTTACCGCAGCCGGACTCTCCCACTATCCCGAGGCTCTCGCCTTCCTCAAGATCAAAGGAGACTCCATCCACAGCCTTCAACCAACCCTTTCTGGTCCGGAAGTAGGTTCTGAGGTTCTGAACGCTGAGAAGCGGCATCATTTTCACACTCTTTCGGCCAATCGGGGGTTGAGTGCATGGGCTATGCCATCGCCGATGAGGTTGAAGGCCAATACAAGAACAAGCATCATAAGTCCGGGAAAGAATGTCATCCACCAAGCAAGGTTTACGTAGTACCTTCCCGCGTCGATCAGTTGCCCCCAACTGACGATGTTTGGATCTCCAAGACCAAGAAAGCTAAGCCCTGCCTCGATGAGTATGGCCACGCCCATCTCGAGAGCCGAGTTGGTGATCACTGGGTATATGCCATTAGGGATTATATGCCATGCAAGGATCTGCCACGGAGAGGCGCCCAGTCCACCCGATGCTTGCACGTAAGCGCGGCTTTTGAGAGTCAGCACTTGAGAACGCATTATCCTAGCATTGGCAGGCCACCATGTGATACCGATCATTATCGTTACGAGGGCAAGGCTGCTCCCAAAGAGAGCGACAATGACCAAGATCAGGAAAAACCTCGGAATCATCATAAAGACCTCGAAGATGCGTGAAAGAAGGTCATCCAGGGCCCCCCCATAATAGCCTGAAGCGGCACCAAGGAGTACCCCCAGTATGGCTGAGAGACCTGCTGAGCCTATGGCTACCAATAGAGCAGCTCTAGTTCCCCACACGGCTCGACTGTACATATCCCTTCCAAGGTTATCTGTTCCCAAGAAATAGGTGCGGGACGGTGGTTGGAGCTGAGGGTGACCGACCTCAAAGGGTTCGTGAGTTGCGAATAATTGAGGGAACAACGCTACTATGACACCGACGATCACTATGGCAAGTCCCAGGACCGCCGCTCGATTTCTCTTGTAGCGGCCTAGAAAATCACGAACATTTTCAATCAAGAGCTTTCTTCTTTCTTTTCTGATCCTTTCCGCTGAGATAAAGTGCTCCTCCTCTCTGGGCTTCAAGGTTCCAGTTATCACTTGTAAGCCACCCTTGGGTCGATCAATGCGTAGGTGAGGTCCGTGAACAGTGTTGCTAAAGCAACAACTACTGAAATGATTAGGTATGATCCTAGGATAAGCGGATAGTCTCTGGAAAGAATAGCCTCAAGAATAAGTCTTCCGAGACCGGGCCAGGTATAGACGGTTTCCGTCAGGACTGCGCCTGCGAACATGTATCCGATCTGTAAGCCGGCCATTGTGACTACTGGGAGTATGGCGTTACGCAACGCGTACTTCGTGAAGACCTTGTTCTCCTGAAAGCCGACAGCCCTAGCGGTTGTGACGTAGTCTTCACGCATGACTTCCACGACACTACTCCTTGAAATGCGGAAATATTGACCGAAGTAGTAGGTCGCTAAACTGAATGAAGGGAGAGCGAGGTGCCAGAGAATGTCAACAAAGCGTTCTAGTTCGCCCATTTGAACGCCAACTGTGATCATGCCGGTAATCGGAAACCACTTCAAGGTAAACGAGAACACAAGGACAAGCACTATTGCCAGCCAGAAGACTGGCATAGAATAAAGTACAAGGCTGACCATGGATAGGCCCGTGTCTATTCTGGTCAGATACATGCGTGCTGCGAAAGCCCCTGCAAGCGTTCCGACAACCAATGCTACCGAAAGCGAGGTTATGATTAGAAGCAGTGTGGCGGGAATCCTTTCCGCCATTACTGCCAGAACAGGTTTGCGATACATGTAAGAGTACCCCAAGTTCCCAGCCAATAGGTTTCGGAGATAGATGACGAGTTGCTCAATGAGGGGTTTGTCAAGTCCAAACTCTTCTCTGACAACCTTGATGTATTCTGGATCAGCGCGTTCGCCCGCCAAGATTAAAGCGGGATCGCCAGGCGCAGTGTGAAGAAGCGTGAAGTTGATTATTACCGCAGCGAGAATTATCGGCACTATCTCAAGCAGACGTCGAGCGATATATGTTTTAACACCCAATTCTGGAACCTCGATACTTCTCTAGGCATTGTGATTCAGTGATCGTCTGATCATGCGGATCTCTGGTAGTCCCTGTTGTACAGAGAACTCAGACAGTAAAACCTGCCACCATCCGGTCTGATACCCGAATTCTTGATGATTTCTTCCTTTAGCAGGTAAGATACGCATCAGTACATTGCGCAAAAAGGGGAAGTTGATGGCGCTTCGTTGTCTTCATGTTCATTCAAGTGGGCTTCTTTCTCTTGGTGACAACGTATGCGGCAATGGCCGCTATCACTATCACAAGGACCACTCCGCCAATCAACTCTGTTGGAAACGTCGGGGCTGCGGGTATCGCTGTCTTAGTGGTGGCTGGCGTGGTCACGGTTGTCGTAGCAGGAGGCGTTGCGGGTTGACCCTTCTCCCACCATACCGCAGCATATCCGAACCAACTAAAGGCATTTCCAAACCCTTCTGGTTCCCAGTTGAAACCTTTCCAGTCTTCCCAGGCCGCGTTGAAGTACTGAGCATTCAGAATCGGTATCCAAGGCTTCTCTTCGAGAAGTATCTTCTGAACGTCGTAGTAGTAGGGCTTCCTCTTCTCAGGATCGAAGAACCGTACCGCCTTGTCCAGTAGCTCATTCACCCTTGAGTTATTGTAGCCCATGAAGTTGCGCGCGCCCCCCGCCCGGAAGTGGTCAGCGTATGATGCCGGATCGGCGCCGTAGTTCACCCAGTAGACCGTCATATCATGTTCCAGTTTCGTGACTTTGCCTAGCCAGGTGCCCAAGTCAAGCTGTACTCTGTTGATATCAATGCCGATTTTCTTCAATTGCTCCGTGACTACTTCAGCAACGGCAGTATCATCTGCATACGGTGAGTTGTAGAAATCTGCTTTGAATCTCCAGCCATCAGCTTTCCTTCCGAAGCCCGCCTCGTCTAGAAGTTGCTCAGCTTTCTTTGAATCGAATGATGGGAACTTTAGGTTCTTGTCCAAGTAGTCGCCCATGTGGAAGGCGCCGACATAGTAAAGTGGAGGATAGGTGCCAAAGAAACCAAGTTTGCTGACTTCTTCCCTGTTTATAGCGTAGGCGATGGCCTCACGGACTTTGATGTTGTTCCAAGGTTCCTTCTTTAGGTTGAAGTAAATGCAGCGATCGTATGGTGAGGCTATGTGGCTCAGGCGCAGTCCGGCAGTCTTGTTCAGGACAGGGATTTCAGCGTAGCTGGGAAGATGATTAAGCCCTCTTAGCTCATGGATCTCACCAGCTCTGAACGCGTTGTATCCAGCAACCTTGTCCGGTATGATGCGGAGCGCTATACTGTCCAAGTAAGGCCTTCCCCTAAACCACTCCTCGTTTCGAACCAGCGTGACATGACTTCCCTTGACCCATTCCTTAAACTTGTAAGGACCGCTGCCGATCGGCTTTTCATTGTACGGATTCGTTTTCCAATCCGTCCCTTCATACAAGTGCTTTGGAAGGATAGAGGCATACCAGAGCGCCGCCATGGCCATCTGCGAAAGGAATGCCCCGTTTGGCTCCTTCAATACAAGCCTTACAGTGTACGCGTCGGGAGTCTCAATCTTGTCCACGAATCGAAGGAAGTATCCGTAGGCAGGGAACTTGTTCTTGATGATCTCCTCATAAGTGTACTTCACATCGGCTGATGTGAGCGGTTTTCCGTCATGGAACTTGACGTTCTCGAATAGGTGGAATGTGTAGATCTTGCCCTCCTCTGATACTTCGATCTTCCTTGCCAAGTCGCCATAAGGCTGCACTCCAGAGGTGACTCCAAAGTCAATTACAACTAGCTTGCTGTAGACGCTGCCTGCGACATCGTTGCATCCCGGCTCATTCTGTAGGTTGGGGTTCAGCGTTGTCGGATGACTGTTACCTCCAAAGATTAGGTTACCTCCGTATTTCGCCTTGGGATTGTGAGGCCACCTCTCGGCCGTTGGCCACTTCTCAACAGCTGACGCAGGCGCCGAGATGATTGCCAGAATTGCGAGGCTTACAAACACCGTTGAGAACCCATAACGCTTTGACCTCTTCATGCTTTTCACCGACGAATCTGCCAACAAATGAAATCGCTGACTAACATATTTAAGAATTTGCAACGCGGTGCTCGAGTGAGCTAGCTACCCACATGTGTCCCTCTATATGAAAGATTCGAACAATGATGGCGCCTCGATAGAAGGATGCGATTGATCAATGAGCTGCGGAGAAGAAGATGGATAGTTCGTAGAAGGTTGGAAGATTGGACCGTTCCGAGAATCGCTGAAGCTCTGAAGATAAGTGAGAAGACGGTTGACCGCTGGTGGGGTTTCTACAGGAAAGAAGGGTGGGAGGGGCTACGCGTCAAGTCTAGGAGACCCCACACGATCCACAAGACCCCTGAGGGTACCGTTGAAGCGGTTATCGAATTGCGTAGGGCATGGAACTGGGGACCATGCAAGATCGAGGGTTACCTCCGGAACTACGGAATGAAGGGAGTGAAGCAGATCAGTCATAGAACCATCTACAAG
>Ga0129297_10000649_pt1 | contig 16931 bp, 15 predicted proteins | sample I18A1metaG_FD_94708 | JGI IMG/M metagenome (GOLD analysis project Ga0129297, IMG submission 94708) | Lake sediment bacterial and archeal communities from Gulf of Boni, Indonesia to study Microbial Dark Matter (Phase II) - ​I18A1 metaG | ecosystem: Environmental > Aquatic > Freshwater > Lake >... | reverse complement strand
GACTTACTTAGGAAACTTGTTTTCCCAGCGGTTACTCCGCAGATGATTACAGGGCTTAGGCTTTCATTCGACTTCGTTTGGGAAGTAATCCTTGCCATAGAGATCATCGCCAGAGTCACTGGAGTCGGCTCTTTCATTAACCTCGCTGTTGAGGGAGGCTCCATGGAAAACGCGTTCGCTGGGATCCTGACTGTCGGTCTAATCTGCATAACAGCAGACCGATGTTTCTTCGGTATACTTGAGAAACGGTTGAGGAAGTGGGCGTAATGGGTGAACATGTCGAAGTCGACCATGTCACTAAGGTTTATGAAAGCCATGGCTCCCAAGGTCTACCAATTTTGAAAGATGTAAGCTTCAACGTGGATGAAGGCGACTTCATGTGCATCGTTGGTCCAAGTGGCTGCGGTAAGTCAACGCTTTTAAGGATCATCGCCGGTTTGGATAAGCCAACATCAGGCAACGTGAGGTTCTTCGGAAAAACCATTGAAGGACCAAATCCAAGAGTCAGCATGGTATTCCAATCCTTCGCCCTCTTCCCATGGCGAACCGTGCTTCAAAACATCGAGTATGGACTTGAACTGAGAAAGGTACCGAAAGCCGAAATGAATAGGATAGCCTCTGAGCTTATCGACCTCGTCGGCTTAAAAGGTTTTGAAAACACTTACCCCAAACAGCTTTCAGGGGGTATGCGGCAGAGGGTTGGTATAGCCCGAGCATTGGCCATCGACCCAAACGTGGTCTTAATGGATGAAGCCTTCAGCGCCCTCGACGACTACACAGCTGCGGCTTTAAGAGATGAGGTGACAGAGGTCTGGGAGGAAACGGGTAAAACCTTCATACTCGTCACTAACAGCCTAGAGGAAGCTGTACAACTCGCCGACAGCGTAGTCGTATTATCTGCGAGACCTGGGCATGTGAAAAGCCTCGTTGACATAAACCTGAAACGCCCAAGGTCGAGGGAAGACCCAGACTTCGTGAAAGTCCATAGGGAACTCTTCAAGCTTTTAAGAGAGGAGTTAGAGACGAGTGTGATCCGTCATAAACTCCGGGGATTGAAGGAGTTTCACGAGATAAAGGATATAGAAAAATCCTGAATGACATTAGCCATTGTCAAGACTATTTAGAAACATAGGTTTCTACCACTATCGCCTTAAGGCTATGGTTTCATCTACTTGATTCCTTTCTCCTAAGCCGCGTTAACTTTATTTCCAACCAGCTTTTCCCCCTCTATAAGCCCCAGTGCAGTCCATGCTAGAAGCCAAACCACGTTACAGCCTGGTTCCGCCATCGTCTTATGTGTCATATAGATAACTCCATCTCCAGGAAACCTTTCCGGTCGTGAAGTTTTCAGTAGCCACCACCAAGCCTGCGTAACATTAGGAAAGTATTTTTCTTGGATCGAAGTCGTCATGATGTGAGCCTCCTTGAGGAGCGCATAGTCCATGATAGCCGCACCGGTGAGACCGAGCCACTTGTCGTCACGTCCATGCAATCCAATCGCTCCACAGTCGAACTGGCATCGGTCAAAGATCCACTTCATCACATCGATGCATTTCTCAGCGATTAAGATGTTCCTTGTTGTTTTGTAGAGCTTGCTGAGGAACACGGTACCATCGTAAGCGGCGAACATCCATCCCGCCTCATCAGTGTAAACCCCAGGTACATTGTGCTCGAAGACGTTAATATGAGTAGTGCCGATCAACCAGGTTCCGAGGCTTGGCGACCACACACCATCGGAGGTTCCAGGCTTATAATCTGTGATAAAGTACCGGCTTAGCCCAGTGGCGTGCTTTAGAGCCTCGTTGTCGCGGAAGAGCTCATAATAGGTCATTAATCCCCCACCTATGAGGCTTAAATCATCCGTGAATGCAGGATCTCTGCCAACTGTTTTATAGCCAAGGCTGAAGTATTGCCCAGCTTTAACCCGTTTACTGCATATGATTCTGTAACTTGCCTCTGCGAGGTCGTCTAAGGAGCTGTCTTGTGGGTTATAGCTCTTATAAAGCCGGTAACATGGTTCTATAACGAATCCATGGGGCCAAGTGTTGTCTGCGTAGGGAGAAGTATTTCCTTTTTCTTTAGGTTTAGTTATGGTATGCGTTTGCTTTATAAAGTAGGCGGCATAGCGGTCCGCGGCTCTCTTATATTTTCCCTCATCCGTGACGTCGTAGATACGGTAGAGGGCATGACTGACCGCGGGAAGGTCTTGCGCCCAAGGCCCAGGGGGCCAGTTTGTGCCACTGCGGGGCCAGCGATGGTACACACACTTGGCAGGGTCGATTCCACCATCATCTCCCTGCCACCGAATAAACCAATCGCAGATGCTCCGTGCGTTGGCTAAGCTGACTCTTGACCCAAAAGGCATATTAACCATCCCCAGCTGCCATCATATATAAACAATATAAGGGTTTACACGCTTTCAATGCTGAACCCATTCTATAACCATCAGCGTCAATTTCCTTTTTAAAACAGGTTGTTTCAAGACCCATCGCATGCATGGACATATGACAACGAATATCATTGTAACCGGGAGAAAAAATGGGTTCGCCTAAGGTTAACCGTTTGTGTTGGAGAAAAATACCTACACCATGTGAATAATGTACGATGGTATAGAGTTAAAATTACTATATAGATGACGGAGTGCAAGAAACGAATGTTAGAAACCTAGGAAGTACAAGTTAATCGTAGTTTTTCATAGATCATGTTTGTTAAGTCTTCGAGCTTAATTCTCTCCCTTGCAGATATGAGGACCCAGGGGTAAACTCTAACATTATCTTCGAGAGCGTGAAACCTCTCCACCACATCACTTTCAAGTAAGCGGTCAACCTTGTTTAGGACGAGGATAACTCGGTCTGTATCAATTCCAAGAAATTCGAGGATCTCTTGGCAGGTTTCAAGCCTTAGCTTCATGATGGGCGTTGGATCGGATATATCTAAGACTAGGAGTACGAGGTCTGATGCGGTTACATCGTTCAACGTCAGCTGAAAGGCTTGTATTAATCTAGGGTCGAGGTCGTTTACAAAGCCTATAGTATCTACATAGAAGATGTCTTGCCGTGAATGGGATGAAAGGTGGTATTTACTTGAAAGAGTCGTGAAGGGTTTTGAGCCTATTGGTTTGTTGAGTCCTGTTAAGGCGTTGAAGAGACTAGTTTTCCCGGCGCTGTAGTAACCGGTTATGCAGATTATGGGGACGCCAAGCCGTTTCCGATTCTCAAGCTGCTCCATCCTCAACACACGTTGTTTCTCAATCCGCTCCTCAACCTTCTTAATCTCCCCCGTCAAAGCTTTTAACGAGCTGTGATACGGGTACTCGCCTAGGCTCATGAAGCTCGGATGCTCCCTACCGATTTTATACTTAATGGAAGCCCCAAGCCGCCTATATGGGAAAGCCTTCACAAGTCTAGCCCATAGGATCTGGAGCTTTGAAAGCTCATCTACACTAGCTAAGTCAAAGATCTCCAACGTTAAATCATAGCGGTCGATAACCCTGACTCTGAGGTATTTCTCAAGGTTATACTGTTGCTTACTGGAGAGAATGTTGTAGAATATGGTTGTTTCAACACCCTTAGCGTCGACCAACTCCTTAAGTTCATCAACCTTTCCTTTTCCAAAAACATAATCAACAGCCTCCTTCCTCCTCACCTGAATAACCCTTTCCAAAACCGTGTAACCCGCCGTTTCAGCGAGACTCTCAAGCTCCCCTAACCTCATCCTATACAATACATGATCATGGGGATTCCTCTTCAACATGCACAGTAAAGCAGACTTCATAGAGATAGCCCACAGTCCACAAAGGAACATAATTAAAGGCTCTTAAGAACTTTTGACGGATTTAGAAGCTAACATGCTCCCGTTTCTACGATTCCCATGCTTGAGTTTAGTGAAAAAGGCTGACATTGCGTAAGACGATATCAAGACGCAAAATGGAAAAACTAGCCTTGACAAATAAGGACGCAAACACATGTATAAATCGAGGAGTAAGGTAACTATTCCCTAACTAAGTAAGACGCATAGAACTGACACATGCTGAAAAGGGTTAAAGCCATTCTACATATTAAACATCTCTTTAAAAGTCCACCCTCCAGAACCAGTAGATCGTGTTTTGCTAAGTCAAGTAACCTTTAAAAGCACACTACGCCATTCGTAGCTCCATGAGGTATCACCCTGAGAACCGTTGAATCTGGTTACAGCGTTGAAGTTACGCCCATAAGAACTCTTCAAGCCAGCGCAGGAGGGGTTAAGGCATTCGTTGAGGCGGGCTTCGGGCTCTCTGTTCACTGGGGCCTCTGCTCGATTCTAGGCCGTAGCGAATGGTCCTACTACCTAGATCGTTTCACACTCGATTCCTACAGACAACTTATGGATCGTTTTAATCCTACGCGTTTCAACGCAGACGAATGGGCTGACCTAATACTTGAAGCTGGCGCCCGCTTCCTGTTGATTACAACCAAACACCATGATGGGTTCTGTCTGTGGGACACGAATCTGACTGACTTCAAGGTTACTCGTACACCGTTTAAACGCGATGTAATCGGGGAGCTCGCGGAGGCGTTACATAACCACGGCTTGAAGCTCCACTTCTACTATTCACTACTCGACTGGACACACCCAGCTTATCGACGAGACTGGCCAACTTATGTCACCTATTACCAGAGGCAGCTTCATGAACTCCTAACCCGCTATAGTCCGGTAGACGGTGTACTCTTCGACGGTTACTGGCCTCGAACACTGTTTGAAGGCGATGTTGAACTCGAATATTTCCCGCCACGCGGACCATTTGATTTAGCTGGCACTTATAACCTGATTCATGAACTTCAGCCAGACGCCGTAGTTGTCAACAACCACCACATCAAACCCCTCCATGGAGAGGACTACCAGATCTGGGAACTGGATTTCCCAGGCTGCAACACAACTGGATTCAATACGACTCAGATCGGAGAAAAGCCAACCGCTGTCTGGTGGAATCTTAACAGTGGTTGGAGCTACCAGCCTGAAAATCACCGTTTAAAGTCGTCAGGGGAAATTGTGCGGACATTACGACGGTGCCACGCTGGTAAATCAACGTTCATCCTGAACATCGGACCACGCCCATGGGGTGATGTTCATCCTGATGAACAGTCAACGCTACGCAAGATCGGTCAATCCCTACGCGAACTCCATCTTCTATAAGATCTTTCATAAGATGTTGAGCTTTATTAGAGTGGCTTTTTTCTGTTTAAAATATTCTACAAGTGAGATCGAGAACCAATTTCACTATGGCAAGTTATTTATCTAGACTAATGAGTGAAAAATTCCGACATAAATGAAAAATATTATATTATTTCATTAATACTTATAGAAATTCGCTTATTCTTTGAGCAGTAGAGTTGAAATATAAAAATAAATATTGTCAACTAATGTGTGAGTTGTAAAATAAGTGGGGCCGACCGGATTTGAACCGGCGATCACGTGGGTTCCCGTTGAAAATCCCGAGCCACGTAGCCTATCCCAAGCAGTCTAGACCTAGCTAGCAGACGGCCCCTAGAAGGAACTCCTGAGGCTGGATACATAAAGGTTTCTTAATGTAGGATAAAGTTGTCAACTTAAGGTCTTGTGGCGAGCTAAACAACGCGAAACCTTTATATTCGTAAGGTGTAGCCGTTCATGGCTGGGAAGTTTTTGCGCTACGATGTAATAATCGTCGGTTGTGGGCCGGCTGGTATCTTCACCGCCCTAGAGCTATCAAACAAAAGCGCATTGAAAATCCTTATGTTAGACAAGGGACCGGACATCGATAAGAGGGTGTGCCCAGCCAGCCGAGGTTTTGGATGTATCAAAAGCTGCAATCCCTGTTTTCTCCTCTGTGGGTGGGGTGGAGCTGGGACTTTCAGCGATGGTAAGCTTCACATGTCCACAGATGTTGGCGGATGGCTTTCTGAATACAGGTCTGAGAATGAATTAAGTAAGCTCGTGGAGCACGTTGACTCGATCTACTTAAGGTTTGGAGCTCCTGAGCATCTCTACGGAACTGATATGGATGCCGTAGACGAGATTCGGAGGAAAGCTTCACTAGCCGGTCTAGACCTTATCCCTGTGAGGCTTAGGCATCTAGGCACGGATAAGTGCCTCCAAGTCCTTAGGGATATGAGGGATTACCTTAAACCCAGGGTTGAGATTGGGACGAGGACGGACATTAAGAGACTGCTCGTTGATGGCGACGAGGTTTCCGGTGTTGAAACGGTAAACGGGGATAAGATTCATGGTAGATATGTGGTTCTGGCACCTGGGCGAAGCGGGTCTGAATGGCTTATAGATGAAGCCCAAAGACTTGGCTTAAAAACTGCTAATAACCCTGTGGACCTAGGTGTTAGAGTGGAGGTTCCCGCCCCAGTTATGGACGACATCACAAGGGTTCTATACGAGCCTAAATTCGTCTTCTACTCAAAGCATTTCGACGACAAGGTCCGCCTATTCTGCAACTGTCCAAACGGCGAAGTCATAACGGAGCTCTACGACGACGTCCTCACAGTGAACGGACAAAGCTATGCGGAGAAGAAGACGGGGAACACGAACTTCGCGCTTTTAGTGAGTACATCTTTCACAGAACCCTTTAAAGAGCCTATAGCCTACGCAAAGTACATCGCGCGTCTAGCAAATATAATTGGAGGCGGAGTTATCCTTCAAAGGCTCGGCGACCTCAAGAGGGGTAGGCGTTCAACACAGGAACGCATAGACCGAAGCATCGTTACACCCACCCTAATAACAGCTACACCAGGAGACTTAAGCTATGTCCTCCCATACAGATACCTACAGGACATCCTAGAGATGCTCGAGGCCCTAGATAACGTATCTCCAGGTATATACTCAAACCACACACTCCTCTACGGAGTAGAGGTCAAGTTCTACTCATCGAGACCCGAGTTGAATGAGAACCTTGAAACAAAGGTTAGGAACCTTTACGCCGCCGGAGATGGAGCTGGAGTTACTCGGAGTCTAGCCCAAGCATCGATGTCAGGGGTTATAGTAGCCAGAGACATCTTGAAGAAAGAGAGAGTTTAACCTCCCCTTAAAAAACATTAATTTAAACAATGATCATATTTATAATACATAAATAATATCTCATATTTACAGGAATGCATCTTTATTTTTGTTTTATTATCATATATTATTCCTATCTCTGCCAACAATTAACTTCAACGGTGTCTTCAAGTGTCCTAAAGAACCCAAGCACCACGAAAAATTACATAGACAGCTGGGATTCATTTATACATTAGATCATTTGCACTAATCGGAGTTCATGAAAATTGTCCAGCGTAGTGAATAATATAACTCTTAGGCAGTTTATCTCTAGTCTCCTATATGCATGGAGCACTTTCCTGGAACTCCGAGAGCATCTGCTCGACAGAGCTTACATAGGTCAAACTGGCGAATATACGCGGCTCCTATATCCCTCGCTTCCTTAAGCATTGAAGGCGAGGGCGCGTTTAAAGAACTGAATTTATATTGTGGTATGAGGGGGATGATGTTCTGTATGTAGGCTCCTCTTCGCGCTATCTCCGATGCCAACTCCTCTATGCAGGATGTATTCACTTCAGGGATCAGAACAGTATTGACTTTAACGATGAGATTATGGGAAGCAGCCATTTCAACGCCCCTCAACTGGTTATCGATGAGCTGAGATGCGGCTTGGAGTCCCTCCAATACTCGACCCTTATATGCAATATAAGAGTAGATGCGAGTTCCTACAACAGGATTAACTGTATTGATTGTAACGGAGACCGCGTGAACACCGAGGGTTATAAGGCGTTTAACATGCATTGGGAGGAGAAGCCCGTTAGTGGCAATGCATTTGATAAGGCTTGGAAAGCTATTATGGATATGCTTGAGGGCTTCGAAAGTTTCTGGGTTCGCTAAGGGTTCTCCAGGTCCAGCGATACCCACTACTGTGAGGTTTTCACACCGCCGTAACCCTTCTTCCACGCTTTGTATGGCCCTCTTAGGAGATATAATCCGGGAAGTTACACCTGGGCGGCACTCGTAACCCCCAATCTTCCTATCGCAGTAGTTACAGCGTATGTTACACTTAGGCGCCACAGGGAGGTGAAGCCTTGCATCCCTGAAATGGGCCTCGTGGTCGAGGCATGGATGCCGCTCGATGAAATCCGTTCTGTTCATTGTAATCCCTCTTATGTTAAGGGGTTTGGATGTTTCCCCTTAATGATCTTCGGTAGCCGTTCATGAGTTACGAGCAGCTGTTGCTTCAGGTCTTTCATGCGCGTAAGTATGAGTTCTTTACCCCGTTCCGTAAGAGCGAAGACAGGGATCTGGATCCCAATTTGGAGAAGAGCCTTTGGACCTACAATCACTCTTACAGCCTTTGAGGCGCATGCCCAGACGAGGTCAGCGCCTTCTGCGAGGAGTTTTGCCTTCACTGCGTCGATGCCAGAGTTATGTACGGCAAGAACCCAAAGCTTAATTTTGTGTTCAACCTCGATGTTTCTTAAAGCCTTGAAGCTGCCAGCTTCCATTCCAGTTACTGTAACAGCAATTCGCTTATAGCCAAGCTCTGAAGCCTGTTTAACCCCCTCAACCTGGTCTATCACGGCGTTTTCTGTATCTATGACAACAGTTCCCTTCCTCTCCAGCTTTTCAATCACCTCTTCAACAGGCGAGGTCTCTATGAGCCCGGTCATCTTTTTTCCAATGCCTTGAACAACCTCGGGCTTCGTTGTTACAATGGTTCCCGCACAGTCACAAGCTGTAACTACACAATCGATTAGGCCGTGTCTAAGCCCACTCATCAGCATCTCAGAGGCTCCGAAAGGTACAAGCTCCTCAAATGTTTCAACCACCCTATCCTTTGTAAACATACCATGTTCATTTATCATACGCTCAACTGCATGTCTAACCTGTTCAACAGTCACATCGGTTCTCCCCGAGAGCACTCTATGAACTGGACATTCACTAACCCTAGGTTGAGATAGAACATGGATAACTCCGTTCTCTATTAGGACCCTTGCCTTAGCAACCTCGATGATGTGTCTGTTAACACTTTTTTCAACCATACATATGCCAGCGTGGTAAGGCTTTTTAAATAACCATCTTTGAAGCCTCGCGTATAGGGTTTTCCCTCTTCTTAAGCCTTCTTCTAATACCCTTATTCAGATAAATATAATCAAGTCAAATATTATTGGCTTTTTTGCTCAATTATATTTACATTTTTATCAAATTTTTAAGGTAAGAAGTCGAACATTAAAGAGTAATTATGTCAACATCCCGATATTATTTGATGGTGTTGGAAAATTCCCGATGTATGTGAGAGGGCTTTTCTCGTCTAAACGCGAGGGTTATACGGGGAAATGAGTGAAATGTTACTTATTGAGGAGCGGAGTGAGGTTTCTTTACTACACCATGGGTTTTCAAGATCCTCTTGACAACACGGTCTAGGCGTTTATCAGCTTCAGAGGGGAGGGGGTTAGGCTTATGTTCAGCAAGGAGTCTTTGAACAACCTCTTTAGCAGTGCTACCTGCGTCCTTTGCACCTTCTGCAACCCACTTTGCTCTCCCCATCCTGTTGATGACCATTGATGGCATGTAATGCTCCTTCCTAAACCATTCACGGGTATGCTCTGCCTGGAGAAACTGGCCTCCAGCCCCCAGCTTAACTATGAGGTCTGTGGCGATTGTTTCCGATGAAGCCTCGATACCCTGCTTAAGCCTTAAAGCCATACCGCAAATCTCATTGTCCACAACCAGCTTCTCAAAGCTTTGACAGCTCTCGAACTCAAGCATCCCAGGTCCCGAGATCACGTTAACCCCGGCTAGGGCGCCTAGAGCTAGGCCTAGACCAGATTCAAGCCCTGCTTGTGCATCTAAGAGCTTAGAATCGCTGAGCCCGAGGTAGGCATGGGTTGGAAGCCCGAGGTACTTCCCGATCTCCACGTAGGCACAGCACATCATAACCGTCTCTACGGCGCCCATAACCGCTGACCCATACCTCATGTCCAAAATAGATGGGGAACCTCCGTAGATGATAGGCGCTCCAGGTTTAATCAATTGGGCCAGAACTAGGCCGCTTAGGTTCTCAGCTGTATGTTGAACCAGGGAACCCGCTAATGTGACCGGGGCGCTTCCCCCAGCCACTGGCATAGACACGAGTTCAATCGGCAACCCTTCCTCAACGCAGTCTATGAGGTTCTGCGCAGTGATTTGACTCCACATGAGAGGAGGGGAAGGGCAAATGTCGAAGATGGCTGGTGGCTTCCGTGCATAGTCTTCACCCACAACGGCTTCTATCATCGTCTTCATATCCTTCACACCGTCTGTGGTGAAAGCCCCTGTAACCACCGGCTTCCTTGAATTCTTCAGAACCACGTACAACCTATACCTATCAACTATGGCGTTGGGAACATCGGATACCACGAGGGCTGTGCTCTGCGCATGGATGTTTTCAAGCGCGTCTACGAGGCGGGTGAAATTAGCTAGGTCCCATGTAGTCGGCTTCCTCGCAACCCCTGTTTCAAAATCTAAAATGTTGATCGCTGTTGAACCAGGGTTGAAATACACGTTATAATCGGAAAGAGTTAAGGCTTCCCTACCCATCGTATCGTATAGGATAACTTCTTCAGGAACCTTTAAAACAGATTCCTTCACAAGGCTTTCAGGGAACCAGGCCATCTTCCTCCTGAAATCCACGTTAACTCCATGAGTTTCCAAAATCCTCAACGCGTTAAAGTTATCGAACATAACTCCAGCCCTTCCAAGGGCTTCCAAAGCCCCACTGTAGACTTCCTGAACCGTTTCATCGGTTAAGAAACGGAAACCCTTAGATAGGTTTGGGAACTGATACTTAGTCAAAGCCATAACACCGTTACTGTTCAACCTCTGTTACAGCGGGGTTGGAGAAGGTTACTGAAAACTGCCACAGCCTTCACAGCATCCTCTGCGTAGCCGTCAGCCTCAACTCTCTCAGCCCATTCATGGTCTACGGGGGCGCCGCCTACAACGACCTTTATACCAGCCCTCAAACCAGCGTTCTTTAAGGCTTGAATAACCTTCTCCTGCTCGAGCATGGTTGTCGTCATTAAGGCGCTTAAACCCAAGGCGTCAGGTTTAAGCCTTTTAACACTATCTACAAAGGCTTCCGTTGAAACATCCCTTCCCAGGTCGATCACTTCAAAGCCTGAGGCAGCTAACATGGCGGCTACAATATTTTTGCCTAGGTCGTGGAGGTCTCCAGCTACAGTTCCAATCACGATTCTTCCAAGAAACTGGAAGGAAGCACTTCCTATAGTGAAGGCTTTTTTTAGAACCTCTACACCTCTCTTCATGGCTTCAGCACCGGCTACGAGGTCTGGGAGGAAAAGGTCGCCTTGGCTGAAGGCTTCACCCAACTCCCTTAAAGGCTCAGCTAAACCCTTCTCGATTATCATAGCAGGGTCCAGGTTGAGTTCAAGGGCTATCAAAGCCAATTGCTCTACCGCCTTAAAGTCGTAGCGTTTCACCGCTTCTCTAAGCCTCTGGAGAACTGCATCCATGTTTTTCAACATGGAAAACCCTGGTTTCAAGTTAACCCCTAGGCTTCACTTAGGCCAAACCCTGTCGAAGTAGGGGCTCTTCCCAGTCAAGGATAGAGGGATGCCGAAGGCGATGTCCGCGTCGATGAGTTTTACACGTTTAGCAGCTGTGCCTATGGAGAACATTATCCTATTGTCGACTCCGAGGACACCAGCCGTCTTCACAGCAGCGCCGATGGCGATGCCTAGGTCAACAGCGTAGAAGATGCAATTTGGTCCCGCATAAGCTTTACCCATTCTCTTCTCAGCTTTATCGTAGTCTTCACAGTCCTGAAAACCACATGCGCCACAGTTCAACCCCTTCGATTTTAACCCCTTCACTCCGATCAATATGATGGCGGAGGATTTTTTCACGTTATCCGCATCCCTCTCATACATAGGCCATGTTTCCTTAAGGCTGATCATTGCATCTGCTAAGGCGTCCCTCTCCACGTCCTCGACGACAATGGTTGTTACAACTTGGTCTAAGCCCCTTGCCTTAGGCGCTGTCCTAGCCGTGGCCAACATTACCCTAGCCGCTTCCAAGACAGCTTCCCTCTCTGCATCTTCACTTTTTATAGGCATGTAAAACCCCGCGCCTGCATAGACTTCACTAACCTACTCATATACAGCAACTGGGTTAAATCTATGTGGTTACAGCTTAGTTAAACTGTTTGAAGCCTGTTACACAGAGGCTACACAGCTCCTATAGTAACTGCTATAAGGGTCTTTAATGAAAGCCTAGCGACACACCTGGATAAAGGTGGTTTAAATGTTAAACCCCTTTGGGGTCAAAGGAAGCTGGTTTAGGGGAGCTATACACGTTCACAGCAAGAACTCGGATGGGAAGTTACCTGCTGATGCCCTCGTCAACTTCTATAAAAGTCATGGGTTTGACTTCATCGCTATCACAGACCATTGGGTGATAACCGATGCCATACGTCTGTCTAGGGATGATTTCCTGGTTATGCGGGGAGTTGAGTTCCATCTTGGAAAGGTGCAGGCTGGCACAACCATCCACCTAGTGGCTTTGAACATTCCCGAGGACTTTAAGATGCCTAGACATGAAGCCACGCCTCAAGAAGCCATAGACCATGTGCGTATGCAAGGAGGCGAAATCATGGTAGCCCACCCCTACTGGTCTGGACTAACCATCGATGATCTATTAGGTTTATCAGGTTATTTAGGAATCGAGGTTTTCAACACGGGGTGTTTAAGGGAAAGAGGCAGAGGCTTTTCCATGGTTCACTGGGACGACCTCCTAACGCTTGGTCACGATACACTAGGATTTGCTGTAGACGATTCCCACTTCCACATCGAAGATTACCTAGGGGGTTGGGTAATGGTGAAAGCCCCAAGCCTAACTCAAAGGGATATCATGGAAGCCCTCAGGAGTGGATGTTTCTACTCAAGCTGTGGACCGAGGTTCTTAGACCTTAGACTAGACGGAGGTGCCATTGAAGTAACATGTTCACCGGTTCAAACGATCGCCTTCATAAGTAACCCGGAAAAGGGTAAGAGGTTGCACATCGAGGGGAAGGCATCCATAAGTTCAGGCTGGTTCAAGCCTGAAGGTAAGGAGAAATACGTGAGAGTAGAGTGTGAGGATAAGTATGGTAACCGGGCTTGGCTTAACCCCATCAGGTTTAAACAAACCTAAGTTTTTCCTGACGAAGTTATTCCATGAATCTATTGGAAATATACCGTAGCTCAGGGGTCGTAAAGTAACCAGAGGCGACGTGGACGATTTGGAGGGAAAGTCTTATAAAAGGTCATAAAATTATGATTATATTGGTAACAATCAAACGTGGTGTACAGCTTTGTTTATGGAGGAGCAGCTTGAAACCGCGGCGGTAGTTTTCTCAGCCCTCGGGAATAGGGTGAGGCTTCAAATCCTTTTAATGCTTACAGATACGAGAAAGCCTCTTCACATTAAAGCCGTCGCACGGAACTTGGAGATGGATTACGCCGCAGTTTATCGTCATGTCGAAGTTCTCGCGAAGGCAGGACTTATTATGATCCATGAAGTCGGGCGCTCAAGAGTTCTCTCCTTAACGCGCCCGGAGCAGTTCCAACAGCTCTTAAACATGCTTAAAGACTTAACATAATCACATTATAATGGTACGGTATTTATATCTAATATTTGGCAAATATGTAGACTTTATTTAGGGAAAGAGTTAAATATTCTTAACATTATTGTAGCTCTTTGTGAGAGCTTTGGCGCGGTCAACGCGGGTCATCGCTGGAACAGCTGTTCTAGCAGCCTTAGTTCTCGTCTTAGATTTCACTTTCAAAGTCGGTAACATCAAGCTGCCTTTCCCCATATATCCAAAGATGAAGTTTGACCTTGACGGGGTTCCAACCGTTGTGGCGTTGTTACTCTACGGACCTTATTCGGGAATGGTGACGTCGGTTATCACCTTCCTAACGATCTCTTACAGAGACGTGTTCAGCGCATCCATGAAAGCCCTCGCGGAGTTCTCAACCATCGTCGGTATGATCCCGTTTTACAGAAAAACGTCAAAATCTCTTAAAGCACTCGCGATCGGCTTTGGGATTACGTTGAGAACCGTCGTTATGTCTGCAGCTAATCTAGCCCTCCTACCTGTCTTCTCAACCCCTTATTTCCCAACAACCGAAGCGGTTATCGCGATTCTTCCATTCATCGCAGGGTTCAACGTTGCCGCTGGTGCCATCAGCATGCTTGGAGGCTACTTCGTCTACGAGGCGCTTGTTAAAAGAGTACCTATGATCGCTCAGCGTGTTAGACCCCAGATGCGGTCCAATGTCTAAGGTGTATACTCGTTTATGCATAAGGCTAGGTGCCTTCCACTACCCTGGTTTTCGTTACCTGATACTTCTTCAGGGCTTTTTCATCCAATTCAATGCCCAGTCCAGGCTTATCAGGCACATTAGCAAAGCCGTTCTTAATGTTAATGGGCTCTATTACGAGGTCGTTTTCTCGACAGAACTCAGCGAAGATGTCGCTTGTAAGCGTCGCGTTCTTTGCAGCGGCGCAGGCGTGGACGTAACTCATCTCCATGATTCCGAGGTCGTTTCCAGAGCCGTGCCACACAGGTATACCCGCCAGCTCAGCGATACCTGCGTATTTTTTAAACTCATGCATAGTTCCTCCTGTGTTGATGAAATCACAGGCATTCATCTTAATGGCGTTAACCACGTCCGTTCCAGATATATGGAGAGCCAGGGGAATGTCGATTTTCCTCCTCATCAGTACATACCAGTCGAGGTCCCATTTGGGAACAGGGTCCTCGAAGCAGATGATGTTATACCCATTCAGTTTCCGCGCGAGTTTTATGGCTATGGATGGATGCCTAAACTGCGTATTCGGGTCGACGACTATGCCGAAGTCTGGACCAGCAGTCTTAGCGATAGCCTCAACCGTTTCAACGATGTCCCAGTACCGTGCCTTTAGCTTAATCACGTTAAAACCCATGTCAACAGCGAGCTTAGCGATGACTGCTGTCTTATCAGGGTTCCCGTGACCGTGATGCGGTGACCAGGCTGAGACGGGAACATCGCTTCTATAGGCACCTCCTAAGAGCTTGTGAACAGGCACCTTCAAGGCTTTTCCCACAATGTCGTGGAGGGCCTGCTCGAATACATGGTTCAACCCGCTTGGTAACCCAATGTCCTGAAGGTTTATAGCAAGCGGGTCTTTACCTATGAGCATAAGGGAGCCTTTCTGGATAAGCTCCTCAGAGAAGCCCCGCTCTGTTTCCCCTAAGCCTGTGAGTCCTTCATCCGTGTAAACCTTCACGATCACCTTTGGAACTGCGGCGAGAGCGTCGTCGCCGTGGTTTAGAACTTCCATTTCCTTAACGAATGGGACGGCTACACTTGTGAACTCAGTTCCAGTAATTTTCAACCCAGTCACCTGCCTCAGCCCATTGGGAGAAGATGTAGATAAGGATGAGGGTGATTCTCAAAGTGTTCCCAAGCAATTGCGTAAATAAGGCATCGAGATAACAAAGTAATATACCTGCATACACTGGATATGTATAGAAGGTATATTGTTGCCTAAGGTTAAGTGTCCTGAATGCGACCACATTTTCACGATATCTCATATAAGGTTGTTTCTCTCCCGAAGATACTCCTCTTCACTGAGTCCCCTTGAGAAAGCGGTTTTCCTAAATTGTCCAGGCTGTGGTAAGAAGTCTTGGAAAATATGGTACCTTAAGGAAATGTGATCGTCTATGGTAACAAAGATTCCTATTTACTGAAGTTATGAAGTTCGTATTTCCCCATGTTCCGGTGACGAGTATCGTTGACATCGGCTTTGTTTTCATAGACCATCTTATCTGCAAGCTTTCGCATAACATCCAGCTTAAAGGTGTCTAAGTCTACGAGGCTTACAGTGAATTCTTTCATCTCCTAGGAGGAAACGATCTGTGAAAGAATATCGGGGGAAACGCTATTCTTCCAGTCCCGATGATGACACCTTCTTCCCAGCCATGGGAAACGGGCACCTAAACCCTTTCTCAGAGTGTCATCATATAAGGATGTTATGTTTTTACTGAACCCAGCGCTGCGTGTACATACGAGATTTATGCCATGTCTTAACCATGGCCTCGATGTTACTCCAGGGAGTGTCTTCGAAGAGTTGGTCTATGGCTGAGAGGATGAAACCCCCACCGGGAGCAAGGGTTGTAATGGCATCTGTGACCATCCTTTCCACCCTCTCCCTAGTTTCATATCCAAGTGTGACAGCCGCGTTTACTCCGCCCCAGAGACAGATGTGATCCCCGATTTCCATCTTCATCTTCGCTAAGTCAACCCCACCTTGAACAGGGTCAACACCGTAGAGGACATCGATATCCATGTCTTTGAGAATATCTAGGAGCGGCGTAATCCCCATAGTGAGGATGTAGCCGAACTTGGCGCCGCCTTGGTGAACGCATTCAACGAGCTTTTTCAGCCTAGGAGCGAGGAAGTTTCGGTACAACCTAGGCGGCCAAAAGTGCGCGTTCTCATACCAGCCTCTGTGGACGATGAGGTCTACGCAACCGGTTTTTAAGAGGAGCTGAATGTATCTGAGGTCCCATTCGAGGATGATGTCAAGTAATTTGTGGAGAAAGTGTGGGTTTCTAACGAAGGCTTTGATGGTGTTCTCAACTCCGCAAAGCCAGGGTAAGGCGTCGCCGAGTATAACCCCGCCTTCCACCCCACCTCCACGAACATTCCGCACTCGACGAGAACCCCATGCGCCTCGGCGAAGCCCTTAACACGTTCAGCTTCAGCGAAGAAGGGTTTAAGCTCTTCCTCTGTTGATTCGGAGAAGAGCGAGGATAAGGCTTTAAGGTCTTCCACGCCTTCTATGAGGTACTTTTTAGAACGCGCGGTTGGGACAACGTAGTCTGTGAATATGGGGAT
>Ga0129297_10000648_pt1 | contig 16940 bp, 10 predicted proteins | sample I18A1metaG_FD_94708 | JGI IMG/M metagenome (GOLD analysis project Ga0129297, IMG submission 94708) | Lake sediment bacterial and archeal communities from Gulf of Boni, Indonesia to study Microbial Dark Matter (Phase II) - ​I18A1 metaG | ecosystem: Environmental > Aquatic > Freshwater > Lake >... | reverse complement strand
CCCCCTACACCCTCCTCGCCACCCCCGATTTCCCGGAAGAGGAGATGGCGGCCGCCCACAGGCTGGCGGCTGCCTGCGACATCTTCTACAGCAGGGGGAAGGCGGTCGCCTGGTTCCTCACCGTGGCAGCGGCAGCCGGCCTGGGGCCGAGCGCCTTCCTGCAGGCATTTGCCGACTACCTGGCACGGACCGGTAGCGCAGCCGGGCCGGGAGGAGACGGGCTGGGTGACGGGGAGATCCTCGGGCTGCAGCGGGAGTTCCTGGGGGAACTGTTCACCCCCCCCCGGCTGAAGAAGCTTCTCCCCCTGGCCCTCGACCTGGTGGAGTACAACTACCACTACGCGGCCGCCCTCATGGCGGTGCCACCGCCGCCACTTGCCGAAAACGAGCTGGCACGTCTCGATAGTCTCTCCCTCCCCCTGAGACTGGCGGACTCTGCCCGGCTCGCCACCTTCAGCTACGAGATCCTCGACATCCTGGAGAGCGGGGTCCCCGACCTGGCCCGCTTCGCCGCGTCATGTTCCCGCTCCGGCTCCACCGCCGTCATCTACCCCCGTGGCGGCGAGGTCTTCACCGAGTCCCTGATCAAACCCTACGTCCGCCTGCTGGAAAAGCTCGACGGCGTCACCCCGGCGGGAAAGATCGCCGCGTCCCTGCGCATCCCCCCTGACGAGGCCCTCTCCTTCCTGGAGTTCGCCCTGCTGGAGGGGATCGTCGTACCGGCCGGGCGGCCACCCCGCACAAAGGGCCGGAACTGACCGTTTCGCCCCTTTTCCCCTGCAAATTCAGCTGGTAACGGCATCCAAAACCATGGTATAACCGGCAACGGTTCGCGAGGCGACACCGCACGTCATTGCAATCAGCTCTCGGGGGGTATTCCATGACATCGTTTATCAGGCTGTGCCTCGTGCTGCTGGGGATCTGTACCCTGGCCGCCTGTCAGAAGAAGGATGATGCCACGACGGCGGCGACCGGCGGCGACACGGTGAAGATCGCCTTCATGGGGGCCCTCACCGGCGACGTGGCCATGTACGGCAAGCCGACCCTGGAGGGGATGAAGATGGCCGCCGAGGAGATCAACGCCGCCGGCGGCGTCCTGGGGAAGAAGATCGAGATCATCGAGGCGGATAACCGGGGGGACAAGCAGGAGGGGGCGGCCCTGGCCCAGAAATTCACCAGCCGCGACAGGGTGGCGGCCATCGTCGGCGACCCGACCACGGGGATCGCCAAGGTCGTCGCCCCCATCGCCCAGAAGGCCGGGGTGGTGATGCTCTCCGCCGGCTCCACCGGTCCGGGTGTGGTGGAGATCGGGGAGTACATCTTCCGCAACACCCTCCTGGACAACGTGGCGATCCCGGCGCTCATCGACTACTTTGCCAGGGACCTGGGCTTCAGGAAGGTGGCGATGATCACCTCGGACAACAACGACTACAGCGTCGGCCTCTCCCGCACCTTCAGCGACGCCGCCAAGGGGCGGGGTATCCAGATCGTCGCCGACGAGAAGGTCAAGGACGGGGACAAGGATTTCAGCGCCCAGGTCACCAACATCAAGGCAAAGAATCCCGATGTGATCTTCTTCTCGGGCTACTACACGGAAGGGGCCCTGATCATGAAGGAGGCCCGCAAGCAGGGGATGAAGGTCAACATGTTCGGCGGTGACGGCATCTCCGCCTCCACCTTCCTGGAACTCGGCGGGTCGGCGGTGGAGGGGTCCGTGGCCTACCTGGGGTTCTCCCCGGAGCAGACATCGGGTGAAACCGCCGCCTTCGTGGAAAACTTCAAGAAGCGGACCGGCCAGGTCCCGGAGATGTTCGGCGCCCAGGGGTACGACGCGGTCAAGCTGCTGGCCGACGCCATGAAGCGGGCGGGGAGCACCGATCCGAAGCTGTTCAGGACCGCCCTGGCCCAGACGAAGAACTTCCCCGGCGTCTCCGGCACGGTCACCATCCGTCCCAACCGGGAGCCGGTGAAGAGCCCCCTCTGCCTCCTGGAAGTCAAGGGGGGCAAGTACGTGCTCAAGGCCAGGGTCCCGGTCAAGCTGGACTAGCGGCCATGGGTTCCCACCAGACCACAGCGCGGCCCGGCGGCCGCGCGGGAGCGTAGCCCGTGATTCTCCAGCAGCTCGTGAACGGCGTCGCCCTGGGGTGTACCTACGCCCTCATCGCCCTGGGGTACACCATGGTCTACGGCATCATCTCCCTGATCAACTTCGCCCACGGCGAGATCTTCATGGCCGGGGCGTTCGCCGGCCTCCTCCTCGTGGCATACGGGAAGCTGAACCTCTTCCTCGCCCTGGCCGGGGCCATGCTCGTCAGCGTCCTCCTGGGGATCGGGGTGGAGTTCGTCGCCTACCGCCCCCTGCGCCGTGCGTCCCGTCTCTCGGCCCTCATCTCGGCCATCGGGGTCTCCATCTTCCTCTCCACCCTGGCCATGCTCCTCTTCGGCGCCAATGCCAGGGGGTTCCCCGAGGGGACCTTCCCCTCCCGGCAGATCGACATCTTCGGCGCACAGATCTCCTCCCTGCAGCTCCTCATCATCGTCACCGCCGGGGTGCTGATGCTCGCCCTGGAACTGGTCGTCAAGAAGACCAGGATCGGCAAGGCGATGCGCGCCGCGTCCGAGGATTACACCGCCGCCGCCCTCATGGGGATCAACGTCAACCTCGTCGTGACCTTCACCTTCGCCCTCGGCTCGGCCCTGGCCGCCGCCGGCGGGGTCCTGGTGGGGGTCCTGTTCAACGCCGTCTCCTTCAACATGGGGCTCCATGCCGGGATCAAGGCCTTCGCCGCCGCCGTCCTGGGGGGGATCGGCTCCATCCCCGGCGCGGTCCTCGGCGGGATCGTCCTGGGGGTGGCCGAGATCAGCGGCGTCGCCCTGGGCTACTCGTCCTGGCGCGACGCCATCGCCTTCGCCATCCTCGTCCTGGTGCTGCTGGTCCGCCCCACCGGCCTGCTGGGGAAGAGAATCGACCGGAAGGTGTGACCATGCTGATCGACCCCTACATCCAGCAGATCCTGATCAGCATCGGCATCGGCGTCATCCTCGCCCAGGGGCTGAACATCATCACCGGCCTGACCGGCCAGCTCTCCCTCGGCCATGCCGCCTTCATGAGCATCGGCGCCTTCAGCGGCGCCCTGCTGACCATCAGGACCGGCCTCCCCCTCCCCCTGGCCCTCCTGGCCGGCGGAGTGGTGCCCGCCCTGGCGGCCCTGGCGGTCGGCTGGCCGATCCTGCGGCTCTCCGGGGACTACCTGGCCATCTGCACCCTCGGCTTTGCCGAGATCGTCAAGGTGGTCTTCCTCAACCTGGAGCTCACCAACCGGGCCTTCGGCCTGACCGTCCCCCAGCCGGAAACAACCATCCCCCTGCCGCTCCTGGTGCTCCTGGCGGCCCTCGGCGTCACCCTCTTCGCCCAGTCGGTCCGCTCCTCCCGCTTCGGGCGGGCGCTCATGGCGATCCGCGACGACGAGATCGCCGCTGCCGCCGCGGGGATCGACGTCGCCTCCCACAAGCTCCAGGCCTTCGCCGTCAGCGCCTTCCTCGCCGGGGTCGGCGGCTGCCTCTACGCCCATGTCCTCGGCTACATCAACCCGTCGGACTTCGGATTCCTCAAGTCCGTCGACATGCTGGCCATGGTGGTGCTGGGGGGGCTGGGGAGCGTCCCCGGCGCACTCCTCGGGGCAACGATCCTCGGCGCGGCCCCGGAACTGCTCCGCTTCATGGCCACCTACCGGATGCTGGTCTACGGCGCCATGCTCGTGGCTCTCATGGTCTTCCGCCCCAACGGCCTCCTGGGGGGGATCAACCTGGTGGAGTTCGTCATGCGCCGCAGCGGCCGGCCACCCCGGCGCACGGGGGGATCCCCGTGAGCCTCCTCTCCCTGGAGCAGGTAACCATCCGTTTCGGCGGCCTGACGGCGGTCGCCGGGGTGAGCCTCGCCGTGGCAGAAGGCGAGATCGTCGCCCTCATCGGCCCGAACGGTGCCGGCAAGAGCACCCTCTTCAACCTGGTCACCGGCATCTACCGGCCGACCTCCGGGACGATCCGCTTCGACGGGGCGGAGATCGCCGGCTCCCCCCCCCACAGGCTGGCTCGTGCCGGCATCGCCCGGACCTTCCAGAACATCCGCCTCTTCCCCGGCCAGAACCTGCTGCAGAACACCCTGACCGGGGCCCACACCCGGGGGAGCTGGGGGCTGGCCGGGGCGATCCTCCCGTTCCTGCCGGCGGTGCGGAGGGAAGAGGGGCTGCTCCTGGAGCAGGCGATGCACTCCCTCGGCGTGGTCGGCCTGGCGACCAAGGCCTTCGAACCGGCTGCCTCCCTCTCCTACGGCGAGCAGCGCCGCCTGGAGATAGCCCGCGCCCTGGCCCTCTCCCCCCGGCTCCTCCTTCTGGATGAGCCGGCAGCGGGGATGAACCCCCAGGAGAAACAGTCCCTGGGGGAAACCGTCCGTGAGATCAGGGCCCAGGGGGTGACGGTGCTCCTGGTTGAGCACGACATGCGTTTTGTCATGGGGATTTCGGACCGGGTCGTGGTGCTGGACCACGGGGTGAAGATCGCCGACGGCAGGCCAGGGGAGGTGCGGGACAATCCCGCCGTCATCGAGGCCTACCTGGGGCACAGGGGGGTCGGGCATGCTTGAGGTCTGCGGGATATCGGTCCGCTACGGCGCCGTCCGGGCCGTCACCGACCTGTCGCTCTCGGTGGCCGAGGGGGAGATCGTTGCCCTGATCGGCAGCAACGGGGCGGGGAAGAGCACCACCCTGAACGCCATCAGCGGCATCGTCCCCCTGTCCGGAGGGAGCATCCGCTTTGCCGGGGAGAAGCTCGACGGCCTGCCCCCCCATGAGGTCGTGCGCCGGGGGATCTGCCAGTCCCCCGAGGGAAGGCGCGTCTTCGGCAGCATGAGCGTGGCGGAGAACCTGGAGATGGGGGGTTATACCCTGGCGGGAAAAGGGGCGGTGAGAGAGGGGATGGAGCGGGCCTTCGCACTCTTCCCCCGGCTGGCGGAGCGGCGTTCCCAGCTGGCGCGGACCCTCTCGGGGGGGGAACAGCAGATGCTGGCCATGGCCCGGGCACTCATCTCCTCCCCGCGGCTCCTCCTCCTGGACGAACCCTCCATGGGGCTCGCACCCCAGCTGGTGGAGAAGGTCTTCGAGACCATCGTCACCATCAACCGCCAGGGGACCACGATCCTCCTGGTGGAGCAGAATGCCGGCATGGCCCTGGAGATCGCCGGCCGGGCCTCCGTGCTGGAAACCGGCAGCGTGGTCCTCTCCGGACCGGCCAGTGACTTGGCACGTGACCCCCAGGTGCAGCGCGCCTACCTGGGGATCTGAGAACGTGTCCGTAACTGACTTTGATCAGCGGATGACTTCTCCGCCTACCCCCCGATCAGCCGCGCCAGATCGTCGATCAGGTCGTCCACATCCTCCAGCCCCACGGAGAGCCGCACCAGGGTATCGCTGATCCCCCGGCTCGCCCGCTCCGACGGCGGCATGGCCGCATGGGACATCTTCGCCGGATAGGAGAGGATGCTCTCCACCCCCCCCAGGCTAACGGCGAAAGCCGCCAGATCGACCCCCTCCAGCAGCCGTTTCGTCACCTCGTAACTCTCCAGCTCGAAAGAGAGGACCGCCCCCGGCCCGGAGGCCTGGGACGCATGGACCGCATGCCCCGGATGGCTCTCCAGACCGGGGTAGTAGACCCTGGTCACCCGGGGATGGGCGTCGAGCCATGCCGCGACCCTGATCGCACTCCGCTGGCTCTCCTCCATCCGGATCTTGAGGGTGCGCAGCCCCCGCAGGGTGAGCCAGCAGTCCTGGGGGCCGAGAATGGCGCCGAAGGCGTTCTGCACGAAGCCGATGCGCCTCCCCAGCTCCTCGTCCTTCACCACGGCGAAACCGCAGACCACGTCGCTGTGGCCATTGAGGAACTTGGTGCCGCTGTGGAGGACGATATCGCACCCCAGTTCCAGGGGGCGCTGCAGGTACGGGGTCATGAAGGTGCTGTCCACCAGGGTCAGCAGGCCACGGCGCCGGGCGATCTCCGCCGCACCCTGCAGGTCGGTGATTTTCAGCAGCGGGTTGGAGGGGCTCTCCAGGTAGATCGCCCTGGTCTCCGGCCTGATCGCCCCCTCGATGGCCGCCAGGGAGGTGGCATCCACGAAGGTGACCTCCAGTCCCCACTGGCCGAAGAGCCTGGTCATGACCCGGAACGCGCCGCCGTAGACATCCTCGCAGACCACCAGGTGGTCGCCGGGGGCAAAGAGCATCAGGGTCGAGGAGATTGCCGCCATCCCCGAACCGAAGGCAAAGGCGCGGCTCCCCCCCTCCAGGTCGGCGACCGCCTCCTCCAGCGCCTCCCGGGTCGGGTTGCCGGAACGGGCGTAGTCATAGCGGCCGAAATGGTCCACCGACTGCTGGGCAAAGGTGGAGGTCTGGTACACCGGGATGGAGAGCGCCCCGGTGGCGGGGTCAACGGCATGGCTGCCGTGGATGAGTCTGGTTGCGAATTTCATAGTTCCTCCGTTACTAGCTAAAAAGCCTCACCGCAAAGCCGCAAAGGGCGCAAAGGATTCGCGAAGAAGAACAGAATATGCCTTTTCTTTGCGTATTCCTTTCGTCCTTTGCGCCTTGAGCGACCGCAGGGAGCGGGCGGTTCAAGGTGAGAGATTATTTTGCCGCAAATGCCTGGTCAAGATCGGCGATCAGGTCGTCCACATTCTCGATCCCCACGGAGAGCCGCAGCAGCCGGTCGTTGATCCCCAGGGCCTCCCGCTTTGCCGGCTCGATGTCCGCATGGGTCTGTACCGCCGGGAAGGTCATCAGGGTCTCCACCCCCCCCAGGCTCTCGGCAAAGGAGATCAGCTCGGTCCTGAGGAGAAGCTGCTCCACCAGGCCGGGCTCCGTCACCTCGAAGGCGACCATGGCGCCGAAACCGCTGGCCTGCTCCTTCAGGAGGTCGTGGCCGGGGTGCTCTTCCAGCCCGGGGTAGTAGACCCTGGAGACCTTCGGGTTTTCCTGCAGCCAGCGGGCTATCTTCAGGGCGTTCTCCTGCTGGCGGTCGAGGCGTACCGACAGGGTCTTCATGCCGCGGATGGTGAGCCAGGAGTCCTGGGGGCCGAGGACCGCGCCGGCACCGTTCTGGTGGAAGTAGACCCGCTCCGCCAGCTCCGGGTCCTTCACCGTCACCAGCCCGCAGATGGTATCGTTGTGGCCGGAGAGGTACTTGCTGCCGCTGTAGACCGCGATATCGGCACCCAGCTCAAGGGGCCTGAGCAGGTAGGGGGTGAGGAAGGTATTGTCGACGATGCACAGGACCCCCCGCTCCCGGCAGAGAGCCGCCAGGGCGCGGACGTCGGCCACCTTGAGGAGGGGGTTGGTGAGGGACTCGACGAAGAGGGCCTTCGTGTTCGGCCTGATGGCCGCCTCCACCAGCGTGATGTCACTGGTGTCGCAGTAGGTGAACTCCAGGCCGTACTGCTGGAAGATCTGTTCGAAGAGGCGGTAGGTCCCCCCGTACAGGTCCTCGGTGACGACGATATGGTCACCGTGGCGGAAGAGGAGGAGGAGGCTGGTGATGGCCGCCATCCCCGAGGCGTAGGCGAATCCCCGGGCCGCGCCGTCGAGACGGGCGATGCCGGTCTCCAGGGCCTGGCGGGTCGGGTTGCCGGAGCGGCTGTAGTCGTAGCCCGTGCTCTGGCCGAGCCCCGGGTGGCGGAAGGTGGCTGTCTGGTAGATGGGGACCGTCACCGCGCCGGTGCGATTGTCCCACTCAAGTCCGATCTGTGCTGCCTGGGTTGCGATGTTCATGGATGGCCTCCAAAGTAAAAATCCCCTTCCGGGGTGCGGAAGGGGATTCACCATGACGGGTGTCCTCGCTCCCTTATCTCCCGAAACCTTGCGGCTTCGCAGGAATTGGCACCTTCCCCTGGGGGAGGTTGCCGCGACGTCTCCGGGCCTGTCCCTCGGTCGCTCTTGATAAGAAGTACGTGATCGGCCGTAACACCGGCCTGTTTGTATAGTGAAACGGTAAAGTATTATCCCCCTTATGTCAACAGGTTTTTCTACTAAATCAGTAAGCAATTATCCCGGCAATGAAAAGAGGGGGTCTGCCCCCCTCGATTACCACACCGTACAGGATCGATCGGCTCACCGGCAGAAGGCCGGGTGAGCGCGGGTCATCTGGCTTGAGGGTAGAACCAGTCGTAATACCACCCGCAGGCCTGCTCGATGAGATTCCGGATCCGGGGGGGTATGTCGTGGCGCCCGGGAGAGGCAATGCTCTCCTGCTGGCGGTGGAGGTATTTGTGACGGTAATGGCTGTCGCTTTCATGGGGCCGCACGGTCAGGCACCCCGGGTCGATGGTGTGGGGGGCCACTCCGAGCCAGGCATAGATCTGCGCCATGGTCTCCTTCGGCTGGGAAACCAGGTCTTCGAACTTTACGAAATAGAGACGGTCCCTGACCGACTGGGGCAGGTCCTGAACCGCCTGGATCGAGGAGAGCGGCGCGCCGATGGCTTTTTCCTTGGCGAAGAGCTGGTCGGCCCTGCCGAGGCGATCGTAATCGGCCAGGTGGTCGATGAAATCCACCAGGACCGTCTTCTGGTGCTGCGCCTCGATCGATCCGTAGATCTGGCTCAATTCGCGGATGGCGATCAGGAGGCGGGCGTCAGGGTCGAGATGGAGCAGCAGCTCGATGCAGTGCAGCCAGGCGCGGTTCTTGTCCACCACCACCTGCGTGCCGCAGTTGTCGTACCAGCCGTGCAGGAAGGCTCGCATGGCACTGCGGAGATGGCCATAGGTGGCATCGAACTGGACATCCAGCTGGGAGAGGAAAAACTGGTCGTCGCTGATGAAGCGGCGCGTGGCCAACAGGGAGTTGCAGAGGGGCGAACTGTGCCCCTCGCAATGGATTTCCGGGTGCTCCCCCAGCAACTGGCAAAGGAGCGTGGAACCCGACCTCGGCAGGCCGGCTACTCCAACGAAACGTGCGATCATGATCTTCTCCTGGGTGCCTGACAGCAGGGGGGCAGGGAGGCCGCCCCGGTCAACTCGCCACCTTTTTCCTTACAACGGTCTCTCCTGCTGCGGGGCAATCTCCACCACCCACCTCCGCTCCCCCACCGAGACGACAACGAAAAGGGGGAGGGAACCGGCCGGCACCTCGCTGGCGACAAATCTTCTCGTGTCAGGGGAGTAGTGGAGCCAGGCAGGCAGCGGACTGCCGTCGGGCAGGGAGACCTTTTCCGTAACGGTGCCGGCGGCAACGGCAGTCGCAATCTCTTCCGGCAGGAGGAAGCTGAAGCCGGGGCCGGACCTGGCCGGCGTAGCGGGAACGGTGACGACGATGGTGCCCCTCCCTCCCGCTGTCGTCAAGTCGACGACCGGCGGCGGAGGCTCGGCCGAAGGTCCCAGCTGCCTGCGGGGGTCTGCAATGTGCGGTGACGGTGGCGGGACCTGTATCGGCTCGTCAGGGCTGGCGGCCGTCGTACCGCCGGGCGTCGGTCCACCGGTGATGGTCAGGGTCCCGTCAACAAAGGTAATCCGGTAATTGCCGCCGGTCAGGCCGGTGGGCGTGATGGTATAGCTGCCGGCGCCGACCGCCCCCTGGCTGGTGCCACCGTAGCTGAGCGTGCCGCCAAGGACGCTGTCCCCTTCTCCGTTGACGAACCCGGTGAAGACAACGCCGTTACCTCCCGCATAGGGAATGCCCGTGTAGGTCCTGGCATCATCACTGGCGGTGACGGTGAGGGGCGCCGGGGTGACGGTCAGGGCACCGTCAGTGTAGGTGATGGTGTAGTTGCCGGCGTTGAAGGTGCCGCCGGTGGCACTGCCGGCGGTGATGGCGTAGGGAGTGCCGGAGACCCCGGCCGTCGCCGCCGTCCCGGCGCTGGCGAGGGTCACGCTGCCGATGGTCTCGCCGTTCTGCAGCCCGCTGCTCGTGAACCCCGTCAGGGTCGGCGTCTGGCCGTAGCTCTTCACGACATCGGAGGCGGTCACCGTGAGGGACGCAGGCGTGACGGTCAGGGCGCCGTCAGCGTAGGTGATGGTGTAGTTGCCGGCGCTGAAGGTACCGCCGGTGGCAGTGCCGGCGGTGATGGCATAGGGACTGCCGGAGACCACGGCCGTCGCCGCCGTCCCCGCGCTGGCGAGGGTCACGCTGCCGATGGTCTCGCCGTTCTGCAGCCCGCTGCTCGTGAACGCCGTCAGGGTCGGCGTCTGGCCGTAGCTCTTCACGACATCGGAGGCGGTCACCGTGAGGGGCGCCGGGGTGACGGTCAGCGTGCCATCCACCGCTGTAATGTCATAACCGTCCTGGGTCGAATACAGGCCGGCGGCGGAGATGGCGTAGGTGCCGACATTGGTGCCGGAGCTGCCGACACTCCCGAAAATCTTGCCGGTATCGGCACCGGCGGGGTCGGTGGTGTAGGCCGTGGTGCTGCTGTAGGCCTGGCCGTTGTAGGTCTTGCCGGCATCTGCCGCGGTGATGGTGAGGGGGGTGAGGAAGCTGCGCAGAAGCGGCATGGTGGTGCCGTCATAGATACGCCATACGGTGCCGGTGCCGCCGCTTGCATCGATGTCCCAGCCGGCGCCGGCGAACGTGCTCAGGGTTTTCAGTTCGCCGGTCGTCTTGCCGGTGCCGAAACCGTTATCCAGGGCGAGGTTCGTGTTGACCGTCCTGTCCCAGAACGATGCATTGATGGATGAGCCGGAGCCATACCCGACGACCCCGCCGACGTAGCTGCTGCCGGTAACCGCGCCCGCGGCGAGGGTATTGGTAATGGTATTGCCATTGTCGAAGCCTATCAGACCGCCGACATAGCCATTGCCCGTTACCGGCCCCGTGGCGTAGCTGTTGTCGATAGAGGAGTTGCTCCCGTTGTTGCCGACCAGGCCGCCGACGGTGGAGCTGTTTGTGGCATCCCCCGTGACCGCACCGGTGGCGTAGGAGGTGGTAATGGTGTTGCCATAGCCATAGGCATAGCTGTTCCCCACCAGGCCGCCGATGTTGGTGCCGTAGGCACCTGCCGTCACGGTCCCGGTGGCATAGGACCTGGAGACAAGGGAACTCCCGTACCCCCCCGACCTGATATCGCCTACCAGCCCGCCGACGTTGCTGTTGCCCGTTACCGCGCCCGTAGCATGGGAATCCGTAATGGTGATGTCGAAGCCGTATCCCACCAGACCACCGATATTCTGACCGTTGCTGGCGTCCGCCGTCACCGCACCGGTGGCGTAGGAATTGGTTATGGTGCTGGTGTTGCCGTATCCCACCAGGCCGCCGACGTTGCTGGCACCGGACACCGCACCGGCAGCATGGGAATTGGCAATGGTGTTGCCGTTATCGTAGCCTACCAGGCCCCCCACATAGCTGTTGCCCGTTACCGGACCCGTGGCGTAGCTGCTGTCGATAGGGGAGTTGCCGTTATTGTTCCCCACCAGACCACCGATGTTCTGACTGCTGGTCCCGTCCGCCGTCACCATGCCGGTCGCGTAGGAAGTGGTGATTCCATAGCCGGCGGTATAATTGTTCCCCACCAGACCACCGACACTATCGCTGTAGGATCCTGCCGACACGTTGCCCGTAGCATGGGAACCGGTGATGGACCCGCCGTCATTGCGCCCCACGAGGCCGCCGACATTGGAACTGGCGTTGCCTGTTGACACCGCACCGGTCGCGGAGGATGCAGTGATAGAACTGCCATTGCCGTAGAGATACCCGACGAGGCCGCCGACATTTTGGCTGCCATACCCCGCCGTAATCGCTCCGGCAGCATAAGAACCGCTGATTGCACTGTACCAGCCGTACCCCACCAACCCACCGATATGGGAGCTGTAATCACCTGCCGTTACCGTCCCGTCCGCATGGGAATTGGTAATGGTGTTGCCGTTATCGTACCCCACCAGGCCGCCGACATAATTGCTGCCTGTTACCGGCCCCGTGGCATAGCTGTTATCGATGCGGGAATTACGGTCGTTGTACCCGACCAGTCCGCCGACATTGGAACTGTACGTGCCTGCCGTCACGGCTCCAGAGGCATTGGAATCAGTGATGGAACCGCCATATGTATACCCCACCAGGCCGCCGATGCTGGAGCTGTACGTACCTGCCGTCACGGCTCCAGCGGCAGAGGAACCGGTGATGACGATGCCGGAACCGTAGCCCAGGCCATACCCCACCAGCCCCCCCACGCCCCGTGTATTATCGCCGGCGGTGACCGTCACGGAGGCATGGGAGTTGGTGATGGTGCTGCCGCCATAGTCGTACCCCAGCAGACCGCCGACACCGGTTGCATAGTTACCCGCAGAAACCGTGCCGGTCGCAAAGGAGTTGCTGATCGTGGTGTACCAGCCGTACCCCACCAGTCCGCCGACCTTGCCATAACCGGTCACGTTGAGGTTGGGGAGACCCACATTGCGCAACGTGCCGTAGTACGCTGCACCGAACAGCCCCTGGTTGTTCGAGCCGGGGCGGTTGACCGTCAGGTTGCTGACGGTATGGCCGAGGCCGTCGAAGGTGCCGGTGAATGCACCGTACGTGCCGATCGGCAGGAAGCCGGCCCCACCGTCCCATCCCGCCGTGGCACCGGCATCGATGTTGGCACCGAGGGCGTAGTAGCCGGAAAGATTGCCGTTGATCCCCTGCAGGTCGGTGCCGGTGGTGCTGGTATGCTCACTGCCGGTGCCGACCAGGGCGGGATCGGTCAGATCCGTGATGACGGTATAGGGGTTGCCGTTGACGGTCAGGAAACCGCTGCCGGAGCGGGGGGTCACCCCGTCGGACTGGAGGAAATCCACCCGTCCGGTGAACCCCAGGCCGTCCGGTGTCATGCCGACGTTGACCTTGCCGCTCCCCGGTTCGAGGTCAAGGGCGGCATAGGTACCCGGAGTGCCGCTGGTATCCAGAGCTCCTGCGGTCATGACGGCGTTGATGTTGATATCGCCGCCCGTGGTCTGCAGCGTAAGCGTATTGGCGTTCCAGGCAACGTTCTCGTTGACAGAGATGCTGTTGTCCGCCTGGATCGTGCGGTTCGTCGTGGCGAGCGAGTCCGAGACACTGGCGCCGCTCTCGTCGACCCCGATGGTGAAGTCGGTGGGATCCAGCAGCCACATGCCGGTCTTCCCCTGTGCCGCGCGGGTATCGACCTTCGCACCGTCACCGACTTTCACCCGGCCGCCGGAGGTCTCCACGAAACCGCCGTCTCCCCCCTGGGGGGCAGAGGCGTCAAGCGTACCCCCCACGACGGTTTGGCCATGCTCCATGTCGGAGAGGAGCAGGATACGGCCGGCCTTCTCCTGCAGGGTCCGGGCCTCTATGACGCCGCTGTTGTTGACCACCGCGCCGGTCAGGGCGTCGGCTGCCTTGGCGGTCATTACCACCAGCCCCCCATCGGCCCGGATCAGCCCCTTGTTCTCCGCCAGTGCATCCACCGCCCCCTTGTCAACGGTGTAGGTGATCAGGCCGTCACCCGTGAAGTCGAGCGACACCTGGTTCCCCGCTGCCAGGGCCACGCTGCCGCCGCCGGCGGTGATGGCCCCCTCGTTGGTGACCCTGGGGGCGATCAGGGCCACCACCCCGCCGGGCATGGCATTGATGGTCCCCCGGTTCAGGACGGCACCGGCATTGCCGGGATTGGTGAACGTGTACTTTCCGGCCAGGAAATCGGTGTCAAGCATGGAGAGGCTGGAGGCAACGATTCCTCCCACGTCCACCCTCGCCGTCTGCCCGAAGATGATGCCGGCCGGGTTGAGCAGGAAGACGTTGCCGTTTGCCGAAAGCGAACCAAGGATCTGGCTCGGGTTCTGGTCATTGATCCGGTTCAGGGCCGTTGCGGTGCTGCCGGGCTGGATGAAGCGCACGCCGGCGTCCTGACCGATATTGAAGCTGTTCCAGTTGGCTATCATCTGCGGGGTGGTCTGGTTGACAACCATCTGGTTGCCGCTGGTGGCAATGGTGCCGCTGCCGGCGGTTATCGTCCCCCCCGTGGGCAAGGCGCCGGGATCCAGAGCGAACGCGGCTCCCGAGGCAGCCAGCAACGCGGCCAGGGTGAGGGCACCGACGGTTGTCGCCGGGCAGCAGCCCCTGGCAGCGACCTTCTCGGCAACGACGACCCATTTTTCCTTGGCCTTGGACCAGATCAGACGATAGATCTTGTTCATGGAGGTGCTCCTTTTGCTCGCTGTACACTACACTTCATGGAGTGGCTAATAGTAGATCATCCCCTGGAGCCAGAAGCGGTTTTCATCGCTTCTGCCGTCGGCATTCCTGTCGCTGGTGCTCCTGCCGGGATTGTCGCCGATGGTATGGGCCCAGCTGGCCCTGAGGCTGAATATGCCGCCATAGAGATAGGCAAACCCCATGCCGCCACCCTGGAGCCAGTAGCTGTTCCGGTCGGTTGCAGTGGCAATCGAGTTGGGCCAGGTCTCCTTGTGCAGGGTGATGTAGCCGGCGTCATAAAAGCCGCTCAGCTGGAGCCCCCCCCACGCGGGGGGCAACGGCAGGTCGTAGCGCAGATCGGCGTTCAACAGGTGCCCTTCATCGCCGGAAGCCTCGCCGACCGGATAGGCACGTACCCCGTAGGGGCCGCCCAGGTTGAATTTTTCGCTGGTGTCCAGGTTGTCGAGAGCGAACTGGGCACTCCAGGAAAGGTTGACCGTGACCCGGTCAGCCAGGCGCTGCAGGCGGGCCAGGCCGAGGTTGAAGCGGGTGTACGCCCCTTCGGTCTTGGTGATGGCGATATCGGCGATGTCCTCGTCAAGGGTGCCGGTGGTGACGCCGGCGTTCCAGGTGGTGTAGCCCCCCCCCAGAAGGGTGTCGTATCTGTCGCCGCTGAGACCGATGGTGCCACTGTGGAGTTTCTTGTCGCGGATGTCGACATCGGCGGCGCTGTCGGTGAGGGACTTGAATTCGTAGCCGAGGGACGCGGTCACATTGGCGGTGCGGCTGCGCAGCAGGGGGTAGCTGACGCCGGCATCAACGGTGTGCCCCTGGCCTTCGGCATCGAGGGTGGAGAGGCCGTCGATCAGCTCGTAGCGCATGCCGGTATAGGCAAGGTTCCCCTTGAGCCCGGTGGTAGTGAGGGGGAAGGCGTAGGCGGCCCGTCCCTGGGTAAATCCCTCGGCTCCGGTCAGGAGCAGGGAGAGCTGGTCACCGTAGCGGAAGGGGTCGTTGACGTTGAGCATGCCGCTGCCGCGCCAGCTGCCGGTGAAGCGGTTCCCCTGGTTGTCGCCGAAAATGGCTCCGGAGAGGAGCGGTCCTTCTGCGACATCGAGCTGGATGCCGGTCGTGCCGGGGGTGGCTCCAGCCGCAAGGGAGGCCTTGGCGGTTACCCCGGGGAGGTCGTTCATAAGCAGGACAGAGCGTTCCAGACACCGTTCGTTCAATGGCTGGCCGGGACGGATTGCTTGCCCGGCCATGCCACGGATAGTCTCTTCACGTAGGCGGGCAGTGGCATCACGCCTGATGGTCAGGCTGCCGTCATGCTTCCCCTGGATGACCGAGATTTCGATCACGCCGGAGGTGACATCCTGCTTGGGGAGGTACGCCCGGGCCAGGAACCATCCCTTCCCCTTGAGGTGGGCGGTGACCTTCCCTGCCAGCCCCTGCAGGTCGCTGAAAGCGAGGGACTTCCCGACGGCATCGGCCAGCAACTCCTGCAGCTCGCTCTCCGTCGCAAGCCCTTCGTACCCGCTGAACCTGAAGCCGGTGACGGTGATGCGGACGCCGGCGTCGGCCAGGGGGGGGCGCACTTTTTCAGCCTCGGGCTGGGGCAACTGCTGGGGTATCTGCCTCTGGGGCTGTTGTTCGCGTAACAACTGGCCGGCATCGGGCTGAGCGGCGAGGATTCTGCCCGGGAGGGCAGCCATCAGGAGTGCCAGGAAAACAGCTGGTTTATTCATATCAATACCTGCCTGTCATGGGGATTATCAGGAAGATGGCCGGGAACCAATATAGTTGAAGCGGCTGTAAAATAAAATAATTTTTATGGCCGTCAACCTGATGACCGGGGCAGTTCATGGGAAAAGGGAGGGGGATGGCTATAATCGGGGTTGGCAGAAAATAAAAAGCACCTACAGGTGAACCTGTAAGTGCTTGTCTTTTATGGCTGGGGTGCGAGGATTCGAACCTCGGAATAACGGAGTCAGAGTCCGTTGGTTCTAACCACCTAGAATGCAAGAGATATTGTCTACTATCTGCTTACACTCTACCCATAAACTATGGCTAATATCTCTTGAATATGAGTCAAAAACTAAACCTCATAGTACCAAACGTATACCCATAGTTCAAGAGTCAATACATCCTTATTCCAATGCCTTAACAGCTTGTACCAGTTTCACAGGAGACAAATGAGCATACCTTTCCGTAACCTTTATGCTGCTATGCCCCAGCCACTCTTTCACCACATACAAATCTACCCCAGCGTTCACTAGCCTACTGGCACAGGTATGCCTCAGACTATGAGGCACATACTCCTTATCTCCTTCCAGATGCATCATAGCTCTCAGCCATTTCCAGACATTCTCTACCTGCCATAGCTTATAGGGAAATGGCCTTTCAGGATTACTTATCTGCCTGCCCTCCAGTATGCCTTTAGCTCTCGCAGTCAATGGAACTGAGCGGGCTTTATCATTCTTCGATTTCCAGACAGTAAGCAGATTACTGGTGAAATTGATATTGTTCCTGTAGGTGCTGTCCAGTGCTTCAGACACTCGTAATCCTGTATCTATGAGCACAATCAGAAGGTCTGCAATATCTGGATAGATTAGCCTGTGCTTGCCATTAGGAGCATTGCGTAACAGCTCCTGCATCTGTGTCAATCGGCATTGAATTTTGACCCACCATAGGCGTGTTTTTTGACCCACCCCCCAGCGGTAGTTTTCAGTTGTTGATCCTCGTTCTGATTCTCCAGCTTTCGTTCCCTGTTTCGACTAT
>Ga0129297_10000647_pt1 | contig 16952 bp, 12 predicted proteins | sample I18A1metaG_FD_94708 | JGI IMG/M metagenome (GOLD analysis project Ga0129297, IMG submission 94708) | Lake sediment bacterial and archeal communities from Gulf of Boni, Indonesia to study Microbial Dark Matter (Phase II) - ​I18A1 metaG | ecosystem: Environmental > Aquatic > Freshwater > Lake >... | reverse complement strand
GGGTGTGGGGTGGTGCGGAGCGTCACAAAAAACGGGGAGGGACCGTGGTGGTCCCTCCCCGTTGGCGGCTTGTGGCAGCGCGTCGGCGGGCTACTTCCTGGCCGCCCCCTTGGCCTGGGAGTCGTAGACCGGGTTGAGCCCCGGGATCCACTGTCTGGCGTTCAGGTCGTGGCCGATGGAGGCGAAGTGGGCAAAGAGCTTCTGCTCGAGCTCGTAGGCGCGGCGCGGCTCCACGTCCACCAGGTTCCTCGTCTCCCCCGGATCGGTCTTCAGGTTGTACAGCTCCCGGCTCCTGTCCTCCAGGGTGTAGATGAACTTCCACCCCTCCTTCGTGATGACCGAGCGCTTGTAGGTGTACTGCCGATAGTCGGTCTCGGAGTAGACATCCTTGGTTACCGCTTTCCCCCTCAGGGCGGGGACAAGGCTTTCCCCCCTGAGCTGTTTCTTCAGCCGGGGGGTGAGCTTCACGTCCAGCAGGTCGAGGATGGTCGGCATGACGTCGATACTGCTGATCTGGTCGGTGATGGTCCTGCCGGCCTTCAGTTTCGGCAGCTTGATGACGAGGGGGACATGGATCAGCTCGTTGTAGAGGCTGAAGCCGTGGTCGAAGCGCTTGTGCTCGTGGAACTCGGTGCCGTGGTCCGAGGTGAGGACGAAGATGGTCTTGTCCATGAGACCCATCTTCTCTATCTCGCCCAGGAACCCCTTGAACATGGCGTCGGTCCGCTGGATCTTCTCGTCGTAGATGGCCCGCCAGAACTTCACGTCCTCGTCCCGCAAAGCGACGGCCCCCTTCTCCAACCCCTCTTCCCGCAGCGCCTCCTGCTCCTGGGCCGAGCCGGTAAACTTCCTGTCATACCCATTGTCCACGAAGCGGTAGTCGAATCCCCCTGCCGGCACGTTCTGGCCGTGGCAGTCGTAGCCGTGGAGGAACATGAAGAACTTCCTCCCCTTGTTATCCTGCAACCACTCCAGTGCCCTGGGGATGCTGACCCCCATGCTGCCGAACTTCCCCTTTTCGAAGAAGTAGCGGTCAAACCCCTGGCCATAACCGAAGAAGCCGCTCACTCCGGCGTTGCCGGTGAAGCCGCCGGTGGCGTAGCCGTTCTCCTTCAGGACCTCCGCCAGGGTGACCAGGTCGGGGGAGAGCTCCTTCAGGTTGGAGAGCTTGTTGTTGTCGGGAGGGTTGAACACGGAGAACTTGTTGGTCAGGCGGTGCTCCGAGGGATAGACCCCGGTGAACCAGGTCATGGAGGCCGGGACGGTCCAGGACGCGACGGAGATGTCATTGGTGAAGCTGAACCCCTCCCTGGCCATGGCGTCGATGGTGGGGGTCACGTTCCTGCCGTAGCCGAGGCTGCCGACGTGGGCGGCCTGAAGGGCATCGAAGCTGACCAGGATGATGTTGTAATCCTTGTACTTGTAGGGGAGTTTCGCCAGATCGACTCCTCTCCCCTTTGTGCCGGTTGCGGCCTCCACAACCGATGCGCCGTAGCCGTGCAGTGCCAGGGTCGCTGCCAGGACGCCGGCGCCCACCGCCGTCTTCCTGATGAATTCACGGCGATCCATGGTCGTGCAATCCGTTGCTTCACTCTTCTCGTACTGTGACATTTCCGCGGGGCTCCTTGTCATCCATGGGGTCACTGCAGGTTTTCCGATCAGTATACGTCCAGGTCCCTGCCGACGACGACCTTTCCGCCGTAGCGGGGCGCCATTTCCCGGAGCAGGTCGTCCGGGGTGGATGCCATGGGGCGGCTGTCGGGCCTGAGGGTGATAGGGTTGTGGTAGAGGACGAGGAGCCCCGGCCCGGCCTTCTTCGCCAGTTCGGCCAGCTGCTCGGTGGTGGTGTGGTATTTCGCCACGTACTCCCTGACATCGTACCCCTGGGCATTGGGGCGCATCGGCCGGTTGACGAACTTCATGGTCTGGGCCTCGTGGACCAGGATGTCGCACCCCCTGCAGGCATCGATGGTGGCCTGTTGCGGGGTCGTGTCGCCGGAGATGACGATGCTCCGGTCCGGGGTGTCGAAGCGGTAGCCGAAGCTCTCCTCCCATTCGCCGTGGCGGGTTGGGAAGGCGGTCACCGTGACGTTGTCATCCCGGTAGACTACCCCCGCCCTGATCTCGTGGACATTGACCTTCCACCCCTCGGGGGACTCCTTTTCCATGCCGTCCCGCCTGATGGCGATATCTTCCCGGTAGGCCTGCAGGATGTGGTCGGTCATGCTTTTCAGCCCCTTGGGGCCGTAGACCTCCAGGGGGGTATCCCGTCCCATGGTCCAGGGGGTGAGGATCAGGTCAGGGTAGCCGGCGGTATGGTCGGAGTGCAGATGGGTGGCGAAGACCACCCTGATATTCGTCGGTGCCAGCGCGCCGACTCCCCGGTCGCGCTCCGCCGCCGCCGCCCGCCTGACGACCCCCGGGCCGAAATCGACCAGGTAGGCGCTGCCGTTGACGACCACGGCGGTTGACGGGCCGGAGCGGTCGGGGTCGGGCTGGGGGGTCCCGGTGCCGAGCAGTACCAGTCGGGTCACCGGCGGGGCTTTCTCCGGCTTCCCGGCGGCATGCAGCGGCACGGTGAACATGCAGAACATGGCAGCAACTGCCAGGAAGGCTGGACAGTTATGAATTGTTCTCCGGTACAGGGACGAGCAATAGCAACGGAGATCTCGCGGAGCAGGGGGATCGTTCTGCCGGGGTCCTGGACTGTATTGCCGAGAAAAAATCATGGGTTAGGAGGATATCACTCGCGTTTCGCTCCCGTCAATCCTAATCGTCAGCGGTTCGGGCCCTGGCGATGATCCCGGTGGCGCATGCCAGCCCCCCCGCGCCATTGATCAGTTGGGATATCTCCAGCTCTGCCGCCACCGCGAGGCCGGCACGTTGGTAGATCTCCCGCGTTGCCGGGCACCCGGCGGTCATGAAGATCGTCCGGGGGGCGATCACCACGATGTTCATGGCCTGCAGCTCTCGTACCTCGCGGCTTTCGCCGATCCCGGTCACCGTGAACCCCTGGTCCTGCAGGAACCGCGTGACCTCCGGGTCGATGATCTCCTCCCTCACCAGTGCCAGGTCGCGATCCACGATCTGCAGGGAGCCGAGCAGATGCTGGGTCTTTGTCTGCACGGAGGGGAGGGGGATGCATCCGACCCCTTGGCACGAAAGCACGGAGGCGATCTGGTCAAAGCCCGTCCGGTTGGTCCGGTTGCCGACGCCGACGATCACCAGGTCTTCCCGCAGCCAGAGTGCGTCGGCCCCCTCGAACCGGCCGTCTCCTCCCACCGCATGCAGAATCGGCAGGCCGAGTCTCTCCATGGTACGGGCCGCGTAGCGGACTTCCCCGCGCCGGGTGGGGTTGGCCATGGCGGCCATGATCGCCCCTCGTGGAGTCATGAAGAAGAGGTCACGGCAGTACATCATGTTGTACCGGTACTCCCGGTCGTCCCCCAGGGGGGTCCCGTCGATCGTCTCCACCCGGATTCCCCGCCGGGCGAAGGCTGCCATGGCGGCAACGTACTCCTGCTGCATGAGGTCGTGGTTGATGGGGCGGAGCTGCTGGATAGCGGCGGGGTCGGGGTGATTCGCCACCTCGGGGCCGGGGGGGTAGAGGAGGACGCCGGTCAGTTGGGCGTATTCCGAATTCAGCCCGTAGGGGATCACAGCCACCCCTCCCTGCTGGCGTCGTCGTAGCCGAAGGCTGCGGCCATCTCCCGGATCCGGGGGATGGCGAGCACGCGGGAGATCATCTCTTCCCTCTTTTTCCACCGGTAGAGCTGGGGGGGGAGGGTGGACTGCACCACCGGCATTGCATGCAGGCGGAGGGAGTCGATTTCTGAAGACGTGATCCCCATGAAGTCGAGCATCCGCTCGAACTCACGCCGGCGCGACTCCGGCGAACGGATGATCTCCTCGAAGTGCACCCTGCAGGCGCTGTGCCGTGTTTCGGCAAGGTTGGCGAGGATTTCGGCGTTGGCCGAATGCCACTGGAAGGCGCAGACGTCGAGCAGGTCCCGATCGGCGAACTGCTCCCAGCCGGGGGGGAGGTCGAAGTTCCACCAGGTCCCGCCGAAGGGGTAGCGATCGCTGTACCCCTTGATCCGCAGCGGCGTCGGGGCCGCTTCCCCACCGACCCGGACGGCCAGGTTGTGGGAGAAGAACCCCCGGTGGTGCCAGCCGTCGTACAGGCCGTTGATGGTGGCCGCCGGGTTGCGCACCAGGTGAATGATCCGTATCTCGGCCCCGGGGAAGAGGCGCTCCACCAGGTTCATCCGGTAGCAGTCCACCGTCGACTTGAGAAGAATGACCTTGTCGCCGAGATCCTCGACCGTCGGCCGGTGCTTCGGAGGGAGAAGGATGAACGGCGGTTCCTCAAGGGTGAAGCTCTCCGTCGGCGGGCCGCTGGGGATGTCGATGAAGGGGAACCGGAGCGCCACCTTGTCGGTGCCGATGTCGTAGTAGAAGGGGTTGATGCGGGGAGAGAGCCTGCAGAGGTGTTCCAGGAGGCAGAGGTAGAACTCCTCGGTGTCGAACAGGGGGTGGCCGGCGGCATACTCCGTGAACGCCGTTTCGATGGTGCCCCGCAGGGTGGTTTCGTCCAGTTCCAGGTCGGTCCACTGCAGCGCGAGGCGAAGCAGCAGGTCGTCGATGTAGCGGTCGGCGTCGATGCGGGCGGTGATGCTCTCCGTTTCGGCGCGGTAGAGGTCGGCAAGGAAATCGAGGGAGAGGCCGGCGAAATCGATGACGTCTCCCAGCAGTTCCGTGGGAATCCGGTCGGAGGCATGGGGATTGAACCCGTCGATCCGGCTGTTCAGCTTGTAGAACGGGGCCGCCTCGCCGGTGAGGGAGAGTACCTGCGGCAGTTTCCCGAGGAGGGCATAGAGCAGGCTTGAGCCCGAGCGGGAGGCTGAGTTGATGATCACCACCCGCCGGGCGTCGGCCAGGGAACGGCTCAGGAGGGGCGTCTCCCGGTGCCGGTCAAGCACTGTCCGGCGGAGGGTCTTGATGCGATCTATCTGGTGCAGGATGGTATGCATGAAACGGAATGGCCTTCGTACGGTATCGGTGCGTTATCTAATGGGCAGTTGCCGTCCAGGCATGGCGGGGCAGGGCTGGACAGTGCGGGTTCATGATACCCGTGGGGACGCCGGGTGGCAACGGGAATTTGCCGGAGAGTCGGGTCGGGGCGGCCTGCTGTCTGGCAATCATCGGGATTCCCTTTATTGGTCGAATGGTTACCTCACGACCATTCCCTTTTTGTGTTATCGGGTAATTTATCTCAAGTGGTAATTTAGTGCAAAAAGCTTGACGCTTTCATTAATTTATCGGTATAGTATCCAAAAAGCAGGGTGCATAGAGCGATACACGATAATACTAAACCATCCGCGAGGGTGGGGCGGAAAGCCTCCAGGATCTCATCGAGACAGCCGGGTTGCCGAAATATCACACGATATCGGCCCCGGTTTTTTTCGTTAGCCCCTTGAAACGTGCTGCCTATCGAGTTGCCATGCGGGAGCGGCAGACGTCATCGGGAAAGAACCTGGACAGGCGACGGCGACAGGTGCCTGCGCTTGTCACACGAAAGGGAGGTACTTGTGACCAGTTTGCTGAAGAAGAAACTCTCGTATGCCGCGGCACTCGGTGTGACCGTGGCCGGCCTGATCCTGGGAGGTTGCGGTGGCGGAGGTGGTGGATCGTCGGCCCAGGTGGTCAGCGGCGTTGCCGCTGCCGGAGCTCCCATCGCGGGAGAGGTTTCGCTCAAGGACTCATCCACCCCGGCCCAGACGAAAACCATGGCCATCGGCAGTGACGGCTCGTTCGCCTTCGATGTCACCGGCATGAAGGCTCCGTTCGTGATCAGGGCCAGCGGGGTTTCGGCCGGGACGACCTACACCCTGCATTCATTTGCCCCCGGGGTCGGAACCGCCAATGTCAATCCCCTTGCCAATGCCGCGATGGCCAATGCCGCAGGGGTGGCCGACCCGGCGACCGTCTATGCCAGCCCGGCGGCCGGCACCATGCAGCAGATAGGTGCCCAGCTTCAGGCCTCGGTCTCCCAGCTCATGGGACAGTTGCAGCCCCTGCTCACCATGTACGGTGCGCAAAACATGGACCCTGTCAGCGGCCACTTCGTGGCAAACCACACGGGACTCGACGCGATGTTTGACAGTACCAGGATTTCCCTGGTCAACGGTCAGCTGACTGTGGCCAACGGGGCAACCGGCAGCCCGATCTTCACCTGCCCGGTGACCAGCTTCGCCACGGGGAGTTTCATGGCGGGGAACATGCCTGTTCAGACCGGGGTCCCCGCTGCCCCGGCAGGTGTCACCGCCACGGGCGGGGCCGGCCAGGTGACCCTCTCCTGGAACGGCGTGAGCGGAGCGATGTCGTACAATGTCTACTGGTCGTTGACCAGCGGCGTGACGACCGTCACCGGAACAAAGATAGCCGCTGTTGCCGCACCCTACCTGCATACGGGCCTGCCGGCCGCAACCACCTATTACTACATCGTGACGGCTGTCAACATGGCCGGTGAGAGTCCCGCATCAGCGCAGGCCTCGGCAACCACCTCGGCAACGCAGCCGGCGGTCCAGGTCCCGGTCGCACCGACCGGCGTCGCCGCAACCGGCGGTTCCAAGCAGGTCACCCTCTCCTGGAGCCCGGTAAGCGGCGCCACATCCTATAACCTCTACTGGTCGACCACCGCCGGCGTCACCAAGACCAGCGGCACCAGGATCGCGGGGGTAACGAGCCCCTATACCCAGAGCGGGCTTGCCGACAGCACCGCCTACTACTACGTGGTAACGGCGGTGAACGGCGCAGGGGAAAGCCCCGCATCGGCCCAGGCAACCGCCACCACGGCTGCTGCTTCCACCATAGACGGGGCAGCTCTCTACAAACAGTACTGCTTCGGTTGCCACGGTACCCTGGGGCCGCGCACCGCTGCCCAGATTACCTCGGCGATCGCATCGTTCAGCCAGATGAGCCAGTTCCGCGCCACGGGATCGACGCCGTTGTCATCGGCCCAGATCGCGGCCATCGCCGCGTCCATGTAGATTGTCGTTACAACTTTGCAGAACGGAAAAGGGGCCGGATGACCGGCCCCTTTTTTCGTGCACTCGTGGCTGCCCTCTCCATGGGCCTACCGCATGGTCGTGCAGTAATTCAAAATGGATCTCAGTTCAGCCATGTTGTCATCGAGACGTTTCCTTGCCGGTCTGATTAGTTCAATATCTGATGTTGAATACAGTTGCCGGTAATCAGCCAGGATCTTCTGCAGAACACGATTCCCGTCGGCGACGAGGGTGTCAATGTACGGATTCCCCGGGCAGTCCAGGATCAGCTTGACCCCTGAGGGAGCGAAATCGTACTGTGGATTGTTGAGGGGGGAGCGGTCGACATCGGTGAGTTCGTCCGTGTACGAGCTGTCGCAGGTGTGCACTTCAACGTTATGCAGATCGTAAAACGCATTGATCATCGCCTTGGAAAAGCCCGTGGACCCTTCAAAATTGAAGAGCAGGAGGACCGAATTCTCTGTCAGCATCTCCCTGTTGCTCTCCAGGGCTGCCATGTCGTGACTGACACCTTTAGTCCCCTTGCGCCATTTCTCGCCAATCACTCGCAACCCCTGGTAGTTGCTTCCCAGAAGTACGAGCAGAAGGGTGCAGGTCAGCATCCTGACAGCCCGGTGCCTTCTCCTTGCCGCGAAACGTTCAAACAGGACGGCATACAGAAGCGCGATCCCCGCACATGCCAGGTACACCCTGTTGCTCGGGCTCGAGAGCAGACGTATGGCAGTGGCTTTGCTGCCGGCCAGAGCGTACTCCCTGGTGAACAGGAGGGGGAGGAGCCCGAAAACGGTCAGTGCCGTGCCGATCCTGATCGCCGCATCCTTGGCCGTTATGACCATGGCACACATGGCACCCAGAATCGCGACGCTGAGTATCACCAGTGCCGGCATGCCGATATCTGCCAGGTACCTTTCCGGGATGACCAGGGTGGGGAGCGACCTGGCAAAATTGGCGAACGATACCGCTTTCTGGGAGGGGTCGACGAGTTTTGCGCCGAGGGAGTTGCTCAGGAGCAGGAGTGCCGTGTAGGCGACATTGAGTGCCAGGTAGGGAGCTATCTGCTTCAATCTCCTGCCGAACGGCATCTCGTGTGGTGTCAGGAAAAACAGGATGAACGGGATGACGAGGGCGGTCCCCTTTGCACCCAAGGCCAGCAGATACAGGAGAAGGGGGAGGAGCTTGTCTGTCCGCGACTCTCCTCTGCCGAATGCGTTCATGGTTGCCAGCGAGAAAAAAACCATGATCAGGTCGGTCCGTGCCGAGGACCAGAGAACCGTGATCACAATTGCGAACGAGGTGACGAAAAGTACGGCGGCAATGAGCGCGGTCATTCTGCTTCGGGAAATCCGGAAGGCCAGCAGGTAGAGGAGGCAGCCGTTCAGGGCGTGAACCATCGCGTCATGGAGATGGTACCAGAACGGATCCAACCCGAAGAGCTTATGATTCAGGGAGAAGCTCAGGTAGGTCAGAGGGGTGAAGTACCTGTTTTCTATGGTGAATATGCTTTGCCAGTTGCCCGCCAGATGCGTGACGCGGTCCAGCCAGATGAAGTCGTCGGCATATAAGAAATTGGTGAGGGTCCCGGCATAGAAAAGAAGCGTCACCAGGATGATGGTGCACAGGTGCAGCCGCCGGTCGTCGAGGGAAATACGCTGTCTGGTCATGGAGCTCCCGTGGTGGGTATCATGGGGAGTGATCACCCCCCCTTCCTTACGAATGCGGCACCACCCGGCGCAGGGCGCGGAGGTACTTCATGTAGAGGATCTTCTTCACTCGCAGCAGGGAGTTCCGGTCCTTGAGCAGGTGTCTGGCTTCCGCCCGCAGGGACATGAGCAGTTCGGCGATGCGGTAGGAGAGTCTCGGCCGCAGCAACTCCTCCCGCCGGGACACGAGCTCGGCTTCGGGTTCCGTCAGCTCGTACCCCAGTTGCCGCAGCTCCCCCATGGCGATCGCCTCGAAGAGAAAGATCTCGGACCGAGTCAGGCGGGTGCGGAACTTCTCCCGGTTCTCCCTCATGACCGGCCGGGAGGTGTTCTCCCAGGAGATGCTCAGGCTTCCGGATTTCTGTGCCTCCCGGGAGCGGTGGTACTCCAGCATCTGGGGCTCGAACTCCTCGCCGAGAAAGGTGCAGAGCCGCCGCACCGTCTCTTCCGGGGCGGCGAGGAGCTCCTCGTACTTGAGGAGCATGATCTGCTCGCCGGGGAGCCGGGCACGCCACTCCAGGCCGAGCCGCTGCTCCCGCTGCCAGCGCAGGGCCGAGTAGTAGACGTGGAAATGGTTGAAGATCGACTCCCGGGCCGACACCGCCACGTCCCGGCCGTCCCGCACCATGAAGATGAAGCGGGCGGAGGGGTGGTGGGAAAGGATCTCCCCCACGTGGTCGATCATGAAGGTGCTCTTGCAGCACCAACGCCGTTTGCCGCTCCAGGCGAGGTACTGGTCGTAGATGGCGAAGTAGACGGAGATGAGGTCCCGTCCCCGGGCTTCGCGGAAGACCCGCTCCCGGTCGGGACTGATCTCCCAGGGGTAGGGGTGCAGCTCGACCATGGTGCAGACGTCGCCGATCAGGGTGCGGAAGTTGCGGTCCCTGGTCAGGTCCCCGTAGAGGGGGACCAGGGGGGCGAAAAATTTCATGATGTGGGGGGGGTGGGGGACGGCGATGGCACTGTGGGCATTGAGCATCAGGCGGAGCAGGTTGGTGCCGGAGCGCTCCGTGCCGATGATGAAGATGGGTGAACTGTCTGGTTGTCGGTGCGTGGACATAGGTTGCTTTCGGTCCGGGGCTGTGCTGGCGGCTTGTGCTGCTGGCAAGAGTGTGCCGGCCAGTGTAGCCCATGTAGGTCGCCAGTGCAAATGTCATCTGCGTCTGCTGTCCCCGTGGGGCCTTTGTCCCAGGGTCGTTGTTTTTACAGGGAAAATATATTACAACTGGATTCATGAAGTTATCGAGCCGTGCATCTCTGATTGTACCGCTGCTCCTGCTGGCGTTCTGCCTCCTCCCGCCATGGGCCCGGGCCGAGGGGGACGATCTCCCCGGGGTGGATACGCGGACCATCGTCGTCGGTGCCGACCGGGATTATCCCCCCTACGAATTCATGGACAAGGATGGCCGGCCGGCGGGCTACAACGTCGACCTTACCCGGGCGATCGCCGATGTGATGGGGATGAAGGTAGAGTTTCGCTTCGGCAGCTGGTCAGAGATGCGCTCCGGGCTCCAGGACGGGAGCATCAACATCCTCCAGGGGATCTCCTGGTCGGAGGACCGTGCCCGGACCCTCGACTTCAGCCCTCCCCATACCATCGTCCACCATGCGGTCTTCGCCCGCAGGGGGACGCCGGCCGTCAACTCCCTGGACGATCTGCGGGGGAAGAAGGTGATCGTCTTCCGCGACGGCATCATGCACGATCTCCTGGTACGCCGCGGCTTCGGCAACGACCTGATCCTCACCGGTACGCCGGCCGATGCCCTCCGCCTCCTCGCCTCGGGAAAGTACGACTACTGCGTGGTCGCCAGCCTCCCGGGGATGTACCTGATCAGGGAGCTCAAGCTGGGCAACGTGGTCCAGGTGGCCAGGAGCATCTCCTCCCAGAAATACTGCTACGGGGTGAAGAAGGGGGATGCGGAGCTCCTGGCCCGCTTCAGCGAGGGGCTGGCCATCGTCATGCAGACCGGCCAGTACCAGGCCATCTACGACAAGTGGCTCGGGGTGCACGAACCGCCCCGCTTCGCCCGGGAACGGGTGCTGAAGTACGGCGCCATGGTCCTGGCTCCCCTGATCATCGGTCTCGCGGCGAGCGTGGTCTGGTCCCGGACCCTCCAGCGCCGGGTGGCCCGTCGTACCGAGGAGCTCGCCCGGGAGGTGGCGGAGCGGAAAGTCGCCCTGGAGGAGCTGCGTCGCCACCAGGACAAACTGGTCCAGGCCGACAAGATGGCCTCCCTCGGCATCCTGGTCTCCGGGGTGGCCCACGAGATCAACAACCCCAACGGCCTGATGCTCCTCAATCTCCCAATCCTGCGGGATGTGTACGCCGATGCCGTCGCCGCCCTGGAGGAGCGCTACCAGCGGGAGGGTGACTTCCTCCTCGGCGGGGTGAGCTACTGCCGGATGCGGGACGAGGTCCCCCAGATGCTGGAGGAGATGGTCCACGCCTCCCAGAGGATCAAGCGTATCGTCGAGGACCTGAAGGATTTCGCCCGTCCCGACGCGGTTGCCGCCATGGAACCCTTCGACCTCAACAGGGTGGTGCAGGCGGCGGTCCGCCTGGTGGATCCCTCCCTGCGCAAGGCCACCACCCGGTTTGCCGCCCGGTACGGCGACGACCTCCCCCGGGTCTGGGGGAACCCGCTCCGGATCGAGCAGGTGGTGGTCAACCTGCTGATCAATGCCTGCCAGTCCCTGCCGGCCAGCGACCGGGCCATCGAGCTGGCGACGGCCTATGATCCGGCCGGAGGGCGGGTCACCCTGACCGTCAGGGATGAGGGGGTCGGCATCCCGCCGGAACATCTGTCCCGCCTGACCGACCCCTTCTTCACCACCAAGCGGGAGAGCGGCGGCACCGGCCTGGGGCTCTCCATCTCCGCCGGCATCGCCAAGGAGCATGGCGGCGAGATCACGTTCACGTCACCTCCGGGTGGGGGGACCCTGGTCAGTCTCTCCCTTCCCGCCATGAAAGAGGAGCCGATGTCATGACCCATTCCCCCTATCCCGGTTTCAAGATCCTGCTGGTGGACGACGAGCCGGCCTGGCTCCGTTCGGTGAGTCTCATCCTCGCCCGGGCGGGGATCACCAATATCGCCACCTGCTCCGACAGCCGGAGTGTCATGGAGACCCTGGCTGCCGGTGACGTCGGGCTGGTCCTCCTCGACCTGACCATGCCCCACCTCTCGGGGGAGGCTCTCCTCTCCGCCATTGCCGAACAGCATCCCGAGGTCACCACCATCGTCGTCAGCGGCATGAACCAGCTTGAGACCGCGGTCCGCTGCATGAAGCTGGGTGCCTTTGACTACTTCGTCAAGACCGTGGAGGAGGACCGGCTGGTACAGGGGGTCATGCGGGCGATCAGGATGCACGAACTGGAGCGGGAGAACCGGGCCATGTCCGACCGTCTCCTCTCCGGCGGCGTGCGCCATCCCGCGGCATTCAGCGAGATCGTCACCTCCGACCCCGCGATGCACGCCATCTTCGCCTACATCGAGGCAGTGGCCCCCAGTCCCCAACCGCTCCTCATCACCGGCGACAGCGGCGTGGGGAAGGAGCTGGTCGCCCGGGCAGTGCACCGCCTGAGCGGCAGCAAGGGGCAACTGGTCGCGGTCAACGTGGCCGGCCTGGACGACAACGTGTTCAGCGACACCCTCTTCGGCCACCTGCGGGGGGCCTTCACCGGCGCCGACCAGCCGCGGCGGGGGATGATCGAGGAGGCGGCCGAGGGGACTCTCTTTCTCGACGAGATCGGCGATCTGTCCATCCCGTCCCAGGTGAAGCTCCTCCGCCTGCTCCAGGAGGGGGAGTACTTCCCCCTGGGGAGCGACCGCCCCAAGCGGCTTGCCGCCCGGATCATCGTGGCCACCCACCAGAACCTCTCGGCCAAGGAGGCTGCCGGCCAGTTCCGGCGCGACCTCTACTACCGCCTCCGGACCCACCGGATCAAGATCCCCCCCCTGCGGGAGCGGCTCGGCGACATCCCCCTCCTGGTGGAGCATTTCCTCCAGAAGGCGGCCCAGGAGCTGGGGAAGAAGAAGCCGACCCCCCCCCGGGAGCTGTTCCAGCTGCTGGCCAGCTACAGCTTCCCCGGCAACGTCCGTGAGCTGCGGGCCATGATCTACGATGCGGTCAGCGTCCACCGGGACCGGGTCCTTTCCCTGGAGAGCTTCATCAGCGCCATCGGTTCGGCCGCCGACATCGGCAGTTCCGGGGGGGCGGGAGTGCCGGGGGAGAACCTCTTCAAGGGGCGGGACAGGCTCCCCACCATCACCGAAGCGGTCGAACAGCTCATCGCCGAGGCAATGGAACGGGCCGACCACAACCAGACCATTGCCGCCCGGCTGCTGGGGATCTCCCAGCCGGCCCTGAGCAAGAGGCTGTCGCGCAAGGAGCAGTGACCGTCAGGAGATCCCTCCCGAAACTTTCCGGGAGGAGGGGCATCTCCGGATCTTTTCCCCCATTTCTTTTCACGATCCTCCCGACCGAAGCCGTTGAGCCTGCCACCTTAATGAAGGGGTATGACCTTGGTTATAATCGATAACCAAGGTTATGCCCCTTTTAACTACCCGCAATACAATCCTACTTTCCCGTTCCCTTCCCGTTTCCCCATGACAAAGGTTATACCCCTTGTGTCGGTCGGATTAGTTTTAAAACGCAGTTTCTATAGTAATTGCGACATGTTGCGTGTTGTTTACATGTTGGTACTTCTCTTGCTGATATGCCATTACAAAGCTGCCGGTTGCAGCGGGTGACTGAAAGGAGGTGACTGACATGCAGTGGATCAACACGAGGGAGCAGATGCCGGACAAGCAGGCGCGGGTCATTCTCTATACCCCCTACGAAATCTTCGGCAATGACCATACCTGCATCGGTGATTGCGAGGCCATCACGTCATGCACGACGCGCCGGGGGAGAAGCAGTGTGCCGGTCTTTACCCACTGGATGCCCCTTCCCGTCATGCCCGAATGAACGATAACGGAACCACGAAGGTCACGAAGTATCATGAAGAAGTTACAGGGTACACCAAGCCACGCTCAGCTTTTCTGTAACTTCGTGTACTTAGTGGTTACACGATTTTTTTGATTTTTGTTTTCAGCTGTACCATCTCACGGAGGAAAGGAAAACAACATGGAGAGAAAACGTTTCTACCAGCATCTGTACGTCCAGGTACTGACGGCCATTGCCGCCGGTATCGCCCTCGGCTACTACTACCCGGAGATGGGGGTGGAGATGAAACCCCTGGGTGACGGCTTCATCAAGCTGATCAAGATGATCATCACCCCCGTCATCTTCTGCACCGTGGTCACCGGCATCGCCGGCATGGAGGACATGAAGAAGGTCGGCCGGGTCGGCGGCAAGGCGCTCCTGTACTTCGAGGTCATCACCACCCTGGCCCTGGCCATCGGCCTGGTGATCGTCAACGTCATCCAGCCGGGGGCAGGGTTCAACGCCGACGTCACCAAGCTGGACACCAAGGCCCTCACCGCCTACACCACCCAGGCCAAGTCCCACACCATCACCGACTTCATCATGAACATCATCCCCTCCTCGGTGGTCGACGCCTTTGCCAAGGGTGACATCCTCCAGGTGCTCCTCTTCGCCCTCCTCTTCGGCTTCGCCCTCTCCGCCCTGGGCGAGAAGGGGAAGCCGGTCAGCAAGCTGATCGACAACGTCTCCCACGCCTTCTTCGGCATCGTCAACATCATCATGAAACTGGCCCCGGTCGGTGCCTTCGGTGCCATGGCGTTCACCATCGGCAAGTTCGGCGTCGGTTCCCTCTCCAAGCTGGGGATGCTCATGGGGAGCTTCTACCTCACCTGTGCTCTCTTCGTCTTCGTCGTCCTCGGCACCATCGCCCGCCTCTGCGGCTTCAACATCTTCAAGTTCCTCCGCTACATCAGCGAGGAGCTCCTCATCGTCCTCGGCACCTCCTCCTCCGAATCGGCCCTGCCGCGGATGATGACCAAGCTGGAGAACCTGGGGTGCAAGAAGTCCGTCGTCGGCCTGGTCATCCCCACCGGCTACTCCTTCAACCTTGACGGCACCTCCATCTACCTGACCATGGCCGCGGTGTTCGTCGCCCAGGCGACCAACACCCCGCTCACCATGACCCAGACCCTGACCATTCTCGGCGTGCTCCTCCTCACCTCCAAGGGTGCTGCCGGTGTCACCGGCAGCGGCTTCGTCACCCTGGCAGCCACCTTCGCCGCCATCCCGACCATCCCGGTGGCCGGCCTGGCCCTCATCCTCGGCATCGACCGCTTCATGTCCGAGGCCCGCGCCATCACCAACCTGATCGGCAACGGCGTGGCCACGGTGGTCGTCTCCAGGTGGGAGAACGAGCTTGACGTGGAGCGGATGAAGCGGGTGCTCAACGGTGACAGCGAACCCCTCTCCGTCGGCGAAGCCGCCATGGCCCTGGTCGAACCGGAGCTGGAGGCCGTGCCCGATTAGCCGTACCTTTGTCGTGCCATGGTTTGTTTTTGAAACGGGAAGAGGCGCCGGACGCGGCGCCTCTTTTTTTTGTGGGTCATCTCTTCCGGCGACGGAACAGTTCCCCCGTGGAGTGCTTGGCGAGCCAGTGGATGGCGGCGGCGAGGAGGAGGGTGATCGGCACCATGGTCAGGTACGGTGCCAGGGTCGACAGGGTGTCGACGGAGTGGCTCCCCATGACCCGGGCATCGCGGGTGGCGACGTAGAGGAACTGGAACGCCTTGTAGAGGAGGGCGACGATCGCCGCGAACCGTGCCCATGTCTGCCGGAAGAGCAGCCCGACGCCGGTGGCGACCATGACCGCCAGGTAGAGGGCCGCCCCGAACAGTGCCAGGGGAGATGCCCCGCCGGCGTGGGTGAAAAAGGTCAGGGTGAAGAGGCCGGAGAAGAGGAAAAAGCCGCCGATGAGGCGGAGGACGAGGAGCTGTCTGGTCATGATATCGTGTCTCCTGTGGTCATGATCCCCTCGCCGAAGGGAGCGAGGTCAGGTGCCGGAAGTCACGTCTGTCCCCAAACTTTTTTTAAAATCTGCACCTTCACATGGGGGCAAAGATTGCCTATCCTGATGGTGGAACAGGGCGCCGGTCAACGACAGAGCCGGGAGAGGAGCCCAACCCCCTCACCGAGCGCTTCGGCGGTCATGCCGCCGAAACCGAGCAGCAGGTAGGTCGAATCGGACCTGCCGGTGATCGAGAACGCGGAAAACGGGAAAAGATTGATCCCCTGTCGTTCGGCGCGCCGGATGATCTCCGCTTCATCGGGACGTTCGCCGGCCAGGCGCACCACGACGTGGAGTCCGGCCCCCTGGCCGACAACCGTTGCCGTGCTGCCGAAATGATGCGCGATGAGCTGGAGCAGCGTATCGTGCTTGTGCTTGTACATGATCCGCATGCGCCGGACGTGCCGTTCCCAGTGTCCCTGCTCCATGAATTTTCTCATGGTTTTTTGTTCCAGCAACGACACCGTGGAAAAATAATCCCGGAACAAGTGGCGGTAGGGTGCGCGCAGGGAGGGGGGGAGCACCAGGTAGCTCAGGCGGAGAGCGGGGGAGAGTATCTTGGAGAACGTCCCCATGTACACGATGTTCCCCTCCGGCCTGAGCCCCTGCAACGAGGGGATCGGTTTGCCGTGGTAGCGGAGTTCGCTGTCATAGTCGTCCTCGATGATGAAATTCCCCCCCGTCCCCGCCCACTCGATCAGTTTCAGCCGGTTGGCCACGGGCATGACGACCCCCATGGGGAGCTGATGGGATGGGGTCACGTAGACAATGGTGCTGCCGCTCGCCTTGAGCATGTCCAGGTCAAGGCCGCACGGTCCGACGGCAACGGGTACGACGGTGAATGCATTGTTCCGGAAAACGGCACGGGGCAGGTGGTAGCCGGGGTTTTCGACAGCCACCGCGGCGTGGTTTCCCCGCAGGAGGTGGGCGATCATCTCCAGGCCCTGCTGCAGCCCGCCGCAGATCACGATCTGGTCCGGGTCGCAGACCACTCCCCGGGAACGCTCCAGGTAGTCCCGTATGGCAGAACGCAACCCCTCGTCCCCCTGGGGGTCATTGTACCGGGACAGCTCGCTGGAGCTCTCGCCCAGGCACTCCAGGAAGCACTTCCGCCACAAGGCCCGGGGAAAGCTCTCCGGATCGAGGCGGGCCGGGTGGAAATCGTAGGTGAACCCTGGCGGAGCATGGGGG
>Ga0129297_10000646_pt1 | contig 16962 bp, 10 predicted proteins | sample I18A1metaG_FD_94708 | JGI IMG/M metagenome (GOLD analysis project Ga0129297, IMG submission 94708) | Lake sediment bacterial and archeal communities from Gulf of Boni, Indonesia to study Microbial Dark Matter (Phase II) - ​I18A1 metaG | ecosystem: Environmental > Aquatic > Freshwater > Lake >... | reverse complement strand
CCCCTGACCAGGTTGAACTGCTGGAAGATGAACCCGAAGGCACGGCGCCTGATGTCGGTCAGAAACCGTTCCGGCAGGCTGGAGATGTCGACCACCGGTTCGGCTTCGTCCCCGGGGACGAAGGAGGTCCTGACTCCCCGCAGGTAGATCCGCCCCGAGGTGGGGCGGCTCATGCACCCCACGAGGGAGAGGAGGGTCGTTTTGCCCGACCCGCTCGGCCCTTTCAGGATGGTCAGCTCACCCCGCCTGATGGTCAGGCTGACGTCGTCGACGGCCTGGAATTCGTTGGCGCGGCCGGCATTGAACTGCTTGCTCACATGGACGAGTTCGATCACGTCAGGACCTCATGGCCGTGTCGGCATCCACCGTCGCGGCAAGCCATGACGGCACGATGGTGGCAACGGTGTAGGGGAGAACGGTCAGGAAAAAGAGGATGGTCAGCTGGTAGGGGTCGACATGGGGGACGAGGCGAAAGCGCGGGTAGAGCACCCCCCACCCCTTCAGCGCCTGGGTGAAGAGGGGGGCCGAGAAGAGGAACACGTGGAGGTAGGCCAGGATGACCCCGACGAGGAACGCCGTGAGGGAGATGGCGACCCCTTCCCAGAACTTCAGGAGGAGGATGTCGCCGGTTTCCCAGCCGATGGATTTCAGGATGCCGATCTCCCGGCGTTCCTCGGCGGAGAGCCCCGATGCCTTGTCCCACGCGAAGATGACGAAGGCGATGACCGCCACGGAGAGGATGACCACCATCATGCCGCCGCGCCAGTCGAAGATGGACTCGTAGGTCCGCAGGATCTCGCTTTTCAGGATGGGCCGGGTATCGGGGAGCAGCGCGGCGATCTTGCCGGCGATCGTTGCCAGCTCCCGCTGGTTGCTGACGGTGACGGCCAGGTCGGTGGCAACGCCGGCGGGGAAGTCGAACATGGTGCGGAAGTCCGCGGTCGAAAGGAGCAGGAGGTCCGAGGAGACGAGCTCCGACTCTTCGGGCAGAAGCCTGGCGACGGTCAGCAGCAGGGGGGTGCCGGTCGCGCTGCGCAGGGTAAGCATGTCCCCCCCGCTGATCCGCTGGCTTCTGGCAACCCCCTGCCCGATGGCGATCTTCTCCGGCCCGGTGCCGTCGCCATCCCGGGCGACCAGGGTGTAGTTCGCGCCGAAGACCGGGTCGTAGTAGTACCCCCACAGGCGCGGGGTTACGGCGGTGATGCCGCGGATTCCCGCCAGTTTCTCTCCGTAGCTCGTCGGGATGAGGTCGTGCCGTCCCGCCATGAGACGCTGCACGACGATGTCCGGCGCGTCGGCCAGGAGGGTGGCCGCCTCCTTCCTGAGCGCCTGGACGAAGAGGATCAGGGAGGCCGTGACAAAGATGATCAGGGTGTAGAGGAGCGCCAGGGACAGGTTCTTGGCTTTTCTGCGCAGCATGGACGAGATGGCGAAATCGATGATGTTCCGGTGGCGGTCAATGTTTGTGCGCATGGAGCCTCGCTGGCGGTATCCCCGGCAGAATGAGGGAGCCGGTCGGGAAGTGGTCCAGTGCCACGGGATGTTCCTGGAACGCCGCATGGGTGTCCGCCATGGCCGGATGGCGCGTGTAGCGTGCCTCGGTGGCGAGGCAAAGATCGGTCAACCGGAGTTCCCTGACCAGCCCCTTCATGACGGCGAGGTCGCGGCTGGCCTGCTCCCTCCCGGCGGCCGCGTGCAGCGCGACCATGGCGAGCAGCAGCAGGTTCAGTGCGGTCAAAAGTGCCAGGGATGTCGAGTGGCGGATGTTCATCCGGTCATCTGCTCCGCGTCAGGGTGGATTTCAGGGGGGTACGGGACCCCCGCGGCCGGCCTGGGGCGAGAGGACAGGGGCGGATGATCACCCCTCCCTCTTCGTGCCGGTCATGCCTGCCGTTTTGTTTAACATCCCCTCGCCCTGTTTTCAAGTGCGGTTTCTATGTTACTATTAATTTCCGTGCCTGGCGGAGCGGCAGCAGGGAGTGCCCTCTCTCCGGGATGATCCCACAATCGAGGTTGTACAGGAGGATTATGTCCAGATCGTTCGTTGGTTCGCGGCCGTTGGTGCTGCTCATCACCCTGGTCGTCGTGCTGCAGGGTGTCGTCGGGCCGGCGGTTGCCGCCGAAAAAAAGTACCGGCGCACCACGGAAACCTACTCTCTGCCCGATGTCGTGCTTGTCAACCAGGACGGTAAAAAGGTCCGGCTGAAGAGTCTCGAAACATCGAACACGCCGGTGGTCGTCGATTTCATCTTCGGTACCTGCACCACCATCTGCCCCGTTCTCTCCGTGGGGTATGCAACCCTGCAGCAGAAGCTCGGTGCCGATGCCCAGAAGGTCCACCTGGTCTCCATCTCCATCGACCCTGAGAACGATACCCCCAAGGTCATGAAAGAGTACCTGAAACGTTATCGCGCAAAGCCGGGCTGGGACTTCCTCACCGGCAGCCGGGGGGACATCGACAAGGCCATGAGGGCATTCAACGCCTACATCCCCAACAAGATGTCCCATTACCCCTTGACGTTGCTGAAGTCCCCCGACGAAAAGGGGTGGACGAGGATTTACGGCCTTATGAGCAGTTCCGAATTCATCGAGGAGACGAGAAAGGCGGGTATCAAATGAGGTCGCCGAATGGTGGTTCACGAAGGGGTGTGGCGACGTGGAGCTGCTTCCTTGCGGGGCTCGTGGTCATGCTGCTTTCCTCTCCGTGCCTGGCGGATACGGTCTCCCGCACACCGGAACAGATGCTCAGGGCAGGGGAGCGGATGTACCGGCAGGGGGTGCTGGAGAACGGCGAGCCTCTCAGGGCATACGTCAAGGGGGACATTCCTGTCCCGGGGACTGCCTTTACCTGTGTCAGCTGCCATCTCAGGGCAGGGATCGGTTCGGTCGAGGGGGGGGTATACACTCCGCCCACCAATGGCAGAAGCCTCTACCAGCCCGTGAAGAAAATCTACAAGGGGGTACCGGTCAAGTACAATGAATCCCCTTTCCGCAGGCCGGCATACACGGATGCTACGCTGGTGGAGGTCCTCAGGAGCGGGGTCGACCCCGAGGGAAAGGTCCTGAGCGATGTCATGCCCCGCTACCTGCTGGAGGATGAGGATGCGGAGCTCCTTGTCACCTACCTGAAAAAACTGTCATCGGAGTTCTCGCCCGGGGTCTCCGACACGGAGATCCGGTTCGCCACCGTGTACAGCGAGGACGTCCCCGCAGCGGACCGTGACGCGATGATCGCCGGCCTGGAAAAGTACATCTCCGACAAGAACGACATGGCCAAGAGCTATCGGCGCACCACGACGGCACGGGACAGGCTTATGGCACGGGCGATGTCCACGTCGAAGGAGCTGGAGAGTCGCAGGCTGACCCTCTCCCGCTGGGTGCTGAAGGGGAGCCCGGACACCTGGCGAGCCCAGCTCGAGGAGTACAACGGGAAGGAACCGGTCTTTGCCCTCCTCGGCGGGCTGGTCAGCGGCGAGTGGGGACCGGTTCACCGGTTCAGCGAGGAGAACAGGATCCCCTGCCTCTTTCCCAATACCGACCTGCCCGTCGTTTCCGACACCGACTGGTATACCCTGTATCTGTCGAAAGGGTTCTACCAGGAGGGGGAAGCTGTTGCGCGCTTCCTCAACAGAAGGGATGAGACCGGCGCCGGGGTGCCGGTCCTGCAGATCGTCCGGCTCTCCAGGGAAGGGCGGGCTCTTGCGGATGGTTTCGAACGGACCTGGAGCTCGCTCGGGCACGAACCACCGGTGACCGTTACCCTGCAGGAGGGGGAAACCTTGACCGGGGCACGACTCGCGGCTCTGCTGGAGAGGGAGAAGCCCCGTGTCGTCCTTTTCTGGGATGGCGGCGCGCTCATCCCCCAGCTCAGGGAGCTGGGCTCGTTACGTCAGCAGCCCCAGTCCGTGTTCGTTTCCGGACGCTACGCGGGGGAGGCGCTCTACGCTCTGCCGGAAGAGCTTCGGGCGAACACGTACATCGCGTACCCCTACCGGCTTCCCGGGGAGAAGGTCATTGAGCCGATGATGAAAAGTGAGGTCAGGTTCAGGGTCGACGACAACAGGATCGCCCAGCAGACCTACTCCCTTGTCCAGGTCCTGACCATGGCAGTCATGGAGATCAAGGATAACTATTTCCGGGACCATTTTCTCGATGCCATCGGCATGTCCATGGACAGGGTGGTCCCTCTGTACGAGCGTCTCAGCTTCGGCCCGGGACAGCGGTATGCCTCCAAGGGGTGCTATATCGTGCAGCTGAAAAAGGGGGACGGGAGGGAGCTGACCAAAATGAGCGACTGGGTGATCCATTGACCGGCCGGTAAGGATGTGGACTGTCCCACGGCGTTGCCCGTTCCGGGGCAGGGTGGGTGGTGCAGGCACAAAAGCGACTGTATGCTGATGTGAGAAAAATAATATTACGGCTGCTTGCCAATTTTTGGTACTATGTTTAAATAACAGCCACAATACTTTACTTGTTTACTGAGGATTGGAGAGGGGATGTTCATTAAGCCGTCGAGAGTGCTAATTGTCCTGTTCCTGCTGGTTTCGCCGGTCATGGCGGAGGACAAGCAGGAATTGAAAACCCCGGCAGACAAGATGAATTATGCTCTTGGTGTCAACCTGATCAACAATGTCAGGCAGCAGGGGATCGAGTTCGACCTGGATATGGTGATAAGGGGGATGAAAGACGCCGCGGCAAAGGGCGAGCTCCTGCTCTCTACCGAGGAGTTGCGGAAGGCGACCTTCCAGTACCAGACCCTGATGCGGCAGAAACAGTCGAAGATCAAGTCGCTGGTGGCCGAGAACAACCGGAAGGCCGGGGAGCTTTACCTGGCGGAAAACAAGAAAAAGCCGGGGGTCGTAACCCTCCCCGACGGTATCCAGTACAAGGTGATCGTCAAGGGTGACGGCAGGTTGCCGCAGGATGGCGATACCGTCGAATATCATTACAGAGGGGCCCTGACCAACGGCAAAGAGTTCGGCAGCACGTATCGCAGCGGCCAGCCCCTGGTTGCCAGGGTCAAGGATGCCCCGGTAAAGGGGCTGTCCGATATTCTCACGAAGATGCCCGTCGGTTCCAGGTGGGAGGTGGTCATCCCGGCCCAGCTTGCCTACGGGGAAAGAGGCCATGGCAGTGATATCGGCCCCGGCCAGGTGCTCGTGTATGAGGTCGAGCTCATCGCCATAAAGTGACAGGCATGGATGCTACTCAACCGTTGTCTGGGTTGGGGAAGGGAGGTCCCATGGAAAATCCCATAAAGTATGCGATACTTACCCTGTTCCTTCTCCTGCCGGGTACGGTCCTGGCGGCCACGGAGTGCAATTACGTGGAATTCCCCGACCATTTCGAGGCCGTTTGCGCGGGTGATGAAAAGTTTGCACCCTCCACCCCGTCACCGGCGTCGGTTCCGGGTGGACGCCAGTCGTCGCCGGGAGCACGGGGAGACGCACCCTCGGTTTCACCTGCGGGGGGAGCCCAGGCCACGGGAGTGGACAAAAAGGGACCCGGTCATCCTGCCGCAGCGGCGCTAAGTAAGGGGCGCAAGGTCTATACGATGTCATCGAACAGGGGAAACCTGATAACCCGGGAAATGGTTGATTCCAAACTGGCGATCAGGATGCAGAGTATCCAGTTCAAGAAATAGGGGATACGTGGGAAGGACAACGACGTTCATTTCATTAATTACCCGAAACAGCCGATCTGTTGCTGACAGAAGACACGAATGAAAAGAAGGAGGAATACGCGATGAAAAGACGCAACTTGCTGAACCTGTCAATAGTTGCACTGGCGACAGCAGCATGTGTCGGCATGTTCGACCGGGGGCAGGTCCTTGCCCGGCCGATCACCGCACCGGGGACCGTGCCGGACTATTTCGAGACCCCCAACTGGGCAAACAGCCCGCCACTGCCCAAATTTGTCGATCAGTTGCCGCAGATCTGGGATCCCAGGGGGGGCGGGGTAGCCCCTGCCAAGTGCCTCCCCCTCGCCGTCCCCGATACCGTCACCTACCCGGGCTCGGACTACTACGAGATCGAACTGCGCGAGTATAGCGAGGTGATGCATTCCTCCATGCCCGCCACGCGCCTGCGCGGCTATGTGCAGGTCAACAACGGCACCGATGCGGGGGGGAACAACACCATCGTCCCGGCACCTATCCGCTATCTCGGGCCGGTGATCATCTCCCAGAAGGACCGCCCGGTGCGGATCAAGTTCGTCAACAAGCTCCCCGCAAACAGCAAGCTGTTCCTCCCGGTTGATACCACCATCATGGGATCGGGTGAGTACGAGATCAATTACGACCCCGTTACCAAGCTCCCCATCTCCCCCTCCCTCACGGGGATGTTCTCCCAGAACCGGGCCACCCTCCACCTCCATGGCGGCCGTTCCCCCTGGATCAGCGACGGTACGCCCCACCAGTGGATCACCCCGGCCCTCGAGACCACCAACTACCCCAAGGGGGTAAGCGTCTCCTACGTGCCTGACATGTGGTTCACTCCGGGCGGTACGACGATCGCCTCCTGCGCCGGCCAGACGACGTGCGGGGTTGGCGGTGCGACGAACAACCCTGGCCCGGGCGCGGAGACGTTCTACTACACCAACCAGCAGAGCGCGCGGCTGATGTTCTATCACGACCATGCCTATGGCATCACCCGTCTCAATGTCTATGCCGGCGAGGCGGCGGGCTACGTGATCACCGATGCGGCCGAGCAGGCCCTGCAGGCCGCGCTGACCATCCCGCCCGCGGCAGACACGATCCCTCTGATCATCCAGGACAAGACGTTTGTCGATCCTTTAACCATCAAGAATACCGACCCGACCTGGGCCTGGGGCTCTACGCCGCCGACACCGATCGGGGGGGCGCCGACGGTGTCGGGCGAGGGGATGAACCCGGTGCTCGGCGACCTCTGGTGGCCCCACGTCTACATGCCGGCGCAGAACCCGTATAACCCGGACCTGAGCGGCATCAACGCCATGGGGCGGTGGCACTACGGCCCCTGGTTCTGGCCCCCCACCCCGCTGTGCGGCTCTTCGCCCGATGCGGTACCCCCCTACTGCGTTTCGAATGCTGCGGTGCCGAACGAGTACTACCTGGCAGACCCCAACTGTACGTCCCCCGATCCGGTGCTGAATGCACTCTGCACCCAGCCGCCGGAGAGACCGGGCACCCCCGACGTCTCCTGGGGTGCCGAGGCATTCCTCGATACCATGGTGGTCAACGGCACCGCCTATCCCACGGTCACCCTGCAGCCGAAGCAGTACCGTCTGCGGATCCTGAACGCTTCCCACGACCGGTTCCTCAACCTGCAGCTGTACCAGGCGGCCAACAAGCTCGGTCCGACGACCCCCGGAGCAGGGACCCCCATCTTCACCGGCGTTGCCACCGACCTGACGGAAGTCGCCATGATCCCTGCGGCCGCACGTCCTGACTGCTCAGCCACGGTGACGACGAACTGCGTCTGCGTACCGCCGACCTTTGCCCCGGCAGGGTGTGTACCGGCCAACTGGCCGGCAGACGGCCGGGAAGGCGGCGTGCCCGATCCTAACACTGCCGGACCGGCCATGATCCAGATCGCCACCGAGGGGGGCTTCCTCCCGGCACCGGTCCTGCTGCCGAACCATCCGGTCACCTGGAACGTCGACCCGACCATGTTCAATGTCGGCAACGTCCTCTCCCAGACGGAAGGGGGCGGTACACTTTTCGTCGGACCGGCCGAGCGGGCGGACATCATCGTCGACTTCAGCAATTTTGCCGGCAAGACCCTGATCCTTTACAACGACGCACCAACGGCGTTCCCAGCACTTGACCCCCACTACGACTACTACACGGGGGCTCCCGACCGCACCGACATCGGCGGCTCGACCGCCATCCCCGCTGGTGTCGGCCCCAACATCCGGACCGTCATGCAGATCGTGGTCGCGGGGAGCGGCGGTACCGCCCCGGTCAACGACTACAACCCGGCGACCCTGACCGCCCTGGAGAATGCCTTCAAATCGACCTCGCCGACCACCGGTGTCTTCAATACTGCCCAGGACCCGATCATCGTCGGCCAGAGTGCCTACAACACGGCATACAACACCACCTTCCCCGCACGGTGGCCCAACTGGGGTATTTCGAGAATCTCCGACAACTTCCTGAGCTTCATGAAAACCGACGGCACGCTCGTCAGCAACTACCCCATGAAGCCGAAGGCCATCCACGACGAGATGGGCGGTACCTTCGACGACTACGGCCGGATGAGCGCCAAGCTGGGTCTCGAGGTGCCGTTCTCCAATGCGGCCATCTCCACCTTCGCCCTGCAGAACTACGTCGACCCGGCCACGGAGTCGGTGGGCCCCAACAAGATCCAGATCTGGAAGATAACCCACAACGGCGTCGATACGCACCCGATCCACTTCCACCTCTTCGACGTGCAGTTGATCAACCGGGTCGGCTGGGACGGTTTCATCAGGCTGCCTGACCCGAACGAACTCGGCTGGAAGGACACCGTCAGGATATCGCCCCTCGAGGACACCATCGTCGCCTTGCGGCCGGTTACTCCTCACGTCCCCTTCGAACTTCCCAACAGCGTTCGCCCGTTGAACCCGACACAACCGCTGGGTTCGACCATGGGCTTCTCCCAGATCGACCCCCTGACCGGGGCCGCCCTGGCAACGCCGCAGACCAACGTGATGGCCAACTTCGGCTGGGAGTACGTGTGGCACTGCCACATCCTGAGCCATGAAGAGAACGACATGATGCGGGCGATCGTATTCAAGCCTGTCGACCATGTCGGCGTGTTCGCCAATGGCCAGTGGTATCTCGACACAAGCGGCAACGGTGCCTGGGATGCGGGCATCGATAACTCCTACACGTTCGGAACGGCTGGCAACATCCAGGTGTCCGGCGACTGGAACGGTACGGGTGGCAGCAAGATAGGCGTGTACAACAACGGCAGCTGGACCCTCGACATGGACGGCACCGGCCTCTTCGGCACCGGCAATGCGAACTACACCTTCGGAGTCGGCCTGACGAACGCCGTGCCCGTGACCGGTGACTGGACAGGGAACGGCACCACGAAGATCGGCGTGTACGACAACGGAACCTGGTACCTCGACCTGAACGGCAACGGTGCCTGGAATGGCACGCCGACCGACGGCATGTACACCTTCGGCGTCGGTCTGACCGGTGCGGTTCCCGTAACCGGCGACTGGACAGGGAACGGCACCACGAAGATCGGTGTCTACCACGACGGGACCTGGTACCTTGACCTGAACGGTAACGGTGCCTGGGACGGCACGCCGACCGACGGCATGTACACCTTCGGCGCAGGCCTGGCCGGTGCGGTTCCGGCAACCGGCGACTGGACAGGGAGCGGCACCACGAAGATCGGTGTCTTCGTGAACGGTACCTGGTACCTGGATATGAACGGTAACGGTGCCTGGGACGGCGCTCCGACCGATGCTCTCAAGACATTCGGCATAGGGGTGACCGGAGCAGCACCCGTAACCGGCAGGTGGTAACAGCAACTGCCGAGATGTGACTGAAAGGGGTGCGTCAGCGATGACGCACCCCTTTTTGTTTGCCCGCTCCTTTTCCCGTCCCGGTTTCACGCCTGTCGACGAGAGGAGAGGGGTGTGCCCATACTTCTGACATACTGGTGGCCCCTCCTGTTGTTTTATCCTCGTGCTGATTTGACAGTAGAAAATTACCCTATAGTATTAACCCAAAGTTATGCCGTTTCGGACGTGGGGTCGGATGTCCTCTCGCCCCGGGATCGCGGAGAAGGCAGGAAGGTGAGGCTGACAGTGTCAGAGAATGGAATGGAGGAGGTAGTCAGATGAAAAGACGTCGAATCGAGTTGTTGCAGTTCTGCATGGGTGCCCAACTACTTGCCCTGGCGTGTGGCTCGCTCGTGGCCGCTGCTCCGCTTCCGGGGGGAACTCTCGATCCTCTCACCATACCGAAGTACGTGACACCGCTGGTTATCCCGCCGGTCATGCCCCACACTGCCGGCCCCACCTCGGACCAGTACGACATTGCGGTCAGGCAGTTCCAGCAGCAGATCCTCCCCCCGACCAACACCGTGGGGGCTCCCCTCGGCCCGACAACCGTCTGGAGCTACGGTACACCGAGTGTCCCCGGTTCGTTCAACTACCCGGCCTTCACCATCGAGGCGACCTACAACAGGCCGGTCCAGGTAAACTGGATTAACGACCTGAAGGACCCGGTAACGGGAGCCTGCCTTCCGCACCTGTTCCCGGTGGACCAGACCCTCCACTGGGCCAATCCTCCCGGCCCGCGGGACATGAAGGGGACGAACCCGGCACCGTACACGGGACCGGTCCCCCTCGTCACCCACGTCCACGGCATCGAAACGAACCAGGAGAGCGACGGCTACCCCGAAGCATGGTACCTGCCGAACTGCACGATCCCGCCGGGCATCAATTTCACCGAGGGGTCCCTGTACAACCTGTTCAAAGGCTCGTCAGCGGTGGGCAACCTCTGGACCCCCGGTTCCGCTGTCTTCACCTATCCCAATACCCAGCGGGCGACGACGCTCTGGTACCATGACCATGCCCTCGGCATGACCCGCCTGAACGTCTACGCCGGCCCGGCCGGTTTCTACCTGCTGCGGGGCGGGGCCGACGACCTGGCCCCCGGCGTGCTGCCGGGCCCTGCACCTGCCCTGGGTGATCCCCCGGGTGCCAAATACTACGAAATACCGATCGTCATCCAGGACCGGTCGTTCAATGCCGACGGCTCGCTCTTCTATCCGGGCGACCGGGCGTTCTTCGAAGGTGTGGCCCCTGCCGACCTTCAGATCCCCTTCATCCCCACCAATGCCCTCAACGGGCTGCCGAGTGATATCGCGCCCATCTGGAATCCGGAATTCTTCGGCAACACCATGGTGGTCAACGGCAAGACCTGGCCGTTCCTGGAGGTCGAGAAACGTCGCTACCGGTTGCGTATCCTCAACGGCTCCCAGTCGCGATTCCTCCTGCTCAAATTCGACAACAGCATGCCCATCTGGCAGATCGGTGCCGAGGGGGGTTTCCTCCCGGCCCCGGTGCAGCAGAGCCAGCTCCTGATCAGCCCGGCCGAACGGGCGGACGTGATAGTCGATTTCACGAACGCGACAACCGGGGCGGTCATCACCATGCTCAACCTGGCTCCCGATGCTCCCTTCGGCGGCGGCGTCCCCTTTGTCGGGTGCCTGACAAATCCCCTGGCGCCTCCGGGCTGTTATGAACCGGCCGACGCGACCACTACCGGACAGGTGATGCAGTTCAGGGTCATCGCCCGGAGCGGCAACGACACAAGCACCCCCCCCAATCAACTGGCTCTGCCGGCACGGGCTCCTCTCCCGGGTGCGACCAAGACCAGGTATATTTCCCTGAACGAGATGATGTCCATGACGGTCTGCGTGGCCGGCGATCCCCTTACCGGCATCTTTAATGTGCCGATCGTGGAAGTCGCCTGCACCGCACCGAACGCAGTCCCCTTCGGGCCGGCTGAGGCGATGCTCGGCACCGTGAACCCGGTTAGCCAGATCCCGACACCCCTCGAATGGCGGAGCCCGTTGACGGAGACGCCATCCCAGGGGACCACCGAGATCTGGGAGGTCTGGAACTTCACCGGGGATGCACACCCGATTCACATCCACCAGGTGCAGTTCGAAGTCCTCGGCAGGCAGCCCATGGCCGGCGGAGTGAGCCTCGCCGGGAGCAACCTCCCGCTGCCGGCGGAGACCGGCACCAAGGATACGGTCACCGTCTACCCCGGCGAGATCGCCCGCGTGAAGGCGACCTTCCAGATGCCCGGCCTGACAGTCTGGCACTGTCACATCCTCGAACACGAGGACAACGAGATGATGCGGCCGTACTGCACCCTGAATCCCGACGGTACCCTTCCTGCCTCCTGCCAGTTTGCCAACCGTGCCCCGGAGAAGCCCGGCATCTATTCATCCGGGTACTGGTACCTCGATGTCAACGGCAATGGCGCCTGGAACGGGACCCCCCTGGACCGGAACGACCTGTTCGGCGTCGGACTTGCCGGTGCCGTGCCCGTGCGGGGTGACTGGACGGGCACCGGAAAGGTCAATATCGGGGTGTTTGACAACGGGACCTGGTACCTTGACCAGAACGGCAACAGCATGTGGGATGGCACGCCGACGGACGGCATGTTCACCTTCGGTGCCGGTGTGACGGGGGCCATCCCGGTTACGGGCGACTGGTCGGGCAGCGGCAAGACCAGGATCGGCATCTACTCGAACGGGACCTGGTACCTCGACCTTAACGGCAACGGCGCATGGGACGGCACGCCGACGGACGGCATGTTCACCTTCGGTGCCGGCGTGCCGGGGGCCATCCCGGTCACGGGCGACTGGACAGGCAACGGCAAGACCAGGATCGGCATCTATGCGGACGGCACCTGGTACCTCGACCTCAACGGCAACGGCGCGTGGGACGGTACCCCGACGGACGGTCTGTTCACGTTCGGTGCCGGCCTCGTGGGCGCGGTCCCTGTCACGGGCGACTGGATGGGAACCGGGACGACCAATATCGGCGTGTTCCTGAACGGTGACTGGTACCTTGACCTGACCGGCAACGGCGCATGGGACGGTCTCCCGGCAGACGGCTTCTTCTCCTTCGGTACCGGCCTCGCCGGTGTAACTCCCATTGCAGGGAAATGGTAACCGCAGCCGGGATGAAGCTGAAGGTGTGACAAGGGAAGTCCGGAAAAGGGTGCGTAGATGCTCTACGCACCCTTTTTCATGGACTCTGGAATAATTCTAATAACTGTACTATACTGGCGAGCCGTATAATCACTCCACCCGTATCGGACGAACCCATGCGCGATGTTTTCAGCACGAAGAGGAACAAGTCGATAAGCTTCGTTTTCTCCCTCGGTCTCCTGGCCCTTGCCACCCTGTTCGCCTTCGCCGGCACGGGGGGGGCAGCCACGATCCCCCTGTCCGCCGAGCCCGCACAACAGAAAATGGACAGGGACAAACCTTTTCCCCAGCCGTCTCCTGGCTACCAGCAGCAGCTTTCCCCCGCCTCCGGGCAGGTCCCCGCCCCCCCGGGGAGCGCCGTATCCCCGCGTAACGTGGCTCCCCATGGCAGCATGGAACCCCAGGGCAACAGGGAACCCCGTCTCCCCGCGGAACAGTCCGAGTTCGAGAAATACATCTCAGGCAAGAGCCCCGCAGCCACCTCCCTCGACATCAGCCAGTTCGGCTACGACCTCTTCGTGAAACCGCCGTCGACCTTCGCGCCGACCCTGTACGTGCCGGTCGGTCCCGACTACGTGGTCGGCCCCGGGGACACGATCAAGATCGACGTCTGGGGTAAAGTCGAAGGGAGCTGGCAGGTGGTCGTGGGCAACGACGGCACCATCAGTCTGCCGAAGGTCGGGGTGTTCGGCGTCACCGGGCTCTCCTTCACGGAGCTGAAGGAGCTCCTCCACAAGAACCTGGCGAAATACTATACCGGCTTCGAGATGAACGTGAGCATGGGGCCCCTCCGGACCATCCAGGTCTACGTGGTGGGGAATGCCCAGCGGCCGGGCGCGTACACCGTCTCGTCCCTCTCCACCATCATCAATGCCCTGTTCGAGGGGGGCGGTCCCTCCAAGACCGGTTCCATGCGGACCATCCAGCTGAAGAGGAACGGCAAGACCGTTGTCACCTTCGACCTCTACGATTTGCTGCTCCAGGGGGACAAGACCAGGGATATCCGGCTCATGCCGGAGGACGTGATCTTCATCCCGCCGGTCGGCCCCCTGGTCGGCATCGCGGGTGGCGTCAGGACCCCCGCGATTTACGAGCTGAAGGGTGAAACCCGCCTCCTCGACCTGGTCAGGATGGCCGGCGGCATCACCGGGATCGCCTTCACGGGCCGGGTGCAGATGCACCGGACCGAGGACCACCATGACAGGATCATGTTCGAGGGGGACCTGCTCGACATCGAGAACAACCCTGCCAAGAACTTCGTGCTCCAGGACGGGGACCTGGCGAAGATCTTCACCATCGCCGATACCGCCAAGACCGTCACCGTTGCCGGCGCGGTCGTCAATCCGGGGGAGTACGGGGTGAACCCGGGGGTGACGACGGTCAAGGACATCGTCTCCCTCGCCGGGGGGCCGCTCTACTACAGCTCCACCCAGGCGGAAGTGACCCGGGTGACGGTGACCCAGTCGGGTCCCCGGACCGACATCTTCACCATCGACCTGGCCAGGGCCCTGGCGGGCGATCCCCAGCAGAACGTCCCCCTGCAGAGGAACGATTACCTCCTGGTGCGGTCCGTCCCCGAATGGAACCTGTACCGGACCGTTTCCCTCACCGGTGAGGTCAGGTTCCCCGGCACCTACACGTTCAAGCAGGGTGAGAAGCTCTCGTCCCTCATCGAGCGTGCCGGCGGCTTCACCGGGCGGGCCTACTTGCGCGGCGCCGTGTTCACCAGGGAGCGGGTGCGGGAGCAGCAGCAGCGGCAGATAAACGAGATGGTGGATCGGCTTGAGCGGGAACTGAGCGGTGCCGGGACCGCCGAGATCGCCACGGCGACGAGCCCGGACGACGCCCGCATGCTCCAGCTCGAACTGGAGCAGAAACGGCAGTTCTTCGCCCAGCTCAGGACGGCGAAGGCCAAGGGGCGGATCGCCCTGAACATCACGGATATGTCCAGTTTCCGGGGCTCCACGTACGACATCGAGCTCGAGCAGGGGGACATCGTCACCATCCCCTCGGACCCGAAGACCGTGCAGGTCATCGGCTCGGTCTACAACCAGAGCGCCTTCGTGTACGAGCACGGCAAGGAGTTCGACTACTACGTGAACCTGGCCGGCGGCTATACCTCCAATGCGGACAAGGGGAACTCCTTCATCCTGCAGGCGAACGGCACCGCCATCAAGGCCAGCGGCGGGTTCCTCGGGTTCGGCGACCGGCTGAACTCCGGTGATACCGTCGTCGTCCCGGAGCAGATCGAGCGGGTCGCCTGGCTGCGTAACGTCAAGGACTTCACGCAGATCCTCTACCAGATCGCCGTGACCGCCGGCGTCCTGATCGTCGCGTTCTGACAAGGAGAGCAGATGGTGGAAGGTGTGGAAACAGCGCAGCAGCAGAACGTAACGGTCCTGGACTACCTCATCGTACTCCGGAAACGGCGGCGGTTCATCATCGGCATGACCTCCGCCGCCATCGTGGCGACGGCGGTGGTGAGCCTGCTCCTCCCCAGGGTGTTCCGGGCCGAGGCCCGGATCCTGCCGAACCAGCAGAACTCCTCCGGGGTCACGGCACAGCTCCTGAGCCAGCTCGGCGGCCTGGGGGTCGCTCCCGGCATGGTCGGGATGAAGACCACCAACGACCTCTACATCGGGCTGATCAAGGGGCGGACCATCCTCGACCGGATGGTGGACCGGTTCAAGCTCCTCGCCGTGTACGACGTGAAATACCGGGAGGATGCCCGCCGCGACCTGCTGAAAGCCCTCAAGATCCAGGACGGCAAGAAGAGCGGGATCATCACCATCGGCGTCGAGGACAGGGACCCCCAGCGCTCGGCTGACATGGCGAATGCCGTCGTCGAGGAGCTGAAGAACGTCACCCAGTCCCTGGCCCTGAGCGAGGCCTCCCAGCGGCGGCTCTTCTTCGAGGAGCAGCTCAAGGGTGTCAAGGAGTCCCTCACCCGCTCCGAGGAGGCCCTGAAAGGGTACCAGGAGCAGACGGGGGCCATCGAGATCAAGGAGCAGGCAAAGGTCGCCATCGAAGCGGTGGCCCGCCTGCGGGCCCAGATCGCGGCCAAAGAGGTGGAGCTCAAGGTGCTGAAGACCCAAACGACCCCGCGCAACCCCGACCGGCAGCGGGTCGAGGAGGAACTGCGGGGGATGCAGGAGCAGCTCGCCAAGCTCCAGGGGAGAACGGGAGCCAGCTCCGAAGCCCTCATGCCGACGGGTAAGATGCCAGCGGCCGGTACCGGGGCGGTCAGGAAGCTGCGGGACCTCAAGTACAACGAATCCCTCTACGAACTCCTGACGAAGCAGTACGAGCTTGCCAAGATCGACGAGGCCAGGGACGCGGCGCTCATCCAGGTGCTGGACAAGGCCCTCCCCCCGGAGAAGAAGGTGAAGCCGAACCGGCGGGTCATGATCGCCACCGCCGCCTTCACGAGCCTCTTCTTCGCCATCCTCGGGGCATTTTTCCTGGAGTACCGGGAGAGATTCATGGGGGACCCGGTCAACAGGGAAAAGCTCCAGCAACTGAAGAAGGGCGCCCAGGAGGTTGTTGAAAAACAGCCATCTCGCCGCCGTCCTCGAAAGCCGCCGTGTGCGGCGTAGCAGTCCCTCTCTCTATCTCTCCCCCAGAGGGGGAGAGTACTCAATGCCCTCTCCCTCCGGGAGAGGGATAGGGTGAGGGTGGCCCCAGGGAGGCGGCACGGTGAGACACCATACCACGCGGGGTTCGCGCACAACTCGATGATCTCCATTCCTGCAATCGACCGTTTCGGCATACGGGGCACCGTTAAATCCATCCTCGGTGACAGGCGCATCGGCCACGGGCTCCTCTGGAGCCTGCTGGCCACCGTTGCGGGGCGTTCGGCCGGCCTCGTCTCGTCCATCATCGTCTCGCGGCTCCTCGGCAAGGAGCTGTTCGGCGAGTTCAGCATCATCCAGAGCACCATCCTCACCTTCGGCATCTTCGCCGGCTTCGGCGCAGGCCTCACCGCCACCAAGCACATCGCCGAGACCTTCCGCAGCGACCCCGGCCGGGCGGGGAGACTCCTCGCCCTCACCAACCTCCTCGCGGCGGGCTTCGGCGGCGCGACGACCATCGTGCTCCTGCTCTGTTCACCCCTGATCGCGTCAACCCTCCTCGCGTCGCCCCGGCTGGCGACGCTCCTGCAGATCGCCTCCCTGAGCCTGCTCCCCACCGCCCTGGGGGGCGCCCAGAGCGGGGCCCTGGCCGGGTTCGAGGCGTTCCGCGGGGT
>Ga0129297_10000645_pt1 | contig 16984 bp, 16 predicted proteins | sample I18A1metaG_FD_94708 | JGI IMG/M metagenome (GOLD analysis project Ga0129297, IMG submission 94708) | Lake sediment bacterial and archeal communities from Gulf of Boni, Indonesia to study Microbial Dark Matter (Phase II) - ​I18A1 metaG | ecosystem: Environmental > Aquatic > Freshwater > Lake >... | reverse complement strand
GACGATTAATCCTGAGAAGGCATATGTTATTCCCGAGAAGTGCGACTCGTGTGGAGAATGCGTAAAGGTCTGTCCGACACGCGCGATAGAGATCGTGCCCGGCGGCGCGACGGTCAAATTCATTTCCTGTACTGGATGCGGGCTATGTGTTCCCGTCTGTCCGAAGGGCGCAATCGACCTCAGGAATTCGACCGAGTCGCAGTTGATTGCTGAGATTGAAGGAGTAGCGGGGGCAACAATGAGCAAACCCAAGATCATAGCCTTCGCCGACGCGATTTCAGCCTACACTGCCTGCGACTTGGTTGGCCTCGCAAGGAAACAGTACCCGACAAACGTCCGCGTAATCAAGGTCCCATCAGTCGGAAGGCTTCACGCTAGACACCTTCTCGCAGCATTCTCCGCTGGCGCGGATGGTGTATTAATGATTGAGGGAGAAGGAACAGTTCTCGGTGAAGACGCGTTCAGAGCTCACGTGAACGAGATCAGGAAGACTGTTAGTAGCAGAGGAGTAGAGTCGCTGCGAGTATTTGCAACCCGAACAACGATACCGCAGTTCGCCAAGTTGGCTTCCGTCTTTCAGACCTTTACTGACAGAATGCAGAAGCTGGGGCCGCTTACCCCAGAAGCGCGATCAAAGATCATGCAAGTGGCAATTGCCACTGAAACATCGTTCTCTCAATAACGAAGCACAGGTACTCGTCTAGGGAGAGATCGCCTAGGGCTGCGAAAGATAGTAAACATCGGCCAGAGCCTGCTTGACTAGTAACGGTTCTCCCTCAAGGATCATGTGAAGATTGTCCTCGAACTCGACTATTACTCCGAACTGCTCGGCAACATCTTTGGCCCTTTCCTCTCCAATGGGTTGCTCCAATGTCAACCTTGTCCATTCTGTGGTTGGATCCTTAGGGAGCCCGGGGAGGAAGCGTGATTCACCATATGCTATGCGCTGCTCTCCCTCCTCAAGTTCGGCCTTGGAAATTCTTTCTCTCCAGTACTCTGCCCGCGCCTCTCCGAGTCTCAGACTTGCGGACATCAACTCTTCCTTCGCTTTCTCTAAGCTCTCCTCCAAGGCCATCAACGGGTTTTCTGATCCGCTCGTTGGGACGGCGCAGGGATCTAGGGGCGTCGTACGAACGAGATGCAGAAGAGCCTTGGAATCCCGCAATTGGGATGGGTCGACTTGGATGCCGTGCGCCGCTAGTTCTTCAAAGAGTTTGACCAGAGCCAGCCATGTTCTCTCGAGCGGTGTAGCGGCTTCGTTCGAGGCTGTCAAGTGACTCGGGTTCTCTCACAGTGCTGAGAATGGTTTCACGGATCTGACGACATAAGTCTTGTCATTCAGCGAGGTTCGTGCGTGTTCGGTTCCAGTCATCTGAGCTTCTCGGCCGCGCATAGGTTTCTATGGTCTATATACACATCGTAGACATTATTGATAAACATTCGATGCCACTCTACTTACTCACAAACGTTGTTTGGGCGACCGAACATGATTGCACCTTACGCGCTATTCTTTGCGATAGGCACGGTAGCCTGCGTGTTCTTCGGCGCGTGGAATGTTGGTGCGTGGTTCAAGGTGGCCGATGCTTTCACCCGAGCCGTAGGGAGCGCTATCAGATCCGTTTTCAGCAGAAGGATTTTCCGCCTTGCGAAGGCTTTCTTCTCAAATTCTCTATTGTTCACTAGACTATCGAAGGAGAGCATGGCCAGAGGGGTTGTCATCTCGGCGTTCCTGATCAGTTACGTCGGCGTTATCCTGATCAATCATTTCATGGCAGAAGTAGTTCCCAAGATTGGTCCGGAAGATCCAATCGCAGTTTTCCTCTACGCTCCCTTTCTTCCGGCATACTTCTTCGGGGTTGTCCCGGTGGGAACGATCGGCCCGCTAGAGAACCTTTACGGGTTCTTGGACAACCTCTTCGTGGCTGTGATCATTTTCGGCGAGGGTTGGTTTGCGTACCGCAGGTTTGTACTCAAAGAGACGCCACTCAAGACTACCTTTGCCGACGTGTCGGCTATCATTTTGACAGTTGCTTGGCTGGTGATGAGGCTGATCGGCGAGAGCATCTCACTTCTTGAATACAATGTGCCTGTGTCTGTCGGAGGTTATTGGTTTCTTGCGTACGGAATTTCACGAATACTGGAGCCCGTTAGCTTGGACTTGGCGTACGCGTCGTATGCAGCGTGGTCATTGTCAGGTCTCCTTCTTGGGCTCTTCATGGCCTCCATACCACTGAACTCCAAGCTTTGGCATATCTTCACAGGGCCGCTGGTTGTTCTCGCGAACGCTTCTCAAGGGCAAGAAGTGAAGGCTGAGACGCTTTCACCCATGAGAGTATTCTCTGTTAGGCAAATGATGGAGATCGATGGGTGTCTCAGTTGTGGAGTCTGCGCGGACAATTGTGAGGTGTACTCCGAAACAGCAAATCCGGGGACCGTTTATCTGGGTATAGTCAAGAACCTCAGATCAATAATGCGACGGCGACATGGAATAATAGCCAAGATGCTGAGACAAGAAGCGCCTACGCCTACAGAACTCAAGCTCTTCTCCCGGGGCGTCTACTACTGTACGCTATGCGCAAGATGCCGGGAGGTGTGCCCGATTGGCATCGACACACGTTCTCTTGGAAGGGCTATACGAGAATTCCTCGTCAATGAGGGCCACTACCCTCCCAACTTGAATATGATGAGAGATGCCGTCGCCTCAACTCACAACGTTCTAGGTATTCCGAATTCGGAGAGGGCGATGTGGGTTGAATATCTTCCAAACCCGGATGAGACGCTGACTAAGAAGACGCATGCTGAAGTGGCGTATTTTGTAGGCTGCATGTCCTCGTTCTCTCCAACAGTGCAAGATGTGCCGGCAGCTGTCGCGCAGATCCTTCAACATGCAGGCATAGACTTCGCAATCCTAGGAGAGAATGAGTGGTGCTGTGGTTATCCGCTGGTCTGGGCGGGGATGCGGAGAGAGGCCGAAGAGTTGAGGAAAGAGAACACCAAGAGAATAACCGAACTCGGTGTCAAGATCGCGGTTTTCTCCTGTCCATCGTGCTATCATTCATGGAAGACCGAGTATGATGTCAACGACGTCCAAATTCTCCATCACTCTGAATACATATTGCGGCTGATCAGGGAAGGAAAGATCCATCTGAAGCCATTGAACGACACTGTCACCTATCACGATCCTTGCGACCTAGGCAGAAACTCAGGAGTATACGAAGCTCCGAGAGATGTCATCAGGAGTATCCCCGGCCTTTCCCTCAATGAGATGCGTTTCAACAGAGAGAAAGCATTTTGCTGTGGAGGAGGGGGAGATGTGGAAGTTGTTGATGAGAACTTCCCCGGAGCGATCGCGAAGCAGTTGATATCTCTCGCGAAGGAAACAGGCGCCGGGACGGTCGTCACTGCCTGTCAGCAGTGCAAGCGGACCATGTTGAAGGCGTTGTCGAAGGAAGCCCCAGAGGGTAGCCACTTAAAGATCGTAGATGTGGCGGAACTCGTTCTAAGATCCATTGAAGGCTGAGCTGTGCACGAAGAGGACAAATATCGTGAAGTGGTAAGGCTAGGCTTTCGCTACGAAGCCTACATCGATATTCACATAATCGCCTGATTCCTCTAGCGCGCGGTTTACGGCAATCTCAGCGATCGTCTTGTGCCTCAAGACAATCTCTCCTAGGCCGAATACGACCCTCAACATCGAGCTTCGGCATAGAGGCGCCTCAATAACTTCCGACAATCGATCCGTGATTCTGTCGGCCTCCTGTTCCAGCCCCTTGATGCTTTCAATGACCTGATTCGCTAGACCAACATCGCGCGTGATGAGTGCTCTCACCGCGCCTTCTGAAACATCCGCGACCGCGGTCTCGAACTTTGAGATTTCGCTGATGACGTCGCCTTCTAGGCGGAAGCAGCGTTCGAGCAGCTTCGCAGTTTCTTTTGCCATTGCCTCGGTGCTGTTGATGATTGCCTTGAGGTTGCTCAACACCACCCTGTCGCCCAGTAGCCATGACTGCGATCTGATTCCCAGGGCCTCAGCCAACTTTCGGTCTTTGATGGCGGTCAGCAGTTGCCTAACCGCCAGCCAATAGACTCGGTCACCCTCCTTTCCCATCTCTCCAACTTTCAGGAGGTCACCGGCTCTCCCGCCTATGAGCGCTTTCACAACCGCCTCCCGCATGAACGAGGAAACCAGATGGAGCCTGCGGATGGAGCTGTCCATCGTGGGCTTCGAGGGGTCAGCCAAGCTCTGTAGGACAACGAGGTTGTCGGTTTGCTCCGAAACATGAAGCCCGACTAGGGACACCGTTATCTTCTCCAATTCAAGGACATGCTCAGGTTTGAACCGCGTTCTCGATTGGATCCAAATTATCTTATGTCCGCCCAAGTAAGCGCCGATCACCATCCTGGAAAGCATGTTCGGTGCTTCACACAGACCGGCGTTGATGACACAGACGCTTGGCTCTGCTTCGACCTCTTCCTTCCTGGGCACGAGTTTCAGGGCGCCGCCATCGGTCTCGTCAACGATCAGGTAGTCACCTTGCGTTAGCCTGAGCGTGTCCACCCAGTCTTTCGGTAGCGTAACAGCCAGAGTTGATCTTCCCAGCTTCAGGACTCTTCGAATGCGCGACGTCACCACCGTGGCCTCCCTCAGGCGGCGCCGTCGCCATGGTCCGTTATATTCCTTAACCAAATAGTACATGTACTAAATGTTGCACGGACGAGAGTATATAGACGCAGTACTCGAACGATGCCGAGGTGAAGTGCACGTGAAGTTGCTGAGTAGATACGAGTTCCATGAAAACCTGCTGTACTCCCGAGACAATATCTGGGCTAGAGTCGCCCAAGATGAGACAGCTCAATCCAAGGTGTACGTCGGACTCACCGACTTCGGCCAGCAGAAAGTCGGCTCCATTGAATTCGTCCGGATCCTGCCGAAGGGCCGGATCGTCAGTCGCGGGCACCCCTTCGGATCAATTGAGTCTGGAAGAAGGATCGTGCTTCTTCGCGCGCCTGTCTTCGGGCTGATTCAAGAAATCAATGAGGAACTTCGAGAACATCCGGAACTCATCAACACCGACCCCTACGGACGCGGCTGGATCGCGGCCTTCCAACCCTTCGAACTCGAAAACGACAAGAAGGAACTTGTTTCAAAGCGTGAAGAAGTGGAGAGGCTTCTCACAGTAGGGCCACGATAGTAGGAGACGAACTCGCCGTGTCCCTCGAGCAGACCATGAAGGACCTCCTAGGAAACGATAGAGTCTCCACTAGCTACCTAGAAAGAACTGCCTACAGCCACGACCTTGCTCCCGTCCCACGCAACGTCATGCGGCTCTTCAATAGCCTCCCTGATATCATCGTCAAACCACAGAGCCTGGAGGAGGTTGCCGACGTCCTGAAGCTTGCCAACAAGCTCAGTCTGCCTGTCACACCTCGCGGCTCAGCCACATGGGGGTATGGTGGCGCTGTTCCCACCGTCGGTGGAATTACCTTAGATCTTCGAGGGCTCGACAAGATCGTCTCGTTTGATGAAGCCCGAGGTTCTCTCACGGCTCAATGTGGCGTGGTCTGGAAGGACATCTTGGACTTTCTGGAGAAAACGGATTGGGAGCTGCCTATGTATCCTTCCAGCGCACCGAGCTCCACGGTGGGAGGGCTCGCCGCTACAGGGGGGTTGGGGTATGGGTCCCTCGAGTATGGAAGCCTCAGCGACAACGTTGCATCGGCCACAGTCATTCTGCCTACCGGAGAGAAGACAGTCATCGACCCGTCGTCGGGCTGGGTTAAGCCGGACCAACTGTTCGGCTCAGAGGGCATTCTGTGCATATTTGGAGAGCTAACACTCAGACTTGTGCCCAAGAGGCAGTCGGGAGCTCCGTTCCTGGCATACTTTCATCAGCTGACAAATGCCATTCAAGCCGCCGAGGACTTGGCTCGAAGAACAAAACCTTTCAGCTTGATCCTGAGAGCCTTCGGCTTCGTAAAAGCCAGGGAGATAGAAGTTCTCACGAGTCCAGAGGGCGCTGAGTCGGGAGCCATAATCTTCGGATACTACGCTGGTACGCCCGACCAGGTCGAGGAGTCTCTAAACATCTTTGCTGAAACTATTGCTGAAAGGGGCGGTATCCTCAGGCCCAGGCAAGAAGCTGAATTTGAATGGAGTGAGCGGTTCTATCCGCTTCGAATCAAGAAGCTCGGGCCGACTGTCTTGACCTCTGATGTGCTGGTCCCCTCGAACCGTCTGATCGAAATAGTTCAATACGCCTGGCAGCTCGGTTGCGATGCGTCCATGGATGTGGAAATTGAAACCATCTGGGTCTCCTCGGATCAGGTACTGTTCTTCCCACTTTTTCTGAGTGACGAACGCCAGTCTTTTCGGTATCTCAGTAATTCTGCGATAACGAAGAAGCTGATCGACCGCGCGATTGCCATTGGGGGGCGTTCTTACGGTTATGGGCTCTGGAACTCCTTCCATTTCGCGGCTTCAGAGCCGACCAGAAGGAAAGAACTCACCAAAATGAAACGCCTGTTGGATCCAAATGGTATTCTGAACCCAGGGAAAACCTTGACGGCTAAGACGAGGCTCGGCTTGCCCCTCCCAAAGACCGTTTACGCTGGGTTTCTAGAAACGCTCTGGCGTCTGGGGATGTGGTTCTAGGTGTTAAACGCTCTATTGTCGAAGCTTCAAAGGGAAGATATCTTCACCTGCGCCCAATGCGGTTACTGCGTAAAGTGGTGTCCAATCTACGATCGGTCGGGTTGGGAGTCCACATCGCCACGCGGGAAGATCTTTCTCCTCATGAAGATGCTTGAGAATGATGGTGGTAAGGTCTTCGCGTCTAATCCTCAAATGGCATCGGAATTTGTGCAACGGCTGTTCGACTGCACCACCTGCGGACGGTGCACAGAGAAATGCCATCTTGAGCTGGACCTGCTGAACCTCTGGCTCAGACTCAGAGAACTTGCAGTGCAGCAAGGGCTGGCACCGCAGCCCGTGGGCCTTATGGAGAAGACGCTTTCCGGGCCCAAGAACATCTTCGGAATGGAGAGCCAGTCCCGGAGAGACTGGGCGGTGTACACTGGCGCTGACGTGAAGATCCAGAACGAGGCGGATGTCGTATACTTTGTGGGTTGCGTTACCTCCTATTCAGGTCGAACCCAGGGAGTCGCACAGGCCATCACCGCCATCCTCAATCACGTGGGCGAGAACTGGAGCCTGATGGCTGAAGAATGGTGTTGTGGTCATCCCCTCGGCGTCAGTGGTGCCACGCAAGGTTATCGAGAAATCGCTGAACATAATGCGCGAAACATCGAAAGCATGCATGCTAAAACCGTGGTTACCGGATGCCCCGGCTGCTGCCTAGCCCTCCGAGAAGAATATCCTCGGGTTCTTGGGAAGAAGCCGAACTTCGAGGTTATTCACTTCGCCCAACTCCTCGACCGATACATCGCTGAAGGCAAGATACACATTCCCAAGCTCCATGCCGTCGCCACCTATCACGACCCCTGTGAGCTCGCCCGGATCGGCGGAGTTGTCAACGAACCTAGACGAGTGCTAGACTCCTTCGTCGAGAAATTCATCGAGCCCGAGGAGAGCGGCCTTGTCGGAAGATGTTGTGGATCTGGCGGGTTACTCAAGGCCACCAACAGCGCTATATCCGGTGATCTCGCTCACAAGCGCTTCGCAATGCTCAACAGAACTGGCGCCGACGTTATAACGTCTGCATGTCCTTCTTGCGACCAAAGCTTGGGAGAAGCAGCCTCAAGATTTCCAGACTCTAAGCGAGTTCAGGATCTCGCGGAACTTGTGGCCCAGCAAATGGCTCTAATCTAGACAAGCATCTCTCGATGGAATCTCAGCCACGGTTTTACGTTAAGACGCGGGGCTGACTTTCCCGACGCGATATCGAGGCGCCGTGTCGGTCAGACAGCCCTGCGGTTAGAACAACATCACTATTGGAGTGGTGCCGTTTGCGGCCCAAGTATGGCCGATGCAAAGTCATCGGGTTCGATGCCCGGAGACTCAAGACAATGATCCGCGTAGACGCTCAGGATCTTCGATAGCAGCTCTTCCTTGATGAGCGGGCAGCCTACCAGCCCTTGCTCTATCAAGGCTATCTTCTCCTTCGGAAACAGCGAGAAGTCGCCGGAAATAAGCACGTCAGCTATCCTCTCGTCTTGGATCTTGGCGGTCGTTCGAATCAAGCCTCCAGGCGCTTTATGGACATTCTCGATGACGGAGACCCCTTCGGCGATCTTCAAAGTCCTCCCAGCGATGTCGGGGTGCCTCAACTCTGGCAAGTAGAGCCATTCATCTGAGAGGTACTTGACTCTCAGCTCATTCATGAGCTCCTGCTCCTCACGATTGAGGGTTCCAGGTCGGAGCTCCTCGCCCAGCAGTCTCTCGAACCCATTCTTGAGAGCCTTCTTTGCCTCATCCAGAGTCACTTCCCTTCCAAGCTCCGCGGACGCGGTCGAAAGATATTCCCTAAGAGTCTTGTATGCCTTGTCTCTGAACTTCTCTGATGGCACCTTCAGCACCTTGACCATCTTCTCGTAGTCAAATGATAGTATGATGTTTCCCGTCAGAACGAAGACGTCCTCCGGGGTGGTTGCTGCCCCGTTCCCTGAAATCTTCTTTCCATGGACCTGTATGTCATTCACCGGGCGGTACTGAGCGTCTATGCCCAAAGATTCGTAAGCCCACACGGGGGCTTGAAGGAACAAACGAAAAGCCTCCGTCACATTCTTCGGCAGCAGAGGATTTTCGGCGCCTATGATCAGTTGGTAGAAGAGCTGCCCACGGTCAAGGTACACTGCTCCTCCGCCAAGTATCCTTCTGACGAAAGGAATCCCGTTATCCCTGCAGAATTGGACATCAAGCTCCTTCTCGATCTGCTGGTGGTATCCCAAGCTGACGAGGGGGCTTCGGGGATAACAGAAGATCAAGGTGTCGCCGGCGAGGTTCCTACCTCGAGCGGTTGCGACGGCGTCGTAGATCGTCTGAGTATCGATAGCATCTATTGCGCCAAGGTCGAGCCAACGCCACATTCTTCAGCGAACCCGAATGCACACGCTACTTCTTGAACAGTCTCGGCAATTCCCCTTGCACAAACTTCTCGAGCGCGGCCGGATCAGTCATCAAATTCTTCAGCTCATCGTCCAGCTTCGACGGCTGAAGCATGATCAGCCACCCTTTTCCATACGGGTCTTCGTTGAGCAGCTTCGGCTGTGTCTTCAGTGCTTCATTTGTCTCGACTATGGTTCCGGATAGTGGGGACTTCAAGGGGCCGACCCATTTACCCGTCTCCATGGTACCCAGAGGCTTGCCGGACTCAACTTGTCTCCCTTTGGGCATGATTCTCACGAATAAGATGGACCCAGCGGATTGTTGAGCCATATCTGTTACACCGAGACGTACGGTTCCGTCTTCCTTCTTTGCCCACAAGTGATCAGCAGAATAGTAGAAGCCCTCGGGGAACTCGAACCTATCAAGAATCTTTACCATAGGGAGTCACATGGCGGAGGATTATATGGAGGCTACAAAAGCCTTTCTAGCGGGCATTTCAAACGGCGGGTTGCCCGATCGCTCTATGCCGTTTTCGGTTGGAATTTCTGGAAGAGTTCGTCGACGGGGCTCATGTTGAGGTGCAAGCCAAGCGACGCTTTGTCGATGTCCATGCAGAGACCCAACAGCTGAGTATAGTAGAATACTGGAAACGATGTCGCGCTGCTGAACAGTGCTCCGATCGCTTCCTGCCTCGCGTCGTACATTCTCATGCAGAATGGACATGTGGTAACCAATCCGTCAAAACCAGAAGCTCGCAGCCGCTCAAGCTTGGCGCCCGCGATCTTCAAGGAGGATTCTCCGGCGGAAACGGCTATCCCTGCGCCGCAACAGTCGAGTCTCTCTGGGTAGAGGTCCCATTGTGCTCCAAGAGCGCCGATTAGAGTTTCGAGCTTTCTTGGGTCTCGCGAGTCATCAGGCCTCCCCAGTTCGCTCGGTCTCAGGGCGTGGCAGCCGTAGTGGGCTGCAAACTTCAGTCCGCTCATGGACCTGATGATCGCCTTCTGGATTCTTTCAGGGCCGACATCGTCGTGAAGAACTTCGATTATGTGCCTGACTCTTGTCTTGCCCTCGTACCGAAGATCCTCGGATGCGAGAATGCTATTGATTTTTTCCTTAAGGGCAGGATCGGTCTGCAGCGCATGCTTAACCTCACACATAGACAGGTGACATCCGTTGCAGAGCGGAAGCATGTCGAGTCGTTGATCCTCGCATAGAGCCAGGTTTCTGGCGGTCAGGTAGATCCAGCTGAGGTTGTTGATGCTGTTCAGCGGGAAGCCGCAGCACGCCGCGCCTTTGATGTCAGCAAGATCGATATCCAGTTTCGGCAATACCTGTCTTGCCGAAAGCTCGCAGGCATACTGCTCAGTTTGCGCATAGCAGCCGAGGAAAAGGCCGAATCTCGTATGCCTATCCTCCAATGATCTTACGCAGGTTTGTTTCACTGAGGCCCCTTGAGAACTTGTCCAAATCCGCCGGTCTGGACACACTGGGAAGGTTCAGCGAGGCGCGACTTATGCTTTCAAAATCTCTGGTCACTACCTCTTGTGGAGGTTGAACCGCTCCCTCCTCGAAGAGAGACTTTCCCATTTTCAAGTATCCTTCGGGCGGCAGCACGCCTTCGCGCACGGCAAGGTTTCGTAGCGCGAGCATCACAGTCGGAATGTTCACCCCTCTCGGGCATTGCTCGTGGCACTTGAAGCAGATCATACATTCCCAGATTGCTGGGCTCGAGAGAACTTCCCTCTTCAACCCGAGAATTGTTTTCCTGATTATTGTTCGGGTTCGGAGAGAAGTCAAGCGTCCAGATGGGCAAGTTCCCGTGCATGTCCCACATTGAAAGCATGACTTCACAGCTTCACCGCTGATCTTGGAGACCTCTTGAACGAAACCCAGGTCAAGGTCACTGCTTCTGATAACCATGATGCTGCCTCGTACCTCACAACTCATCGCATGAGAGTCATATTTCTATAGTAATTAGAAAACAAAATTGGTAATTATTTTGCTATCGACTTTACATTATAAGCCATGTGTATTTATGCGCTCACTTTCATATATACTGAGACCGAGTGGGCACCATGCAAGTCATAGACGACAGGCTCAGAGATGAGATCATGAGCTTTGCGAGGAGATACATCTCCTCGGGCATCGTTGGAATCGTCGGCTGCTTCGCAACGATATCGCGTCAGATTAGAGAGAAATACGGCGCCGAGGGCGAGAAACTGATGGAAGAGGCTTGTCATGATGTCGGAGCGAAGATCGGGATGTTTTGGAAGGACAAGCTTAGCTTGGCCAAGGGTGACTTGAAGGATCTTGACGCGGTTCTGGCCGGCATGGCGCGTGATATCGGCTGGGAATACAAGATAGTTGAGGCGTTGCCGAATCGGATGGTGGCCAGGGTGACGTTCTGCCCCTACCTCAGAGGGTGGCAAATGCTGGATGCTCCTCCCTACGTCTGCGATTTGTGGGGATACTTCCTGTCGGGAGTCGCTGAATCCATCAACCCGAAGATGGCTTTCCGATACAACGCCAGCATGCACAAAGGCGATCCATACTGTGAAATGATTTTCGAAACGAAAGGATGATGCTTCTTGACATCATCAGAGACCGATCTCCAATTCATACTTTCTCAGATTCACGCTCGGGCGCGTGATCCGGGCTTCATGCACGAGGTGGCGAACACTGTTCGAGGGGAGGGGGTCCTCTCATGCATTCAGTGTGGCAGATGCGCGGGTAGCTGCCCCGTCGGCAGGCTAACAGTCAAGTACAACCCCAGGAGACTTGTGGAGATGGTTAACCTTGGGTTCAAATGGGAAGCCCTTTTCGAACTCTCATGGCTCTGTCTATCATGCTTCACGTGCATAGACAGATGCCCGCAGGGCGCTGATGTCGGCGAAGTCGTCTTCGCCCTTAGATCCATCGCCGCAAGAGACGGAAACATACCAAAAGGTGCTTTGGCGATGGCGAAGAGCCTAGTTGAGACAGGGCGTATCGTCAATCCGACAACGTCAGTGACCAAGCAGAGGGCCAGCCTTGGCTTGCCCCCGTGCGAAACCGTCCCGGAGGTTGCGAAGATAGCAAGGAAGACTGGCTTTAGCAAGATCCTGGGACTCCAATAGGAGATGGACGAGAACGTGAAGTATGCACTGTACTTGGGTTGTCTCATACCCGCGAGAGAATTATCATACGAATTGGCGACCAGAAAGGTGATGCCTGCCTTGGGCGTGGGACTGGTCGACATGGAGGGGACCAGCTGTTGTGGGCCATTCGCAATACAATCGCTCGACTACACCGGTTGGCTCGCGTTGGCGGCTAGGAACTTGTGCATCGCTGAGAAGATGAGCCTAGACATCATGGCATTGTGCAATGACTGCTACGAGTCATTGATGATGGTCAATCAGACTTTGAAGAGAGAGGAAGAAACTCGGGATAGAGTCAACGAAATCCTATCGGTTGCTCACAAGAAATTCAAGGGAACCGTGAATGTCAAGCACACTATGGACGTACTCTGCGACGATGTCGGTTTGGACAAGATCCGAAGCAAAGTCACAAATCCCCTGAATGGATTGAGGGTTGCGACCCAAGTCGGGTGTCACCTTGTCAGGCCTAAGATGCTGCACGCAGGAGTAGGAAGAGGGTTCGAGGTGCTCGATGACCTAGTTGAGGCGCTCGGAGCCGAGGCCGTCGACTATGATGACAAGGAAATATGTTGCGGTGGCCCTCTACGTGATATTGACGATCAGCTCTCGAGAAGCTTGTCAAACCGAAAGCTCGCCGCCCTGAAGAGGGCGAATGTGGACTGCGTCGTGACCGCTTGCCCGTTCTGCTACATTCAGTTTGACTTAGGACAGCTTGAGATCAAGAGCCTACTAAGAGAGGAGTATGACATTCCGGTTCTCCATTTTGTCGAACTGCTGAGTTTCGCGATGGGCATGAAACCGGAAGGGCCTCAGCTACGCGAGCACAGGGTTTCCATTGACAGGATAGTCAGGAAGCTAACTTAGGAAGTGATCGTCGTGATGAATAAGTCCGCGCTCGTGATCGGTGGCGGAATTGCAGGGATTCAAGCATCATTGGATCTTGCCAATCGCGGCGTGAAGACCTACTTAGTCGAGAAATCTCCGAGCATAGGTGGCCGAATGGCTCAACTGGACAAGACGTTTCCAACCATGGATTGTTCCATATGTATCCTAGCGCCGAAGATGATCGAGTGCTTCAGGCACCGCAACATTGACCTGCTCACCTACTCAGAGGTGAAAGAAGTTCAGGGTTCAGCCGGAGACTTCACGGTCAAGGTCGTCAAGAAGCCCAGATACGTACAAGCCGACAAGTGCGTGGGTTGCGGTACATGTGCCGACCATTGCCCCGTGGAGGTTCCTAACGAGTTTGATTCAGGAATGGGTGTTCGAAAGGCGATATACCTCCCATTCCCCCAGGCAGTCCCGCGCGTCTACACCGTGGACAAAGACCACTGCCTAGACTGCGGACTCTGCAAGAGCGTATGTACAGCAAAGGCGGTCGACCTCGAGCAGGAGCCAGCTGAGCTCGAACTGCACGTCGGCGGGATTGTGGTCGCGACCGGGTTTGACGTGTATGAGCCGTTGAGGATAACCTCCTACGGCTATGGCAAGTACAAGAACGTCATCACATCGCTACAGTTGGAACGTATGCTATCTGCGTCCGGGCCATCTGGCGGCCGCATCATGAGGCCTTCCGACGGAAGAATTCCACGCACTGTGGCGTTCCTGCAGTGCGTTGGGTCAAGGGATCAACGGTTCGGATACCCGTACTGTTCCAGCATATGTTGCAAGTACGCGGTAAAAGACGCCGTGCTGATAAGGGAGCACAGACCCGACTCTGAGGTCTACATCTTCTACATCGACTTGCGCGTTTTTGGAAAAGGATTCCAAGAGTTCGCGAACCGAGCGAAGAAGGAGTTTGGGGTCAAGTTCATCCGAAGTAGCCCTGGAGAGATAAGAGAGGACCCAGAAACGAGAGATCTCACCCTCTGGTATGAAGACACACTGACTCGAACAGTCAAGAGCCTGAAAGTGGATCTGGTAGTCCTCAGCACAGCTCTCATGCCACGATCGGACTCCGCCGAGTTGGCGAAAATCTTGGGAATAGACACGGACAGATTCGGATTTCTTATTCCACCCGACTCAGTAGGTCACCCCGTTGATACGCAGATCGCGGGAATCGTTGGCTGCGGATACTGTCTCGGTCCGAGAACTGGCGATATCCCAGACTCGGTCATGCAAGCGAGCGCTGCTGCAGCTAGGCTGAGCGAGATTCTCATGTCTGGGAGTTTGTGACAATCTTGGAAGAACCGAGGATCGGAGTTTTCGTCTGCCACTGTGGCATCAACATAGGAGGTGTCGTCAACGTCCCGGATGTCGTGGAATATGCTAAGACCCTTCCAAACGTAGTGTGGGCTGAAGGTAATCTTTACACCTGCTCAGAAGCTGGTCTCAGCTCGATCAAGGATTCCATCAAGAAGAATGGACTGAATAGGGTCGTCGTTGCATCGTGTACGCCACGAACGCACGAGCCACTCTTTAGATCAACCTGCGAAGAGGCTGGATTGAACAAGTATCTCTTCGAGATGGCAAACATTCGCGAACAGTGTTCTTGGGTCCACTCACATCAACCCGAAGAGGCAACGATGAAAGCCAGGGACATAGTGAGAATGGCAGCGGCCAGAGCAAGATGGCTCGAACCTCAAGACGAACCCGAGGTCGATGTCTCCGATTCGGCCATGGTAATAGGGGCCGGGATATCCGGCCTCACGGCGGCTGTGACCCTCGCTAATCAAGGCTTCAAGGTACATTTGGTGGAGAAGGACCCGCAACTCGGGGGCATCACTCGAAGGCTCGGGAAGATCTATCCCACACTTCAAGATTCCTCAGAGATCATCGACCCGTTGATTAAAACAGCAACGTCAAACAAGAACATTGAGATATACACGTCAGCGACCCTTAAGGACATCAGCGGTTATGTCGGTAACTTCAAGGTTGCCCTCAAGAAGGGAGCCGAGGATGTAAAGCTTGATGTAGGAACGATTGTCATTGCGAGCGGCGCTCTAAACTACGAACCCCCGAAAGGCTCATTTCAGTACAGAGTGCTTGACAAGGTTGTTACGCAGTTACAGCTCGAGGAGATGCTGGCCCATGGGAAGCTGGCTGAACCTGAGCGAATTTTGATGATCCAGTGTGTCGGCTCCCGCATCGGCGAGGTGTGGACGTACGAGCTTTCAGATATGACCCAGTCATTCGCAGCTCGGCTTCTCTCCAAGATTCTCGGCGCGAAGAAGGAAGAGGGCTGGCCGTATTGCTCGAAGATCTGTTGCATGAACGCGATAAAAAACGCCATTCGAATTAAGGAACTCTGGCCGAAAGCCCACGTTGACATTCTATTCAGCGACCTGAGGACGTACAAAGAGTACGAAGACTTCTACCGGAGGGCAAGACGTCTCGAAGTGAAGTTCATCAGGTATATTAGAGAAATTCCTCCGGGCATCGTGGAGGCTCCTGACAACAAACTGAAGGTAACCGTCTACGACACTCTCGCAGGTGTGGAAACGGAATTCCTCTGTGACTTGGTAGCACTATCAACCCCACTCTGCCCATCGAAGGAAGATGTGATGCTCGCGAGAATGCTCAAGGTCCCGCTAGGCCCTGACGGGTTCTTCATGGAAGCTCACCCCAAACTGAGGCCTGTTGATTGTCAGTCGGACGGCATCTTCATCGCCGGCACTGCCTGTGGGCCCAAAGATATACCAGAGTCAATTATATCGGCGAAGGCCGCTGCTGCCAGAGCCTCTATTCTCATGGCCAATAAGAAGCTGAAGGCGGAAGCGCTGACAGCCGACGTGAACACCGATCTCTGCATAGGGTGTGGGCTCTGCGAAGAACTCTGTCCCTATGGAGCCCACAAGATCGAAAAGGGAAAGTCCACGACGATCGCAGCGTTATGCAGGGGATGCGGTGTATGTGCTGCAGACTGCCCCAGGCGCGCAATCACGATGCGCCACTATGGCGACCGGCAGATCTTGGCACAGGTCGAGGCAATGATGGCCCAGTGAGGCGAGAGAAGATGAGCGAGGTAGAATCGGTCCAACGTGCAGGCGAAGCGAAAGCCGACATAGCCAGCTTCGATCCACGCATCCTAGTCTTTACGTGCAACTGGTGCTCCTACGCTGGAGCGGACCTAGCCGGAACGAGTCGACTTCAGCATCCTCCTAACGCGCGTATCATAAGGACGATGTGTAGCGGCAGGATAGATCCAATCTTTGTGCTTGAGGCCCTCAGAGACGGCGCAGACGGAGTGATTGTGACCGGGTGTCATCCGGGCGATTGCCACTACGTCAAAGGGAACTTCCGTGCAGAGAAGAGGTTCCATTTTCTGAAGATGGCGCTGAAGAAGCTCGGCGTGGAAGAGGACAGAGTGAGGTTGGCGTGGATATCGGCAGGCGAAGGCGAGAAGTTCTCTCTTCTGGTCAAGGATATGGTCAACAGGGTCAAAGAGCTCGGACCAAGCTCGTTCAAGCCCTCGAAGATCAAATCGATGGAGGTGCTGACGCCGTGAGCGAGCTGGCAAAGTACCCAAAGAAGCTTGACGCCGCCATTGAGGCATTCAAATCGGAGAGGTTGAGGTGGGTCATGGGCCTCTCGGTTGTTGGAGCCAAGGCTAGCGAGACAGAACGCTACAACCGAATAGCCGACGAGGTTATGGTCAGCGAGATGCGACGTCAGATGCTTTTGGTTGAACTCCGGGAGAAAGGCTCCTTGACGATGAGAGAGCTTTCGGATTCGACTGGCCTTGGCCGAAAAGAGTTGCTTGATCACATGCTCGCGCTGAGGAAGCGTGGAGAAGTCACAGAGGTAGGTGAGAAGGAAAACGAATACATCTACAAGGCTAGGT